>JADMIO011711086.1_pt1 | contig 105801 bp, 123 predicted proteins | sample 8958161 | NCBI WGS metagenome assembly JADMIO01 (sample SAMN16585339, study PRJNA669376) | soil metagenome | isolation source: Crop rotation soil | place: USA: Cullars Rotation, Alabama | collected 2011
CCGCGACTTCAAGTCACGTGAATTCCAAGCTTCGGATCCCACTGTGCTGGAAAGGGCATTGCGCTCTTGCTCCCGGCAGGCGCCAAACAGTTTCTGTCGTTCTGGTCGCGGGTCGAACATGACACGCTCTCTCTCATTGCCGTGGAGGTGACGGTGGCGATCCTCCTGATCGTCTGCCTCAACTACTTCCATCGCAGCATGCAGGACCGGGCCCTCGCCAATGTGGCGACCGGCGCCGGCCTCGTCTCGTTCTTTCCGCGCCGCACGCGTGGGGCCCAACGGCACATCAAGCAACTCAAGGAAGAGCAGGGCACAGGCCGAACCATCTCGATCATCGGGTCAAGCGGCCATACCACCTTTGTAGATCAAGTGGGAGGTCTGTCTTCAGTCCTCGACAAGTGCCTGGGGGCCAGAATCATGCTGGTCAACCCCTACAGCCAGGAAGCGAGTTCACGCATACAGGCGATCAACCATCCCGAGTTCACGCTGGATACCTTTCGGGAAGAAGTTCGGCAAAGTATCCAACTCCTGAAGCGGCTGAAGGCTATGGGGAAGGCCATCAAACTCAAGCTCTACTCGGATTCTCCGTTGATGAAATTGGTGATCCTCGGAGACTACCTCTGGCTCCAGCATTACCATGCGGATCTGGATGTCCAGACCATGCCTGAGTATGTCCTCCGGCACAACAACAAGGACCACGGCCTCTATACCCTCTATGGCCACTACTTCATGCAGCGATGGGAGAGCGGCGAGATTCCGGAATATGATCTCGACACGGACGAGCTGGTGTACCGAAGTAAAACCGGCAACGAGATCCGGAGAGAGCGGTTTGAGATCGAGACAGATGCCGAAGCCATCGCGGCCCTGCTGGAGCCACAAGAACTCACTGCCGAACCAGCCCAACTCGGCTGAACCGGTCGGGGCAATCCAGCCTAGCAGGTCTGGAGTAAGCCCGGTCTGTTCGGTCTATCTCGTTTGTTTGGTTGAACGAAACTAACCAAATGGACTAGAAAGACCGAACAAACCAAATGAGCAAGACAGTCTTGCGGACCTTCTTGGCATCCTGGTGGAGTGCATTTCATTTTTTCAGAAAGTCTCTCCCCCATGTCCATTCAGTGGTTCCCCGGTCACATGAATGTGGCGCGCAAAGACGCGGCCAAGACGATAGAGGTGATCGATGTCATTGTTGAAGTGCTGGATGCACGCATACCGAACGCCAGCTGCAATCCGCTGATTGAGGAACTACGCGTCGCACGCCAGCGCCCTAGCCTGAAAGTTCTCAACAAAGCCGATCTCGCAGATCCTGTCGTCACCCGGGCTTGGCTCGACCTATTTAACCGTCAACCGGGCGTGAACGCCGTGGCCCTTTCTTGTCACCATGCAGGCGATGCCGCCAAGGTCACCCGGTTCTGCCAATCGCTCGCCCCCCACCGCAACAGCAGCGCGAAGCCGCTGCGCATGCTGATCATGGGCATCCCCAATGTTGGGAAATCGACCCTGATGAACATGCTCCTCAAACACCGCGTCGCTCGCGTAGGCGACGAACCAGCCGTAACCAAAGTCCAACAACGTCACAAACTGAACGACCGCATGGCCATCACGGACTCGCCAGGACTGTTGTGGGGTACCATCAAAGATCCTCACGTAGGCCTCCTGCTCGCCACGATCAACGCGGTGGGCCATACGGCCGTCGATGACGAATCAGTCGCAGAATTTCTCGCCGCCATCCTGCTTGCGCGCTATCCGGCCAGGCTCACGACCCGTTATGGTTTTGCGGTGGAGGAACTGACAGTCACGGATGTGATCGATGCCATCGGCAAGAAACGCGGTTGTCTACAGACCGGGGGCTGCGGAGGGATAGATCGAGACAAAGCGGCGAGGATCCTTTTGTCGGACTACCGCAACGGCACACTCGGCCGCACCAGCTTGGAGGCACCGGATAGGCGTTAATTGTCAATCCTTTGATGGGCGATGAGATGGATCCGATGGCACCGCTTCGATCTTCAACACTCGTGTCGCCCATGCAATGGTCGTCCCTTGTAAGAGGACGGACGTGAGGGTAATGAAGAAGACGAGATGGAATATCGTGTCTGCCTGCTTAACCCCGGCCAATAGTGGGAACGTGGCCAGGATGATTGGCACGGACCCCCGAAGCCCCGCCCAGGCCATAAGGGTCTGTTCTCGATAGGGCATCGATGAAAAAGCCAACGACAGATGGACCGCCGCAGGGCGCGCGATAACGATCAGGAAGAGGGAAACCAGGAGGCCCACCCAGGCGACCGGCACGAGCCTTGCCGGGAATACTTGTAGCCCCAGTACTAAAAACATGGTGACCTGCATCAACCAGGCCAGTCCATCGTGAAAACGTAAGACATTCTGTTGATGAACAAACGGCTTTCGCTGCATCACGAGCCCAGCCAGATACACAGCAAGAAAACCACTCCCGTGCAGGAAAGTGGTCAGCCCGTAGGTCAATAGCGCCAGCGCGACTGATAACACCAAATAGATACCTTCGATACGCAAGTCGAGCGCATTGAACGCTCGTCTCATGATCTCGCCCATTGCAATGCCCAGCACGGTGCCCACACCCATCTCCGTCACAAAGAATAAGACAAGTCCTCCGAAGGAGGTTGAGGGCTCCATTAACAGCTGAATCAGCGCGATCGTCAGCACGACTGCCATCGGATCGTTGCTGCCTGACTCCAATTCGAGTAGTTGGGTCAATCGCTTGGGAAGCTTCGCGTTCCGAGACCTGAGCATCATGAAGATGGCCGCGGCGTCAGTCGAAGATACAATCGCGCCGAGCAAGAGGCCCTCCAAGAACGAGAACCCTTGGATCCAGGAGACAAACACTCCGACGAGCAGCCCTGTGACCAGAACTCCGATCGTGGAGAGCGACAGCCCCTGCCATACGATGGGACGCACCCCTGCCCACTCCGTTTCCAATCCTCCCGCGAACAGAATCAAGACAAGCGCAGTGATACCCAGCGATTGCACCAGAAACGGACTGTCGAACTCGATGCCGCCGGGGCCGTCGGACCCGGCCAACATACCGATGGCAATGAACAGGATCAGTGATGGGATGCCAAACCGAATCGAGAACTTGATCGTCAACACGCTCAGAAGGACGAGGCTGGAGAAAATGATGAAGATCCACTCAAGGGAAATCGGCATCGTGCTACTGGCCTTCGGGGTTGTTTGGGAGCTAATGGACGCGGTCTATAACACAGATGGCCCGGTCACGCTAGTCACAAGATGAGACGATGGGCATCGTCTCGTCTCAGAGAGAGATTGGGGTGGTTAGCTCTTTGGGTTACTGCGGGTGTCGTGGAACGAGTGGAACTAGACTCATCAGATCAACCGGAGAAAGCAGAGGACGGCAACCTGCTTACGATCCGACTCTCTCGAAGTCAATATACCCTCGTTCAACGTCGGTGCTCATGAGTTCTACTCGTATGCTGTCTCCGACATCTAAGCCGTTCGCGCCCATCGCCAATCTACCTTCGACCGGTGGCTCAAGGAGTCGGACCCAGGTCCCTCTGTCTGACGCCCCGGTCACGATTGCGTCGAACCGTTGCCCAATCCGTGATTCAAGTAAGAGGGCGGCGGCAGATTTGCGGAGCCGCCGTTCGACCTTCTCCGCATCGTCTTCTCTTTCGGTGCAGTGGTCGGCCAGGAATTTCAGTTCCTCCGGCTTGTACGGCATCGGCGCGCCCGCCAGCGCCGCCTTGATCAGCCTCTGGGTAATGAGATCGGGAAAGCGCCGGTTGGGAGCGGTGGAATGGGTATACCCCTTTACCGCGAGCCCGAAATGTTCTGGGGCCCCATCCTTCGACTGATCAAGCACATATTCGCCTCTGCCGATGAGCTTGACGATGGCCAGAGATACATCGGGAAATCTCAGCGGGTCCGCCTGCTGCCGTGTAACAAGGAATGCTTCGAGCGCCGTGGCGTCAGGCTCCGGGGGTAACTGCCCACCCCACCGCGCTGCCACTTCTATGATCCGCTGCCAGCGTTCGGGAGAGCGCAGGATGCGGCGGAAAGAGGGTATACCCTTTCCTTTCAGATAGGACACCGTCGCCTGATTCGCTGCGATCATAAAATCCTCGATCAGTTCCTTGGCGCGATTCTTATGTTCGACCCTGAGGCCCGTCAGCACCTCACCCTCAAACACAGCTCGTGGCTCAATCGTCTCTAGATGCAACGCGCCCTGCCGATGTCGCCTTGATTTAAGCTGTTGCGCAACCCGGCTTTGGAGGCGAAGTTGTGCATCAAGTCCAGAAACGGCCATGACCCGCTCAGGGGCTGGCTCTGACCCAGTGAGCCATTGGGATACGCTGTTATAGGCCAGCTTCGCGTGGTTATGGACCAAGGCTCGAAAGAGGGTCGAGCTAAGGACTGATCCATCTTCCGCAAGCACCAGTTCCACGACGATCGCAAGACGGTCTTGCCCTTCGCCGAGAGAGGTCAGATCGGTCGACAACTTTTCCGGCAGCATGGGGAAGATATCGCCGGACGTATAGACCGATGTCGTATTGTGCTTGGCATGAGAGTCCAGGGCGGACTCCTTCGTGACCAGTGCGTCCACGTCGGCGATCGCGACCAGGATCGTCACAGACCGATCAGGACCTGGTTCAGCTACGGTGAGTTGGTCAAGGTCTCGGGAATCGTCGTTGTCGATCGAGGCCCACAGGAGGTCCCTCAGGTCACGGATGGCTGAGTGCTGGTCGGTGGTCACTGCCTCCATAGGGGCAAGCTCGGCCATCGCGGCAGCAGAAAAATCCGGCCAGAGGCCGCGTTCGATCATGGCTCGTCGAGCAATGGTCTTAAGATTTGCACGATGATGTTTCATTTCGCCCCCAATCTTGAGTGAGTCATCGATTCGTCTACGGCAAAGGTCGGATGGAGGAGCATAGTCCCGATTGCGTTCTGGATGTGTTCCAGTTATATGATAGGGGCTCAGCGTGGTCCCACGCTACGGCCGTCTCCATGAACATAACTGGTGAATCACTCTATGCCCGCTCAACCCATGCGTAACAACCCGGCCATTACATACCTTCGATGGGCAATCGCCGTTCCCGCCGGTCTCCTGGCCTGGTTCGGGGCAAACCAGACCATTGAAATGGCATTCGGCTTAATCCACGGCTACGACGTGCTCGATGCTTTTTGGGAAGCGCCCGATATGGATGGAATGCTGATTACAGGCACATACATTATCGCGATCACCAGAATCGTAGCCGCTGCGTCTCTTGTGGCTATGACGATCTATGTCGTCCCACAGTATCACAAACAGGTGGCGACCATTGCGACGGCGCTTGTATCAGCCACAGCAATAGCGCTCCTGGGTTTCATTTGGTTTGAAGCGTTCAGGGCTGACGCAGTCATCGGTCCGGAAGGCTGGTACAGATACATTTTGGACGCGCTGAGCATTATCATCGGCGCACTATTCGGTGCCTGGATGGGCTATGGAAGCCGGAAGAGACGACCTCGCCCTTCGTAGCTCTCCGTCCCGTCAATCGCCAGTTGCAACGATTGGTGGAGACTTCGGGGCGGCAACTCGCCCTTCAATCCACTGATAGAGCACCGGTAGGACGACGAGGGTCAGGAACGTCGAACTGACGAGTCCGCCGATGACCACAACAGCCAGAGGCCGCTGAACCTCCGATCCAATCCCCTGAGAAAGGGCGAGAGGCACAAGTCCCAGCAACGCGACCAGCGCCGTCATCAAGACGGGCCGGAGGCGCATCACACAACCGGTCAGCACCGCCTCCCGAACATCCTTTCCCTCCTGCTGGCGAAGCGAATTCATATAGGATACCAGCACGATGCCGTTCAAGACAGCTACGCCGAACAGGTTGATGAATCCGACCGAGGCCGGCACGCTCAGGTACTCCCCTGTAATCCATAACGCGACGATTCCTCCGATCAACGCAAAGGGGAGATTGAGAATGATCAATGCCGCCTGCCTCAGCGAGGAAAACGACGAGAACAGGAGCACGAAGATCACGGCGATGGTGATCGGGACGATGATCTTGATGCGGGCCATGGCCCGTTGCATATTTTCGAACGATCCGCCCCAGACGACGTGGTAGCCCTCCGGAAGCCGGACCTCTCGGGCCATCCGCTCCTGCGCCTCAGCGACAATACCCCCGATATCCCGTCCATGGGTATTGAAACTGACCGGCAGGTACCGCTGGAGATTCTCGCGGTTGATCCGTCCGGGTCCTTCGTGCATCCGGATGGTACCGAGATCGCCGAGTGGGATGAAGGCCCCATTGCGGTCCGACAGTCGAATGTTCCCGATCGTCTCGATACTGTTCCGATATTGTTCCGGAAACCGCAGGATCAAATTGAAGCGCCGATTCTCCTCGTACACCCTGGTTGCGGCTTCTCCTCCGACCGCGGTCGCGATGATTTCGCGTATATCCGACACGTTGATGCCGTGCCGCGCGATCTTACTCCGATCGATATCGATCGTGATGTACGGCTGCCCGAAGAGTTGCTCGACTTTGAGATCCTTCACACCTCGAATCGTGCGGAGAATGCCGGCGATCTGATCCCCCGTCCGACGCAGCTCGTCCAAATCATGCCCGACCAGTTTGACCGTCACCTCGGCGCGCACCCCGGAAATCAATTCGTCCACCCGCTGCTGGATCGGCTGGCTGATCAGAAAGTTGGCGCCAGGCACCCGTGCCAGCCGTTCACGCACTCGCTCTTTCAGGCCCGCCATAGTGGAGGCCGTCGTCCAGGTGTCGATCGGAGTCAACATTGCGACCGAATCGCTCTCGTTCGGTTCTTGCGGATCATTCGCCAATTCCGTGCGTCCGATTTTGGACACCATCATCTGCACTTCGGGAAACTCCATGACCGCCTGTTGCACCTCTTTTTCAATCCTGATCGATTGCCCCAAAGAAATGCTCGGCAAGCGGATCGTGAGGGGGGCCATGGTGCCTTCATTCAGAATGGGGACAAACTCCGTCCCCAAATATGGAAAGAGTGCAAGACTACCTGCCAGCATGAGCGCAGTCGTAGTCAGTACGATGCTCCGATGTCCTAAGGCCCAGTGTAACAGGGGAATATAGGCGCGCTTGGCCCATCGAAGCACCAAGGGATCGGGAGCATTATGGCCCGCCCGCAGAGACATGTAACATAAGACCGGCGACAGGGTGATCGACAGAATGAGCGACACCATGAGGGCAATCATGATGGTATAGGCCATCGGCTTGAACATTTTGCCTTCCATGCCTTCGAAAGAGAGAATCGGCATGAAGACGATGATGATGATTATAATGCCGAAGACCACGGGGCGGGCGACTTCCCGGCCGGCATTGAGGATGATGGACTTCCTGGGCAGGCCCTGGTGGCGGGGGTCGGACAGATGCCGGTGGACGTTTTCTACCACCACCACAGACGCGTCGACCATCATGCCGATGGCGATAGCCAGGCCGCCCAGAGACATCAGGTTGGCCGTGAGACCGAACTGACCCATCACGAAGAAGGTCACGAGCGGCGTCAGGATGAGTGTCGCCGCCACGATCAAGGCGCTCCTCGTATCGCCCAGGAACAGGAACAGCACAACCACCACCAGGAGAATCCCCTCCCCCAGCGCCTTATAGACGGTCTTCAAGGCGGCCGAGATCAGTTCGATACGATCGTAAAACGGCACGATCTTCCAACCTGCCGGCAGCATGCCCTTGTCCCGTATCTCGTCAAGCTTGGCCTTGATACCCTCCACAACGTCACGGGCGTTTCCGCCTCTCAGCATCAGCACGATCCCTGCTACCACCTCACGTTGACCGTTCAGGACGACCGCCCCATGACGAATGGCGTGACCGATTTGGACCTGTGCGACGTCATGAATGTGCACCGGAGTGCCTCCCACTTCCTTCACGACGATGTCTTCGATGTCGCTCAGTTTCTTGATCAGTCCCACGCCGCGGACAATATACTTTTCAGCATGGGTCTCCAGGATGTTGCCTGCGGCATTCGCATTGTTGTTTGACACGGCAACGAACACGTCGTGCAGAGAGATGTCGTACTTGTGCAACAGCCCCGGTTCGACGAGCACCTGGTATTGCTTGACATACCCACCTTGGGCGTTGACGTCGATCACGCCGGGCACAGCCTTGAGGAAAGGCCGGATGACCCAGTCCTGCACAGTCCGCTGTTCAATCAATTCGTGCTCCGCAGCAGCAACGTCCAGACCGGCATGCGGAGGGCCTTCCAGATAATACTGATACACCTCTCCCAGTCCGGTGCTGTTCGGCGCCATGCTTGGTTCAGACCCTGGCGGTAAGTTCTCCTGCACTTCGATCAACCGTTCGAGCACGAGTTGGCGGGCCAGGTTGATGTTCATGGTATCGTCGAACACCACCGTCATCAACGACAGTCCGACTTTGGTGAGCGAGCGTAGTTCCGTCAGATGCGGAATCCCGGTGAGTTGCTGTTCGATGGGAAAGGTCACCAACCGCTCGACTTCCTCCGGGGACAAGCCAGGCGCTTTGGTGACCACTTGGACGAGCACGCTGGTCACATCGGGAAAGGCGTCGATCGGAATGGTGCGGAAGGAATAGATCCCCAGAAGGGTGAGAAACCCGGCCAATGTAAGGATCAAGACTCGACGGCGGAGAGAAAACTCAAGAAGTTTGTCGACCATGCTCAGTCTTTGGGCTTCAACAGCTCGGATTTCAAGATAAAGGCTCCTTCCCGCACGACCGTTTCCCCTTCCTTCACCCCTTCGAGAACCTCGGCAACGGTCTCATTCTTGTTACCCACTCTGATCGTCCTGGCTTCAAAAACCCCGGCTTCCTTCTGCACAAACACGAAGGTGCGATCCCGATCACGCTGGACTGCTGCCTCTGGAATGACCAGGGCATCTGCTGGTTCGGACAGGACACGGATTGTGGCGAACATCTCCGGCTTCAGACGACCGGTGGGATTCGCCACGGTGAGGCGCACCCCCATGGTCCGCGTCGCTGTGTCAAGGACATCACCGACATACGTGACGGTCCCATTGAACACTTCGTCAGGGTACGCAGGCACATGGATCTCCACCGGCTCATTGGGAGAGACGGTCGCACGGTGCAAGTAGGAGATATCCTTTTCCGCCACATTCCCGACCACCCACACTGTCGAAAGATCGGCAACGACAAACAGTTTGTGTGTGCTATCAACCAGTTCGCCTTTGGTGAGATCACGCCCGATCACCCGGCCGGCGAAGGGCGCCACGATGGGAATCTGCGAGCGGATCTTCTGGGTCTGCTCGAGAGTCCGAATCTCCTTGTCCTCCATGCCCAGCAACCGGAGTCCCTCGTGCGCCTCCTGGGCCTCGGCACGGACACTGATCATCTCTCCTTCGCGGCGCTGCAGCTCTGCCTGGCCGATGACTTTCTCTTCGTACAGATACTTCGCCCGTTGAAAGGCCTGTTCCGCGACATGCCGCCGAGCGCGGGCCTTGAGATACGCAGACTGGGCAAGTCCGAGATCACTACTGTGGAGCACCGCCAACAGCTGCTTGGGCAAGACTGCCTGGCCCAAATCGGCATGGACCTCCGCCACTCGCCCACGGACGAGGGTCGTAATATTCGCCAATGCATTTTCGTTCGGCCGTACAACGCCGGGAAAGTCACGGTAGGTGCGAAACGACGTTCGGCTGACCCGCTCCATCAACATACCGGACTTGGTGACCTCTTCCGGCGGAAGCCTGACAAGATGGACATTGTCCGACGAATGTTTCTGTCCGTTTCCTTCAGCCGGGGCAGGCGCGCGGTCGCAGCCCATGGGAGAGAGCAACAGAAGCAGGCCGCAGCATAGTCTGCTCAGCACACTCAGACAGATTCGCCGACGCGCATGATGCCCGCTTTGAGTTATCCCCCGGCCAGGGACAAATACTAGGTCTCTCATCAGTTCCCTTTGCAACTAGAGTGGACCGCCCAGGGCTCGCTCAAACCGCGTGAGCGCCAGAGAGAGTTCAAAACGAGCCTGATTGTAATCCACGGTAATCTGGCGTTGGACCCGTTGGGCATCGAGAACATCCAGGAGGCTAGAGGCGCCCTGACGGAAACTCAACTGGGCAATGCGAAGTGTTTCTTGCGCTTGCTTTAATAGACCTTCCTCGTAGACGAGGATCTGTTCCTGCGCCGTTTCCGCTTCGCGCGCATGTTGATTCAGTTCGCGGCTCAGGTCATTCCTGGCTCGAATCAGCTCCGCTTCTTCTTTCCGCTGAGTACCGAGTGCCGTCGCGATATGTCCCTGCTGTCGATACCATACAGGCGTCGGCAGACTCAGACCCCCCAACACTGCCTCGCGGCCTATTTCCCTGGCAAACCCGCCCCACAGAGTCACGGTCGGTACACGGCCCTGCCGCTCCTTCGAGACGCTGAACTCAGCCTGCTCCACCAATTTCCCATGGCGCTGGAGAATGGGATGTTGTGAGAAGTCCCTCGCCGCCATCTGCTCCGGGTCCAGACGGTCACGGAGTGACCTGAAATCTCCTTGCACCTTGTATCGAGACCCCAAGCCCCCTGCTGTCAAGGTGTCCAAGCCGACGAGTTTCACGCGCACGGCATTCTTGGCTTTTGTCAAATCCTGCTTGGCTTTGAGTACTTCCACTTCCGCCTTTATCACTTCGAATTGCGCTCCCTCACCGGATCGGACGCGGGCTTTGACAATACGCGAAACATCCTGAACGGTCTCCAGGTTCTGTTGAAGAAGGTCTACGGTCCGTTCCGCCACGAGGAGTTCGTAGAATGACGTTTTCACGGCTGCAATGAGATTGAGCTTGGATTCTTCGAGGCCGACCGTCGCACCGGCTAGACCGGCAGCCGCTGCCTCCTGACGGGCCGCCCGCATGCCCGGGTATTCTACCGGCTGATATACGGTGATGTTATGCTCGATCCTATTGTCCCCGTTGCTGGGGTCACGAATTAATCCGTTCGCCGTCTGGTAGGAGACCGTGGGGTTGAGAAACGCGCCTGCCTGGGTCCGCAAACCCTCATTCTGTAGGATCGCACTCTGAGCGCCCGCGATGAGTGGGTTCCGTTCCAACGCCAAGTCGATGATACGGTCGAGTTCAAATGTGGGGATCGGTTCTTTCGCCTGAACGAGAGCAGGTAGCAGCGCCCCACTCGTTCCCGCCACCATTACGGTTATCACCGCTATGACCCAATTTAAAAATCGCGCCGGCATATGCTGCCTCCTTCGGAGTCACGATGCGATCGTCCGATCGAGATCGAAAACGAAACAGACCATCGAGGTTGCGCTAACTCAGTGGGGTCGGGGGATGTAAGAGCTGAGAAACCAGTAGGGCAGGAGAAGGAATCTTGGTCATCCAGGCATGCAAACGGCTTGATCCACAATCCGGCACACTCACTCCAGAAGCGACATAATCGTCCGGCGTCTCCTGTGACGAATCGCCATCGGATTCGGTCGTCGCTCCGGTGTCACTGAATCCGCAAGTTTGTTCATGCCCAGTACCACCGGTCGACCCACATATGCTCTCCACAGCCCACCCGATCTGTTCAACCGGGAACAAGCCGCACAACAGCAGCGTCAGGACCAGAACCGAGAAACATGAACGGATCATTGCCACGACCTGTCGCATCAATTCGAAGCCGCCGATCGGTCCATTGACATATTCAGAACTGCCTCCGTGATAGTTGTGGCCTGGTCCCTAGTGGGAAGAATCACCACATAGTACCCTTCTCTAAGCACTTGTTACAAGAAAAACAGTTACCCGCGCATTATTTATGACGGATCGACGCGACATCAACGAGCCTCGTTGCCGGACTATGGAGTCCTCGCGCAACGGAACCCGTAGCCGAAATACCGGTTCGTCGGTTGGGCAGCGAACCGGTGCGCGGAACGCAGGAACTCGGAAATGTATAGCCAGGAACCGCCTCGTACACCCTTCGAATCACCGGCTATCGGCCCTATCGGATTCCGCCGTGGGCTGTTCTGATAAAACTCATAGTCATACCAGTCGCTGACCCATTCCCAGGCATTCCCGGCCATGTCATAGATGCCATAGGGACTCTTGCCCTCTTCGAACGACCCCACCGGAACCAAGGCCAGATGGTTATTCCATTCCTTTCTCCCGAAATTCGCGTGGAGCCTTGTCGGCGCTTCGTTGCCCCAGGGATAAATGCGCCCATCCGTCCCCCTTGCCGCCTTCTCCCACTCTGCCTCCGTCGGCAAGCGCTTGCCGGCCCATTTGCAGAATTTGACAGCATCCTCCCAATCCACATTGACGACCGGGCGTTTCTGATGTTGGGGCTGATTCATGATATACCAGTCCGGCGGCTCTTCCATGTCAGTCACTTCCAGAAACGTGGCATATTGGCCTACCGTCACTTCGTACTTGTCCATATAAAAAGCGTTGAGATAGACCTGATGCACCGGGTTTTCGTCGTCGGCCATATTACTTCCCATCGTGAACTCCCCTGCCGGAACTAGCGCCATCGGTGCATCCTGTTGCCCAACCCCTCCCGCCGATCCCTCTGATTTCTGCATGCTCGATGAGGCGGCCGATCGCTGCTGTGGAATTTTTGACTGCAGCTGTTGGTAGAGGGCCTGTTGTTCATTATTCAGACCCAACTCCTTGGCACTATCCAAAGCGTCCCTCGCTTGCTTCATCTTATCGGGCGGAGTCTGCCGACCGGCAACTAGACTCTTCGCATCCTCCAGTAACCGCCAAGCCGTCACTTCATCCAGCAACCGCCAGGCTGTCGCTTTGTGTAAACGTGGCTTTGTCGATCCGGCCACCACGGACTTGGCATCCAGCTGCAACGCGGTCTCGTAATGATCTTCCGCACAGGTCCATACTTTTAACCCTCGGCAGGCCTCGGCCAGGTTGAAATGCGCCTGCACATTCGTCGGATCTTTTGTCAGGCCGGCTTCCAGCGCCGCACGCGCTTCTCCATACTGTTTTTGCTTCAGCAGACCCCCCCCTTTGGCAAACTCCTTCTCGCCAGGACTCGCTGCATGAGCGGCCATGAGGGGCGTAACCATCCCCGGACAAATGACGAGACACAACAGAGCCAGCATTCCCATCATTTGTCTCATAAGAAGCTCTCCCTCCGATTGTGATCCCACCGTGAATTCAGCCTCGCATGCGGAGGCCCGGCCAGCTTACCAGAAACCGAGGACAGGGTCATGGGCTCAACAGCACCCCCTTTGACCTTTCGAACAACCACTATTCCGTATCAATACTCAGCCAAGCAAGGGTATGAGGATGGAGTGGCCAAGGCAGGAGGCAGCATGACGTGTGCCACGGAACAGGCGTAATTTTAAGGGAGAAATAGGCGATCCAGGAGCCTTTTGCCACGTTGGCGATGAAAGGACCGTGGCGAAATGCTACAGGAACTAAAAAAAGAGCTAGATTATGATAAGCGGGGAAGAATCTCATCTCAATACTGTTGAAACGATTCGTCAATTCGCTGCCCAAAGCTCCCACTCCTATCGAGCTGAGGCAAGCTTCGAACAGCCTTCGGGACCATGTTAGAAGACGCACAATCAGACGAACCAACAAAACAACCATCATGTTGCGCATCGATGAGAAATTGCATCGTGGTTCCCTCGATAGCCTCAGCCAAATCTGTCGTGAAATAGTTAATCCATGCAAACGGCAGCAACCCGATCCAGCCTGCCCCCTTTTTGTGAATGGAGTACCGATAGGCTTTGAGCAATCGGCTATCCTGGTACAGGCTATAGATAGCGGTTGTGCCCCCCTCGTCGGTGTAGTACGGGAGAAGGGTCAATGCTGGGATTAAGGCAAGAATACCCAGATTGATGAACTGTAATTGTGACTCGAGGAAGTATTGTACGATCGTCGATGGCGGAATAGGTTCAAATTGCACTTTGAAGAACAAACCGGCTTTGGGCGGCTCCTGTATCTCATTGAGGTCTGAAAACATCCCGGTGGCTACGAGGGAGCGCACCACCGCGCCATACCCGGGCTGTCCAAATGGATCAATTTGCGATTGAGCAGGATAGTAGCCTGGTACAAAGATCATGGACAATGCGCTAAGCCAGCGATTCCCATATTCCTTCTGTGCCTGGTCAACTGGTTCAACATGATAGAAAAGAGGCTGGGTTATGTGATCCGTGGAAAGAGAATTTCTCGTTGCGTTGGGAAAATCCCGATAGGTGACGATACAACCAGTAAGTAGGAGGTAAAGGGCGACAAGGATGAGAGCAAGGTGTTTCATGTCTACTCCCGCTCCGCAACCGGCATCTCGAAATGCCAGTACAGGCAACGAACTAGGCCAGACTCATTCCCCCGGTCCCCCTGTTTCATTCTGAAGGTCCGGCTGGACCCCGTCGATACGTCGGCAAGTCCCCAACCAAGGTACAAACAGAAAGAGCCGCGCCAGTTTCGTGGCATTTCAGGGCAGAGGGCAGGGTACCCATTGCCCCATAATGCCACGTGAAACGGGGCGATGCATATCTTTGCCGCCCTTCGTTCGCGTTTACCCCTTTGTGCTTCTTGGACTGTCGCAAACATTTGCGCCAATCACGCATGGCACTCCCCTTGCTTAACTTACCTTCGTATAGAACCCATGCATTCGTCTATCTCTGTTGATCGAGGGAAGTGGCCATGCCTGTCCTGAAACGACTCCAGAGTTATCTGGACGCGAACAAAATCCCCTATGAACTGGTCAGTCACCCGAAGGCCTATACCGCGCACGATGTTGCCCAGACGCTGGACGGTCCAAGACGATGTGATAACCATCTCGGGCGAGCGGAAATATGAGAGAGAGGAGAAGGGAAAGAGGTACCACCGGGTCGAACGGGCCTATGGGAGTTTTATGCGGAGCTTCACCCTGCTGGAGGATGCCGACGGCAGCAAGGTCAGCGCGGAGTACAGAGAGAGGGTCTTGAAGGTGCACCTGTCAAAGTCGGAAAAGGTAAAGCCGAAATCCATCGAGGTGAAGGTCGCCTGAAGCCGAAGGAAAGGAGAGAAGTCATGCTCCGCCATCCTCACCATCTTGAAGTACCATGGGACATTAGGGGACATCGTGAAACCCAGCATCATCTGTGGTGGCTGATCGCGATCCTGGTTCTCTTCGCCATTTTTTTGATCGGCGTAGGAGTCACAGAGGGAATCTTCTAGGAAGCAAGACCAAGGCCCGCGGAGAAAGCAAATACGCTATTTGAGCGAAACTGAAGAGGCCTGGATCCGCAATCGGCTGCGGGTATGATCATGCCGTAGATCGTTCAAGACCTGGCTGCAGCAGATGTCCTGGTCTGGTGGACGGAGGAAAGGGATGGCATATGTCTCCTGAAGCATCATCATCCCAGGCTACTCATGGGACACCGCTTGACTCGCACCCATACCTATTGTCCACAATGTTTCACGAAGGTTCGGGAAATGGCCGTCCTGCACTTCCGGAAGAATGGACCCTGCCCTGATTCTACTCGACGGATCCAAGCTCGACGAAAAGGAGTGAAACAGTAATGTTTCGAAATCGAGAAGAAGCGGGCCGCACCTTGGCCGAGAAGCTGAGCCACTACCGCAACGATCCGACAGGATTGATTCTCGCTCTTCCGCGCGGCGGTGTAGCTGTGGGCTATCAACTTAGCCTTGCCCTCCATATTCCGATGGATGTGTTTATCACACGCAAGATCGGTGCACCCGGCAATCCCGAGTATGCGATTGGAGCAATAGCCGAGACAGGTGCCCGCTCTCTGAGCCAAGAGGCGATCAACTCGTTTGACCTATCCCGGCATGAACTGGAACGGTTGATTCATGCTCAGGAAAAAGAGATCGCCAGACGGAGGGACCTGTATCGGCAAGGACGGCCGCTTCCGCAACTCACAGACCGCACCGTGTTCCTCGTTGACGACGGCATCGCCACAGGCTCGACTTTCATGGCCTCGGTCCTTGCCATTCGCAGCTTACAACCTCGCCGTCTGGTGGGGGTCATTCCGGTCGGACCCCCATCGACAATGCGGGAAGTCCGAGCACATGTGGACGAATTGGTGCATCTCACGACGCCGGACCCGTTCTACGCCGTGGGGAATTTCTTCGTAGACTTCACGCAGGTAGAAGATCGCGACGTAGTGGAATACTTGAATCTGGCCGAGGCGGCCTTGCTCGGACGCGCCTCCATTCCAAGATCACAAGACGGATGAAAGACATGGCCCAGGCGTTGGCCGGCCCGTACTTCACCCCGTCTACCGAGGTCTGCCCGGGTGATCCCGTCACGACTGTGTGCGAAGTGGGGCGGAACCGCGACCTCATTGTGGTCGGCTCCCATGGACGGAAGGGCCTCGATCGTTTCTTGCTGGGCAGCGTGTCGCACGGGATCGTGCATCGGGCCGCGACTTCTGTCCTTGTTGTCCGTTGAAGAAAAACAGCCTCGCCTCAAACCACCTGCAACAGAAAGGCGGACAGCATGAAAGGTATCAGCATTATCGGAGTGATATGCGTCGTTGTGTTGGGAAGTTCCTGGTCTGCAGGACAGACTGTCAGGGGGAATCCCCAGGAAGGACAAGCCGTCTACGAAAAGAACTGCCTCCGCTGCCACGGGAGCAAGCTGGACGGAAAGGGCCCGGATAGCCAGGATCTGATCGTTCGACCGGCGAATCTACAGTCTTCAACCGTTCGCTCTAAGACCGATTGGGAATTGCTCGTGACGATCTCGAATGGCGTACTGTTCAGTCCGATGCACAGTTTTCGCGGCAAGTTGACTGACCAGCAAATGCTGGATGTGCTATCGTACATCAAAGCTGTGTCGCCACCCGACGTTGTCAGTTAGGGAAGAGGAGCAAGAGATCAGCACACTTGTCGTTTATTTCTTTGGCGAGCCCTCTTGTCGAAGCCGCGCCAGGTAGGCCAAGGTGTCGAAGAGTTCCTGATTGGTCATGGTGGTATCCGGAAACATACCTGTGCCGGGATGGCCTTCCAGAATCGCAAGCGCGCGATTCCTGTCGGTGGTCAGGCGCAGCTCATTCGGATTTCTCAGATCGACCGGTGGAGGATTGAGTTCAGCGATAAGCTTGGCTGTGTCAGCTGCGAGTTGCGGTCGCTGATTCTTCTTCCCGTCGGTACCATGGCAGTAGTAGCAAATCCCTTTCCCGTTGAAGACCGCTCTACCCCGCTCGGCATCGCCTGCCGCTCTTGTACTCTTGACTGACGGGGGAGAACCGCCCCAGGCATTCATCTCAACTATATCTGTGAACTGAATCCCCCAGCAGCCTACGAAAAGGAACCCGGCCAGAGAAAGTGCTCTCATATTATTCCCTCTGAGTGGCGAGATCGTGATAGGCCGGTGGAAAATTGATGACAATGGGATCGGGCCTTTGCTTTCAACGGGGCTGTTCCACGTCAGCGCAACCAGCTGATAACACGAGACAAATACCCCCCACAGCTACGCCTCCAAAAAAAGACCTGTTCCCCTCTATATAATGGTAGATGCTCTATCCACGACATTTCTGACATCTTTCCATACAATCAATCATTTAGCACCATGAAACCGCAAATTCCGCCTTTCACTTCCCCTCTGTCGAGAAGGATCGCACGTATCGCAGCACCTGCCAGGCTTCTTCTTCCGGGAGGACGAGCCGGATAAACGGCGCCATGGCCGTACCCTTACTGCCGTTCTTTAAAATCCAGAAGATATGGCTTTCTGGGGAACGACTTCGCTAAATCCAATTGCCGCAATCGCGGCAATAACTAGCAGACTTTTTCTCATCACAATAGATCTCTTCGGGGTTGGGTTTAGGGTACGGGGGGGGTTGCCTCGCCTTACTTATTGACCACAGCCTTCCCCCTTGCAATCGCCCATGCTGCCCACCCCACCACCGTCTCCCATCATGGGTCCCATCCCTCCTCCATGTCCCATCATGCCCGGTCCCTGTTCGCCGGCAAAGCTCCGTAAATACGGGATGAGGCTCCAGATCTCCTCGTCCGTTAGCAGCTCGGAAAACCCTACCATCCCGGTACCGGCCGATCCCTTCTTGATCACCCAGAAGATTTCGCCTTCCGTACGATGGCGCCAGAATCCATGGTGCCTGAAATTACGGGGCGTCGGTTTCAACTGAGCTGCCAGCGGCCCATCGCCGTCACCATCTTTCCCATGACAATTGAAGCAGCCGCCCTTGCCGTGATAGAGCGCTTTGCCCTGTTCAACAATTTTCGAGGTACCCGGCAACGGGCTTACGAGTGCACGCGCTTCGGCCAGCTTGTCGGCCGGCACCAACGGCTGCATCATGTGCCGTTCGGCTGCGGCCGGGAGGGCAAGGGAAACCACTACGACGACCAACGGGAACGTGCTCAGCTTCATCACTTTTCTCCTATGTTTGTCTGTCGCGGAGAGTCGCGAGAGGAAAGCGCCCATCCTTCTCGCACGGACAAGCCTCACGGAGCGATATCCTTTGTGTCGTTGAATGATGAAATGGGTCAAGCGCGACTTCGTCACAAATCCAATTCCACCATCTTGCGGTGGAATCTGGTGATCACGTTCGGGTCTGGAGCCAGCCGCGTCTGCGCTTCTTCCTTACCCTTGTAAGGGAGAAGATTCAGCACGTAACGCAAGCTTTCCAGACGCGCAGCCTACCGCCAGGGTGATCTCGCCTATCCGATGCGGCTGTTCCGCCATGGTCCATTCCGCCTCGACACTCATCCCTGGGTTTATCGACGTGGAAGAGCTTCAGGCACGATCCGAAGGTGGAAGTTCTGTGAACTTCCACCTTCGGCAGGATCGCTTAATCTTTTACAATTACGCCGCAGGCGATGCGGGGCCCACCAGGAGCATCCTTTGTCACCGGATCCGGCAGATACTTATCGTCGAACTCATGGATAATGAACGCGCTCCCGTCTTTATCGAACAAGGTATTGAGGCCCTCGGATAGAGTCACCCGGCTCGTGATGGTATAGAGTGACCCTTTCCGGTCGTTGTCCACGGAGAGATTCTGGAGATCGCCGAGATGGTAAGGATGGTTCGCCAATCCTGACGTGACATTCGCCTCCGGATTGATTGCCGCATCCACATTCCCGTCAAAGTGCCCTTTGGCTGCCGCAAAGGGCTCGCAGGTGCCAACCTCATGAATGTGGATCCCATGGCGCCCCGGCGTCAATTTGCTTTCCGCGGTGCCCTCGAGCTTCAACTTGATCCTGACACGTCCCTCAAACTCCTCATAGAGATGCGCCTCTCCCGTAATGCCTGGTCCTGCGATGATCGCCTTCGCATGCAGAGGCTTCTCGATCTTGCCCTTGTAGTAACAGCCAGACAGCGGTAATAACGCTGCCGCCATGATCGCAGTTCCAGCAAATATCCGATTCATGCATCCTCCTTGGTTATTAGATTCTCAGACCACGCAACTGTCGAGCGGCCATCCTAGCAGAATGCTGAAAAATTCCGCCAGCCAGTCTGGTTGGTATGGTCTCAGCGAAGCCCGCTGCCCATGCCGTCATTTTGTCGAGGCGCCAGCGTCCGCACATAGGCGAGCACATCCCAGATCTCGTCATCAGTGAGTGCTTCTCTCCAGGCTCCCATTGCTGTATTCTGCTTGCCGTCGTGCACGCTCTTAAACAACCGCGCATCCAGTTTCCCTTGAATGGCCGGGGATGTGAGGTCGGCGACAGGAGGAGTAAACTTCATCTGCCCATTTCCCTTCCCATCGACTCCATGGCAACGGATGCAGATCGTCGAAAAGATGACCCTGCCGCTGAGCACATCACGCTCCGGCTGAGATACGTTTAACTCCTTCAGACTCGGCCCCCCGGCGTACCCCACCCCGGTAATCCAGGCAAACGCCAGCACAGCGACCCCGACAATGACCGCTTTCATCCCATTGCCTCCATAGCCAGCATAGGTCAAGCGTGATGGGCGTGCACCCTTCAGCCTTCGGACTGCTTGTCGCGCCCCCGTCCTTTGCTCTGACCCAATAGAACACTTTGCGAGTAAGATGCCAGCCACGCGTGGAAATGTATGCGACCGACCCTCTGCACAAACAATACGTTAGGAGAGAGGACTCAGCGGCGACACCGACTGATTGCAGGAAGTGGCGAGAAAAACCACGATGAAATCTGGTCAATGTCGCAAGACGCCACAGGCAAACGCCATACTCAAGGACCATTTTGACCCGTGGTGCAACAGAACGGGCAACTTGCTTTTGAACGATGGCTTCATGACCTTATTTTCTTTTAGGGGTAGCCTAGGGGATGGGGGGTTAATTGATCTTCCACTGAGCGCCACTTTCTCACCTGCCCACCCCCCGGCGCGCCAAGACGCGCCATTTGCCCTGGCGAGGGCGTTCCGATTTCATATACCTTTCTTGGAGGGAGTGGCCGAGGCTGCCCTCTACTGCGCGCATCGAACGAGCACTTTCTGAATGTGCGCGTTCTGCGAGCAAGAAGGGCACCTGGCTGCTCCCTCCTCATCCTTCCCAGGCCGCGCGTTGCGCGAGCAAGGGGATCGTCCTGTTAGTACTTGTCCATGATGGCTTTCAGATCCGCCCCACTAATCACCTCTCGCTCAAGGAGGACTTTCGCGCCTTCTACGAGCGACGGTTTCCTTTCGGCTAAGAGCCGTTTCACACGCTCATACTGTTCGTCGATAATCCGACGCACCTCACAGTCAATCTCGCGGGCGGTCTCCTCCGAGTAGTCCCCTTTCTCCTGAGGCGCCTGGATTTGCATCACGAGGGGCTGGCGTTCGCGATCGAGCGTGACTGTCCCCAACTTTTCGCTCATCCCGTAGGATTTGACCATACTCTTGGCAATGTCCGTGGCCTTCACCATATCGTTCTGCGCTCCTGTGGAGGCCTCGCCGAAAATCAATTCCTCTGCAACCCTCCCTCCGAATAGGACGGCAATCTTGTTCTCCAGCTCCGTTTTCGCCATCAAAAAACGATCCTCGGTCGGAAGCTGAAGGGTATAGCCCAGTGCCGCGATTCCACGGGGAATGATCGAGATCTTCTGAATCGGGTCCGAGCCGGGAAACGACAACGCCACCAATGCATGGCCTACTTCGTGATAGGCGACTCGCTCTTTCTCCATCTTATTGAGCACCCGGTTCTTCTTTTCCAATCCGGCGACAACCCGCTCCACCGCTTCCTGCAATTCCGAGAGACCCACTCGCTCTTTATTTCGACGCACGGACAAGAGCGTTGCTTCATTGATGATATTGGCGAGATCGGCGCCGGAGAAGCCGGGAGTCATCCCGGCAATGATCCCTAGATCCGCATCGGCACCCAGGGCCACCTTCTTCGCATGGACACGCAGGATGGCCAGACGGCCGAGCTTATCCGGCCGGTCAACCAAGACTTGCCTGTCGAACCGGCCGGCCCGCAAGAGTGCCGGATCCAGGATTTCAGGCCGATTGGTCGCCGCCATGAGAATAACGCCGATGCGGGGATCGAAGCCGTCCATCTCCACGAGCAACTGATTCAAGGTCTGTTCTCGTTCTTCATGCGCCATGGGCCCCATCCCGCGCGCTTTCCCGAGCGCATCCAGCTCGTCGATAAAGATAATACAGGGGGCTTTAACCTTAGCCTGATCGAAGAGGTCCCGCACGCGGGCTGCCCCGACCCCCACAAACATTTCCACGAACTCGGATCCGCTGATGCTGAAAAATGTCACCCCCGCCTCTCCGGCCACGGCGCGGGCGAGAAGGGTCTTGCCCGTTCCAGGAGGGCCGACGAGTAAAATCCCTTTCGGAATTTTTCCTCCGAGACGCGTGAACTTTTCCGGGGTCTTTAGAAACTCAACCACCTCAAGCAACTCTTCCTTCGCCTCGTCCACCCCTGCCACATCCGCGAACGTCACCTTGATATCCTGCTCCACGTAAATCTTGGCCTTCGACTTCCCCACCGTCATGAATCCCCCTTGTTGCCCCTGACCGAAACGTCGCATGGCAAAGAGCCAAATGCCGACAAAGACCAAGGCAGGAATAACCCATGAAATGAGGTCGCGCAAGAAGGTACTTTCAATCACGCCGGTAACCGTCACATTGCGCGCGCTGAGCTCTTTGATAAGATCGGGGTCTTCAACCCGAACCGTCGTAAACAACTTCTGTTCCTTTGCTCCCTCTTCCAATTTCAACTTCCCGACTAATCTCTGATGAGTCACCGCGACTTCCGCCACTTTGTCGGCCGCCACGAGTGTCTTGAATTCGCTGTACGGAAGCTCTTCAGTCTTCTGCGTCGCCACGATGAAATCGTGCGTGAGGACGATCAAAAAAATTGCAAGAAAGACGTACAGGATCGAAAAAGACATTTTCTTATTCACCGGCATCGCAATGACCTCCTCTCGATGTCACCAGCCCGACAGATGTGCGGAAAGAGTCCGCCAGACGGATTAATTAACCAGAAAAACTGGATTGACAAGATGTACCCTCCGGTCAGATAGGTCGCAAAACTTGAATTGCAAAGGAGAGTCCTTGACAAGAGGTCATCCGGCAGGATGATTCTGCATGATTTTGAGGACTTTGAGTGAAAATTAAGTGGATGAAGAGCAGGATTTATTAATGGGTGTCCCGCGACAGAAACCTTGATGGTCACTGTGGCGTAACGCGACAGGTCACTGACCTCCTGATTATGGCGGCACAGTCGCTTAGATAGACACAAACAGGTCGAAATGGCAGTACAATGGCCAGCGCACGAATGAGCGAGAAATCCGGTCAGCGCATTCTCGCTGACTCATGTCATTAGTTCCGACAGGCACCTAAACCGGAAATTCACGACTCAAAATTTCCCGTTCGGCATCCACCCAATCTTCCAAGGCGCAACCGGTCCGATAACCCCGTTCGGCATACATTTCATAGGCCCGTGCCGTAATCCGAGCATGTAGATCGTCGAATGATGTTGGCGCCTGACTCGCCGACTGACCAGGTGCATCTTCTGCGCCCTGCTGTGCTAGCGGGGTATGCGGTTTCTTGTCAGCTGTCTGCTTTGCGGTCTGTGTTTTCATGATACTCCTTTCTGTATTCTGTCCGAATTGGCTCCATTAGGAGAAGACGATTCACACGGGGATTTGGTTGTGCACTGCATCCAATGCATCGCTTGAGAGGTGGACCGTATACAATCCACGGCCTTTAGGTCTTAACTTGAGGGCTCCATCCCGGCTAAGGCGATCAATGGCGATGAAAACCTGGTTCCATGTGAGATCCGGGCATTCGAGCACAATGTCATCCAACGCAGTCCCCGGAGATCGAACAATGACTTCTAACACCCGGCTGGCCGCACTTTGTTGAACCTGCATGACTCTCTCCCCTTTCTCATGAAGTGTGATGCATGGTCCGGGCACTCTGCAGCTTCCATCATCCCCCATACTCCATTCCCAAGATGCCGCGAGAATCTGCTCAGCATTCAAGGGCTTACGGGAGGGGAATACCGGTAAGCGATAGCGGACCGTCGAATTCTAGGCTGCTTAGAGAGAGCGTAATACTAGGAAAAACCCTGGCGCCGAACTGAAGCTCCGGGTCCGGCTTTGACTAGGGGTTCTCCTAGTTCCGCTGATCAGGCGCTTGTCATAAAAAAATGTGCGGCCGCGAATATGACTTGAGAGGTGATCCAATGCGTCAGTTAGATTGTCTTGAATCGGCTATCTGCCAGGAACTTTTTCGTGCCGGCAGCTTCACGCTCGATGAACTCTACAAGCGGCTACCCTTTTATCCCTGGACACGGGTGTTTCCCACCGTGGACCGGCTCACCAGGGAAGGCATCGTCGCCATCCAGCGCAAGGGCCTCTCACGTTACGTCCTCATGCTCGCATCACATATCCAAGAGCGGAGGCGGGTCATATAACGCAGGTCTGACTCCCGAGCGGACCCCTTGCGTCAATGTTAGGAAAAGGTATGACTTGCGCCTCACAGATCGGAGAATCCCTATGACACTGCTCAACACATCCAGTCCGGCACAGGATCCAGTGAACGGCTTACGTCGCAAGGTATCGGCTCTACCTGATGCGCCCTGTCTGCGCTGCGGCGGGTTGATGATTCAGGAATACGGGACGTCATGGGAAAGGAAGGATCGCGGCCCAACGGTGACGTCGCGACGTTGCATCAATTGCGGCAACTGCCTGGATCTCGATATCTTGGCCAACCGGAGAAAATCCCCGCTCCCGGCTCGGCCCCGCACAAGACGCGCGAGACTCCCGAAGGGACCCTCCTGGCGCCAAAGAGTCGCCTCTCCTTAACTCTGTTCCTGGGCAAAATCGACGATCCGATTCTCGGCCCAGTACGCGTCCTCTCCGTTGCGCGAGAAGTGAACGAATCCGCAATGGCCCCCGTGGCGCGGGGCGATCATCCGAATCTGCGGATGGCGCTGAATCAAAGGCCTCGTGAACATGGGGTAGGGGATGAAAGGATCGTCTTGCGCTGTGATGATGAGGGTGGGAACGGCAAGGGACTCTATCACATGGTGTGCCCCGGTTCGCTGATAATAGTCGGCGCTACTGGCGTACCCTCCGTCCGGGGCGGTATAGCGGTCATCGAAGCCCCTCATCGAGGCAATGCCAGCGAGGTCCGTGAGATCCCACTGGTCAGGGAAGAGCGCGGCCTTTCGCCGCAAGCGGGCCTTCAATTTTCTCAAAAAGCCTCTGTGATACATCCGGTTGCGAGGCTGCTCCAGAGCCTCGATGCATTGCGGGGGATCGATAGTCGGGCAGACCGCGATTACGCCGGCCAATGCCGCCTCTGACGCACCAACTTCACCCGCGGCTTTGAGGACCAGATTCCCTCCCATTGAATAGCCGACCAGCCAAACACGATCGAGTCTATCCACCTGAGCCAATTCCCGGATGACCATCCGATAGTCCTGACTCAAACCGCTGTTGTAGAGAGTCGGCGTCAGGTGCTCAGTTCCGCCACAGGTCCGTTGATTCAGTCGGATGACATTGCAGCCCGCGCGATAGGCTTTTGCGGCGATGCCGCGCATATAGTGCGACTCGCTGCAGCCTTCCAGGCCATGCACCAGGACCAGGGTCCGGCAGGCGGTACGATGGGGCTGCCAGTGGCAGTACCCGAGCAACTGAGTATGGGGTTCGGTGGTAAAGAGCCGTGACTCAGTCGGGACGCCGGTCAAGAGCGCCCGGCGAGGCCAACAGAGTGGGAGTACCGTCATGAAATCCGGATGACGGAGCCACGGTGCCGGTGCAAATTCGCGCCAGTTAGGTGACAGAGTGGGCAGCATGAAGAACCAATAATACCCCACCCTCTCACCGGAGACCAGTGCAAGCAGCCGCGGAGGAGTCACGAAAGAAATTTCCCTTTGACGAGATCGCAGATCCGATCTGCGGCTTTGCCTGATCCATGGCCTCAGTGTCGCCAAGCTCGAAATCAAGCCCATTTGTAGTGACAATCAGCTCGCGCCAGAACTGTAACTGGTGCATTGAGCTTCATTGCCCAGGGTGCTACTGGGGAAAAATGCACCATCTCACACCCGGGCATGTATCCAGTGACAAGAGATGAACGGGGAAAACCTCAAGCTGTAGCCCTTGTCTCACGTCTTACACCTCCAGGAATGGACGGCACATCGCTTGCTGACATCAACCAACAGCTGGTCGCCAGACAAACCAAACAGACCAATTAAATAATTTGGAGGTGACCTGTCCAAAATGCGGCAGCGGCAAGATGCAGCAACTTTAGACGTCCTTCATTGCCCACACGACCAAGAAAAGCTAGCAGGATGCTGGAAAATGTCGTCAGCGTATGGGAAGGTTGGAGCTGTCCTGTTCCACTGATTACTGGAATGGTTATTATGCGCCCGATCCGTCATGACCTGATGTTGACCATCGCCTCGGTCGTCGCCATGGCCGGACTCATGGGCCTGCTGTTCGATTCATTTCTTCAGGCACAAGAATATCCAGCCGATATCACAAGGGGCAAAGGTGTCTATGAACGACATTGCCAGGCCTGCCACGGTGTCGCAGGCTGGGGAGACGGACCGGACGCACAGGCCCTCAAGGTGCCGCCGGCCAACTTTCACCGCTTCCTATCTTTTCTGAAATCCGACGAAGAGCTCCTACGGACCATCGAACACGGGGTCGTCTTCAGCCCCATGCATGCCTGGCGAGGTCAGTTGACGGACGGGGAAATGCAGGACGTGGTGGCCTATATTCGGCTCTTGTCCCAACAAGGACGTTAGGACTCGCTATCGCTCAGTGCCTCAATCATTTTGGAGAGAATCAACATGGCACAATATACCGTCATAACCACGATCCTGGCATCGCTCACACTTGCCCTTCCGGTCATTACCCAGGCGGCAGAATCGGGTCAGGCAAGCAGCTATGCCATTAACTGTGAAAGCGCCTACAAAAAGAAGCCTGTTCCGCCCAACCAGCTGCAGGCGATTGTGGAATCGCACGGACGGTGGCTCACGCAACGTGAAAAGCAGGAATATCAACGGGCGAATCTCTGTCAGGCAGACTTGCGCCAGGCAAAACTCGCCGGAGTCAATCTGGAACGGGCAAACCTGGAGGGCGCAGTGCTACGGGAAGCTCATCTGCCCCTGAGTACCTTGACCCAGACGCGGCTCGCCAGTGCCGATCTTACCAAGGCCCGCTTGGAGGACAGCAATCTGTCGGGCGCCGATCTTCGGCATGCTCGGTTGTCGAACGCCAATCTGTCCCGGTCGATAGGCGATGAAGCCGCTCTGTATGACGCCATCCTGACTGGTGCGAAACTGCGGGAATCCACCTTCGAACGGGCGCACTTTGAGGGGGCGGACCTCACCGCTGCAGATTTCACGCAGGCCAACCTGGCCAATAGTTATTTCTATGGGGCCAACTTGCATCGCGCAACTCTGTCAGGAACCGATTTTCTGGAAGCGGATCTCCGCCGGGCGAACTTGGCCAAAGCGAACATGGAACAGGCGAATCTGCAGGGTGCTCTTCTCGACGGCGCCCAACTCTATGGCACACGCCTCGTGGAAGGTGATCTCGAAGGAGCCTATTTCGATGAGGCGGATCTGAGGGAGGCCAGCTTCCGCGATGCGTTGCTCCGCGGCGCCGACCTCCGGTTCGCCAATCTTCAATCAGCGGGTTTTCAGCAAGCAGACCTGGAGGGAGTCAATTTCGAAGATGCACGGCTGGTGAGGACCAACCTGCAATCTGCCAACCTCAGAATGGCGATTCTGTACCATGCGATTCTCGATGGAACCGACTTCCGCAGTGCGAAACTCCCCAACGCCGTCCTGATTGGAGCGAGGGGAAAGGGAGCCATTTTCATCCAAGCGGACCTCAGCCAGATCTACGCCCCAAATGTGTCGCTGGAGCGCGCGCAGTTCAATGGAGCAAACTTGGAATCGGCCAATCTGGTTGCAGCAGACTTGAGAAGGTCGAACTTCAGTCGCGCTACGATCGCACAGGCCAATCTGCAGGAAGCGAACCTGCAGGAAGCATCGTTTCCTGGTTCGGATTTCACCGGCGTACGACTGGAGGCAGCCGATCTGCGGCAGGCGAACTTGCGTGGCGCGAATCTCGCGAGAGCGCTGGGTCTGACTCAAGCGCAAATCGACAGAGCCTGTCTCGACGAGGACACCAGGTTACCGGCCGATCTCAGCCGCCCGGAGCCCTGTGGAGAAAAGACAACCACGAAGAAATCGAAGCGGTGACGGGAGACTTGGGGGAGCACAGATAAACCGCCCCCCCTATTCAGAGGTTCGATTCGAAGCACATCACAAAGAGAATCGAAGGTTGTGACGAAAATTATACGGTAGCCGCTTCAACTTCTTTCGTAGCTTTAGGAGCGAGGCTATTTCTTCGATTATTGCAAATCGTCTTATCGATGATCGCGCCGCAATTGACACATTTCCAGGCATAAAAGACCAGGAAGAAATCTGAGAACCGTTCCAACATCATCAATCCTTTGCACTTGGGGCAATCCATCGCTCTTTCCTCCCTCGTTATTATAAAAATTGACTGACGGGGGGAGTACATAGCAATTTACAATCCAACAGTGAACCCTTACATTATCAATGACTTAGCCATGTGGGGACTACTTATACGTACAAATGTGTACAGTCAGAGGTGCTTGTCTTTTCAAATTTGAACGGACAACAGGGTTTTCCTGAATAGCAAAGGGTGATCTTTACGATCCAGTCTCCTCGTCGACGGGTCATCAATCACCTGGCGTCTGGAGCCTAGGTACAAGCTGGTACGTTCCGGCACTTATACCATCAAGTTTGTGCAGCGATCGGTTTTTGTCAGACAAGAGGAGATGGAGGTGGGAGATCTAGGGGTTCGGAGCCTCCGCAAAAGGTTTGATCTCTCCGGTCTTCTGCCTCAGCTTTGAGACCAACCCTTCGTAGGAATACGTTCTGATGATTTTGGCGAACTGTTCGCGGTAACTGTGGACTAAGCTAATTCCGTCTACAACAATGTCGTAGACACGCCAGTCTCCAGCCCGCTGCAGCATCCGGTAATCCACATCAAGATTAAACTTGCTACTCGTCAGCCTCGTCCTGACTTCCGCGTAGTCTCCCTGAAGTGTCTCCTGGAGAAACTCGACCTTCTCATCAGTGTAGCGGTCGAACCGACTGGAATAGGTATCCCTGAGAAGCTGAGCATACAACCGGACAAATTCCTGCCTTTCTTCTTCATTCAGCTGCACCCATTGAGGTCCTAACGATCGTTTGGCCATTTCGTCATAGGCGATGCGGTTTCCGATGACCTTCTCAAGCTGTTGGCGGCGTTCTTCTGCCTTGCCCGGGGCCTTCAAATCCTCATCATTCAAGATGACGAACATCTGTTTAATCGTGTTTTTTATCGCTGCTGTGGCGGTTCCCGCCGCCATGGGCGCCACTCCCACGGCCAACACGAGGACCATTCCGATTCCAGATAGGACATGTCGCAAGGCCTGTCTGATCATTTTTGGGCCTTCGTGCTGTAAGCGGTGAACTGATCCACGACCTATCGTTTCCTTTCCCACACACATATCACGACAGCGCTATGGAGGTCCATAGACTGGCACTTAGCTATAATTCATTATCTCAACACCCGGACCAGTCGTCTACTAATGCATCTCTCGCGGAAGGACAGGCCTGGCTCCGTATGCCTCGGACACGTGTGGCTCGCGCTCCTTTGCCATGGACAGCGGGACGATCCGATCACTCCTATTTGATCCGGGGATAGTCCTTGAAAGCTTCGGCAATTCCCTTGTCGGCCAACTCAAAATTCTTGTCCAGATCGAATCTCAACACCGCCCTAATCACGGCTCGCCATACCAACTTCTTTTTCGACGAATCTGCCAGATCCACGATCAATGTGCCCTCATGATCCTCATAGGTAATCACCTCGCGACTACTGGATGGCACCCAATCACCGTCGTGATAGTCATAGGCAGTCACCTGATAGTTATAGAGGCCCGGATAGAGACCTGTATAGCGCGGGTAGCCGCCTGGATAGAGGTTTGGCGTCTTGTCAGTACTCTCGACACGTTGCTGGTCCTTCACGCCGAAAAAAATGTGTACCAGCAGGTCCGGGCGGTCTTCCACTCTGACTTGCCTGAGCCCCTTAGCGGCAAGCTGCCTGTCAACCATCTCTTTGATTCGCCCCCTCAAGGGTGAATGGTCTGATGGCCCGACCTCATATCCTCTGTCTGTCATCCCTGAAAGAGCAAATGTGCGAAACGCTGAGAACTCTACGGCCGGATCGGAATCTGTGAGCACCTTCGGCCCCTCCGCACAGCCTCCTGCAGCAATCAGCCACAGCACCAGCCACGCGGTCAGAAATCTGAAATTCATCTTGCATCACCCTCCTGCTTACGGGGATTTGTATAAATACAACAGGGTTCCACCATATACCGAACTCCATCCTACATAAAGCTGGGCGAGTTCAATGGGCCAATTCAAGACAATCGCATCCAATTATTTCTGGGCCAACCCACTCCAGTTATATCCTTTGCGTCGCACTGAAACTACCGCTTATGGGTAAGCCTTTTCTTGCCACAGTTATAAACTCAGCTGCCGGATCACGCAATTGCCTTCTCTTCAGACATGGCTCCGCTGTTCCGTGTGAATCTCCCAGTGTTGGGCGAGTATGAACCGGCACCAGGTTGGTTTATACAACTGCTCTTCCGTCATCGAACGACGAGCACGGAACAGTTCGCACGCTGCACCACCCTTGTCGATACGCTCCCGAGGAGGAACCGGGCAACAACACCCAGGCCTTTGGCTCCCATCACAATCAGATCAGCATGTTGAGTTGAAGTCACCTTCATAATCTCTTCAGCAGGTTTCCCAAACTTGTACAGTGAGTCAGCTGTAAATCCCGCCTTGACCAGTTTTTGTACGCTCTGTTCGATTATTTTACGGTTTACCTTCTCCAGACCGGGATACTTGACGAGGGGCATTACATGGACCACGCTCACATGAATCGGCACGCGCCGGCCCTTACCGGCCGAACGATTCGGCTGAAATTTCCCCATTACAAAGGCCAACGCTTTGGCCGATGCATTAGAGCCATCGGTCGCCATGATGATCCGCCGCAACGGCGCCGCCTCACCCTTGACAACCAACACCGGGCAGGTCGCATGGTGGATGAGATTGGTTGACACGCTACCGAGCATAAAGCGGTCGATGGCGTCGAGACCCTGACAGCCCACCACCAGGAGCCCATCCCGCTTTGGCGCGAGCTTCAAGATCGTCGGCGCAACTGCCCCCTCTGCTTTGCGGACACAGCCCTCGAGCTTCAACGCCGCCAACTCCTCTGTGGCCTCCTTGAGGATCTTGGACGAGCGAGTTTCCATACGTTGAATTTCTGCCTGGAAGTACCGTTTGCTTCCTGCCATCACCGGCCGCGAGAGAAAGGGTGCGCGAAGCGCGGCGACATCCAGCACATGCAGCACCGTAACCCGAGACTGCTTGACGAACGGTAATGTGGCCACCCAATTGAGTCCCCACCCCCCATACCTCGATCCATCAGTCGCCACAAGCACATTCATATCAGGCCTCCTCGCTGAATCGACACCATGGTCCCCGCGCAGAAAATGATGCTGCATATTCACTTATTATATTCGAACGTCAGACAGAAAACCGCCTACGGAAGATCTCCAGAGACAATCCTTCCACGGCCTCGCAGCTGGCCAGTGGAGTCGCCAGTGCACTCGTGTCGGCTACATGTAACAGCAGCCACTCCGATTGAAATGTCTTGGCAAAAGTGAGCGCGCCGCGAAAGGCTTCTTCCGAGCAAGGAGAAAAGTCTATGGGCACAAGAATCTTTCTGAAAAGCGACTCAGCCATGCCACCCCTCTAAGAGTTTGACTTATTCCCTGTATCCCCTGTATCTGCATGACTGGTGTCATCCGACCTAGGCTGAAGACCGCGCGGCTCCCGGTTTCTCAGTCCCTTTACGGGGGAGGAGATGAAGAGCGGATGGGAAGCCATGATTGATGTGGAGAAGGGGTTGGACTTCAGGGAAAGCCCCAATATTCCCTCTATCATCGAGGTTTTCGCCGACTCGCAGGCAGGAATCTGCAAAGCCGGGACCACTACTAGTTGAAGCAGGCTGAGGTTGAGGTCAAGGCTGAGTGAAGATCAGACTCCTAGGCAACCTGAACAGGTTGTGCTACAAAGCTGCCGAATGGATGTTGGGCCATTGATGGTTGCTCTAGATGACCATGGGAAAATGTTTCATATCCTCCACGCGATTGACTCTGACTGGAATCATATTCAGTCTGGCCATGACCGGCTGTCTTTCTCCCATCACGCTGAATCGCGCCGTAACCACGTATGATCAGGCCATTACCGATGCCATCTCCAAACAACTGCTCATCAACATCGCCCGCGCCCATCAACATCAACCGATTCACTTCACCGGCGTCTCGAATATCGCCGCCACGTTCGACTTTCGTATCAGTGCCGGCGCCACCCCTGCCCTCACAGGAGATTCCAGCAGGGCCCTCATGCCGATCTTCGGCGGCAGCGTAGCGGAGAACCCCACCATCAGTATCGCGCCGATCGAAGGGGAAGAGTTCACCAAGCGACTCTTAACCCCTTATCAGGAAACTAAGTTCCTCCTCCTCCTGCGGCAACGATACGACATCGATCTGTTGCTCCGGCTGATGGCGCAGGAGCTACGGATCACGGAGAACGGCCAGGAGGTCGCTTACCGCAACAGTCCGGCAGAGCGGTCAGAATACGAGATGTTCCGTCGTGTCGTGACGCACCTTTCAGCCATCCAGGACCAGAACCGGCTCCATGCCGAACCGCTCGTCTATAATCGAACCTGGACCATTCCCGCCAACTCGGTCACAGCCGAGGGCTTTCAGGCGTTACAGAAGGAGTATCTCGTCACCTATAGCCAGCAAGACAACACCTATACTCTCCGAAAACAAATCCTGGGGCGAACGCTCATTACCAACTATGACCCCGACACTCTGTCACCCGAGGAACGGGCCCGCTTAATCGACGGAATGGAAGAAGGGCACCTCAACGATGTGTCCTTTGACATCCGCCCCGGGCATGTCGGCGGGGACTACCCACTCAAGGGAGATTTCCGGTTGCGGAGCTTCAACACCATTCTTAACTTTCTAGGTCGATCTCTTGGTGAAGATCCCGAGTACCACGTCGACCAGGACCCGCGGACCCCGGCAGTCCATGAAAATCCTGTCCATACCATGGAACTCCTCCTGTCGGATGGAGCTCCCTCAGGAGCAGATCTATCGATTCAATTCCACGGAAAATATTACGCCGTCAATACCACCGGGCCACTGGCACGCTGGAACCGCGAGGCCTTCCAACTTCTGTATCTATTATTCCAGATGACCGTCAGCGAGGTGCCACGCGTCGGAGTCCCCAGCATCACGATTGCGAAGTAACAGGAAATTCACGATTGGGAATCTCCAATCCCGGCAGGTCCGGCTTGTCAGCTCCACAAAAGTTGCGCCGCCGCCCAAAATAAGAATACCCCGTACACACAGCCGAAGAATATCGGGAAGCTGATCGCGCGATGAGCCCACCATCGACGGTGGTGGCGAAAAGCCCAGTTCGGTAAAAATATCGGTGGCTCATTCTGCCGGTTCTCGACCGGCTCCCGGGTTTTGTGAAGGCGATAGAGGCTCGTCAGGAGTAGCTGGTGAGGCCATTCCGGACTTTGCTCGATCCCGCGGAGTTGCCATTCCCAAAGCGCGTTCTGTCCGGAAAATCGACCAAGAATGATCGCCATTTGCAGACAGAGGAGCAGCCCAAACACACTCAGCAGGACTGTAAGGATTATGATCGGCACGTGTAGCGACTCACGCGAAACAAGCAACCCGAGGACTGCCACGAAAATGGAGTTGGCCGTAAGGTAATCGGAGAGCATACTGTGGTAGTCGCGCACTCCACAGGTCCAGAGGGTCAGAAGATGTTCATACGTACGATTCCGCTGTCCCTGATCCTCGTCCGTCATCCTGCCACCCATTGCGGGTTAACCCTTGAATCTGTGCAATGACCACCACTTATTGCGTGAATTCTCCAACCTTTCTTTCCCGGTTCCCATCATAACGATAGCCTGATGATCCCGTCCAGCAGGTTGGGAACTTGGACTCTCTTTACATTGGCACATCAGAATTGTGCAAATGGCAGCATTTGGGGGATGAGAGGAAGCATCTCGAGCTTGGGAAGCTGGACTGGATTATGCGGTATAGGACGTTCTCCCAGTATGACACTCATACTGTACTTCACACCGTCTCGAGAGAGTGTGATCTCGATTGGCTGTTTGGCCTTCAACTCCCCCAATACCTTAGTATATTGCTCGTTGGATTTCACGTCCTGTCCATTGACTGCGACGAGAATATCGCCCCCCAAGATCCATGACTCTCCCTCAATGGTCACATCCAAATTGCCGGCACGAACTCCGATCGCCTCAGCTGGACTCCCCTTCTCCACATCGAGGATAAGCAACCCGTTAACCAGGGGAAGGGCTATCAGATTCCGTACGTCGTCGGTCACAAATTTCCCTTTGACACCAAGCCAAGGACGGATCACGCGTCCATTCCTCCGTAGTTCGGCCACAATGGATTTGACGGTATTGATCGGAATGGCGAATCCGATGTTCTGAGCACCCATCAAAACAAATGCCTCCTGTCTAGGCTCCAACAGTTTGCCGAATCCACTCACAATGCCCGTCGAAAACGCATAGCCCAGCCCGAAGGGGTGTCCGATCGCCAGGACTTTCTGGCCGATTTCCAGTTTGTCTGAGTCGCCAAGCTGGGCCACGGTATGCGGCCCATGCGGAAGCGCAACATGAAGCAGCGCGACATCCGATTGAGGATCGCTTCCAATCAGCTCTGCCGGGAGACGAGTCCCATCATGGAACGTCACCGTGATTTTGGCGGCCCCGTCCACAACGTGGGCGTTAGTCACAATCGAGCCTTGGTCATCGATTAATACACCCGACCCGAGTCCTTTGATCGACGCCTGCGTGATGTGATGGGCACTGGCATAGGTAGAGGAGATCAGCACGGTGGTGTCCGCCATTTTCTTGCAGACCCGTACGCTGTTCGCTTCCTCCGATGTGACTAAGGCCGCCTCGAGCATGCAAGAAGTACTCATCAAAACGGTCAGTACCAGGCAGGCGGCTAGGCTGAAATACACGCCCCCTCTGTGAGAACTCCACCACCTCATACCCACCTCCTTCTTATTATCCGTCCGGTGTTCCGGTAGATGAAATGGAATAGCTGTTGGGCAGAAACGAGTTCAAACTTTTACCGGCATAGTCAGACACACCAGTGCATCACTACTATATGGTGGTGGACTCCGTGTTAGGTCTCCTCTGGAACCAAGAATGGGAGGACGAGTGCTGGCACGGACTCCGGCATGATTCCTGTGCGTTGAACCAGGCTGCCTGCGTGGAGGCGCTCATGGCAATACTAGATCATGACTCCATGTCCTGATGCGGGTATGTACGGGATTGAGAAGAAATGTTTCGACTAGAAAGTTCCCCTTCGGCATCTAACCAATCCTCCAAAGCACAGCCTTCACGCCATCCCCGCTGGACATATAACTCATAGGCCCGTGCGGTAATGCGCTCATGCAAATCTTCGTTCGAGAATCGCATTTGCTGTGCGGGCTTCACCAACGACGCGGCGGTGGCACGCTGGATTGGCGGCGAAACGTGCGGCTGCTTCTCTGCTTTCTGGGATATGGCCTGTGGCTTCATGATCTTTTTCTCCTTTCGTATTTTTGTATTGCTTGGGATGACTCCTATAGCGGCCCACAGGAAAGACTACTTATGTGCACTTCCTTTTCGCCTGCACGATCGGAAGGCGAGGGGCGCGACGGCTGAGGCACTCCGCGATGGCAGGCTCGGCTCCTATTGTTCTCTCCAAAGAACGTAACTGATTCGCACTCTGTATTGTGCTTCCTGCCGAGGGCCGTTCATAATGTCTCGGCAAACCAGAGCTCACTCTGTTGCCTCGGATAGTCGCGTCCTCAAAGTTTCCACAGTTCACGCACCGCGTTGTATGGATCGCCTTGCGGCAATCTGTCTCCATGAGATCGCAACAAGTTTCGATGACCATTAATCCACCGCACCGTTCACACGACACGTCGCTCCTCCCTGGTGTTCGCCACTCCTATCCTTGTGCCGGCCAAGGATGCACGGACTGATTCACTTAGCACGCCAGACAGTGATGGGGTCGAAAAGTCGTCGGCACCCAACCAGATACAGATTTCCGAGTGACTCCACCTGTATTGGCCTGGCCCATCGAGCTTCACAGACATTCACCGTCCGGCCCCATTGGGAGTGAAAAGCATGCACCTCGATTAACTGCGCGACATGAAGCGGGTGCCCCATGACGAGGAGCATCCCTCCACCACTCCGGTTGAATGCAAAAGCTTCCCCATACTCGAAGAAGGCCACCTCTTCATCAATGGCCTCGACCACCTCGTACGAACAGCGGCACCGATATTCCATGCGCGTCTCACACCGGCGCTCCGGAGGGGTGATTGCAGCAGTCATTGCGTTAAACAACCGGCTGACGTCTTTGTTTTTCACATGCGGCTCTTTCTGTGTGTGTTGAACAGTTTCCGGGATGCAATGCCTGCGCCGTCTTCTAGTTCATACCGCTCCGTGCCCGTCTTAGAATCCAGACACCCATTTACATACGTCTGATGTAGCCGCCGGTTGTTCATGCTGGTGCGTCTGGGCGACGATTCTGGCATGCTTCATCGGTCGAATTTGATAGCTTGGGCCTATCCGACGAAGTGTGATCTGGTTCTTTCGGCTAAGCCGATCAATTGCGAGAAATAGTTGTGCCCAAGAAAAATCTGGTCGTCCGATGATGAGGTCCTCCATCATGAGGACCTCATACCGTTGAACCATGTTCAGAACAACTTCATCTGCATCTGTGGTTCCTCTCTCCATACTCTATCCCTCCTTCCTTGTTATGCACTGGCCCGCTGGATTTCATTTTCGGGGTCTCGCTCATGTCCTGTTACACAGCGGCATTACACATGACCTCGAAATGGCGCACGATCAGACAGCGCCCAATTCCGTTGCAAGATGTTCAGCGATGTGGGTGTGGGACGTTTCCTACGTATCTGTAAGGACCCAAGCAGGACAGAATAGGAAAGAGGAAAGAACGAGAAGTGGTTATACGATCAAATGATGTTCGAGTGCGTACCGGGTAAGATCCGCGGTCGAATTGAGATGGAGTTTCTCCATAATGCGTGCTCGATAGGTGCTGACACTTTTCACGCTCAAAGAGAGCTCTTCAGCAATGTGCGTGACCGTTTTGCCATGGGCAATTAAGCCCAAGACCTGGAACTCACGATCTGACAGCCTGGCGTGAGGTGGCTGATTCCCATCACCCTGTTGGAGTTGCGTAGCGAGGAGGTCGGCTATGGAGGGGCGAATGTATCTTCCGTCTGCCATGATTTTCCTGACGGCCTGCACCAGTTCTTCCGGGATACTCTCCTTGGTAAGATACCCGGCGGCTCCGGCTCGAAGCACCCGTACGGCGAATTGATCCTCCGGATGCATGCTCAGGACAAGCACCGGTGTATCGGCACAGCGTAGCCTCAACTCATGTAAGGCATCCAGCCCGTCCCTACCTGGCATCGTCAGATCCAGGATGATCAAATTCCACTGATGTTTTCCCGCCTGTTCAAGCACTTCCGGGGCCGTAGACGCCTCCCCAAGCACCACTCCGGGAAACTCATCGGTCAGTACTTGCTTGACGCCACGACGCACAAATGGGTGATCGTCGGCGATCAGAATCCGTATCATGCGACTCCTTTCAAGAGCGGCAATCGAACTTTCACTGTCGTCCCCATTCCTTCACTCCCCATAATTGACACGTCCCCACCCCATTGCGCAGCGCGCTCTCTCATTCCAAGCAACCCCAAGGAGTTTTGATTGGCCAGGGTAGAGTCCGGAATGCCCCGACCGTTATCGCACACTTCGAACAGAAGCCAGCCAGGGGTAATGTCCAAATGGATCCGGATATTGGAAGCCTGGGCATGACGTACTACGTTGGTGAGAATCTCCTGATAGATACGAAAGATCGCTGTAGCCTGATCCGGTCCGATTGGAATGGGAACCAGCGGCATTGACCATTCGCATCGGATCCCGGTTCGCTTCTCAAAATCGCGTGTCTGCCAGTCGAGGGCGGCTGCCAAGCCGAGTTCATCCAACACACTAGGCCGCAAGGTCGTTGCAATTGCACGTACTGTCTGGATGGTTACTTCAAGCTGCTGCATCGTTCCCTGGATCCGTTCCAGCAATCGCCCCCGAGTATCAGCCGTCTCCGGAATGGAGAGCCTTCTCGCCACCCAAGACAGATCAAGCTTCAAGCTGGTCATGGCTTGCCCTAACTCATCGTGGATCTCACGGGCTATCCGCGAGCTTTCTTCTTCCCGCACCGATTCTAATCGCTTCGCCAAAGCACGAAGCTGGTCTCGTGAGTGGCTGAGTTCGATCTCAACTTGCTTGCGTTGCGTCATATCGGCCATGAGCCCCAGCACTCCGCAAATGGTACCACTTGAATCCCGAAGAGGTGCGGTCGACAGGCTGATATAGACAGACGTTCCATCCTTCCTGCATCGCACGACTTCCAGATCCGTGAAGGCTTCGTCTTTCATCACGCGTTCCCTCAAATACCGGTGCTCGTCCGATCGGTCTGGCGCCACAGTCGGAAGGGGGCGCCCGAGCACTTCGGCTTCGCACCAGCCAAAGATGTGTTCGGCTCCCGGATTCCAGAGCTGGCAGAGTCCTTCGGCGTCAAGGATCACGATTCCGATAGGTGACGAGTGAATGAGTGCGGTGAGTCGATCATTGGTTTGCCTGAGCTTATCTTCAATCTCCTTCTGCGCGGTAATATCGATCAAAATACCAAGGATCTCCCTCGCGCTGCCGTCCGGATTCTTCTGGAGCACGGCATTATCGAGGAACCAGCGATAAGTCCCATTGGCGACTCGCCATCGATATTCGGTGCTCAACGTGCCTGTCTGAGAGATTCGCTGGAATGCCAGCAGGACCCGTTCACGATCGACCGGGTGGAGACGCAACACCCAGAAGTCCGGATGCTGCAGAAAGGCGGCGCTGGGAAACCCGGTGAGACCTTCGATATTGTCGCTTACCCAGAGCGCCCCGAAATTCCCTGACGCCAGAGCGGAATAGGAGGCGACCGACAAGGTCTGCATGATCAATGCTTTTTTCGTTTCGCTCGCCTGAAGCGCCTCCTCGGTCCGTTGACGTCTCGAGAGATCCAACTTGTAGACCCCTCCCGCTCCAAGCACAAAGGCTAGGACCAAGAGACTTCCTCCGCCCACAAACATAATGGTTGATTCGGCCAAGGCCGTGCTGCGTTTTGAGTGCTCCGATAATTCCCCCACCTCATCATCAATCGAGTTCTTGAGAAGTCGATGAATCTCCTCTACCTCCCGGCTCCCGTGGTCTAACTGTATGACCAGACGTGCCGTAGCGAATCCCTGAGAGCGGGCGACATTGATGGACTGTTCGGCAACGTTGAGCCGGCTTGTGACCAACGGTTCAAGCCGGTTGAGACGTTCCTGGTGGCGGGGCGTATCTGCTGTCAGGTCTCTGGCCTGCTTGAGTTTGTCTCGTATCAAGTTCACCGCTCCATGGTAGGGTTCCAACAGGATCGCTTCCCCGGACATCACATAGGCCCGATGGCCGATTTCGATATCATCGATCAAGGTGCTAATGTGCTCGAACGTCAAACGGATCTCATGGCTTCGGGCAACGTGAGACGCTGTTTGCTCGAATCCCGTCGTGCTTCGGTAGACAACAATGGTCAAACTGAGGAACAGCAGAAACGCGATGCCTAGGCCGATCCAAATGTATTTCTCGCGAGGCCTTTGCATACGGTCAATTCTCAGATAGGTTCACGTACGTCACGAACAGTTGTCATCATATCGCCTCTGCATGCAAAACGATATCGCACAGTGCACACAACCATCGGGTCCCTCTTCATGGTCGGGTGCATATTCTGTCGCATACGCTACAGCGTTGGGCCACCATAGGCTATCAGCCGCTGAGTAGTTCGACTGTCAGCGCTGTCCTACAGAGCGGTGATTACGGCTTGGCGGGGGCTGGGTGGTTAATATCCGCCCCTGCAAAGATTGCAGGTCATGAATCGGGTAGGCTAGCTGAATGATGAGGAGTACCACCCAGACATGGGGTAGAATAATCCAACCATGCCTACATCCCTCACAGAAAATTTGGCCCTTCTCCTTCCCCGATTATTGCTTATGTCACTGGCCTGGCTGTTCTGGCCAGGTATCACAGAAGCGGTCGACCAAGGCAACGAGGTCGCAGTCTGGATCGAACCGGGGCGGGCCGTTGCCACCAGTTTGGTGAGCGGCCGGCGGGAAACTCCCCTCGACGTGCAAGAGGCTGTGATCGGATCAGGTGTAAACGGCATCAATGCTATAGTGGTAACGTCGCGGCGGTTGCTGGGATTTTCAAGTCGTACCCTTATTTGGACGGAGACGGATCGCGAACCGTATGAAACAGTTCTCGATCGATTGGTGTTGCCCACCTTCAGCGTAGTAAGAACAGACAAACATCTCTATGGATTTCGCGGAGCGAGCGGCATCTGGCTCGATGAAACCCTCGGCATACGAGAAACGGTCAAGACGACAAGGACAACCGATTATGGGGCGGTGTTCATCACGAATGAGCGGCTCGTGGGGTTTACCTCTCTACTCGGCGACTTTTCTTCAAAGACGCTCGGCGTCCACGAGCACATCACACGCTTGGACATTGAGCAAGGCTTAATCCTCGTCACCACCAACAAACGTATTCTTGTGTTTGGCAGCCGTTTGAGCGGATGGGAAGAATTCGAGTGAGGCTATAGCCTAGAAGCCTGAAGTTACTGAGCGGGAGGTTCAAATAGGAAACGAGTGCCCACTAGGTACATGTTGACACGGGCACTTACAGGAATAGACTGGGTCCAACGGACTTCGACGAGTTTGGTGCGTTCTTTTTTCTTGGCCTTTGTAGGCACCTGAATTTCAAAGATCTGCCGCTTGCCCACTTTCTGAGGGAGTAGCAAGAGCATGCCACCCGGGCTCACATTGATCGAGTATCCATACCCTTTCGACGACTTTACGGCTGCGGTTCCCTCGAGCTTCGTCAGCTCGTAAGGACAGGCCCACATGCTGGGCGCACGACCGCCATCTCTTCGTTCCTGTTTGATTCTCATATCGACTTGCAGTGATGTTAGGTGTGAGGTCCAGACTGATGCTACATACTTTATATTGGTCAAGTCAAAAAATTCAAGTACTTTATATGCGCCTTCCAGCTTCACTAACTTGGACCGCCAGCAGCGCTTTTCACTTCACTCAGAAGCTTAGGGACAGCCTCTCCTGACGGCGAATTGACACCCTCGGCCCCTCGTCACTAGAATGCCCCCATGTTTAATGACCGATTCCTCAAAGCCTGCCGGCGTGAGCCGGTCGATTGTACGCCGGTCTGGTTCATGCGCCAGGCAGGCCGCTACATGGCCGAGTATCGGTCTCTCCGTGCCAAATATTCGATGCTGGAGTTGTGCAAAACGCCGGAGCTGGCGGCCCAAGTCACGCTCCAGCCGATCGACCGCTTTCCGCTCGATGCCGCTATTATTTTTGCCGACATCCTGTTACCGCTTGAACCGATGGGACTCAGCCTGGAGTTTGCGGAAGGTGAGGGGCCGGTCATCCACAATCCGGTGCGAGAGCAGGCAGACGTCGAGCGATTGAAGATTACAGATGGGAGTGAACTTGGGTATGTGGCCGAAGCCATCCGTCAGGCTCAACGGGCGTTGAGCGGACGAGTGCCGTTGATCGGGTTCGCCGGAGCACCGTTCACCCTCGCGAGCTATGCAATCGAGGGCGGAAGCTCGCGGAACTACCTGCGCACCAAACAGATGATGTACTGCGAACCGAAGACGTGGCACCGGCTTATGGACAAGTTTGCGCGGGTCATTACCGGTTATCTGCGAAGCCAGATCAAGGCCGGAGCGCAGGCGATTCAACTGTTCGACAGTTGGGTGGGCTGCCTTTCGGTCGGCGACTATGTTGAATATGTGCTGCCGCATGTCCAATTGATTTTCGAGGGGTTGAAGCGGGAAGGCGTGCCGATGATTCATTTCGGCACTGGCACCTCGGCCATGCTTCGTCAGATGCGAGAAGCCGGAGGGGATGTCATCGGAGTCGACTGGCGGATCCACCTCGATGAAGCTTGGGCAAATGTGGGCCATGACGTGGCGGTCCAGGGGAATCTCGATCCATTAGCATTGTATGCACCGTTACATGAAATCGAACGGCGCGTCGAAGATATTCTACGCCGGGCCGGCGGCCGTCCAGGCCACATCTTTAATTTGGGCCACGGGATCTTGCCCACCACTCCCATTACCCATGTGGCAGCAGCCATCGATATGGTTCATAAACTGAGTCAACGACAGGAACGGTGAAGCGTCTCTCGCCTAGAAACTTCCGCATCTTGTGAATAATCTTCGTACAGTCGGCGTCATCGGCGGAGGAATCTCAGGTCTCTCGACTGCCTTTGCCCTGTGCGAACAAGCAGCCGACGCCGGTATCCCGATCCATTGCACGGTGGTCGACGCCGCTTCTGACTGGGGTGGCAAGATCGTCACCCACCGCGTTGGCGATCTCGTGACAGAGGCAGGACCAGACTCCTTTCTGTCGCAAAAACCAGCCGGCCTTGAACTCTGCGACAAACTGGGGTTGACCGATCAGCTCATCAACACAAACGAAACCGGGAAGCGAGCTTCCGTTTACTCGCGTGGCCGCCTCCATGAACTTCCAGAGGGACTCGTTGTCATTACCCCCAATCTGCTAGGTCCCTTTCTCCGAAGCGGCCTCTTGAGTTGGGCGGGGCTCGCACGGATGGGGCTGGACTTGGCCGTGCCTGCGAAGCGGTCACCGGAGGATGAATCACTGGCGGCGTTCTTCCGGCGGCGTGTCGGCCGGCAGGCATTCGAAAGAATGTTGGAGCCATTGATGGCCGGCATCTACGCGGGAGACGCAGAGCAGATGAGCCTGCAGGCAACGTTCCCGAGATTCATGGAGTTGGAACAGCAGTACGGAAGTGTGATTCGCGGAATGATGAAGGCCCGGGGGGCAGGCTCCTCCGCCGGACAATCCGGCCGGAAACGCACCATGTTCGTCAGTCTCAAGAACGGCTTATCGGACCTTGTCGTCAGCCTGGTAGGCCGATTGACGGATCAAGGGGTTACACTCAGGGCAAGCTGTGCCGTCGACGCTCTGCGCGTGCGATCCCACCAACCCGGTCGCTGGAAGTACGACGTCATCCTCCGCGATGGTTCGGCCCTGTCCGTCGATAGTCTCGTGCTGGCTACCCCTGCCTATGTGTCGGCTGAATTGGTTCGTCCGCTCACGCCAATTGCCGGCGGTTTGCTAGAGATGATTCCCTATTCCTCCACAGCAACGATCGCCCTGGCCTATCCAAGGACGGCGGTATCCGGGACAGCGGAGGGATTCGGGTTTGTCATTCCTCGGGCTGAAGGACGCGACCTCATTGCAGCCACCTGGACCTCGCTCAAGTGGCCACACCGCGCTCCACCAGATCAACTGCTGGCGCGCTGCTATGTCGGCGGAGTGGGACGAGAAGCTATTTTAACATTGGATGATCAGGCCTTAGTGGCGCGGGTCAGGGCAGAATTGGCTTCGATGTGCGGCGTGACTGCGGAGCCAGGGTATGTGGAAGTCAACCGCTGGATGAGAGCTATGCCTCAATATACAATGGGTCATCTGGATCGACTGGCTCAGATTGAGGCGGCACTTAGCCGCTATGGGGGACTGATCCTCACCGGCGCCGGCTATCGGGGGGTCGGGATTCCGGACTGCATCCGTGACGGGGCAGTCGCAGCTGAGCGTGTTGTGCGTTATCTGTCAGGAGAACGGTCGTAATTTGAAACGCAAGGACTCGATAGGTAGGCTGAAGGGGTTCAGGCTGAAGGCTTTTAAGCCAAAGACTTCCGAGCCCTTCAGCCTGAACCCCTTCAGCCTAAACACCTGAGCATTGCCATGGTTAACCGGATAAAAATTCTCGATGTGGCTGGGCCCTATCGTGAACCGCGCGAGCAGGTGTTTTCCTACGACTATTCGATCCAACGGGCATCCTGGCCGACCCCTCAGGGCGTACGCGTGAAGGTGGCTATTCCAGAAGAATTGGATGTGCTCCGTGACAAGATTCTAGGATCCGTCGCAGGGACAACACCGGGCCAGCAACTCATGATTTCCAAATGCTTGTCTCGGCATCTCGCGGACGAAAAATTCCGCATTGCCGAAGCGGACGGCATGTTGGCGGAGCGGCGCGATATCGTCATAGCCCCTTTCACGGGGCCTCTGGCTCATTTGTTCCCTCGTCTTGATGCCTGGGCAGCTGAACAACAAGACACATTACGGGCTGAAATCAAAACACGAGTCGGACTGTAGTTACCGCGTGACGCGCGAGACAAGCGAGAAAGGCGCGACGTGAACGACTGGATACTCATTTCGAGCAACCCGTCTCGCTCATCCGCCTTTCTTGCATGATTGCCCTGTGGCAGGCTGCTCAAAAAGACCGTCCAGCAAGGCCGCAGCCGATGAAAGCACCGGAGGCGTAGCCTCTGGGCTACGTTGAGGATGCTTTCGAGGTGAGAACGCCGCTGGCGGGCTTTTTCAGCAGCCTGCCTGTCAGAAGATTTTTCGATAATTCTTCGAGTGCACTCCCGACTCGTCGGCAAAACCGAGCGAGGCACTGTCGGGATTACCTGTATCGTTGAGATCGATGCGATAATGCCCACGGATGGCTTCCATGGCTGTTTCGAATGGAACGGCCTGAGGATAGAGGTTGCCCGGCGCATGCGCGCCGCGGGTGAGGATTCGAATCACGTCGGCCTGCGCGAACTTGAGATCAGACACAACATAGATGTCAGCGACAGCATGGTCCCCCAATTTGTGGCCGGGCGTTGTGGCCGGCAGGAGCTCGGATAATGTGCCGGAGAGCCGGTCCTGTTTAAACCGTTTCAAGAGTCCAACAACTTGGCTGTCGGTCGCTTCCGAGGGAACAGTAAGACTGATCGCGTTCATATCCAAGATGGTTGCATGGACCTTGAAAAGCACAGGGGCTGCTTCGGGATCTTCGATAACCGGTCCGGCTGGTCCCTCTGTTCCAGCCGCTTGCTTATTCTTCGAACTCGGCACGATGAGGAACACAAAAAGCCATAGACCGAACAGCACGCCGAAGACCACGATGAGGGGGTGGATTCCGGCACGCTTGCCTTCCTCATAGGGATTCGGCTTCTCACTCATGACGACCTTCTTCTGCCCCTGTGGCAGGATTCGCCTGCTTCTTCGCCTGGTCCCACAGTCGATCCAATTCCGCAAATGGAAGTTCGCCAACCGCACGGCCCGACTGGGCCGCCCGGGCTTCGATGAATTGAAATCGTTCGACGAATCGGTTGGCGGCCTGACGCAAGGCGTCCTCAGGATTCACTTTGATGAAGCGGGAGAGGTTCACGAGCGAAAACAGCACGTCTCCGAATTCCGCGATAATCTGTGACTGTCTCTCAGCCGAAACAGCGGCATCAGGCTCTTCCTGGTTCGATGAGGGGGATCGGATCGCGACGCGGAGTTCCTGGATTTCCTCCTCGATCTTGCCCAGAACCTGATCAAAGCCGCTCACATCATGAGTCCAATCAAAACCGACCCGTGCGGCGCGTGCTTGAAGTTGATAGGCCCTCAGGAGAGCCGGCAATGTCTGCGGCACACCGTCGAGCACCGAGGCTGGTCGGCCGGAAGCCTCGCGCTCCGTCCGTTTGATATCCTCCCACCGCATGACGACCTGATCGGCATTCATCGGAACAGAACTTACCGCCCCATCCTTGAACACGTGGGGGTGCCGTCGAATCAGTTTGTCGGCCAGCTGTTCAAGCACATCCTCGATCGTAAAACTACCGGCTTCTGTAGCGATCTGACTATGAAAGAGCACTTGCAACAGCACATCGCCCAGCTCCTCTGCAAGTTTACCCCGGTCCTGTCGATCCAGGATTTCCAGCACCTCATAGGTTTCTTCCAGAAGATAGGGCTTCAGCGATTCATGCGTTTGCTTGCGATCCCATGGACATCCATCCGGCGCTCGCAACGCAGCCATCAATTCGACAACGGTCTGAAATCGCCCCGACATTGTTACCCTTTCGATCCCGCGGTTAGCGACCATTATACCCGGTTCCTGCCAGGCTTCAACCGGCTAGTCGGCTGAGGAAACCCTATTGTGGCACAGTGAAACTCAATTACCCACGCGTACAGCACAACAGAAGGACCATGCGCAGGATGCTCAAAAAGACGACCTTCTCACCCGCCCAACCCCGGCGCGCCAAGACGCGCCATTCCGCGGGCAAGGCCGCAGCGCACTATCACTCTATTAAGGGGTGGCTGGGATGATCCCAAATGCGCGCGGCTTCTCAATCCCCATTTTATTTTCAAGGGTAGGCTGGTCGATCCTCGAGTGCGCGCGTCGAACGAGCACATTCTTATCGTGCGCGTTCCGCGAGCAGGAGGACGACCAGGCTACCCTGCCCCTTTTTCAGCATCCTGATGTGTAGCTTGCGCCTCTCTAGGGCCTGTGATACTGTACGGTCGCTGCATCTGGAGCGGGGGAAACGCCTGTGGCCGCAGAACAGGAAGAAGGATTTGTCGTTCGGGATCGGCGGGGCGGGAGTAGCTCCGACCGTTCTTCCACCGCTTCGCCTGCCGCATCGGGGAGCCAGCCCCCCCAGCAGACTGCACCCCCCGATCCACGCCAAGACTCGGGAATTCCCGTCACCTTTTCCTCTTTCGTCATCTCTCTGGGCAGCTCCTCGCTGATGTTGATGGGGGAACAGTTGGACCCCCAACAGCCTCCGATGCCAGTGAATCTACCGCAGGCGAAAGAAATTATCGACTTGCTCTCGGTCTTGGAAGAGAAGACCACAGGCAATCTCACGACGGACGAACAAACGGTGCTGCGGGATATGCTCTACGCCCTTCGGATGAAGTACGTGAGTTTGGCTGCCAAGTAGTCGTACCCCTGCCGCCTGTCGACCCCGGACGTGTCTGCCAGCCACCATGGTCCATGCGCCCTGGTGAAACGCTTTCCAGATTCCATGATCTTGAGCAGGCAGTCTTCCATGTGCCGAGGCGCCGATAATCGGGGATGCCGGATGTGAATGACATCAGAAAGAACAGAGGTTCAATGAGCAGGGTCTCACCGACTCTTGTCGGGACTGGCCGGTCTTCATGGCCATCCGAACCTGTGACCGAACCGGAACGCCAGAAGATGCATCTTCGGCCGGTCTGGATCATCCTCATTCTGCTGCTGCCTTGCCTGGCACTGACTTTTTACTATTCTCAAGTCGTCGTCCCCGGTGGCGAGGAAGCAGACTCCCTTCTGCCGACAACCAGCTACGCGTTCGTGCTGCTCCTGCTCAATCTCGATCTGATCGGATTTGTGGTCCTGATGCTGTTACTCTCTCGCAACCTCATCAAGGCCTACTTCGAGCGGCGGCATCGACTATTCGGGTCGGGATTTCGCTCGAAATTGGTGGCAGCCTTTATCGGTTTTTCACTGATTCCAACCGTTCTCTTAGCACTGGTTGCGAGTGGGCTGGTGAATAAGGCCGTGGATGTGTGGTTCAGCGACCAAATTGAACAGGTCATGCGGGACTCCTATGACGTAGCACGAATGCAACATGCCGGCCATATTACCCTGGCTGTGAATAGCGCCAAGGCCATCAGCCGTGAAATTTATCGGGAAGACATGTTGCTGACAGAACAACGCGATCTGCTGGTCGCAGCGATGGCGCGCAAGCGGGCTGAATTCGGTGTAGCCGGGATTGAAGTCTTCTCGGCAAAAATGGAAGCCCTTACGAAGGCCCTGGACCTGGAAAACGTGCCTTTATCGGCGCTCGATCTACCGATCGGTCAACTGGTGCTCCAGGTCATCAACGGGAAACAGGAAGTGAACGCGGTTCAGGAGGCTCCCACCGGACGTTTGGTGCGGGCTGCCGCTCCAATCGCAGCGAGCGGGCGGAGCGGCGAGATCGGGGGCGTGGTGGTGGTGGAGGCCTTCGTCCCTGAATCTCTGCTGGCAAAAATGGAAGGGATCGGCCACCAATACGACGAATACAAGCAGACCAAGGCCATGAAAAATCCGATCAAGGCCGGCGCCTATCTCTTCGTCGCCGTCATCACGGTGCTGATTCTATTCGGGGCGACCTGGTTTGGATTTTATGTCGCCCGGAGTATTACGGTGCCGATTCAGCAGTTGGCTGAAGCGACAGAGGCGATTGCCCAAGGGGACCTTTCCGTACGGATCGAAGCTAAGGCGACCGATGAAGTCGGGACTCTCATCGATTCATTCAACCGGATGACGTCGGATCTGCAAGAGAGTAAGTCTGAGATCGAAGAGGCCAATATTTCGTTGCGCCATAGCAATCTGGAACTGGATCGCCGCCGGGCCTATATCGAGACGGTGGTCGAAACGATCGCCGCGGGCTTGCTCTCCATCGATAAGAACGGCCTCATCACGAACTTCAATCCGTCCGGCGAACGGATTCTCGGGCTTGCCGCGGATCAATTTCGCAACAGACCGGCCAATGAAGTGTTCAAAAAGTTCCGACTCCACCCGTTTCAGACGGTCTACGACCGGATGTTGGCCGATCAGCGCGATACACTGACCCTCGAGGGCCAAATGGAGATCGATGGAAGATTCCTGACCATCGGACTTCATGGGTCGCGTATGAAGGACGAGGCGAATAAGGACCTCGGTATCGTGCTGGTGTTTGAAGATCTTACGGAGTTGATCAAGGCGCAGAAAGTGGCGGCATGGCAGGAGGTGGCGCGGCGGGTGGCCCACGAAATTAAGAACCCGTTGACCCCCATCCAGTTGTCCGCGCAACGTTTGCGGAAGAAGTATTTCGAGAAGTCGCCGGATTTCGAAACGATCTTCGACGAAGCCACCAATGTGATCGTCAACGAAGTGACGAGCCTCAAACATATGGTCGACGAGTTCTCGAAGTTTGCACGGCTGCCGACTCCACAAATGGCACATCAGTCGCTCCACGATGTGATCAACGAAGTCGTCACACTCTATCGAGGAGCCCACAAGGATGTGGAACTCATTGTGCAACTCGACGAAGACCTCCCGACTTTCAATTTTGATCGAGAGCAGCTCAAGCGGGTCCTGGTCAATTTGCTGGACAACGCGATTCAGGCAATGCACCAGAAGGGACGGGTGTGGCTTGCGACGAAGTACGATACAAAGCGTCGGCGCGCCGTGGTGAGCGTGGCGGATGAAGGCACGGGAATTGCGCCGGAGGACCGGGAAAAACTCTTTGTGCCATATTTTACGAGGAAGAAGACGGGAACCGGGCTAGGCTTGGCGATTGTGCGGCGCATTATTACCGATCACGAAGGCCAGATTCAGGCAGGCCCAAATCACCCGAAGGGGACTGTATTCACGTTTGAACTGCCGGTCTAGATACGTCATGCTTTACCGGACAACCTCACGCCTGATTTAACGCCTAAGGGAGCGCTATGTCCGCATCGATCTTAATCGTGGATGACGAAGAATCGATTCTTACCTCCTTGAGCGACATTCTCCGGGACGAAGGTTACGACGTCGCGGTGGCCAAGAACGGCGTGGACGCGTTGCGCGCCTACACCATGGATCCACCGGATCTGATGCTCCTCGACATCTGGATGCCTGAGATGGACGGGATGGAAACCTTGCGTCGGGTCCGTGAACTGGCACCGACGGCGCAAGTGATGATGATGTCGGGACACGGGTCAATTGAAACGGCAGTCAAGGCGATCAAGCTGGGAGCCTACGACTATATCGAAAAGCCGCTGTCGCTCGAAAATGTCACGTTGCGCGTCAAACATGCCCTGGACCAATATCGATTGGAGCAGGAGAATCGGACGCTCCGGACCACAGTCCAACGGAAGTTCGAGTTGGTGGGACAGTCCCCTGCAATGCAGCAGTTGCGGCAGTTAATTCAGACGGCCGGGCCGACCAATAGCCGCGTGTTGATCGGGGGAGAAAACGGCACGGGCAAAGAGTTGGTCGCGCGTGCGATCCACATGCAGAGTGCCAGAGCCAATCGGCCGTTTGTTGCCGTGAACTGTGCCGCTATTCCGGAAACCTTGATCGAGTCCGAGCTATTCGGACATGAAAAAGGGGCGTTCACCGGCGCGACCTCGATGAAACGCGGACAATTCGAGCAGGCGGACAGTGGCACCCTCTTCCTGGACGAAATCGCCGACATGAGCCTGAATACCCAGGCGAAAGTATTGCGGGCTTTACAAGAGCAGCAATTCACCCGCGTCGGTGGAACCAAGCTCCTCAAGGTAGACGTGCGGGTGTTAGCCGCCTCCAATAAGAATTTACTGAAGGAAATCGAAAAAGGCACGTTTCGCGACGACTTATTCTACCGGCTCAACGTGGTGCCGATCATCGTACCTCCGCTCAGAGAGCGCCGGGAAGACATTCCGCTTCTGATTCGCCATTTCATGAAGGTCCATGCGGAAGAGCAAGGATTGCGGACAAAAGAAGTTTCACCGGAAACGATGGCACTGTATCAACAGTACGACTGGCCTGGAAATATCCGAGAACTTCGGAATCTGATTGAGCGACTGATGATCATGGTCCCGGAATCGGTCATCGGTCCTGCACACGCAGGTATCCCGTTGCAAGGACGCTCAGAGTCGGCCTCCCAGTCTATAGGAGGCGCGATCGATCCCGTCTTCGCTCAATCGTATGACTCTCTCAGGGACGCCCGCAATGCATTCGAGAAGGACTATATCGGCAGAAAGTTGCGAGAGCATCATTGGAACATTTCTCGCACGGCTGAAGATTTGAAAATCGAACGGAGTCATCTCCATCGGAAAATCAAGTTGCTTGATGTGGAGATGCGCCCGGAAGCGTAGATGGAAGGGGACTGATTATTTCCTGTGCTCGCGCAACGCGCACGATAAGAATGTGCTCGTTGGACGCCCGCAATGGGAGACAATCAGTCCCCTTCCTTGAGGAGATAGCGAGCAAGCTTGGAAGGATCAAATGGATGATGGTCGCTCGATGCGCGCAGTGGAGGATCGCCCAGGCTGCCCTGTATAGATGTAGAGATAAAGAAGAATGAGTTCGTTGTCCTGTTCGGGATTGAGTGTTCCCGCGTTGACCTCTGCAACAGCCCTCCGCTAAGATGCGCCCGCGTATGACAACCTATCGAGATGCCGGAGTCGATATCGATGCAGGCGACGAGTTCGTCGATCGCATCAAGCCCCTCGTGCGCTCAACCTTTCGCCCTGAGGTCCTGACAGATCTTGGTGGATTCGGCGGGCTCTTCCGTCTCCAGGCAAAGAAATATGAGGACCCTGTTCTGGTCTCCGGGACTGATGGAGTCGGCACAAAGCTCAAAATTGCCTTCCTGATGGATCGGCACGACACCGTCGGCATTGACCTTGTGGCGATGTGCGTCAACGACATTGCTGTCAGCGGGGCAGAGCCGCTATTCTTTCTCGATTACTTCGCGACCGGGAAACTCGCAGTCCCTAAAGCACAACAAGTAATTTCCGGGATCGCCGAAGGTTGTCGCCAGGCCGGCTGCTCTTTAATCGGCGGGGAAACCGCCGAAATGCCTTCCTTCTATCTGGAGGGCGAGTATGATCTGGCAGGGTTTGCTGTCGGAGTGGTGGACCGACCGAAGATCATCGATGGCCGTCAGATCGTACCAGGCGATGCCCTGATTGGCTTGGCCTCGACCGGTCTTCATAGCAACGGGTACTCGCTGGCACGCCGTGTCTTATTCGACCAGGCCAAACTCAGCGTGACCAGCCTCCTGCCTGAATTCGATCGGCCTCTGGGGGACATCTTACTTACTCCAACTAGAATCTATGCCAAACAAATCCTCACATTGATCCAAGAATTCTCCATCAAGGGTATGGCCCATATCACCGGCGGCGGCATTACCGAGAATCTTCCGCGGGTGTTTCCCCCTCGCATGCGGGCGCAGGTTCGACGAAGCGCCTGGTCCGTCCCCCCTATTTTCCAGGTAGTTGCAGGGTTCGGGCAGGTGGACCGTGAGGAAATGTACCGCGTCTTCAATATGGGAATTGGATTGATTCTCGTGGTCCCTGCGTCGTCCGCCCAGGCCGTCATCGCCCGCGCCACAGATTTGGGCGATTCGGCTTGCCTAATCGGAACCATGGTGTCTTCGAACGACGACGTTCCATTGGTGGAGTATGTCGATTAAGCGGACGGGTGCGCTTCGTGTCGCCGTATTGGCATCCGGCCGCGGATCGAATCTTCAGGCAGTCATCGATGCAATCGAAGCCGGGATCGTTCAGGCCAAGATTGTCGTAGTCATTAGCAACAAGAAAGACGCACCGGCTTTAGAAAGAGCCCATCGGCATGGCTTGTCCGCTCTCTTCCTCGATCCCAAACCCTACGCCGGCAGACCAGATAGTCGTGAGGTCTACGATCGTGAGCTACTCAATGTACTCAAACAGCATGATGTAGAGTTGGTATTGTTGGCCGGGTACATGAAGATCGTAACCATGGTCCTCGTGGAGGCCTTTACGAATCGCATGATGAATATCCATCCATCCCTATTACCCTCGTTTCCCGGATTGGACGTGCAAAAGAAGGCGATCGAGTGGGGGTGTAAACTTGCGGGATGTACGGTGCACTTTGTGACGGAGGGGGTCGATGAAGGGCCGATCATTTTACAAGCGGCAGTCCCAATTCTCGACGACGATTCTCCCGACCAACTGGCCAGTCGGATTCTCGAGCAAGAACACACCATCTACCCGCGCGCGGTCCAGCTCTTTGCCGAAGGACGATTGCGGGTTGAAGGGCGGCGAGTGTTCATCGAAGGTGGAAAGCCGGAAGGCGAGGCGGTAATCAGCCCCTCGTAATGCTGCACATTTTCTAAGCTCCAACCTAAACCTCAATCTGTTTCGGGTGGAGACTCGGGAAAGGGTTCTGTATAATGGCTGCGTGGTGGGGCATTCGCCTTACCGCTCAAATAACGGTCCTGTGGGGGGCTAGCTCAGTTGGGAGAGCACTACGTTCGCAACGTAGGGGTCGGGGGTTCAACTCCCCTGCCCTCCACCACCATCGATGCCAACACTCACACCCGTCAATAACCGATCAAAAGTCCCCGTCGCCGTGAAGCGATAGCCGCGCCTCCCATCTTCAAGAATCGGCTCACACATGATGTGCCCGTCCAGGAGCTTCCTGAGCATCTGGCGAGCCAGCGGGACATGCCGGCCGAAGAGCGCCGGGAGATCGCCTAAGCGGGCACGTACCATCTGCACGATCCGCTTTTCATCCAGCGAGATGGTTTCCGTCAGGGCCTCGAGTTGGGCCAGTTCGGCGACGAGCACCTTCTTGCGGGCCTCTTCCTGTCGAAGCGCTTGGAAGACGTCGTCCGTCCCCCTGCCGCTGGCAACTGCTTCCACCAGATGATGGATGCGGGTTTGGATCAGTGAGAGTTCCCGCTGGAGGGCGGTGTGTCGATCTGGGGCCTGTTGTTGATCAGCCCGGAACCGTGTTAAGGCTTGGGCGACGGAGACCTCCAAGACCCGTCCGTCGATCGCCTCATTCATGGCATGCAGGACGGCGGAGTCGAGAATGTCCTGACGGATTTCCACATTGTTGGTGCAGACCGCGTCCCCGCGTTTGAGATGATACGCGCATCGGTAAACCGTGCGCGTGTATTTGTGTTTGGCCGTGCGCTTGGCCGCGACGAGGGACCCGCCACAGGTCACGCACTTGGCGAGACTGGTGAGGAGTGAGACGGAGCGTTGATCTTCTCCGGTCGGGCGCGATACCAGGCGGCCATACGGACCACGGAGATAGACCGATTCGAGGCGAACCCGCCGGGCCTCGACCTGGGCCCAGAGGTCGGCTGACACAATGCGCAACTCCGGCGCGTCCAGCTTGAGCCAATCCGTTTCCGGCCGAGGCCGCTGCTTCTTGGTGCCCTCCCGTTGAATCGTCTGGGTGCGGTTCCACCAGACAATGCCCTGGTAGAGATCCCGACGCAGGAGTTCCCGAACCGCTGAGGGGCACCAGCCTGCCCGCCCGCCATGCGGCGGGGGGACGTGCGCCCCGTTCAAGCGTTTCGCAATCCGGCCGAGTCCGAATCCTGACGCATACTCCTCAAAAATACGAACGACTTCGCGGGCCTGAGCCGGATTGATCTGGCGCACCACATGCTGCCGAATTTGGGTTCCGTCGGCGTTGTGCCCATCCCGGTAGACAGGCACATTGTCATAACCATAGACCTTGTTCCCCGTTACATAGAGCGCCTTGGCTTTCCTGAGCATCGCATCGTGCGTGCGCTGGCTCGCTTTCTCGCGTTCCATTTCTGCCGCGAATCCGGCGAGCGAGCCCATGATCTTGTCCATAGCCGTGTCCAGCTTGCGCTCGTGATCATTCAGGTAGAACCAGACGCGCACACCCGCATCCGTGATCTGTTGCAAAGCGTAGGCGGTCTGAATTTGCTCGCGCCCGAGCCGGGACTCTTCGCTCATGATGAGCACTTGAAACGATGGGCGTGGCTTGAGCGCATTCATCAGCCGCAAGAAGCCTGGCCGCTTCACGAACTCCGCCCCGCTGATCCCATCATCGACATAGATATGCTCCTCGGCGACGGTCCAGCCCTTCTTATGGGCGTATGACGTGGCATGGTCAATCTGCCGGGAGATGGACTTCTCCTCTTCCCCAACGCCGTTTTGTTCGGTGGATTTTCTCGCGTAAATTGCCGCGATCATCGCTCAGCCCTTCTTAAATCTTAGGGTGGGTTAACCATCTGACCTTTCAAAATGGTTCTGCTGGCTGATTTGTGACCCTTCTGACTCGTGAATTCCCTAGTACTACAGCGGTTTCTGGCAGCAAGCATATTACCTAGGGAATTAACGTGTTTTCTCACGACTTGATGCTTGTTACCCTCGGACACATGCCTCCTCCGATCTGTCCCAAATGCCACAGCGCGGCTATAAAAGCGATCACGAGTTGGGAAATTGTCTCCAGCCGTACCATCGCGAAGCCTCCCCGGTTCCTCTGGGCCTGTCAAAATCCGAGGTGTCTCCACAAATGGCCGAGAGAACCAGCAGCCTAAGCTCTCACGGGCAGCTGATCCATCGATCAGCCCTTTCTGTTCAGGGAGTCACAACCGCACCGTCCCTCGGGACTTTCCGAGGGACGACCCTTCCGCTGGGAGCATAGACTGACTGTATGCCCATTGACCATGAAGGCTATCCGATCCTAAAAGACGCGCTCATCGTGCTGGCACCGACCATCCTGGGCCTTATCGGTGTTCTATGGTTCTTCTGGGATGACTGGGGATGGATGAAATGACGGCGACTTCCTCCTGCCCAAAGACCATGCCGGCCATCGCTCGGGGATTTGCTAGGTGTTATTCTTCTGAATCGAGCAGTAGGCTTAGTCATGACAAAGATGCGAGGAGAAATTATCGACCTCATATTCGCTTACGAACGACTGATTGTACTCGCTCGTCTCAAGGAAGGAACGCTTACCCGCGCCGAGCGCGATGTCGTTGCGTTCTATGCTCAGGAGCTGGAACAAGAAATGTTGTCTTCCGGCGCAATAGAGTACAAACTCTCCGCTTAATCTGCTCAGCTCAGTTCCGTGCCTGCTCTGTTCCCGCTGATCCATTTCATTCCTCTACTCATCCCCCTGCTGTGGCTGACCACGCACCATAGCGAAGCAGCGTTTTTGCCGTCGCTTACCGATCCTGTTTCCGGATCCGATATCCCTGCGGCGTGCGAGCCTCGTTAAGCAATCGTTCCAGCCGATCGAGGCTAATGGCGTTCTGCCCAATCTTTGACATGAGGCGGAAGCCACGGCCGCCGACGATGCGACCGTTGACCCGTGCAGTGCGGTTGTGTCCGTTGGCTGGCTGGCGGAGTTGCTTGAAGTTCATGGGTGACCTCAGGATTGAATGCTTAGATTCGAGTCGTCACGGTCTTACAGATGAAGGCATTGCGATAGACCTCGGGTAACTCCTTACGCGCGTTCTGCAATTCCGCTTCCGCCTCTTCCAGGGTCCGTTCGCTCAAACCGCTGGGATTAAAACCATCCTCATCGTCACCTTCCATGATTTCATAGTGTGTCTCTGATTGTGTCATCGCGATACCGTCCTTTCTGGGCTGATCGCCCAATGAGGTTTACTGCCACTCGCCGTTCAGGGTGGGACTTCCCCTGACGTAGTTGGGGAAAAAGATAGGGGCTGGGAGCCAGCCATCCCATATAGCTCGCTCACCAGCCATTCGCCTCCACTTCACGATGGGCCATTTCCTCAAGCTCACTGAGCGCCAGCGGCAGGGGTTCTTTGCTGGCGGGGATTTTTTATTCCCATTATGGGAATTGGTAGGTGCTAGCTTTTGTCAAAATTGACGGAAGCAAACAATCCAAGCTGACCCACTACCATCCGATGGTACCTCTTTCATGGTGATCTTTGAGCATTAGATATATGGACAGTCGACTACGCCGCAAACGCCACTCCCTGCAATTGAATATGAATTAATCGCGGCAACGATGGTTTGCCCTGACCAAGGGACTCTGAGCAATATTGCCCAGCGCCACCTTCCCAACTCCTATAGGGTGCGTCACACAGGGGAGGTGCGTCATGACGCGATCAATACTCAGAAAATTCCCCGTTATCCTGGATTGTTGTCATTTTGCTCATATTGGCCTCGTGGCTGGCAGGCGAAGCGAAGGCAACAACTACTACATCGATCGAAGCTACCATGGACTGGTCAGGTTTCACGTTCAACTTTGGGCCAGGAACCGAGAATTGGCGGATCGATGAATTGACCACGCAGCAAGGGACTGGAGTCCTAGTAGACAGTCAGCTCCGGAGGCAATCTTCGAGCGATGGGACACCGACCCATAGTAGTCTTATGATGACGGATGCGCGCGGGACACAGAGCGGTGAGGCCGACACGAATCATGGGCTCTTCACGGCTAGCACCCTAGCGGACATCCTTGATCCGCGCTTGGCACACGCGCATATTGACTCGGCGGCTTGGTTCAACACGAAGTTTCTCGTGTCAGGAGAAGGGCAGGGGACGTTGACGCTCTCCATCCCGTACACGCTGCATCTCACGCGCGATGCGAGCATCCCCTCGATACACGGACTGGCCGAGGGGGCGATGACCTCACTGTCATTCGGTGTCAATGGGCAATCTGGGAGCAGACAAAGTGATTTGCTTCGATGGGACGACTCTTCACTACAACTGACCAGGCAGGGGACCTTGACACTGTCTCACGACTTTCTCAATCCGCAACAGACTGCAGTGATTCTCGTAGGGCTCGTGGGAGCGCATGATATGGGCACTAATGTCCCCGAGCCGTCCACCTGGCTGCTGCTGGCGGTGGGGATGGGGCTGGTGATGTGGAGACTTTACAGCCGCAGAATGGCGCTACAGACTATGATGCTGGTTTCCGCCGTCATCAGTCGGCGCAGATAGTTCCGCATCGCGTCTCGTTCAACCCTTGCACCCCTGCTGGCCGTTAGGCCGCGAATGCCATTCCCTGCAACTGAACGCGAATCAGGCGCGGCAACGATGGTGGCATGCCCTGCCCTCCACCACCGTTATCAATCGCGAGGCCGGTGCCCAATAACAGGCTGTACTTTCTCTCGCCAGGAACGTATTTCCCTGTCCCCGCGCATCATCGAACGGTGTGCAGACGAACCGCCCTGGCACCCGTTTCCCGTCTTTGATTCGGTCTGGAATCACCTTGCGCAAGACCTGATGCGTTTGCGTGATGTACTGGCCTAGAAGGACGCTCGCATTATAGTGATTGACTTTCGTATTCATTGCGCCCAGAGTGATGGTTCGGTGTGAAGCCCCGTTGGCTGTCCTATCTCTTACGCTTCCTGCTTCTTCTCAGCGTGACCGATTCTTCAGTCTCCGCCGTTCCGATACCAGAGTTTCTCTGATCTGCCGCATGCCGTGTGTTGTGGTCTGCTGATGGAGGCGGCCAGAACGCCAGCCTCTGCTCCAGAGGCCTCTTCGACTCACGCCCCATTCCGTAGAGAGGAGTGAACCATGCTCGATTATGCATTAGTGTTTCTGGTGGTCGGCTTGATTGCCGGCGCCCTAAATCTCGCCGGTGTGTCTGCGGTCGCGGTCCAGATTTCCTGGGTCCTATTTTTGATTGGGATCGTGATGGTCGCAATCCATTTGGTTACAGGACGCACCGCTCGAGTGTCATGACTGGGCCTGTCGGATTGTCCGCCGGTTTCCGGTCTGATGATCTGGCCCCAACCTACATCAGTTTATAGGAGGACGATCCAATGAACGCTGATCAACTCAAGGGGAAATGGATGCAGGTCAAAGGCGAACTCAAACAGCGGTATAGCAAGTTTACCGATGATGACTTAACGAAGATCGAAGGTAATTACGACAAGTTCGTTGGCAAAGTTCAGGAGCGGTATGGCGATACAAAGAGTGAGCTTCTGAAGTGGGCGGACGCGTGGCATGAGAAGCCGGCGGCGCCGAAAGCCGTGGAGAAGAAACCCCGTTGAATGGATGCAACTCATGATAGACGTCTGACGAGTCACTTTTACATTTCGGTTAAGGAGAAAATTATGAACACACGCTATGTCCTAACATACTGCACGGCTTTGGTTATCGGTGGGCCCTCATCACCGGATCGGCGCACGCGGTCAGCAAGGCCGACGAGAAGACGCCGATCAATGACACATGGATGACGGCGAAGACCAAGATTGCGCTGTTTGCTGATGCTCGGATTAAGGGGAGTGAGATCAATGTCGAGACCTCACAGGGCTCGATGATAATCCGTGGCAAGGTTGATTCCGACGCAGCCAAGCAGGCGGCGGAAGGGATCGCCAAAGGGATCGACGGCGTGAAGTCGGTGAAGAACGATCTCACGGTGGGGCAAAAATCGTAAGGAATTTTAATGGCATTTGCAACACAACAACTTTTAAGGAGATTCTGCCATGAAAAGTCTTATCGGTCTGATGATATTTGCAGTGACCCTGAGCTTTGGGATAACAACCATGACGTATGCGGCTGATGAGATGACAGCGCCTGGTCCCCAGTCTTTCAAAGGGGACATTCTAAAGATTGAGGGAGAGTTTTATACGGTGCACGACACGGCCGGTCACGAAGTGCGCGTACATGTCGACAAGACGACGAAGCTGGATGGCGGCTTTAAGACGGGCGACAAGGTTGAAGTCCAAGTGACGGATAAGGGCCACGCCTTTGATATAAAACATGTAAATGTGGCTAGTGCTGGGATGGCAGCGCTTGGCCCCCAGATGGTCACAGGAAACGTGCTGAAGATTGAAGGCGAGTTTTATACGCTGCAGGACATAACCGGCAAGGAATTCCGGCTGCATGTAGATAAGACCACAAAGCTGGAAGCGGCCTTAAAAACCGGTGACAAGGTCGAGGCCCAAGTGACGGATAAGAGCCACGCTCTTTCGATGACACATGTAGGTTCCGTGATGTCGAGGTAAAGCTACTACTACGGATTAGGCCAGACCAGAAGGTCGGCCCAATCCGTTTTGGTCGGAATCCCATTCGCTCCCGCATGCCCCCATACCACCGTTTTCCCACGGTGCCCTGACACCTCCTCACGGCCAGCCTAGCCTGGCGTATGTAATCAATCCGAAGGGGGAGTTGTTGAGAGCATGAGGACAGCGTCCCGTATGATGTTTCATTTGAACACCTTTGTGTGCCGTGGTGAGGCATTCTGAGTTTCAATTTGCGCAGTGAAATCCGCAATGTTTTGGGGGTTAAAGAATGACTAGATCCCTCCCCCACAAACTGCCCTGGCAGCTCTCAGCAGTACCCTTATTGTGGGGCAAAATAAATCCGGTATCGGGTGCCCTCCACCATTTTCATTCGCCGCTAGAGATTTCCACTTTCCTCCTCGCGAAAATTCCGAGTGACCTGGTTCAAAAAGCTCCCTTGAAATCGTATGAAATGCGCGTCGATTTTCCGAACGAATTGAACTATCCTTTGGGCTGTTCAAAAACAAATGATTTTGAATGTCGCACATGCTCATAGATTGCACCGAACGATCTTCGCAATAGACGAGAAATACCAAGTCGTAGGAATCTATTCTTTTCTTTAAGAACTAAGGCTCCAGCCATTCCCAGTCAGATTGAATGACGCAACGTCGCGGTGCATACTAGGGAGGAAGCGCTTCAACCGGCGAGATACCGTATGCCCAATCCAGATCTTAAAGTAACTCCTCGCCCGATCAATTTATTATTGGTTGATGATCATCCCAGTAATTTACTGGCACTCGAAGCTGTCTTATCCGATGGTGATTATAATCTGATCATGGCGCATTCCGGTTACGAAGCGATCGAGCTCATGAAAACGCATGAGATTGCGCTCGTGCTATTGGACATTCAGATGCCTGGAATGGATGGATTTGAAACAGCACGACAAATGAAATCAATAGAGGGTTGTCAGGACGTTCCCATTATTTTTATTACGGCTGTGTACAAGGAAGATCCTTTTATCAAAAAAGGGTATGAAGTGGGTGGAATTGACTATTTCGGCAAACCCTTTGACCCGGAAATTTTCAGACTGAAGGTGCGCCTTTATTCATCGTTTCGCCAAAAGACCTACCTTCTTCAAGAGAGAGAAAACCGCATCAAGGAGACTGAAGAACTGTTGAAGACAGGTCGAAAGTTGTCTGATGCCCTCGAATCTCTTCCGGTTGGAGTTCTGATCGCCGATGCCGATGGCCGGGTGTGCCAGGCTAATGAACAGGCCTTGAAAATTTTGGGATTTACAGGGTTCGAGGAGAAAGAATCTTATGGGGAATTTTTGGGTTGGTGGGAGCATGAAGGCAAGCTGATCAAGGCCTCCCATGCCCCAATGGCACGTTCGCTCCGGAGTGGGAAGCCTTCCCATAATGAAGTCACTCAGATTAAGTGTTCCGATGGCACCTCAAAATCCGTGCTCAGCTCAGCTTCACCACTGAGAAGTCTTGACGGAGGAATTATGGGGGTGGTCATGGTGATTCAAGACGTGAGTGCGCATAAACAAATCGAGCATGATCTAGAGCAACGGGTACAAAAGCTCATTGCTTCAGAAATCGAGGGCAAGCAGACAGCTCAGGATCAAACGGATTGATTCCAAATTTGTTGTTTTTGACCATGCTGCTTTAGAATCAGAACCTCTTGATTATTCAGAAGGGCGCTCACACGGGCTCAACCCGGTTTGTGACATCAAGAAATTAGGCCAGCATTAAATGGTTTTGCCTCCGGATCTTGGGACAAAAGAACCTCCCTCGCCCTGCACAGCCGTTCCTATTCGCAGTCCAGACGTTTGGTGGAGGCGGGAGCGATGATGGCCGGTTGCACATCGGAGGTCCGTTTGTTGGCAGCCCGTTTGCTCAGGGCCGTTCCTATCTCACCGATATTCGCGGCATTCACGTCGACACCACGCTTCCCGGCACAGGCTATACCGTGACGAACGCACGGCTGCGGTTCAGTACCTATCTGCCAGCCGTAGGGGTCACCATCGGACATCTCGCGCCCGTCCCCGAGCCCTCAACCTGGCTCTTGCTGGCTCTCGCGGTAGTGGCTTTCCTCATCTGGACGAGGCTGCCAGGCAAGGCCCAGGGCGCTTTCCCGTTCAACCGAGTGTGAAACAAGCGCGGCAATGATGGAGTATGCCCTGGTGTTTACTCTTCTGTTTGAACGTCGATCTGCATAACTCGAGAGAGAGTTTTGGGACCATCCTCGCTGTTGACCCATGCAAGAGCGTTTTGAACCGCTTGTTCCTTTACATACACAAAATCTGCGCGCTCGATCACATCCTGTGGAGGTGGTATCGAATATTCCTCCACCGCCCCGTCTCGATGAAGCTCAACCGTCGTGCGTTGGGCTTGCCAAAGTCCTGATTGAGAGGAGTGCATCTTGATAATGACCTTTGCGGAATTCGGTGGATGTGGCATCGGAAAATCCCCGCTCATGCTGACCTCTCCTCAACCAGCATTGCTATGTTCGGGTCGCGATTGTCACGACCGGAACTGCAGGAACAAGTCACAGGCTTCATAGCAGAACGTCCTTCTCCTGAATCGGCGGCCAAAAACAAAGGCCCGATTCCTTTCGGAGTCGAGCCTCTTGCTTCGGGCATTGAGACGGTTTGACTACTTGTTCACCATGTTGCCATTGTGCCCTTGCAGTCTTCCCATCCCGTGTCTCCGAAGCAGCTTCACCATATCGCCTTCATAGGAGACTGGCTATACGGAAAGCCCCTAGGTGCGGTGACAGGCTATGCCGCGAACGCAACTCCATGTAAACGAATACGAATCAAGCGCGGCATCGATGGTGGGATCCCCTGCCCTCCACCATTTTCATTCGCCGCTAGAGATTTCCAAGTTCCCTCCTCGCGAAAATTCCAAGTTACCTGATTCGCAAATCTCCATCGAATCGAATGGAATGTGGTTCGATCTCCCGAACGAATTGTACTACTACGGAGCTAGGAGGTTGTGTCCCCATCTAGAGTCTTTTGGGGGGGGTCTGGTGCGTCTTGAAATTTCTCGTGGAATACCTCCATAAACCTAGGCACCTACCTAGCGCTGCAACCCTTCCGAAGCGTGTACGATACATGATGTGATGTCCATCCTGAATAATTTCCGGATTGTGTCGGGTGGATTTGTATTATGCCTTGGCCTGTCAATCGCAGCCGAGGCCGGAGAGATGAAAGCAGGCCAATCTGAAAAGCAAGGTGGGCCAGCTGAACAAAAAGAGGTGACCCTGCCCAAGGACTGGGGGCACTTCATCCAGGGCAGTGTGTTGCGTGTGGACCAGGGCACCTATTTCGTGAAAGACCTGAATGGTAAGAATCTCCGTTTGGCAACAGATCACACGACTCAGGTAATGGGAGAATTCAAGAAGGGGGATCATATTCTAGCGAAGGTGACTGGTCAGAATCACGCCCTGTCGATTATCCCTGCCCCATGAACACTCGGTAGGTTACATACTTATTCCTCCACGCGCGGGCCCTGGCTCGCAGTTCCAACACAAGCGGCCCTTCACCCAAAGGACCACCCGGAGCGCATGGTCGGCAGACACATGCAGCTTGTCACTGGGGCTCTGCTACAGGAATACCCCAACCGCTTTCCGTGCCATGCTCGCTAGGGGGTAAGGGTCTGGTGGTAGGGCACAAATAAGTGTGGCGGAGGGCCATCCGCAACCCTACAATAAGGCCTCCGGCCCGCTGATTAAGAGATGCCCTATTGACCAACCTCAGCAGACCCAGGAGCCTCTATCTAATAAAAAACACAAAGCAAGAGGCGGCTTGATGTGTGGCATAGGGCCGGTAGCTTTGGCTTGCCCATCTACCTTCTAAGACCGACTAGGTTTTGTAAAGGCACCATTGATATACAGGTACAGGGCTACTAGCCCTAGAAGCACTGAGAGCATAATCGAGATAAAAATAAGCATGTCCACCGAAGGTCGTTCTTCAATTTAACAACGTCTACTTCAATCGGTTCCCCTCTCTTTTGGTGCCAAGCTGCTGCCATGGTGAGTTGCGTCATCACGAATCCTCGCCTTTTGCTGGTGAGTTTTCTTGCTGAGTGAGCGGGCACACGCGTGCGCTCACAGGAAATCCGTCGTTAGGGATCGGCTGCGAGCTGATCTCATTACATCTCTCATACGGGACTAGGGTAAGCCCCCGCATATATACCGCCTGAGGTGGCGTACCGTGGTACATGCCTTAAAACACTTTGCCAAAGTGCTGAGTGTTTTCATTTATTTTAACTTGGAGGTTGTTATGTCGTTCACACGTTGGGTTGTCTCTGCCACATTCACCGGCGGGCTCATTGCACTCTCTCTACAGGTCGGCGGAATCGCTCGGTCGGCGCCCTCTTCTAAACTTCTGATAGCCGATTCGTCCTCCACCAGCCAAAACGGACAACAGAATGTTCCAAGCGGAGGGAGAGACGCGGAATCGAGTAGTAAGATGCAACTTGATAAAGATGGTCCCGGCATCACGGATCCGAACAGAATCGGAGGGCAAATCGGTACGTCATCTCAACGATCCGATACTGACACGCCTAAAACTCCTGGATCGAGATTGACCGAGAAGAGCGGCATAACGGGGTCAGGTTCAGACAAGCCCGCCACAGCCGCCCCAGACGGCAGCTCGTCCTCTGGAATAAGCGGTGGGAATGGCGCCGGATGTTGCGGCAAATAGGGTCACATATTCGAAGGAGCAAACGTCACATGACCATGATTAACGTCGGTAGACACCAAATTTGATTCATCACTCTGCATTGCTTGATAGTGCCATCGACATCAGGCACGCCACCCAATTCCGAACAGGTTAGAAGGTGCCAGGGGTAAATCCGAGTGTTCAACTATGCGGCCCCCTTACTTGTTGGCGCATTTCCTTGCCCCCCGTCATGCCTACGGTGCAGACCCTAATATTAAATCTTCTATGAACGATATGGATTGTACTGGTTTAATGGTGGCATCCATAAAAGGTGATGTGCAAGTTACACGGGCTTAATTAGTAAAAGGCGCAAATGTCAATAATAAGGCAGCAACGGCTCTTTCTGCGTTAGACTATGCTAAAGAAACAATCGTTCAGAAATCGTTCAGAAGCTAAATATGGGCCGGAGCAATTGAATATGACTGCCGCTTATTTCTCCTCCTTTCACCAAATCTTTCACAAGGATTTCTGAGCATATAGCTTTACTTTTCGACCTGACGAAAAGACAGCACACGTTTTTCCTCGTTCACGTCGCGCACTTTCGCTTCAATACGATCTCCTCGGCCAATAGGTTCGCTCATCTCGGTGGCTGAATCGACTCGTAAACTGACTTGCTTACCGTCATACCGCTGGATGAGATACGTATCACCGTCTGTGCGCAACACTTCTCCCTTAACGGTGTAGATGCCTTCCTGTGTTGCTCGATACTTTTCGGCTGCTTGCGTGACATTGGGAAGACCCATACACAGCATGAGACTATACGACATGACACCAATGATTCTGGGAAGGGATACCATGGGGAACCTCCTCGGTTAAATTGCACGAAACCGTACTGTAGCCCCCTCGAAGAGCGTTGAGAACTATGTAGGCCCCTAGGTGTTAGGGTGCTTGTGGTGAGGTGAAAGGCGTCGGATTGCATAGTGCGAGAAGGGGATTGCCCATGTCGTCCATGACTTGAGCAACCCCCTCGGCCTCACTCTTACTCAGTCAGCCGTCCACTCACTTCAGAGCAATGCGCAGAGGGATTCGAAATGCCGCTAAAATCCAACCCCCGCAACCGATATCATTTCAAGCACGCCTGACTTTGACCCCTGAGAATATCGCAGCGGCACCCGAATTGTGGGGCAAAATAAATCCGGTATCGGGTGCCCTCCACCATTTTCATTCGCCGCTAGAGATTTCCACGCTCCCTCGCGAAAACTCTAAGTGATCTGGTTCAAATATCTTCGTTGAAATCGTATGGAGTGGGTTCGATTTCCCCAACGATTCATAGATTATCTACGTAGGTCCCAGCCAGCCAGACACAGGCCGATCTATTCGATGACCAAGACCGTGGGAAGTCCAAGCGGCTCAATGATTCAGGCCGGTTGGGGAGCGGAGGCGACTAGGGAGGGTGCTGGCACGGATGCAGAAGGCGGAGAGGTGGGACTGGCAGCCTCTTTCTCTGAGCCGTCTTTCTTTAGTCCGGTGGTGCCCTCTGAGTTTCGCTCCGCGCCCGTCGGCTTCAGCTTATCCGAATAGTCCGTGATGTACCACCCGGACCCCTTGAACATGATCGCCGGCGCCGAAATCAGCTTGGAGACCGGCTGGGCGCAGGCTTGACATGTGGTGATGGGAAGATCGCTAAATTTTTGGGTCACTTCAAAGCGATGGCCTGCCTCACACCTGTACTCATAGACCGGCATTGTTCCTACTCCTTTGATTTATCGTTGGGGGTCTTCCTTGCGTTATGCGAGGGCCCTCCTCTAACCAACTGTTTGCCATGTGCGCCGCCTGCTGGCGAATGTATTCCATTGAGGTCATCCGCCTGGCACCAAGAGGATTCTCAAGGCACGGTACCTCCGATCGGACTTTTGGTTTCCGAGTGGCCCATGCCCGATGTTTAGTGTCCCACCCACTGGACCTTCATGTTCGCTCCTTTACCGCTGATCAGCCGAGGCCACATCACGCGTGTTTGCTGAACACCCCTGACACATAGAGGCAGGGCGTGACGAGTCCCAGCGGAACCAAAAACATTGTGGCCACGAAGATCATCATGTTCATATTTGCTGAACCTTCCCGTCGGTCGATACCACCGATCCATGCGCACCGGGAACCCCTCGTTCATTTATGGTTTCTCTGTAAACTGGCCCATGCCAGGGCCAAGATTCCAAGCGACACGATGTACTGCGAACCATTGAACTGCACCGTTGAGCATCCCGACAGCTTCCGGTCATACATTCCGAGCGGAGCGCCCTGTAATGACATGGATCGCGACCAACACGATCCCAACCAAGAACAGAACCCAGGAAATCTGGACCGCAACTGCGGACACCCCGGCAAGATTCAGGGCGCCGGCAATCACACCGACCACCAGAAACACCAGTGCGTAGTAGAGCATGGCCCACTCCTTTCTATGGAATACGAGCGTGAGTCGAATGGTCCTCTGGAGCATGGTCGGCGTCCTGGTCGCTTCCATCAGCAGACCATGACACACGGCATACAGCCGTTCAGAGAAACTCTGACATCGAAACGGAGGAGACTGGAGAATCGGTCACGCCCGGAAGGATCAGGAAGCGCAAGAGATTAGGACAGTCAGCGAGCTTCATACCTCGCCCCTTCACTCTGGACGCAGTGCACACAGGAGTCAAGCAATATAATGCGGACCAGGATAGATCAATGATACTGGCACGTTGTGGCGCGCAACGTGAAGGCTAGCCGGGCGCTTCCTGAAGAAAAGTTGCCCAAATAATAGAATGTTCCCGTACTGGGATTGCAAGGGCTCACTCGAGTGGAGCTGTGCGAACCAACTACTTCATTTTCTCACACACCTCAACAATAGCTTCGACTCTGGCATCTTGTGGACTGATCATGAGAAGCATCCCCTTATGTTCCGGGTCTCGCTGAAAGAACGTGGCATAATCTTCTTGATATAAGTTCTCCTTGATCGACGTATCACCACTTTTGGAATCATAAATTTCCTCAAGCACGAACGCGGCGACAGACTGAGTGCCATTCGATCGCATTTTGCTCATCACCCTCCAAAATACAGTCCTTGGATCCCGAGACCCCTTTGCCTGTTCCATTTTCAGGCTAGTACATAATTTTATTCCTTTCCTCACCTCAACCCTATCGCCTTTATCAATAAATTGAGCGAAGGCCGACAGGGGAAATCCAATGAGGATCAGAAGAATAAAGAAGGCCATGAACATGTCAGCCGCCTCACTGAAACTAGACCCAGGAAATTAGATTCATAATATAGTTGCTCTTAACCCGCGGGAAGAATACCGCGATTCCATCAGAAAATCGAGCGCAAGACCAGGCGATCACTCTGTGGGTTTGACCCGACATCCACCATGCTGGTGCCAAATCTTCAGTGGGCAAATGTGGCGGCCTCTGAGGACCCGCAGAATCATTGAACTATCCAGGTCCCTATTTATAGTGCTTGACTACGGTGCCCATTGCGCTTAACGTGAATTCATGACGTATTGAGCCATGCCGACTGTCCTATCCCTCGCGCTTCCCCTTTCCTTCCTGCGCGACTGATTCCTGGGTCTCCACTGCTTCTACGCCAGAGTTTGTTTCACAACGCTTGTATTATCTTGCGATAACCAGAAGCGACTGCCGCGACTGGCTGGGAGAGGTGCCTCGACACGCGAGTCAGTTGAGCCTGTGGCGGACGTCTCTCACTCAATACAGATAAGGAGAAGGTATCATGATTACAATCACACCGACAGCGGAAGAGAAGATTCGGGAACTCATGCAGGAAGAGCAGGACACGATCGGTCTGCGCGTATACGTAAAAGGCGGCGGCTGCCATGGCTACCAGTACGGCATGTCGTTTGAATCCAAGATGGGCGACGACGACACGGTCATCGAGAAGGGTAATGTGAAAGTGATCATGGATTCGCACAGCGCCCCGCTGCTGGTCGGGTGCGAAGTCGATTATGTGGACGCGCTGCAAGGCTCCGGCTTTGCGATCAAGAACCCGCAAGCGAAAACGACGTGCGGGTGCGGCAGTTCATTCAGCGCATAACGTCATTACGGTGTGCCGTCAGGTCTCTGAACAGCACAGTGGATAGGAAGGGAACGACATCATGGGCACCACATCAATCTACGGAACACAGAATAAAAAAGGCCAAATCATCACTGATCCACGCGAGATGATGCACCGGGCGCCTCGCACGCCCTCCTTCTTTACCGGCAGCGAAGTCATCAAAGAAGCCGTCAAACGCGCCAATGTTGACATCATGGTGGCCTATCCCATTACACCCCAGAGTGAGGCGGCCGCCCTGTGTGGCGAGCTGTTCGCCGAGGGCTATATCGGTGACTACTTCCGTGGGGAAAGCGAATTTGCGGTCATGTCGCAGTGCGCCGGCGCCGCCTTCGGCGGAGCTCGTGTCTTCACGACGACCGCCGGTCCGGGCACCATGCGGGCCATGGAAAACTTCCCGATGTGGGCCGGGGCCAGATTGCCGATCCAATGTATCGTCACCTGCCGCGGCATCAATTCGCCGCTATCGATCCAACCGGACACGATCGAGATCGCCTACCTGATGAATACCGGCATGCTGGTTTGGCACGCGGAAACTGCGCAAGATTTCTACGACTGGATTCTTAAGGGCTACATGGTGTCGGAAGAGCCGGACGTGCATCTCCCCTTGGCCCTCTGTTGCGATGGATTTTTTGTGACCCATACGAAAGACGTCGTCGACCTGACTCCCGCCGATATGTGCCTGCCGCCCTATGACCCCTATCGGTCTCCGGTGCCCTGCATGGACATGGAATGTCCACCGGTCCGGATGATGCGCGATCCGTTTGTGATGAAGAGCAACTACATCAGCTATGCCACTCACGCGAGCTGGCAGCAGGAAGTCTGGGCCGCCGCGGAACGGTCGCGCAAGCACACGATCGCCTGGCTGGACGGCTTGATTGATATCGAAGACGGTGATGCCGACGTCCTCATCGTCACGTCGGGAACCGCCGTCTCCCAGGGGCGGGAAGCCATCCGTCTGCTCGCCGATGAAGGGGTCCGGGTCGGACTGGTGAAAATCAAGACGCTGCGCCCGTGGCCGGAGGAAGAACTTCGCGAAGCGACCAAGCATGCCTCACACATCATCGTGCCCGAGTTCAACGTCATCGGGTGGATGGCCAAAGAAATCAAAGCCACAATCCCTCGCAGCGAACGCGTCGTCGCCGGACCGCGCGTCTGCGGCGGCATGACCCTGCCGCCGGAAATCATCGTGGAGGAAATTAAAAAGGTGATCGGGATGCGATCCGGCGTGCTGGCCGGTCGTGGAGGTTGAAGATGATCAGCAGGATCACGGCAGAACGACTCAACAAGGAACAGCGTGACAGGCAGCAGGGCTATGAGGAGCTCTACACGCCGTGCATCTTGGAAATCGGCAAGGACAGTCAGGAGGGATTACACGAAATGCGCGACGCGGAAAAACCGAACGAGCGGTTCGCGTTCAAGGAATATGTCAGCGAGCCGGCGAAGGCGCTGCTGGCTGAAATCGCCGCCAAGGCGAAGGGCAAGAAGGCCGCCGCGAGGCAGTTGGTGTTGCAGGAGACATAAGTATCCCCGCCGCAACCGCGGCTAACAGAGAAAGAGGGAGGTGTCAGATGAGTCTCAATTATGTCAAGTTCAGCCCAGGATTCGAACTGTTCATGCCGAAAGAGTATCGGGATATGGTGGAGCATGGGCCATTCGGGAAAAAGGTGACGGTCTCGCAGATGGGCAGCTTCAAAGAAATTCTTGAAGAACATCCCATGTGCGCCGGCTGTGCGATGACCCTGTTTATCCGGCTGGCGATCATCGCGTTCCCGAATCCCGAAGACACCATCACAGTCGGGACGGCTGGCTGCGGCAGGCTGGCGATTTCCCAGGCAGCGATCCCCTTCGTGTACGGCAATTACGGCGACCAGAACGGCGTCGCCAGCGGATTGTCACGCGGGTTGCGGATTCGTTTCGGCGACAAACCCAAGGACGTCGTGGTGATGGCGGGGGACGGGGGAACCGCTGATATCGGATTCCAGCAGGTGCTCCATTCCTGGTTCCGGAAAGAAAGGTTCACGACGATCATGTTGGATAACGAGGTCTACGGCAATACGGGCGGGCAGGAAAGTGGGATGACGACCAGAGGAGCCGTCCTCAAGATGGCCCCGCTGGGCAAGAAGTTCGAAAAGATGGACATGGTCGGCATGGCCAAAATCGCCGGCTGCGCCTATATTGCCACGGTCGTGCCGAATAATCCCCGACGGGTGGAAAGCTGCATCAAAAAGGCGGTCCTGATCGCCCGTGAAGTCGGCCCGACCTATATTCAGGCCTATACGTCCTGCAATATCGAGTATGCAATCCCGACCGACAAGGTCATGGAAGACGCTAAGACCGTCGAAAATGATCGCTACAAATTTACCGAGTATACGAGTGACGAGGCCAAGGAGTATCTGACTGAGCGGTATGGCTATAAGGAATTTCTCCCGAAGCAGGGTGCGGCGCTCGCGAAGGCGTAAAAAACAAGGGCGGAAGGTTCGGGAGAAGGCGAACACGAACGACCTGGATCTTCTCCCCGTCACCCTGCGGACACTGTCGACGATCTGAAACGAGGTGGATCATGGTGCACGTGAATTCAAAGCTCACGCTCGGGATGCCCCAATATACGCTGGGCTATGGCATGCGGTTGGATAAAGGTACGGCCTCTGAACTGGCGCACACGCACGTGTCCATCACCCTGCCGGATGGATCGGAAGGAAACATGGCCTTGCACGTCATTAGCGGCACACCGGATGAGATCAAAGCCCGGCTACTGGGCAGTATCGACGCCTTTTTCGAAATTTATGCCGATCTCTGAGCGACACCGTCCTTGACCGAGGCCCCGGAAGCCGCCGGAAGGGGTGCTGAGGCTTTCTGGAGAGACGACGACCATGCAGACGCTCGATATTGATCGTCCCGACATGCCCGATCTTCAGTTCGTCCTGTTGGTGACGGCACTCTGCACTTCCCGCCTAACCTCGCTAAATGTGCCGGAGGTGTTGCGTACTACGATCTTCAACCGATGCTGGACGCTCATTCATGACGGCCCTCCGCCCGGCAGGCTGGAGGATCGGGTCTTGGACCTCCGACCCTGGACCGAGGTGACCGTCGAGGCGATGGTCGAGATCATCGCCGTGGCACTCACAGAGGCAGGCATCCGCACCTTGGCATGGGAGCATCCACCCAGCGAGCCCACACGTACCAGCACCCCCGAAGCCCAACCCCTGATCGAACGCCTCAATCAACTCTATCCGTAGCCACTCCAGTGTCGCGACAGGCAGGTGGACTTCCCCCGATTCAGTAGACACCGCTGATTGAGTGATTGGCCCGCTGTTCGAACTCCGCAGGGCTGAGATAGCCTAAGGTGGAATGGCGGCGGACCCGATTGTAAAATCTTTCTAGATACACAAAGATTTCCGTTCGTGCTTGCTCATGTGTCAGGTGCTGGCGGCCATGGAACACTTCTGTCTTAAGCGTGGCGAAGAAGCTCTCGACCACCGCGTTGTCCCAACAATTGCTGGGACGGCTCATCGAGCACCGTATGCCAAGGGCGAGCAGCCGTTGTTGATAGCGCGTCGCCACATACTGGCACCCGCGATCGGAATGATGCAGGAGCCCCACCGGCACGGGGCGTTGCTGCCGCGCCATCTCGAGGGCCCTCAGCGTCAAGGTCGTGGTCATCTGATCCCCCATCGCCCAGCTGACAATGCGGCGCGAATAGAGATCCATCAGCACCGCGACATAGAGCCAGCCGTGGCGCGTGGGGACGTAGGTGATGTCACCCGCCCACTTCTCGTTCGGCCGGGTCGCAGCAAACTCTCGCCGCAAGGTATTCGCCGCAGCGACCTCAGGGGGTGCCCCTGCCCGGGCTCTCCAGACCCGGCGGCGGCTGACACTTCGGATAGCATGAAGTCGCATCAGTCGGGCGACGCGATGACGGCCCACCCGGACCCCTTGGGCCTGCAGATCCTGGTGAATCCGCGGACTGCCGTACCGGCCTCGCGACGCCTGATAACAGGCACGAATCTGCGTCACGACCAACGATCGAAAACAGGGATCGGAGGTGACCCCTCACTCGAAATATACCTCCCTGCCGGAGGCACGAATTAAGACGAAGCGACGTCCCACAGATTAGATGGACAGGAGAACACATCTCCAACGCGGCTTCAGAGCGAGAAGCGTCCAGCAGTCCTCTGAGTCGATCGCGACATCTAGGACTAGGGCTCTTCCCAGATATCCAACATGCAGAGGAAGGCGTATACATACAACCTTCGTTGACCAAGGAGGCGCGTATGATTTCAGGCCCTAAAATCCTCATCGGTATGTCGAGTGGGTTCGTTTTTTGTCTGAGCCTCTCCAATATGACGGACGCCGCGGCTCCATGTGTGGATAAGAAAATCGGCCCATCGAGTATCGTCTGCGGAGCGGAACGGCGGAACGGGATCGACACGATAAAGGGCGAAGTGCTCGGCATTGAAGGTCCGGACTATGTGATCCGTCAGTTCTATGGGAAAGAAGTGCGGTTAATGATCGATGAAGCTTCCCAGGTCACCGGAAGTATCGGGGTGGGAGATAGTGTTGAGGCCAATGTGCGTGAGGTGGACAACCAGAAACGCGTGCTATCCATTAACCGAATCAAATAAGGGAGACCGGCGTGCAATGTGCATTGGTTGCCCTCCATGTTGGCCAACTCAACTGCCTTCTCCACCACGAGATCGCTCCGCATGACTGAAGTAAACAGAAAGGATTCGGACGGCTTAACTATTGAGTTTACGTAAAAGCCGATAAGTCTGAGCCATCTGAAGCCTTCAGTCGAGTTAACTCCTGCACGATTTCGCAGATCATCCAGAATGGGTACAACCACCGTATACATTGGTACCAACCTAGTGCCAAAATACCATGACACACCATGACCCATGATGAGGTGAGCCATCATGGTTCTTCACCTTTTCCTGCTGATTCGTCATGATGGGTGTGGGTGTGCTGAGGTGGGTCGTTGGCTAGTTAATCTGCGGGCCCTAGACTTGATTGCGACGCATCTCATCGTGGTGCGGTAGCTCCGGCAGAGGCCGAGCGGCTAGCACCTGCAAGGCGCACCGCTCGCGCAGTAAGACTGTCACTCGTTCCTCTGTGAAATGTGCATTGGCCCCACAGAGGGCAATTGTGATGGAAACGCTGCGCGGCGTATGCGCTTCAATCGCCAGCTTTGAGACGCTGTGACTCAACACTGGGTCGCATCGGCGATGTAGGTAGCGAGCACGCCAAAGTGATCCGATCCCAGTGCAGTTGAGACTGTCGTGGGCTCTCCAAACAGTTCCAGCCGCATGCACCCTTTCATACTTTCCGACGGTTTGGCCATGAGAAACAGAAAATCAATCCGCCTCGCTTGACTGATACCCGTCTGATAATCCTCAAGCATCCACCCCTGCTGGCTGTCGGGGAGAGGTTTCATGGCCTCGCGAAGTGCAGACGGCACGTCTCGTATTCCTTCTTTGGCAATCAAGTTCCTTTGAGGATCGAGACTGTAGACATCAGCTTTGGAGCTCGCGATCGTGTGTGCGTCTCTGAAGCCCACACGTTCAAGCTCGCGGTACTCAGGGTCGTCGGGTTCGAAATTAAAGTCTCCTCCAATGATGGTTCCGACATATGTCTCTTGAGCTTGCAGTTTCTGCAATTCCTTGACGAGCACGCGAATCTCGTCGAGCCGTCTTTCCTGACTTTGCTCCAAAGTGGCAACAAGGCCCTCAAAGTCTTCGCGCCGCACCTTTTCCTGGTCCACGGCTTTCTTGATTTCTTGAATGAAAAAGGCGTTCCGTTCGATGCCGGAATGTAAATGGAGACTAACCACGAGAACTTTCATGCCTGTGTAAGGGTCTTCAACTTCGGCGATCAGGGCGTATCGAAACTCGTCCGTCTGCAGCCCCACGAAATCTGTGCAGAATCCAAATCCTCCACTCAATTTGAGTCCTTTCACTTTCCGCAGCCGCAGAGGGTCCTTGACAAGAACGGCTAGGCCATTGTTCAACCCCGGAACCGCCGCGAGTCCGGGGGCGAGACGAACACCGCAGGCATCTACTTGGTGAACCTCGGTATATTTCAAGCCGAGTCCCATGAACGCCGCGACATATGCGTCGGCCATTGCCGGCAGGGGGTTGACTTCCTGAAGGAGCAACACCTCCGGCTGGACAACGGATAGTTGCCCAAGCTGCAGTTCGAGCCGAGCTTGGTGTACTAATGTCGATTCACTGGCTTTATAGGTGAGTCCGCTTGGCTTAAACCCATGCAGCATGTTGTAGGTCAGCACTTTGACTTGCGACATCGGTTTGCCGCTTGGAGGGGTTGTCGAACGAGCGGAGTGGGCGCACCCTGTCACGAAGGAACACAGCAACAGGCCAATAGCGACACAATTCTGCATGCGAACTCGCACTGCCTGCCAATGCGTTCCAGTTGTAATTCGCAGCTTTGTCACTGTGGATCCCTGGTTATGTCTTCTCCAAAACCGAACCGATGAGTTCGAGAGCCCAAAATACGCTATAGATCAGAAGGTGACAATTGGCAAAATCCCCAGGTCAATTCTCTCGTTGCTGGGCGCTTTTCTTTGCAGCGCTTGCGCACGAACATGGCGTCCTTCATCGACCAGTACTACAATCGTATTCGGCTCCACTCGGCGTTGGGCTATCGTCCGCCGGAAGAGTTCGAGCGTGCCGTGGCGTCAGGGCTCCCACCTGGCGCGGCAACCATGCGGTTTTTCAGGCCTGCGGAGGATTTTAGATCAGAAGGAGTCATCGAAGGGATAGAGACAAGGCAATAAACACAGAGTGTGCTAATTCCAAACTGTCTCACCGGAGGGGTTCACCCCAAAGACCTGTGCTAATGAAATGGACCCAGCCTTCTTCCCATGGGAGTCTCATAGGAGACACAATGGGTGGTGTTGCGCGCGCAACTCACACTCATCCTCAGGAAGAATCTTCTTAACCCTCGGTATTCGAGTAAGAAACGGGGAAACCAGTTGAAACACCGAGTCTTTTTAAAAAGACTTTTTGTCATTCCTAAACCGCTTGTCAGGCTTCTAGGCCACCCGCGCAACTCCTTGAATATCAATGCCCCACGGGTCGGTTAACGACGGTGTAAAAGGGTGCCCTGGCTGACCGCAGCGGCACCCGAATTGTCGGCCAAAATAAAGCAGGTTGCGGGTGCCCTCCACCATTTTCATTCGCCGCTAGAGAGTTCCAAGTTCCCCTCCTCGCGAAAATTTCAAGTAACCCAGTTCAAAAAGCCCCATTGAATCGTGGGTTCAATTTCCTGAAATAATTCAAAATCAGTTCTTTTTGACCCCTTCGACAGCAATGATTCATCTCCAACTAAATCGAAAGGGTAGCGAGTGATTTGTAACGAGGTTTTTGACACATCTCCAAAAGGCACCCGTTGAGCATCTGTTTCCGAACAAGCATCATCGCAACTTCTCCCTCGGGGGATCGCTTGAGATCTTCACTCTAAATTGGAGAGGAAATGTCCTAGTCGAATTTTCCGGCTAGGCGAAGAGTAAGAGGTGACGCACAGACATTCTCACTCACCGTGGGGGGAGCTTTCGTCAGAATACGGTCAATGGCAGGTTTGAGAGAGTGTCCCTTCACCTCATCCGACCGATTCTGCAACGCAGCAGTAAACGATGGAAGCAGTCCGAGGATGTCTAATATCGTGGGGGTGATGTCGACCAGCGACGCTTCGCAAATCGACGCGAGCGCTTCGTTTCCTTCTTGCCCACCTCTGACAAATATCATCGGCACAAATGAATCTGAGGCGTTGAGATGCCCATGATCCGAATGAAAGTGTCGATGCGTGGCCATATTAAGCTTCTCAAGGACCAGCCCATTCTGCTTATTGAGATATGTCAGTTTTTTCGTCCTATCGGCTAGCAGAATGACGTCCGGAGCACTTCGAGGATCCGTGGTCAATCGTGACGCGAGCCCATTCAACCTTCGTACCGCCATCGGATAGGCGGGACTGTTCAACGGACTCTGATCGAGACTCACCTCCGGCAGCAGATGGACGGCTGCCCCATTGTACTGATACGGAATATAGGCATACCGGTTCTCGTGTTTATACAGGACTGCCTCAGGCCCTTGCTCATTTTTATGGAGCGTGAGCAGTACGTGTTCTAACATCGGCACGATGTCCTTGTGATAGTCGGGATTATCCTTCCACTCCCCTGCTGATGGCTTCACATGGAATCCGAGCGCGCCACCGTTAAGGGTTGCCACGACATTCGCACTCCCTGAAATCGTCCCATCGGAAAAGAATCTGAGCAATGCACGGACTTTGGACAGGACGGTTTCGTCGATCAAGGCCGGCACTTCAAGACGATAGGCCGTCCCGCGTGTGTCGTTTAGCTCATCAAAGACGATCTTCAGATCGTCAATCCCCAGGGCTTTATTCCAATCAATGGGGGTGTGCCCATGGTCCGATACAAACACGAAGAGCGTGCGCTGCATGACAGGTTCATTCTGTAATCCTCCCCACTGAATCGGATCCACTGCAGTGACCTCAGATAACGGTGTGGCGTGATGATTTCTCACGATGGCAGGATCACCCGCAATGAATTTCGCAATGAGATCATCGAGATGCTTCAGATACTCTAAGTGCCCCTGCTCCGGATCTTCGGGGGAGATATGCTCGGCGTGATCGAGACCAGCTAGATAGATCGTCATCAGGCTCGGAAGCCGCAATTCTCCCTTTGCCTTGGCAGTGCCATTCAAGTTTTGGATGGCTCTCACGGCTTCCCATAGCGCATTTTCGTCCACGGCGGTACTGCGATTTTGCGCATAACTGAGCAGCGTATCGAAGTCTGCGTTAATCGCCCCCCGCCCACTCCCGCGCGTGAGCATGTGGTGAACCACAATACTCTGCCCCCCACGCTGTGCGATATACTCGTACAGCGTTTTCACCTGACTGTTCATATCGTCGGAGAGGAAATCCTCCGCCAGCTGCACCTTGGCCGCGTCGAGATGATACTCCGTATAATAGCGCGCGACGGCCCGCTCCCTAAAAAAGAGGGTGTTCCCGGTAATTCCGTGAGCACCGGGGAACACACCGGTAAACATCGAGGTCCAGGCTGGATACGTATAGGAAGGGAATACCGTTGTGGGTTGTTGGACGGCAATGCCCTTGGTCATGACCAGTCCACTAGCATCGGCCTGCACCCCGAACAGATCGTGCAACCCCCCCGATTTTCGCGGAGGGCTCTGCATGAGATATTTGACCAAGGTTCCATGTTCGAGCCCGTCGATGGCGAAGATTACGACATGTTCAATAGGGTGGTCGCTCACCATACCCCGTATATGGGTGTCCGTAACGTGCTGAATGGGAAGGAGGCGGTGACAGCCGTTCATCCCTAGCAGCAGGCTGAGAACGAGTAGCGCTGAGACTCGAAGCGGAGAAGGTAGCATCGGTCTTCCATGATGACCATTCCATGCGGTACTAAATCACGGCTCGCCGCCCGTTATTTGAAACAGTGGTGAGGTCACCCATCTATCGGAATCGTGAAGAAGAGCTATTTGATTTCGTGGACCTTGCCGGTCATGGCATCCACATAGACTTTATGGGTGCTCTTCCCATCGATGATCTCAATCTTGTACACGACACGACCGTCATCTTTTCCCATATTTACTTCAACGGGTTTGCCAGGTCTGGCCTGCTCCGCGGTTTTAAGCGCGTCGATCATGCTGACAGTCGCCTTTTCACTCAGCGCCCGATCAGTTTCGAAGAGAGCCCAGGCTGGGGTAACAGTTCCACCGAGCACGAGCGCTAATCCAACCACTAGGATTTCCTTTTTCATTGCGTTACTCCTTTTTTGTAGTGTTGTGTGAAGCTGCTGAACAACGTGTTTAAACATGTCATATAGAGGCAGATTCCGAACCTAGGGTATGGCATAGTTTTCCAAAGGCCGGGCTCGTCCGATTAGAGAGAAGGCTGGTCAGTCACCAAAGGACTTGTCCGACAGCTACTATTGAGCGCATCCACATCGCCGGACGCTCTCCAAATGGCAATCCTTCGTCGTCCTTTCGCTTCCTGAGATCGCATCAATCTTGACACCCTTTCCCACGGTGGGGCTGGACTTGCACCTTCGTTCGCATTTCCTCATAACAATGCGCCATCCTCCGCATCGGCTATGGAGTTCCCTAGTGTCTCCTGTGCCCGTGCAAGGGCATTATAGTGAGACGCACCAAAGCGGAGATCCGCCATGGAATACAAGATCAGGCCCTCCTTCTATAGTTGCGAATGGGTTGTGGAAGTTTGGGAGGAGGAAGAGGGGAAAGGGGAGTTGTATCTCATAGCATTTTCTGGCCCACTCGCAGAACATTTGGCCGTTGAATATATCGCTTTTAAGGAAGCTCAAGCGCAACACCGTGTCGCCGCTGCTTAGATTCAAGCCTGCCACGGCCTCCGGAGGGCCTTCCGCCGACATTCTTGTAAGAAAGGTAGGTGAATAACGTCCCAGAACGGACCAGCATTCGGAATTTCCTCCGAACGGGAGAAATCTTTCTTCAAGAACACAACAGTTATTCTCAATCTAAAAGATCCCTGTTGAAGATCATGATAGATCGCCTGTCTGCCAAGATTCGCAAGGCCCAGGATACGGAAGATCCTCAAGACCACTGAACATGCCCACATGAGGGGCAGTCCGGTAAGGGTCTTCTACCCTTAGTTGCCCGGTGGGCCTTCCTTCTGCTTCCAGATATCGAGGAATGTTTTGGTTTGGTGGTTCAGAGGACTGAAGCGGTTGATGAAATACTAGGTGTATCACCTAGTGTCCTAGAGAAGATCAGGCGCTATCCTACCAACTCGCACATGAATGGAATGGGAACCCTCGCATAGTAGGGCAGCCAACCTACGGGTCCTGTGAAACGACGGAAGAACGATCTGCCAAGGCCTCCCGCCGAAGGGAACATAAAAGGAGATGCGAAAGATAAAGATTGCCAACCGCATTCACCAGGAGGCCGGAATTCCACAGGAGAAAGCGGCTCGGCTGCTGGAATCGATTGTGGACCTTCTCAAGCCCACCCTTCAGAAGGGAAAGCCGATCATCATCCCAAACTTTGGCAAGTTTATGGTGCGCAGTAAGGTCACTCGCGGGACGGAATTCTTCCACAGGCGAGGCCATCATGATCCCCGCACGCCGAGTAGTGACCTTTACCGCGAGCTCCCTTCTCAAAGCTGACATGAATCCAATCCAGGCAGAGAAGCCAGAGGCTGTCGCACCGACCGAGTAGGGCAGAAAAAACCCCTGCTATACAGAATCAGGCAACTCCCTACATGTCCTTCATTCTGGTCATTGTTCAGGCCCCTCATCGGAATACTCCTACCGGAGCAGCGGATTGGATGTGGTTCCAACTAACCCCAAGAGGGCACAAAGATCGATATAGCAGCTAAATGTTGCGGGACCGTATCCATCGAATGACGAAGTGGGTGAGGTGATTGCCTTTTCGAACCGCCGAAGGAAAATTGGAATCAACGGGACGGTACGTGGTAATTGTGCGGTAGAAACACGAAGGCCCGTGCCATTCGGCATCGGGCCTTCACGGTGATTCCGGGATGGTCCCAGACGAAGCGGCCAACATGGAGTAGGCCATGGTTCCATCGCGGTTTCTAACAACGTCTCAGCATCAGAATTCCCATGGCGTTCACAGCCCATTCACCACACACATTGGCAGTGTTCCCATCGCGTTTTCTGATCTGAGAGTGGCACTATATGTCTCCTGCGCTTATGCTAGTACTGGGATAAACCCTAGCGCGCAACCCCTTGAATATAAATAAGAAGCGCGTCTGTTAACGATGGTTTAAACGCCTGCCCTCAATCGAAGCGGCACCCGAATCGTGGGGCAAAATAAATCCGGTATCGGGTGCCCTCCACCATTTTCATTCGCCGCTAGAGATTTCCACGTTCCCCTCCTCGCGAAAATTCCAAGTGACCTGGTTCAAAAATTCCTCGACAGACTTCGATCGATGATGACGAATATTTACGCCGATCTCCTGCATGACTTCCACCGTCAGTGGGTGTAGGCCAGCGGGATGTATCCCCGCACTTTCGGCCTCGAAGTGATTGCCGGCAATCAATCGCAACAGCGCCTCGGCCATCTGGCTCCGTGCAGAGTTTGCGGAACAGAGAAATAGAATTCGCTGTCTCATGATCAGTCGCAACAGCCTGGCGCACAACATGCCGCGTTGTTGGCCACTGGCTTCACTGCCCGAACGAAAGCGCTCACGAATTTGCCATCGACGAGTGGCGCGATGGCCTCCACATCCATGCCTGTTCCCTCGAAGAGTTCTCGAGCATCGTTGGCCGTATAAATCCGGGTTGGTTCTAGAGACACCTGTTCGAATCCCGCCTGACCAAGTTTCCTTTGGTATTCGGTCTCCTCCAATGCGCCCGCGATACAACCCGCCCATAATTCGATGCTCTGCCGAATGTCCTTCGGCATATCACCTCGGATCACGATATCGGACACCGCGAGGCGCCCACCTGGCTTCAGGACCCGAAAGGCTTCAGCGAGGACCCGGTCTTTATCCGGCGACAGATTGATGACACAGTTCGAAATGATGAGGTCCACCGAATTGTCCGGCAATGGAATATGTTCAATATCGCCCTTCAAAAATTCGACGTTGGCGATGCCAGCCTTTGCCTGATTCGCTCTGGCCAGTTCCAACATTTCATCGGTCATATCCAGCCCATACACCTTGCCAGTAGGTCCTACGCGCTTTGCCGATAGGAGGACATCAATGCCCCCTCCCGACCCGAGATCGAGGACGGTCTCCCCTAATCCAATTTCTGCTAGCGCCGTCGGATTCCCACAGCCCAGAGATGCCCGAACGGCTTCATCCGGCAGCATGGCTGTCTGACTGTCTCCATACAAATTCCCCGTAATGGGGTCGAGTTGGCCATCGGTGAGGATTGAACCCGTCCCACAACACGAGCGCCGCTCATGGTGTTGGGACTGCACCGCGGCCTTTCCATAGCGAGCCTTGATCTCGTCCTTTAATCCCTGTTCGTTATTCATACGCCATCCTATCAATAAATCTTGATTTGTTAAGGTCAACAAAATCAGGAGCACCGGCGTGCCGAAACTGTTGATGACTTGGTTGCCTGCTTCAACGTATCCAGTGCCTCCTCGAGTTCCTCAATCGCCTCTGGGTTAATGGAATAGTACATCCATCGTCCCTCCCGCCGATCTTGGATGAGTCCCGCATCTTTGAGAACCTTGAGATGGAACGAGAGACGGGACTGGGCGGCCTTCATGAGATCGGTGAGCTCACAGACACAGTGCTCTCCACCTGATAACCGCTCAAGCACAGCCAGCCGTGTTTCGTCGGATAGAGCATGGAATAACGTCACCGCGTTCTTGAGCGATACTGTCATGGCCATGGCTCACAATATATCAATTAAACTTGATTGGTCAAGATTCAAAAACAGTTGTTTTTGAGTCAGCCGCCATACACTTCATCATATGTTTCTGTAACGATCCGTCGTTGGGATTCGAACCAGCCCTTGGGTTCTCCCTTTTTGAACGCTCACAAAGATTGAAAAAAGTCATTTATAACCGACGCTTGGGATCTGGAGTCGAACAAGGATTTTGGACAGGATGGAAGTGGCCCGCGCCTGCAGCGCGAACGAACTGGCCGTCGCCATACCTTGCCACCGCGTTGTCAAGACCGACGGCTCGCTTTCAGGCTATCGCTGGGGCATCGACCGCAAACGCACGCTTCTTGAAAGGGAAACGCGCGCCCAGTCTGCGTTGGAAAGGAAGCCATGATCCCTAACATCTCTCGCAGCCTAGCAACTCAGGAGGCAGCCAGGGCCGTTACGCGCATCAGAGCGATCGACTGGACGGAAATTCTAGAAGGCGTGTATCCGTAACCGATCTGGCGCGTTAGACCATCCTACCGTCCGATGAAAGAACATTCAGGCCACACGCGCAACTCCTTGAATATCCACGAAAAGCGCCTTGCATTGACTCAACATTCCGCTGGCGGCGAGCATACGCCGTGCGGTTCAATGCCCGAAAGATTAAATGATTTAGTTTCTGAATTCACATCAATGACCTAAATAAATAGGGTGGAGATAGATACGTAGCAACAAATGAATGTATGGAGGAGCATGCCGTTGACACCACTTCTCAAGTGAGTCATGTATAAGAAAAGATATTGAGCGGAGGTTTCTATGAATGAACGCCCGTTAGACCGGCGAAGGTTTCTCCAGTATGGCGCTTCCGTCATCACATTCGGTGCAGCAGCCCGGGCCTTGTCAGCTGTGAAAGCCGAAGAGATCCAGTCCGTTAATGATCCTATGCGTGTGCCAGGAGCTTCGCCCAGTTCCTACGGAGCACGATCCCCTTTCGAGCATCTCATGCGCTCGGGTGCGCCAGATCCCTTCCATTCCAGGACACCGCTTCAGGGTTTGCACGGGATTGTCACACCCTCTGCCTTACACTTCGAGCGGCACCATAACGGTGTTCCCTCGATTGATCCGGCTCGCCATCGCTTACTCGTTCATGGGTTGGTTGAACGACCCCTGATCTTTAGCATGGAAGAATTGAAACGTTTGCCTGCCATTTCACGAATCGCGTTTCTGGAGTGCTCGGGGAATACGAGAGGCGGGTGGCAAGAGGCACAAGATGTGACTGTTCAGGACCTCTATGGATTGACGAGCACGAGTGAGTGGACCGGGGTTAAACTCTCGACTCTGCTGGAACTCGTTGGCGCACGATCCGAAGCGAAGTGGATGCTTGCGGAAGGGAGCGATGCAGCCGGATTGGACCGCAGTGTTCCTCTGACAGACAATGTCTTAAACGAGGGGATGATTTGTTATGGTCAGAATGGGGAGGCCCTACGTCCTGAGCAAGGATATCCATTGCGATTATTCCTGCCTGGCCTTGAAGGTAATATCAATGTGAAATGGCTTCGGCGACTGAAGTTGGGACGTGAACCGTTTATGACTCGTTGGGAGACCTCTAAATATACTGATCTCATGCCGGATGGAAAGGCCTACCAATTCACGTTGGTCATGGAAGCCAAATCGGTTATCACCTACCCGTCGGGCCAGCAATACATACAACCCGGTTTTCATGAAGTCAGTGGACTGGCCTGGAGCGGACGGGGAAGGGTGACGAAGGTCGAGGTCAGTTTGGATGGAGGCCGTACTTGGCACGCTGCTCAGCTTCAGGAGCCGGTGCTTTCAAAGTGCCACACTCGTTTCCATTTCCCCTGGCGATGGAATGGACAGGAAGCAATTTTACAGTCCCGATGTGTTGATGAGACCGGCTATGTCCAACCGACGCGTCAGGATCTTGTGAAGGTGCGCGGAATCAACTCGGTCTATCACTACAATGCGATTCAAAGCTGGAGAGTCGAACTGGATGGACGGATACGGAATTTCTATGCATAACCGTCTCCTGCTCTCTGGTGGAGTATTGGCCCTGATCCTCGGCAGCGCCCTACCCGCCATGTCAGATGAGGAAAACGCGGGAGGATATGGCATAGGGAAGTCCCCGACCGACAAGGAAATTCTCGCCTGGGATATCGATGTGTCTCCGTCAGGAGATGGATTGCCTTCAGGCCGGGGAACAGTCAAACAGGGCGCTCAAGTATTTGCTGCTAAATGTGCTATGTGCCATGGGGCCACCGGCACGGAAGGTCCGCAGGACCGGCTGGTCGGCGGGCAAAATACGCTGCAGACTCCTAATCCGGTGCGGACCATAGGCAGTTATTGGCCCTTTGCAACGACCCTATATGATTACATCCATCGGGCTATGCCATTTAATGCGCCCCAATCTCTCTCTCCTGAGGAAACATATTCTGTCATCGCCTGGCTTTTGTATCAGAATCAGATCATCCGCGAAAACGTCGTGATCGACGACCAGACACTGCCCACAATACAGATGCCGAATCGAAACGGCTTTGTTCCCGACCCGAGGCCCGATATCCGCTAACCTACTGGAGATGATTTGCGAGGAGACGTTGGTCGGCATTCAATCACTGCATCCCACGCAGACCTGCAGCAATGGAACCAATGTATCGCTATTCCCCCTGACAGTAAGTCCCGTGTCCCACATGTACGGCTCTGTTGCCCTGGGAGAAGGCACCAACCTTGCCTACGATAATGTATCGAGAAAACTCTACGCTTCGTTGGCGGGGGCACAGGGCCGAATTGCAACCATTGATCCTGTCACCGGCTCAGTAACCCAATCGCCCGTCATTGGTGATGAACCTGATCATCTGGCGATTTCTGACGATGGTCAGTTTCTCTATGTGAGTATCGATAATGAAAATGCGGTCAAGCGCCTCACCTTGCCCGTGCTGGCAACGGATTTAACATTCCCATTGGACAACCTGGCTCCGGTGAGTAGAGACTATCTCTGTGGTAAAGATATAAAAGTGGTACCGGGTAATCCACGAACAGTTGTAATCGCGATTGCAGGGCATTTAATTGCCCCTCGTTCCTGCACATTCAGCGAACCAGATGGGGTGGCTGTTTATCAAGATGGCTTGAAGCTTCCTAATACTTGGACTGGTTTCCCATTTGTCCATCTTCTCGAATTTTCGGACTCCCCTTCCTTATTATTTGGAGCAGGAACGTACAGCCCGGGCTCGCTTTCCCGTCTCTCTGTGACAGCATCCGGTCTGTCGTTAATAGATTCCAGCACTTTGGCGAGCTGGCCTGGGCGAGATTTTACATTTCTCAATGGCTTGATCTATTCGGCGAGTGGGCAGGTGATCAATGCGACAACGTATGCAGTAATCGGCTCGTTTACCAACATCGGGGCGTTTACGCTTCGACCGGATGCAAATTCCAAGAGGCTGTTTGCCGTGACAGCGTTGGGTGTCGATTACTCTGTCGCAACCATTCAGGCGTTTGACCTGAACACGCTGAGTCTCAATGGCTCCTTAGACATTCCAAGCCTGGCTACTACAGCGATACCTCAATACCCCCCTTACACGAGTTTAGTGCGGTGGGGATCCGACGGTCTGGCATTCCGCACTTCTTCCGATGAGATCGTGATTGTCCGATCTCCTCTGATCGGTCCCTAGTCGTCTCGCCGGGTTTCCCGTAATTTTGGGCTCGGTATTCATGAGTGCGTTGTATCTATGGGTCGTCTTTCTCCCTTGAAGTAGATCGAATAAAAGGTGTTCGGATCTTCAGAGAAGCGAGGATCCACACTACACTCGTCGACACACGCGTTAGTGCACAATCGAAAACTGTGCTTCATTCCGGTGAAGGAGAAGACCATGAACACACGCTATATTCTGACGCTCTGTAGGGTTTTAGTTATCGGTGGGACACTCATCACTGGATCGGCACACGCGGTCAATAACGCCGACAAGAACACGTCGATGACTGACACAAGGATGACGGCGAAGACCAAGATTGCACTGTTTGCCGATGGTCGGGTCAAAGGGAGCGAGATCAATATTGAGACCTCAAAGGGCTCGGTGATAATCCGTGGCAAGGTGGATTCTGATGAGGCGAAACAGGCGGCGGAAGAGATTGCCAAAGGGATTGATGGCGTCAAGACGGTGAAGAACGAACTCCAAATCGTCGCCCCTGCAAAATGGGATCCGATCGAGGGCAGTGATACGTGGATTACGATACGGGTCATTTCGAAGATTGCGAATGACTACTCTTTGCAAGGTGCCAATATCCATGCCCAGGTCAATGCAGGCGTGGTATCGCTGAGCGGCGAAGTGTCGAGCCTGCTGACCAGTGCCCACGCCTCTTGGATTGTCTGGAAGGTTCGCGGCGTGAAGTCGGTGAAGAACGAACTGATGGTGAAGGAAAAAGCCTAAGACTTTACTCCCGCGACACGAGTGCAATAAGAGTTCTTTTTGAATTCCCCCGCACAGACTAAAAACACTCATACGACATAAAGTTCTCGAGCTCGCCGTCTCTAGAAGGATTTTGCTCCTCTTTGAATTTTGAATAGCATAATAAACCTATCGATAGTAAGCTGATCGCCAGCAACGGTACGCCTTCCCCGACGAAGAAAACTCACCGCGTCTGCTGCAGTTGGAGTAAGCCGTGGTCATCGCCACGGCCTGGGAGGTGGTCTATGCGCGCACTTCGGGTGACGATTCTGGATCTGGTGACCAAGGGGCCCACGAAATCCCTCTATACCCGCGTGATGAATCCCAATCTGGCGAGCATTATGCCGCAGGTCGTGGGAGTGTGGTGTGAGGAATTGGGCCATCAGGTGCGCTTTGTGTGCTACACCGGCCGAGAAGATCTCCACCAGGAATTGCTGAACGAGACGGATCTGGTATTTATCGGGGCCTTTACCCGCTCGGCCCTGACCGCCTATGCCCTTAGTCAGCTGTTTCGATCTCGGGGCGCCGTGACGGTGCTCGGCGGGCCCCATGCGCGCAGCTATCCGCAGGATGCCGCCCAGTATTTCGACTATGTCGTGGGGTTTACCGACAAGCCGTTGATTCACGCGATTCTCGCCGACTGTGCCCCGCACCGTCCGCTGGGGATCCAGCTCGCCGCGGCGCGCCAGCCGACCGAGTTGCCGGGAGTCAAAGCACGGTGGAAATTCATTGAGCCGACCCTCGCCAAAGCGCCCACCGCCTTTAAACTGGTGCCCATGCTCGGCAGCATGGGGTGTCCCTATACCTGCGGGTTTTGTGTGGACGCCAATGTTGATTATCAACCCTTGTCCTTTGAGCAGATCCGAGAAGATTTGCAATTTCTGCGCACCAAGATGAGGCGCCCGATTGTGGGGTGGCACGACCCGAATTTCGGGGTCCGGTTTGAGGAGTATATGCAGGCCATCGAAACGGCGATTCCGCCCAATAGTATTGACTTTATTGCCGAAAGTACGCTGTCGCTGCTGTCCGAACCCCATCTCAAGCGCTTACGCGCCAACGGCTTTAAGGGCATGTTGCCGGGCATTGAGTCGTGGTATGCCCTGGGCGACAAATCCCGGACGGGTCGCCAGACCGGAGAGGACAAAGTGCAGCAGGTGGCGGAGCATATCAATCTGATCCTGCGCTATATCCCCTATGTCCAGGTCAATTTTGTGTTGGGTATGGATGCCGATCAGGGCCCGGAGCCCTTTGCACTCACCAAGCAATTTATGGATCGGGCCCCCGGGGCGTTTCCGGCGTTTAACTTGCTGACAGCCTTTGGGCAGGCGGCCCCCTATAACCGGGACTTGCAACGAGACGGGCGGGTGCTGCCCGTTCCCTTTCATTTTCTCGATAACCTGCACGCGATGAATGTGCGGCCCAAGCATTATGCCTGGCCGGAATTTTATGATCATGTCGTGGACCTGTCGCGGCACGCGTATTCCTGGCCGATGATTGCGACGCGGCTGCGGCGGAATCGGGGCTGGATTCCCAAATGGTTCAATGTCATTCGGGCAGTGTCGAGCGGGTTCGGCCAGATCAAACACCACACGGCCATCCGCCGCGTCCTGGAGACGGATGGGTCGGTCCGACGGTTTCTGGAAGGCGACACGGCGGAGCTGCCCGCGTTTTATGCCAACAAGATTCGGAGCAAGCTGGGTCCGCTCTGGGACGTGCTGCCGGACGGGGCGCTCATGCACGATCATCTGGCCTACCTGCACGCCGACCCGGACCCTGACCTGATTGAGGTGGGGTCACCCGTGGCGGCTCTCAGCGGTACCAGAATTCCGGGTAAATAAAGCCGGGACTAGCTGCCATCAGCATATTCCTCAATATTTTGGGTTTAAATAACGACTAAATCCCTCCGCTGCAAGAGGCTGGAGCCTGCCTCTTTGCCCCAGCCTAGTACAAAGACCCCCCCTAACTAGTACTCTACCTAGTATTCAGCTCGAGAACTCCTGCGGTTCAATCTCAATAGGCCATTTTCACATAGTCATATATTGGCGGTGGGAATTGGACAGGCACTGCTAATCAAGGAGAACCATGAGCCATCATTGGCTGATTGGGGCAATCTGTCTCCTTTCGGGCTGTGCGATGACCGTGGGAGAATTGCGTCAGGCCCCACCGAATGAAGTCCGGTCCTTTCCGGTGAACACGCCCGCACTGCCCTATTGTGTCTATCACGCCATCGAACTACAGGGCTATACCACAACCTTGATGCGCCCGAATCGAGGCGACTTCATCGTCACGGCGACACACAGGGTCGATGCGATCACCGGGCGCCAGACGGCCGTGGTCGACGTGCAGTTCTTCGCGCACGATCAGGCTACGACGGTCGAACTCCGAAACGGCATTTATGGGGGCCAGGTCATGGGCCGCGATATGTGGCCGATTGTGGAGGTGTGTGCGAGGATCGCGAAAGAGCGTCTTGACCTCCTCGAGCAGCAGACCCTCAATGAACCCTCTTGAACGCTGGCACACCAATGTTCTTGATGACCGAAGGCACTTTAGGTTGCCTACTGTTTTGAGGCGTGTTCAGCTCCCCAGTGATGCATTGCGTCGATAACGGGTTTCAATGTCACGCCAAGAGCGGTGATTTGATATTCCACCTTCGGCGGTACTTCAGGATATACCGTCCGTTTGAGGAGGCCACTTTTCTCCATATCGCGCAGCTGGTGAGTGAGTACTTTCTGCGTAATCCCGGGAACAGCCCGCTGGAGGTCGGAGAACCGTTGGACTCCTTTGAAGAGATACCATAAGAGCACAATCTTCCATCGGCCGCCAATCAGGTCCGCTGTGAACTCAGCAGGACAGGCGAGGTGCTTCGCGTTGGAATTCCGTTCCGCCATGAAGTATCCAATCGGTGCCTAGCGTACCACACGGTGCGCTCTTGTTTTCGCCAACCCCCGCCTTATACAGAAAGCAGTGAATAAAACAAAGGGCAATTTGACGAGGAGAAAGGAGTTGCTGTCATGACCATCCAGCGAAATGATGCCGTTGAGGTCCGTCGCAAGGAAGACCGCTTTCAGACATATGCAGGGTGGCTCCAGTCCCGACACAGCTTCAGCTTTGCGAATCATTATGATCCGACGAATACCCACCACGGGCTATTGCTGGTCCACAATGATGATCTCGTACGACCGAACACGGGGTTTCGGACGCATCCTCATCAGGACATGGAGATCGTGACATGGGTATTAGACGGCGAACTTGAACATAAAGACTCGGAAGGTAATCATGGGATCATTTACCCTGGGCTCGCACAACGCATGAGCGCTGGCACTGGCATCTGGCACTCCGAAATGAATCCCAAAAGCGATAAACCGGTCCATTTCATCCAGATGTGGGTGCCACCGGACACGGAGCGGATTACGCCTGGTTATGAACAGTTGGATATTAACGGCCAACTGAACAAAGGCGGGTTGGTCCCAATTGCATCGGGCCGCGGACATAATACCGCCATCTCGATTAGACAGAAGGGCACTGTTCTCTGGGGTGGGAGGCTGAGTTCCGGCGAAACGGTAACGGTCCCTGATGCGCCATATGTTCATGTGTTTGTGGCAAAAGGAGCGGCGCGACTTCAAGAGGCCGGTATGCTGGATGAGGGTGATGAAGCAAGGCTGACTGGGGCGGGTTCTCGATCGCTGATCGCTGAGAGCAATGGGGCAGAGATCTTGATTTGGGAAACCGATTGAGCTGTGGAACGATGACATTTGAGGGCCATAAATAGGCGGCCACTCAGAATGCGAACGAGTGGCCGCCTTTATGTACTACCCCGAAGCCTTTCGATGCAACCGCAAGGGGGTCCGAATTGTCTAGCAAAATAAATCAGATATCGGGACCCCGACTTTTCCGCTTACACCGCGACACACTCGTAATGTTTACGGCCGAAATTCAGCATGAATCATCATGGATCTTCAACCTTGAGGATCTTCACTTGCACAACAACCTGCTTCCCCGCCAGCGGATGATTGTAATCCAACACGGCTCTCGTATCTGACACTTCGGCTAGAGTGGCCAGTTCCCCATTGGCATTCTCTAAGAGATCTCCCTCTTTCGCTTCGGCTGGCAACACGCTTTTGGGAACCTTCAATATTTTCGTGTCATCATGAGGACCAAAGACTTCCTCCGGCAACTCAACCTGCTTTTCTTCCCCCTGCTTCATTCCAGTGATTTCGTGCTCTAGCGCAGGAAGGATCTGATGCCGGCCCTGAATAAACTCGCGCACATACCCCTGGCCGATCCCAGTGAAGGCAGGAGCAATGAACACATATTGAACGGTGACTTTTGAGCCGTCGACGATCCGGGGGTCCACAGTTCCTGGAGTTTGAGCACCTGCGGGGAGACGATTTTGAATTTGCAAATTATTCTTTACCGTGCGTACGCCTTCCACTCGCCAGGCAAGGCGCTCAGCCTGAGCCCGCTGTGCCTCGGTTTCCACGATCCCACTTAAGTACACGATCCCACGTTCGGTATCCACGTCGATGCGAGGAAAATTCGATACACGGTCCCTCGTTAATTCCGCCTGTACGGCGGTCGAAATTGATGCATCACTCACCGTCTGATCGGCCGTTTTCCCGGTGGTCGACTGGCAAGCCGTAAAGATAAACATGAACACGACAGAGCACAGGACACCTAAACCCCTTGATCGTGAATACATATTGCCCTCCTTCCCTGGACCTGCGTTCAATTCTGAGCTCGCTTGAAATGAACGAAACTAGGTGTGTGCCTAGGTGAATAGTGTTTTGTGTAAAGGCAAAGATGATTTAGAGAAAGAAGCGACTGCGTTATGAAACTTTTCTCGACTATAAATCCGATCTCTAAGCAGTCTGCTCGACAAAGATGTGAACCGGTGCGGCGGATATCTGGATGATGATACCTGTATGGACCTCCAGCAATAGCGGCTACAGTACCATCCGAGTCCTGCTCATGTCAGCATTGACGTTTGAACCACGAACGGGGGGCGTGCTACTCGCTACAATACTCTTGACGTTTTTCCAAGTTAGGCTTGCCGGGTACAAAAGCGTATTCTCATGAGGCATTTATAAAATGGGAGCATTGCAATGGAGGGAAAGATAGAGCTAGAGGTTAAGACAACAACGGACGGGGAGATTGAGATTATTCAGGGAGATCACCTTCTAGAGTCCCATGTTGTTCGCATCACTCCCGATCAAGTGGAAATCCTAATTGAATGGCTGAAAGCGGCCAGAATCGAGTTGAAGTGTTATGAAGTAGGACAACGGGAATTTAAACCTTTGAAGCGGTCCATTCTTCAGCGTCTCAAGGAACATGGCCCGCACAGCTATGACGCGCTGTATGCCCAGTTCAGCACCGATAGCAGTACAGCAACGGTTCAACTCGTACTACAGGAGCTACTTGAATGGAACTACATTCAACTCAAGGCGGAAGACAAGACGATGATAGAGATAACAGAACATGGTCTCACACTATTGGAGAAGGGCACCGATTGGTGATTTAGGCGGGCGGCTATCCCGTCAGCGCGGGCTATTGGGGCGGGGGTGCCTCTAGTAGCTCTCCCCTCTTAACCCAGGGTATCCCTAGCTCCAACACCAATCGTAGTGTCAGACAACGACCACGTCCTACCCGGGTCGCTCACGACCGCCCGGGGTAGACACGGGGGGTTATGGGGAACCATGCCCTGGTAACCATCTTTTGTTTCCGACTTTGGCCCTCCGGCCCATCCAGGCTCTTGAACTATTCTTGCCGTCCTTACTGGTGCTTTTAACGCTTGAATTAGTCGGGGTTTTTCTACGCACCTTCTCAGCGAGAAGGAAATTGGTTTTGTAGTCCGTTCAATTCGCATCGGGGGCACCAATTGTTCACGCAGTTAGCCTCTCGTCGCTCGTCCCCTCCACCGGGCTGTACTCGCCATCATTCACCTTATCTAGGCAGTCCTGCCAAGCTGCAGAGCAACATGCAGATTATAGGCGTTGCGATAATTCCAACGATTCATTGACTGCTGTTCGTGCTTTGGTACGCTGCCCGATACGTAACGCAGTTCGAAGGCATTCGTATATTGCCCCATCCAAGATAATCACCATGCGCCAACGGCACGGGTTGAGCAATTGGTACTGCGCGCTCTCTATCTGCATCATCGGGATTGTGCTCGACCACGTCGCGTGGGCACAAGCTCCGAATGAGACCTATGATTTCAACATTTCAAAAGGGATCATTGAGTTTGGTAGGGGGCACTATGCACAAGCCGCCAATCACTTCGAACAGGCTAATCGCGCCATGCCGAACGACCTCGAGGCGACCGATTACTTGGGACAGACGCTGTTGCGTCTGAAACAATATCGTGAAGCCGAAACCCTCTTTCGCGATCTGACAATGAGGCAACCGGCTCGCATGCAAGGTTGGCTTGGACTCGCCATTTCGCAATGTCACCTGGGAAAGTATGACGAGGCGCTGGCCGCGCTTGATCAGGCGCAGAAACTCGATCCAAACAACCCGCTCGTCTATTTCTATCAGGGAGTCGTCTTGCATGAATTGAAATCATTCAATCAATCGTCTGCCTTGTTTTCCCGAGCCATGGCGCTTAGCCCTGATCTCACACCGACCGCTCGATATTACACGGGGATGTCCTACTACGAGCGCGGGATGATTGATCAGGGTCAAAAAGAAATCGAGGCCGCAATTGCCTCGGGCGAACCGGAGTCCGAACTCGCTCGAATCGCTCGGGAGGTTCTGCAGCAACGGACCGCGATTCCTAAGGGCCCCAGATCGTGGGATCTGAGCCTAAGCGTCAGCGGCCAGTACGATACGAACGTTATATTGCTTCCCATCGGAACCCAACCTCCAGGCGGAACGTCGAGTATTTCGCAGAAGGACGACTTCCGAACCACATTTTACGCACGCGGCGAATATCGACCGATTCAAATTGCCGGGTGGACTGCGGGGATCACATACGGTTTTTATCAAAGTCTGCACCAGACACTGACAGCATTTGACATTCAAGACAATGCGCCCTCGGCATTTGTCCAACATCAAATGGGCAGAGTGACGGCACGGCTCCAATATGCCTTCGACTATGTGCGTGTCGGTCAAGATCCGTTTTTGCTCTCCAATGCCGTGCAACCGATCATCACGATTGCCGAGACCAATACGCTGTTCACTCAGCTACAATTTCGGTATCAAAACAAAGACTTCCAGGATGATCGCTTTGCTGGAAATTCCTTCAGAGATGGGAAAAACTGGTTGGCAGGCGTCACTCAGTACGCCTACTTCGCCAATGGAACAGGACATATACGGCTGGGCTATACGTTCGACACCGATAACACCGGCGGCGGAAATCCTTCGGTGGCAACGCCGGGTGTGCAAACAAGTGCCGATTGGGATTACCACGCACACCGTCTCTCAATCGGCTTGGGTGCGCCGGACTTCTTGACGCTGAAATCAAGCTTTGCATTCGACTACTACCACATGGATTACGATAACCCGAATTCTTTTTCAGCCAGCGGCACCACAATGCGTCGTGATAACATCATGTTCTTCACTGCCACAATTGCCCGCCCCCTTACCGATTGGCTCTCAATCGCAGCGGAATACAACTACACGAGGGATGACTCCAACATCCCGGTGTTCAGCTATGTCCGCAATATTTTTTCACTCACCCTCAGCAGCCGTTTCTAATCTTACTCGTCACCAGTCCCCTGTCCATTTCCGCAAATTGTCGCCTACGCAACGAAATTCGTCGCGCAACTTATTGATAACACTACGAAAGAACTAACACTTTCGAGTGGGGTCTTTACAAGATGGTCTCTGCGAATTTCTGTGTGATCAATGGCTTGGGAAAAAGGCTGATCCCGCTCAAAAACCCCCTGTCTCGGTACAGTTCGTGCCCGTAGCGGAGGCGAGAGAATTCTCAGGCGGCTACTCTCTCTTGCAACCGGGAGGTGTAATGATGATTGCTCAACGACTACTGTTCAGCCTCTTCGCGATCCCCTTGGTCCTTGGATCCTCCATTGTGATGGGGGCGGAGGCAGGCAAGGACGGGATCGGGTTCTACACGGCAGTGTTGGGCCAAGCCAGTGTCACACATCTCGGTGAGGACCGAGTTCTTCCAGTTAAGCTTCATGACGAGGTGGTCTTCAAAGATGTGATTCAGACCCAAAACGAATCGCGCATAAAAGCCTTGTTTCAAGATGACAGCATGCTCACGGTAGGAGAAAACAGCCGGGTGGAGATCGACGAGTATATCTACAACCCGGAAAAGAATGTCCGGCAAGCGGTCGTGAAGCTCCTTCAAGGCCAGGTTCGGGCCTTGGTGAGCAAAGTATTCAAAGCGAATGGGTCAAGATTCGAAGTCCATACGCCTTCGGCGGTCGCGGCAGCACGGGGAACCTATTTCACTGTCTGGGTCGAAAATGGACAGTCCGGTATTATCAACATTGGTGAGAAAGGACGCGTTGATTTTACCTCGGGTGGAATAACGGTCGCCGTTGATCCCGGGTTCTTTTCAGTGGCTCGCGAAGGGCGTGCTCCGTCGGCCCCTCTGCCGCATCAGATTGGCCTAACAGGCCATGGCCAGTCGGAATCGACAATGAAGGCTACCGAGAAACCTGCCTCGACACACGTCACAATTTCCGATCGAGGTCCGAGCGTTATTCGCCCGATCGAGAAGTCCGACATGACTCTGGCATCTTCTCCGGCTGGACTCACTCGGGCATTGGCTGCCGTTGAGCTGACAACATTGCGTGAAACGCCTCTCGTTGAATTGCCGACACAAGTGCTCCAGGCACTGAATCTCGATGCGCGCTTGCTGACGGCGCTGACAACCCTGACCAAACGTTCTACCGCGGCTCTTGTTGGAAACCCCGGCGGAACGACGGCTGCCACGACTGGAACACTCACGACCGGAACTCTGACCGTTGGTCCTGTCTCTGCGGGAACGACGACAACTTCCGGTGGGACAGTTTCGGTTGGATCTCTGTCCGTAGGGACTGCTTCTGTTGGATCTATGGTCGTATCCCCCTTGACGACCGTCGTCTCATCAGTTGTAGCCCCAGTGACTCCGCTAGTCTCGACAGTCGTGTCGCCGGTAGCCCCCGTAATCTCCGCCGTTGTGGCTCCAGTGGCACCTATCATCACCACAGTAGTTGCTCCGGTCGCACCGATCATCGCACCCGTTGTGGCTCCAGTGGCACCTATCGTCACCACAGTAGTTGCTCCGGTCGCACCAATCATCTCACCGGTTGTGGCTCCAGTAGTCCCTGTTGTTACGACGATACTCGCAACTCCTCCTCCGGTCATCAGCGGCGCTCTGGGATCACTCACGCCATAGCGTTCTTTGACAACAGCGACCGTTGCTGCAGCCCTTGGCTCAAATCAACCAAGGGCCGCAGTTGTTTTGGCCGGTGATCGCTGGGAAGAAGACTGTGCGTACTGTGTAAATTGTCTTGTCCCTCTAATACAACCAGGCACAATAGTATCCGGTGCAAGGCGAAACCGATCAAACGCCCTGAACGGCGAATAGCATCACGTGAAATTCTCACCAATAAACTGCTCAGGATCCGGACTTCCACCCGGAATCGGGTTGGGGGTAGCGATCACAATCGGCTTATCCTTCCTGACATGGCTGGCCCCCAACGTCGTCGTGCGTCTGGACAATACCGCCTTGGATGTTCAGTTCCGCTTGCGAGGTGAACGAAGTCCTGGCCAGGATGTCGTGCTCGTGTTGGTCGATGAGAAAAGTCTCCATGAGATTGGACGCTGGCCTTGGCCTCGCGATACACAAGCGCGTCTCGTCGATCAGATTCGCACGGGAGACCCGGCTGTCCTCGGTCTCGATATCATCTATGCCGAACCGGAAGAATCTAACACGATCTCTGAGATCAAGTCGTGGTTGGCGACAACACAACAGAAGGAACCGTTATCCCGCAAGGTGCTCGGACTGTTGGAGGCCCGCCTCCACGGCTTAGACACGGACCACCAATTCTCCCAGAGCTTAGCGCGAGCAGGCGAGGTTGTGCTGGCCGTGCCATTTTCCGTGCCGGAGAGCCAAATAACCGATTCAAAGTCCGACACAATCAGCGCGCTGCCGGAAGATCCCCTGAAGAGTGAGTTCATGCTTGTCAAGCAGACGAAGTCTGCCCAAGAGTCTCATCCATACGAGGCGACGGCCTTGCTTCCTCCTCTCAATACATTTGCACAACAGGCAAAGAGTCTTGGACATGTCTATCGATTGCCCGATCACGACGGGGTCACCCGTCGTGAGGTGCTTGCCCTGCGCCACGGAAATGCCTACTACCCCTCTTTTGCCCTGGAAGTCGCGCGGATCTATCTCGGCCAGACCAGAGAACATATGGCGCTCTTGCTTGGGGACGGAGTGCAGATTGGCGCGACGCTTGTACCAACGGATCAGAAGCTCCGAATGCTCATCAATTACGCGGGCAGGGAACTGCGGTTTCCCTGGGTATCTGCGACCGATGTCATTCATCATCGAATCCCTTCGGATCTCTTCCGGGGGAAGGCCGTTCTTGTCGGAACCGCTGCGTTGGGAACGTACGATCAGCTCAGTACACCCTACTCCGCCAATTTTTCTGGAGCCGAGAAGAATGCCACCGTGATCGAGAATATTCTTCACGAACGGTTCCTGACTACGGGACTTTGGACCCGCCCTGTCGAATTCGGCCTGGTGCTGCTGTTCGGATTTATGTTCACGTATATCTTGCCACGAGTGCGCGCCATACATGGGACGTGTCTGGCCGCAGGGACCTGGGTCGGGTACGCGGGCACTGTGCAGGCGCTCTTTGTTGCGAAGGGAATCTGCCTGCCCGTCATGATGCCAACCCTGACCATCGGATCAGTCTTCGTCGTGACCACAATCCTCAACTATGTGTTCAAGGAGCGCCAGGCTCGAGAAATTCATTCCATGTTTGCCAGTTACGTCAGCCCTCAGATCGTGCAGGAACTGATGAAATCTCCTTCGAAGGCGACGTTAGGGGGACAGCGTAGAGAACTGACCATGTTGTTTGCCGATCTGGTTGGGTTTACCACCTTCAGTGAACATCGTCCGGCAGAAGAAGTGGTCGGTCAGCTCAATGAATATCTCAACGTCATGACTGATGTAATTTTTCGGTGGAACGGGACGCTGGACAAATTCGTCGGAGACGAGATTGTCGTCTTCTGGGGAGCCCCGCTGGACCAACCGGATCATGCCGAACTGGCCGTACGATGTGCGTTGGAGATGCAAGCACGGCTGATGGACTTGCAGTCCAGGTGGAACACGCAGGGAAAGCCGATCCTCGAGAACGGGATCGGTATCAACACGGGAGTGGTCCTGGTGGGAAATATCGGAGCGGAAGGCAAAAAAATGGATTACACCATGATCGGCGATCAGGTGAATCTGGCTGCACGTTTCCAGGGACTGACCAGAATGCTAGGCCATCCGATTCTGCTGACCGAGTTCACGGCATCAAAACTCGGCTTAGGGTCGGATCGAGGAAAGCCGCAGGCACAACGGGTTGGACAAGACCAATTCCAGCTCCGAAGGCTTCAACTCGTCACCGTCAAGGGCCGGCAAGCTCCGGTGGAAGCCTACACAGTGGAATATCAATCTGAGAGTGTGGGACATACGGAAGGTGAAGCCAGCGCCGGCTGAAGAGAAGGTTGGGGATCAGGCGACCTTAGAGATCTTCGAACGGGGCTGAGTCACTTGATAAACTTTTTCCCTGGTAAAGACACCCACGAGTTCCGAGTCTAGTTTTCCATTCTTGCCCTGTCTCTTGAGATAACTGAGCGCAGTGTCGGAAGCAATGGCCGCTTTGTACGGCCGGTCCGACGCTGTTAAGGCGTCGTAGATATCGCAAATTGTCATCATGCGCGCCTGTAGTGGAATCTGATTGTGCAGCAGCCCACGGGGATAGCCGCTGCCATCCAATTTCTCATGGTGGCTCGACGCGATCGCCGGCACGTTCTTGAGCGATTTCGACCAGGGAATTTTTGACAGAAATTCGAATGTGTGAACGACATGCCGCTCAATCTCTTTTCGTTCGGACTGGGTGAGAGTGCCTTGGAGCACCGAGAGTGCACCGACTTCTTCCTCCGTGAGAAAAGGGCGGAGGCCATCGTAAGCCCGGTATTTCAGCTGCGCGATTCCCTTTAACTTCACAGCCTCGGCAGAGGATTGACGACTCGGCTGATTACATTTCACGATAAATGAGAATGTTTCATCCACCTCTTTGGTCTGCCTGCCCAGTTGCCGGTCCAGTTGTGCCAACAACGTCTGCTTTTTCGCTCCCATTTTGGTTTCATGCACCTCCAGCTTGCGGCGTAACGTATCCACCTCCAAAGTCCTCTTGATGAAGTCGAACCGAGACTTGATCAGTTCCTGCTGGGGCCGGTACAGCCTCTGTGCTTTAAGGAGGACATGCTCGCGAACGCCGACCTTGCCGAAGTCGTGCAGCACGGCGGCGTAGCGAAGTTCTTTGAGTTGTTCCTCGCTGAATCGAACGCCTGCATAGATACCGCAATTGGTTCGAGAAACCGCATCAGCCAACCGACAGGTAAGGGTGGCTACACGTTGGCTGTGCCCGCTGGTGGTGGGATCCCGGCTCTCAATGGCTTGCACGCTGGCGGAAATGAACCCTTCGAACAAGAAATGAATTTCCTCATAGAGATTGGCATTTTCGATGGCGATGCCGACTTGATGACCGAGCGCGACAAAATTCTCGAGATCGCCCTCACTGAATGAATCCCCATGCTTGTGGTTAATGGCTTGAAGCACCCCTAGAAGTCGGCCATGAGCTGTGACGGGGACACACACCATACTGCGCGTAACGAATCCACTGGTTTGGTCCACGTGGCGAAAAAACCGGGCATCGTGCTGGACATCGTTCACAATAATGGCCTCTCCGGTTCGAGCGACATGTCCTGCAATACCTTGCCCGTGCCTGAGACGAGCTAGGCTAACAGCTTTGCCTTTCTCGCCATGAGCCACATCGAAATACAATTCGCCGGCGTCTTCGTCCAGCAAGAGGAGCGAGCCAGCTTCGGCATTCATCAAGAGTGTGGCCGCTTCGATGGCGCGCTTGCGTATGGTTGCATGATCGAGGCTCGAGTTCAGCAGGGCGCTGATCTCTTGAAGTTGTCGCAGTATCGGGGCTTTCATAATCTGGAATTCTCCATGCGCCTGCGCGCAGAGTACTTCCGTGAAACTGTACCACGGTAGATTCATTTTGCACGGAAAAGCGTTGTTGGGAAGTAAAGAGGAAAGCCTAGACATAGCATCAACAGTGGTGCACCCCTCCAAAATTGTGGGCAGGTGACTAGGTTAGCCTGCTGCAGGAACCCCGAATTTGCTCAAGACTCATTTGCACGAGAAGACAGTCGAAGGTCCCTCACAGAGGTCACCAGCAAATGTGTTGGAAGTCTCTTCAGATAAAGCAACAGTCCGATTTTTCAACAGACTGTCCAAAAATTAACGGGGCATCAATCGCCGGATTGAATCACTTTCGATCGTAGAAATGATTCATCAGGATGATAACTACCTCTGATTGGCCCGCTGCTTCATGGAGTGGTGTAGCTTGTAGTCAAGGATAGTGATAAGTTCTCTGGAACGATTTTGACACGCCTCCAGACAGCAGTCTTTGCTTTGCTCTGGATGATACTCTTCAATACGCATCCGCATTATTCCCTCCGCGCACACACCAAACGTTGTGGCTGTCGGTCGTTTTAATGTCATGCACCATGCCCATAATGAAACCAACGTTCCACGCGAGAGACGGCTTACCTGCGAACAACGTTGCTGACCAATAGTGGGCCGGTTGGACGTTGGTAAAGGGATGGCCGGCCGGCAGGGTGGGCCCTGGTGATACTGAAGGATCAACCAGGCTCGCCAGTTCGTGCACGGACGGGAGCCGCCAGCCTTTGCGTCCGCCGGTGGTGAGCTTCGTGCAGTGGAATCGTGCACTGGACCAATTCTGTGTCTTCATCTCCGGAGATTGTTCCCACACGAGTCCCGTCTCATTGTCTCGCACAGCCGCGCCGCCAAAGTCCGTCAGGACGGTAAAGCGTAAGGTATTCGGCAGCTTTTTATCCCAATTCTTGGTGACGCCTGCATTAGGGTCTTCCTCCACTTGCGGATCGGGGGCAGCGAGTGTGGTCCGAAGCCCATAACCCATAAGGCAGTATCCTCCGACCAGCGCAACGATCCCGACCCTCTTGATCCATGTGCTTATCACGATGTCCTCCTTTGTGATGAGATATCGAAAATGAGAAGCAAGGGTGCTCTGGACATCCCAGATTGTCAACACCTCGCCACCTTTGCCGATGGCCACGGCATTGACGAGATGCTGAATGCGCTCTTCGCAGACCATCAAACACATCATCCCACCGTGTTGCCCGATCCCTTGTTCGATTACTTTTACCTTACGCGGTACCCCCTCTACTCGATGCGTTTTTTCCCGCGTGGAAAGCGTCTACTCTTTTGATGATCTAGGCGCCATCACACGGTTCTCCTTCCGCCATTCCCACGGCGATATAGGGTTCGAAGTGGCCCAGACTCCGCACAGTTGTGCTTCCTTCTCAGGTTGTTTCAGTTCTGTACACCAACAGGCGCCAGCTTTGACGAATTCATGATTGAGCGATCGCTATCTAGTGTTTCCCCAGTCACTGTCTACCACCCAAGACAGTTATGTAGTATTAATCCGACAAGAAAATTGTCCTTGGGCTGATAGGGCGTCGCGCATGACTCGGCTATAACCTCATACAGAGACGAGGGATGAACGCGCTCCTCCGTCCATTTCTGCTTATCTCTTTCGACTGATTCTCTCATAGGCAGTTAGCGCGTATTGTCTTGGTACCTGTTCGCAAGAAATGGGAGAGAAGGGATTAGCGTGGTGAGGCCAAGCCGCCGACGCTGTTCTTCACTGAAAGGAGCCAATAGAAGACATGATTAAGAACACGCCATTGCGTGACCTAAATTTGCTATTGTGTTATGAGGGAGTATGCAGAAATTGATTTACCCCACGTCCTTCCGCCTCTTTTTCCTGCCGTGGCTGGTGACGTGGGTTCTGATCGCCCCTCTTTTCCATATCCATACCCTCGATGCTCAGGAGAACCACAGTTGTTCTCCGATTACCCTCACACAGACCGTGTTTACTCCGGACTTCCCGGGCGAATACTCTGTTCAGTCGCCCGGTGATCAGACTGATACCCAGAAACATCAGGGGGCGTTGTCCACCCATTTCTTGCACTATTCTGAGGAAGCACTCGATCTGTTTAATAAAGCTCCTTCGAGGCAGCACACGCTTGGGCTCATCTCTCCATCTCATCTCCTACCATCAAGAGAATTTTGGCTCACTGGTGGTCAGTCTGTAATTCCCGACGTCCTTTTGCCCCCGTTACTCCTGCAGCAATCTTCCGTTTCTCTCCGCGCTCCTCCATCCATTTCCGCTTAATCCCTTTGACTGACTCTCTCACAGGCCGTTACCAGACATATTGTCTTGGCAAGTGTTCGCAAGAATTAGGAGTGCATTCATTGAATTATGTCTAGCGGGAAACCACGAGTTCTGATTCTGGGTGGTGGATTTGGTGGCATGTATGCCGCCCTGGAATTCGAGCAAGCGCTTGCGAGGGGAGCGGACTTGGATGTCACCCTTGTCAACCGCGATAACTATTTTCTCTTTACCCCGATGCTGCACGAAGTGGCCGCGAGTGACCTCGATATCGCCAACATCGTCAGCCCAGTCCGCAAGCTGTTGCGTCGCGTCACTTTCTTCCATGGTCATATCGAATCCGTCGATCTCGTGCATAAACGAGTTGGCCTGTCGCATGGTCACGAAGAACATTGCCATTCGCTGCCGTATGATCACCTGGTGCTGGCCCTCGGTTCGACCACGAACTTCTACAACCTTCCCGGCTTGGAAGAGCGTGCGTTCACGATGAAGTCGTTGCATGACGCGGTGATTCTGCGCAATCGTCTGATCGCCAATTTAGAAGAGGCGGACTTCGAATGTAGCCCGACCCTCCGTGATCCCTTACTGAATTTCGTCGTGGCCGGCGGCGGGTTCGCCGGGGTGGAAACGATTGCCGGAATCAATGACTTTCTTCGTGAGGCGGTGAAGTTCTATCCCCATCTTCAGGAAGACATGCTTCGAGTCATTCTCGTCCATCCGGGGAAGATTATTTTGCCGGAACTAGGGGAGAAGCTTGGGGCCTATGCACAACGAAAGCTGGTCGAACGAAACGTAGAGGTCCATTCGAACTGCAAAGTTACGGCCGTAACGGACCGTACCATCACGCTTAGCGATGGCACGACGGTTATCAGCAATACGCTGGTCTGGACTGCCGGGACCTGCCCGAATTCCCTCTTGGAGACCCTACCTTGCACAAAGGCGCACGGCCGAGTGCTGGTCAACAAGTATCTCGAAGTTCCCGAGTGGCCTGGCGTGTGGGCCTTCGGTGACTGTGCGGTGGTACCAGATCGTAAAACCGGCAAGCCGCATCCCCCGACGGCGCAGCATGCCCTGCGCGAAGGGAAGCTTGCGGCCCAGAATATCCTCGCCACCATTCGAGGGGAACAGAAGGAGCCGTTCGTCTTCTCGACGCTCGGGCGATTGGCTCCCATCGGAAAGCGGACCGGCGTGGCCAATATTCTGGGGATGAATTTTTCCGGCTTCATTGCCTGGTGGCTGTGGCGGACGATTTACTTGACGAAATTGCCCCGATTTGAAAAGAAGGTCCGCGTGGCCTTGGATTGGACGCTCGATTTGCTCTTTTCGAAGGATCTTGTTCAACTCATGGCCGCTCGTCCATCTGCCTTATCGCTTACGGAACCAATATCGCTAGTGGAAGAAGAACCAGAATGTGACCAGGTCCTGCCTGGTTCGCACCGCCCCCAGGCCAGTGTGAAAAGCAAATGAATGCTAAAACCAGCCCGCTTGGACTGATCTCCTAGTTTGAACAGGGCGAATCAACGCAATCCTTTGAATATCATAGCGAAGCGCGTCGGTTAACGACGGTTGAAACGCCTGTTCTCCATCGAAGGGGCCCTGGAGCGCCCAACATTGCCCCCAGTGTGTGTCCCAAAACACACCTTTTCTAGCCCCGTCCCTGACAATGGTATTAAATAGGCGCATAAGAGGAATCTTTCCGAAATGAGCAGAACATTCGAATTTCGCACTCACCGCCGCATGCCGATCACCTGTTTTGTGGATTATGTGGGCGAAGGCTTGATTGGAACAGGTGTGACTCAAGACTTCTCAGTCGATGGCTGGCGTATAAAGGCCTTTAAATCTCAGCCTATCAAGGTCGGCATGAGACTCGCTCTACGAGTGAGTTTACCGAACCAGCACATCCCGATAGAAATTGAGATGGCAACAGTGCAATGGGTGGATCGGCGGGAGTTTGGGGTGCATGTCGTGGGTATGAGCTCGGAGGTTGAAGCCCGAATCACGCAATTCATTGAATCCGTGGCTAATCTGCGGGAAGCCATCTAACAAGAGGCTGACACTTCGCTAGCGACGGCCTAACCTTTTCAGCATTACCGACTAAATCCCTCTGCAACCAACTTGGTCGCTCTCAGCGGCACTACCCTGCCCTCCACCATTTTCATTCGCCGCTACCGATTTCCAAGTCCCTTCCTCGTGAAAATTGCAAGTCCTGGGTCAGAAACTCCACTGAAATCGTCATGGACTCTGCGTCGATTTCTCAAACGAATTGAACTATCCTTTGACCAACGTCTGAAGAGCCGGCTTCTTACGAAGGAGGGTCGTATGAAGGCGCTACAGCTGCATCAAGTTGGTCGGGTCGAATCGATTTTCTACGAGGAGGCACCGAAACCCAGTCCGAAGGACGATGAGATACTTATTCGAGTCTCCGCTGCCACGATCATGCCGACCGAGTTCGATTGGTATCCCACATTCCATACCCCTGAAGGCAAGGCACGAACGTTTCCCATTATTCTAGGCCATGAATTCTCCGGCGTCGTTGAAGTGATTGGGCCGGCATGTACAGGCGTCCGAATTGGAGATCTCGTCTATGGATTGAACGATTGGTTCATAAACGGCGCCCAGGCAGAATATTGTGTGACCGTTCCTGCTAACGTTGCGCCTAAGCCTGTCGTGCTTGATCATGCTCAAGCGGCTGCCGTACCGATCTCGGCACTCACCGCGTGGCAGGCGCTCATCGATCGCGCACAACTCTCGGGAGGTCAGCGGATATTGATCCATGGGGCGGCCGGTGGGGTCGGCAGCTTCGCCGTGCAGTTGGCCCGCCATCTGAAAGCATATGTGATTGCAACGGCCTCAGCAGCGAATGCCAACCTGGTCAAAATGCTGGGTGCCGACGAAGTCATAGACTACCGGAGGATCCCGTTTGAGACAGTCGTTCGAGATGTAGATGTCGTGTTGGATACCGTCGGAGGAGAGACGAGGGACCGCTCATGGGGAGTCCTGAACCCGGGCGGTCAGCTGGTGACCATCGCGGCTGATGCTGAACGAATGACCGAGCCGCGCGTACGTGATGCCTTTTTCATCGTCGAACCCAAGCGGGCTCAGTTGATCGAAATCTCCCGTCTGATTGACAGCAGCGTCATCCGACCGATCGTGGGAGCGGTCTATCCAATGGAACACTTCCGTCGGGCTTATGAACAAAAACCAATCTACGGCAAGCATGTGCTTGGTATCTCCGACCTGTAAACGACGCACGACATAGTCGAGGATAAGGAGCGCTTCAATACCGAAGAAGCGATGGTCAACTAGGGTATCGTAAGTCGATTGAAGTTCACATCCTTGGGCGCTGCTGGAGATTTGAGCTTCATGTCTTCGAGTGCGTCCACCACGCGGTCGGCGATGACAAGGTTTCGATACCATTTGTGATTCGCAGGCACAATATACCAGGGGGCAATTTCCGTGCTGGTGGCTGAGAGCACATTTTCGAACTCCCTCATATAGTTAGCCCACAGTTGACGTTCTTCCAAGTCCCCCTGATTAAACTTCCACCGCTTCTCGGGGTCGCGAACACGAGCTTCCAGCCGCTCTTTCTGTTCGTCTTTGGAGATATGCAAAAAGAATTTTCGGATAGTGGTCCCGTTCTCGACCAGCAATGCCTCAAACTCATTGATCTGGTTCAATCGTTGCCGCTCTACTTTGGCTGAAATCATCTTGTGAACCCTGGTGATGAGCACGTCTTCATAATGTGACCGGTTGAAAATACCGATCTGGCCTTTGGGAGGTACTTCCTTATGGACGCGCCACAGAAAGTCGTGGGCAAGTTCATTGTTGGAGGGAGCCTTGAACGTCGTCACCCGACAACCTTGCGGATTCACTCCGGACATGACGTGCTTGATCGTGCCATCCTTCCCGCTAGTATCCATGCCTTGGAGCACGATGAGCAACGAGCAGTCTGCATTGGCATAGAGACGCTCTTGAAGTCCGGCAAGTTTTGCGATGAGATCCGCTGTGATTGTCCTGGCCTTCTCTTTTCCCTGATCCGTCTTCTTGTACTTTCCAGTATCGTCGGAGTCAAACTTGTCCAACTTCAGTTTCAAGCGAGGCTTGATGCGATAGTCCTTCATCCTCCCCCTTACCCCCCCTCTTCCTTCTCTCGTCTATTTGCTTGTAGTATTTGACCTTTGTGACAACAGCAAAAAGTCCACATTATTGTTGCCGTTGACTTCGCCTTCGATCCTTCCCCCTTTCCCACAGGAAACCCTCTGTCTCTTCCATCCCGTGAACATGCGTTTGATTTTGGGCTTGTCCGGAATTCACGGAACTAGGTGGGTACCTAGTGGTGCTGGCACTGGCGCCTCCATTCGGAAGTGTGGATGATGACAGAAGTGCCGCCAGGCTTGTATAGTGCCCCTGGCCGGTGTGAGGTGAGCGCTCCGTCAGTTTCACCATCCGGGCAGTGTCTTAGGAAAGGAGCCGAGCATCATGAACCCAAAGGTGATTGTGGCAGATGACCATCGCCTGGTTGCCGAAGGAATTGTCAGGATCTTGGGGAAGGCATACGATGTGGTCGCCACACCCATAGATGGCCGCGCATTTGTCGACGCGGTGGAACAGTTTCACCCGGACCTGGTCTTGGTTGATATTTCTCTGCCACTCTTGAATGGACTGGATGCCTGCCGTCGCGTGAAGACATCGTTTCCCGGCATGAAGATCATCATTCTGACGATGCACTCTGACTTTCCAGCACATTGGGATCCTAAGCTTAGAATTCCACGTGGACAAGTTGTCGCG
>JADMIO010817093.1_pt1 | contig 105800 bp, 85 predicted proteins | sample 8958161 | NCBI WGS metagenome assembly JADMIO01 (sample SAMN16585339, study PRJNA669376) | soil metagenome | isolation source: Crop rotation soil | place: USA: Cullars Rotation, Alabama | collected 2011
CGCGACAACTTGTCCACGTGGAATTCTAAGCTTAGGATCCCAATGTGCTGGAAAGGGGTTGACACCCCGTTCTCTTAGGGAACAAGCTGATGGTTCATTACATGCATATGAAAGCAAAGAATTGGGTGTGGGGAGTTTATTGCAGTCTGGTGATCCTGGTCTTCTGTAGTTGCAGCACGGTGCCTGAGACCGGTCGGCATCAGCTTCGGTTTGTCTCCGCGAGCGAGGAAAAGCAATTGGGCCTGCAGGCCTTTGACCAACTGAAACAGCAGACGCCCATCAGCAAAGATCCTCAGGCGAACGCGATGTTGCAGCGCGTCGGCAGGCGCATCGCCGCGGTTGTGACGAACATGCCGGATGCGCAATGGGAGTTTGTATTGTTCGACAGCAAAGAGGCGAATGCATTTTGTTTGCCCGGCGGCAAAGTAGGCGTCTACACCGGCATTCTTCCGATAACCAAGGATGAGTCGGGGCTCGCCACCGTGCTCGGGCACGAGATATCGCACGCCGCGCTGCACCACGGTGCTGAGCGGATGAGCGAAGCCATGCTGCTGGACCTCGGCGGGCAGGCGGTGGGCGCGCTGTCTGGCGCCAGCAAATACGCGCAGGCCATTGCTTTGGCATACGGTGCCGGCGCACAAGTCGGCGTTGAGTTGCCTCACAGCCGCAAACAGGAATCCGAAGCCGACCATGTGGGGCTGATTTACATGGCCCGCGCGGGCTACAATCCCGATGCCGCGCTCGCCTTCTGGCAACGATTCGCCCAGTTCAACACTGCCCAAGGCGGCTCGGGCCCGCCGGCGTTCCTCCGCGACCATCCGGTGGATTCCAAGCGCATCCAGGACATTCAAAAATGGCTTCCCGAAGCCAAAGCCCAGATGCGCGCCGCGCCGCCGACGACGACGAGAGTTCGTTGATAGTTCTGACCAGCCTGACTACATTGGTCAGGCATGAAGGTTAAGCAAGTCAGCACGTTCGAAGCGAAGAAGCGCTTTTCAAAGCTGCTCGCTGAGGTTCAGCACGGGCAGCGTTTTGAGATTACGCGGCACGGCAAGGTCATTGCGGAGTTAAGGCCGGTCTGCGCTGAGAAGATCGGCTGCCGAAAATTTGGATTTGGTAAGGGGTTGGTCACCTACATGGCTCCGGATTTCGACGCCCCCTTGGACGATTTCCGGGATTACATGTGAACCTCCTGCTCGACACTCACGTACTGCTCTGGTCGGCAGAGAGTGGATTTGACGCCTATGGGATTCGCAGGCTGTGGTGAGCGAAAACCTGAAATTCAAGCTGCTGATCGCTTACGAGGGGACGAATTACGAAGGCTGGCAGGTCCAGAAAATCGGGACCGGGGTCCAACAGTTGATCGAGGAGGCCTTTCGACGCGTGTTCCCCTCAGTAGAACGCATCCATAGCTCGAGCCGAACCGACACCGGCGTCCACGCCCTCGGCATGGTAGCGCATGTGGAGATTCCCGCCCGCGAGTTCAACATGCCTTTGGCCAAATTGGCGCTGGCAGTCAACGCGCACCTGCCCCGGGATATTCGAATCCTTTCGGCAAGCAAGGCGTCCGCGGATTTTCACGCGCGCTTTGACGCGACCGGGAAACAATACCGCTATTTCGTTTGGAATCATCCGGCCATGAACCCGTTGCTGCGGCTGTCAGCCTGGCATGTGTCACAGAAACTCGACGTGACCGCGATGCGCAGCGCCGCGAAACTGTTCTTAGGGAAGCACGATTTCAAATCATTCGCCGGCACGCGCAATTACGAAATGGAAACCACCATTCGCACGCTCACGCGCTGCGATATCCGCAAAAACGGTCCGCTACTCACCTTCTTCATTGAAGGCGACGGTTTTCTCTACAAAATGTGCCGCGGCATTGTGGGCACGCTCGTGCAGCTTGGGCGCGGAAAATTCTCGGAGCGCGACATCAAAACGATGCTCGCCGTCCGCGATCGCCGCGCGGCGGGGATGACCGCTCCAGCCCATGGCCTGGTTCTCTGGAAAGTGTTTTATGCGCGTCGTGCTCGTTGAGCCGGAGATTCCGCCGAATACTGGCAATGTTGCGCGCCTTTGCGCCGCAACGAATACGGAATTGCACCTCATTGAGCCATTCGGTTTCAAGCTGGACGATAAGGACCTCAAACGCGCCGGGATGGATTACTGGCAGCATGTCCGGTGGCAGCGCTGGAAGGACTGGACGACCTTTCGCCGCAGCCTGCCCGCGATGCCGCGGCTGTGGTTCATCGAATCGAATGGCCCGCGGCATTACGCGGAAGTTCACTACGAACCCGGTGATTACCTTGTGTTTGGTCGCGAGACCGCGGGTCTGCCGAAGGCGTTACTGGCGGAGAACCTCGATGCCTGGCTGCGAATCCCCATGTTCAATGCTGATAGCCGGTCGCTGAACCTCGCAAATTGTGTGGCATTGGTGCTCTTCGAGGGCCTTCGCCAACAAGGTTTCCCCGGCGAGCTCTGAATGCGCCCAGCGCGACGCACGTGATCCCGCTCAGTTCCAAGGCATGATTGACGCGGAAGAACGCGATTTCTCGCCCAAGGATTTCATCGATGTGATGAAATGACGCGGCGCGAATCACCACAAAGCAGACCAGGAAGATTCCGCCCAAGACGGTCATGCGGTGCTGCGGCAGGGTACGACTCACCCAAACCCATGCTATAAAGCCAAACGCCAGCCCGAAAAACGCGATGGCAGCAATGAAAATCTCCTGAAAAAACCGCCGGTCGTCGTACCAGCCAGTCGCTTTGGCGAAGTGTTTCAGCACGGCCGTGAAAGCTGTTTGCAGGTCCAACTGCTTGTTGATCCCGAGTGCGATCATAAACACAGTAAAGAACACCCAGAACGCGCGCGCGCGATTATCAAAGGCCCGTGCTCGCGCCGCCGCCAACCAGCACAGCAGCGCCGCAAGCGCATACGCGACCACCGTAAACCAGCCAATGAACGTCGGATCGCCGATGCCCGGCTCCCAATCGTAAATATGCACGACGGGCAGTCTAAGGGGCGGCCGGCAGGCCGAACATGGGGCATATGCCCAAGACGCAAGCGCGACCTAACGACCCCGAACGACCAGCTAACGACCCCACCTAACGACCTCGGACACCCATTTGGACCAATAGAATCAGGGCACCTAACGACCTAACGGATGAAGACCCCATAAGCATTAACCTAAGCACTTGCAAGACTGAGTTTTTAGGGGTTAGAATGCGGCCCCATGGCTGACGATGTCCTGCCTGAGGAATGGGAGATCCTTCGAGAGTGGCTGCCGACCGATTTGAATGATCGGGCGCGGCGGCACGCATTTTTTCAGCGTGAGCGTGGGCTGACCGATGCCGAGCGGTGGCTGCGCTTGATGCTGATGCACGTGGCCGGAGGACTCTCTTTGGAACAGACTGCTTTACGCGCTCGGGAACTGGGTTTGGCCAAAATCAGCGCGGTGGCCCTGTTCAAGCGTTTGCGCAAAGCCGAAGCCTGGCTCAAGGATCTCTGTCACTACCTGCTGGAAGAGCAGCAGAGACGCTTGGGCCGATGCCTTTGGCCTAGTGAGTATCGGGTCAGGGTAATCGACGCGACCGATGTTCAGGAACCGGGCAGCACCGGTACGGACTGGCGCATCCATTACAGCATCCGCTTGCCCGAACTGATCTGCGACCATTACGAACTGACGGACAACACTGAAGGCGAGAAACTCGGCCGATTTGAATTTCACAAAGGCGAACTGATCCTGGCCGATCGAGGTTACAGCCATTGGGCCGGAGCGGCCAAAGTATTGGACAGCGGCGCCGCTTTATTGCTGCGCTGGCAGCCCAAACGGTTGCCGGTCCGAACGAGTAAAAACAAGGCTTTTGACCTGCTCGGGCGGCTGCGCCGCTTGAAAGGCCATTGCGCTGAAGAGTGGCAGGTTCAATTTGTTTATGAACACAAAGTTTATCGGCTGAGGCTCTGTGCGGTACGTAAAAGCCGCCTGGCCGCAGAACGTGCCCGCAATAAAACCCTTCAAAAGGCCAAAGCCAAAGGCATTGAACTGGAGGCCCAAACTCTGGAACTGGCTGAGTATATTCTGGTGCTCACGTCCTTGGGCCAATCCTTTTCTGCCAGCCAAGTTCTGGAACTGTATCGATGCCGATGGCAGGTTGAGTTGGCGTTTAAACGGCTCAAAAGCCTCTTGGGAGCCGGACACGTACCCAAGAGCGACGATCGATCCGCGCGGGCTTGGATGCAGGCAAAAATCCTGACGGCGCTCCTGCTGGAGCGCTTACTGCTTGAAGCCAAGATATTTTCCCCCTGGGGATACTCATTGCGAAACGCTCAGCCGATGGCGTCTCATGCTTGAGGCGCGCGATGCGTTGCAAGCCGTTATTGCCCCGGCGCTCAAGCTGCGCACATTTCTGCGGCGTGGTCGTTCCCTAGCACGTGCTCTGCAAGTGCTTCGCACCGACCGGCCAATGCAACTCTCCAAAGTCGCTGAAGTTTTAAGCCGTTAGGTTAATGCTTATGGATGAAAACCCCCAAGGGTATCCCTATGCCGCCGCGGGCGTCTTATGCTGGGAGCGCAAGGCCTGCTCGTAACACTCCAAGGCTTCGCTGAAGCGCTCCATCTGGTTGTAAACGCCGCCTTTGCAAAGATAGGCCAAGGTCATCGACTGGTTCGCGGCAATCGCACGGTCGTAGCAAGCGACGGCTTCGTCGAACTTCTTCATGCGTTCGAGGGCGGTGCCTTTCTTGACGTATACGTCCGCATTTTCAGGGTCCATCACCAGCGCTTCGTCGAAAACGTCCAAGGCCTCCCCCGGTCGATTCAGCCGCATCAAAGTCTGCCCTTTGCCGATCAACACTGTCAGCCGATCGTGATCGTCCCCAGTTCCATCGCCGCCACTACCATTCCCGGTCATCTGCGGCTCCGGCAACGCCATGCGCATGTTTTGATATTCCAGCAGCCGCTGCTCAATGCGCTGGATCGCTTCGAGAATCGCCGGGGGCGCGCTCGTAACGGTCGTGATCGGCGTGTCCAATTGCCGGAAAAAGCCGCTCGATCCGCCCAGTTCGGAAACGCGGTTCATAGTGCGCAGTTGGAACCACGAAGTCAGGACCATTGCGCCGATGCCGACCAAGCCAAAGATGCCGGCGATCAGGAGCACGAGCCGCTGCGAACTACGCGCGGCTTTGCTTTCGCGCTCACCTTGCGAGGTCAGGGCCTGCTCGATGAGCTTCAGGCGCGCATTGACAACTTCGTTGTTTTCTTTGGCGGCCGTTTCGAGTTGCTGGCGGTTGCTGTCGATGGCGAGCGCAGCCGAATGCAGTTGCTCCTGGATCTGCAGGTACGAACGCAACACCTGCTCGGAATTGTTTGTTTGCTCCGTCGTTGGCGCAGGCGTCGGCGGTGGAGACGGCGCGTCCGCCGTTTTATTTTCCTGCGCCTTGAGCGGCGTTGAGGCAAGCACGATGAGGATAACTGCTGTGAGGGAGGTGATGGCGAGCGTCAGTCGGGTCCTATCCATATTCCAAACTCGACGAGCGTTATAGACCACTGCGAAAAAAAGAAAAGAGAAATCGAAATTTTTTTCACCGCGGATTACACAGATAACACGTCACCCGAAAGAGGACAGCGCGTTGAATCATTTCGACGCCCGAGCCGGCCCGCGCAATTCAGCGGACGCCACCTGCCTTTTCTTCGCGACAGGATCGACGTACCATCGGTAATCGCCCTGATCCGAGAAGAAGAGGTACTGTTCATTCTCCTTGAACCAACTCTCCCACGCATCCGCGGTCTTCAGCGACTCCGTTTCAGTTGGCCCGTAGCGCGCCAAAAGAGTTTTCGCTTCCGCTTTCCCATCGCGCAGCGCAGCAATTGTCTTCGCGAAAAATTCAGTCTCGTCGATCGGCGCATTTATCCGCCTGGCATCCGCATCGATTTCCAATTTGAGGTCCGGGCCGGGATGGAGCCATTTTCGATGTTCCCGATACCATGCCTTCACCTCATCGCTGCTTTTGGGGTTGGTCTCGCGGAGGATTTCGTTGCTCAGAAACGAAGCTACTTCACTCGCATCACCCTTCTCGTCGAGCCGGCGATCGAGATAAGCCCGCGGAAACGCCACTGTGCCCGCAAAAACGGACGGCGTAACTGCGATGGGGCGATCGTCAGTGAAGCGGCTGATATAGGCGATGCAATTGAGCAACAGCCGCTGTCCGTTCTCATTCATTTCGGCCGGCGATTGCTCGAAGCCGAAGTGCAGCAAGTTGCCCTGGCGCCAAATGCCGGCGGCTTTCGGGGTCTTGTGATTCTCGCCGCCGCACATTACCTCAATGTCCGGATTCCCCTCGAAGCCGTCGGAATAGGTGCACCAACCCGCATTCCAGGTTTTGCTTTGGTTTCGCACCAGCGGCAGGAACGAGACGGTGCTGTTCGTGATGTATGGCGCAAACGCGCTCGGCGTGGAACGATCAACCGTCTGTTTCAAGTCGACAGGAAGCGGTTGCTTGAAGATTGGATGATCGCGTAACCCGTACGCGAATGGAAACAGGCACGTTCAGCCCGAGCCGCCGCGGACCTTCCACACCACGGCGATGTTCAAGCCGGCGCTGCCGAGCAGCACGGTCGGCTTATTCCACGCGTCACGATCTCCCAGCGGCGAGCGGCCACTCTTCCACTCGTCTTGCGTGGACCCGGACTGCGGCCAATCCAACAGCACGACATCGAAGTCCTGAGCTTCGGCGGGTTTGAATTTCTTCCGTTCCGCAAACTCTACTTTGCCGACGTTCTCCTTCAAGAAACCCTGAAAATGTGTGGCGCGCGCGCTGTCGCGGTCGCCGATGTAGAGGACCTTCAGATCATCGAGAGCGACCCTCGGCTGGCTGCCCGATGCTGCAGTCGCCATCGCCAGAAGCATCAAAGCTGAAACCCAGCAAACGTGCGAAATCCAAAGCGGCAGAGGACTGCCGCACTCCAAAACCGGTCGGAATTCGCGAAGCGTCCTGGAGTGCGGCAGTCCTCTGCCGCTTTGGATTCCCGTCAGTCGGCACGATTCGCGCAGCACCCTCATACCTTTACCTGCGGTTAACTATCTCCACTTCGGTTTCCATGTCAATCGCTTCCGGCGGATAGCAAACCGCGTCGTTGCAAACCTGAAACGTGAGCTTGAGCGGCATTTTGTACTTCTTCGTTTGCGCGTCGTATTTAACGAGGTAGCGCCGCTGAAACAGCAGGTCCCCAGCGAGCGCGCGCGCACCATCCTCATGGATCTTGGGCACGGGACCGCGCCACGGACCGTCTGCTTCTAGCACGCGAGGCAATGCGCCCTCAATGCTCGTCGGCAGATTTGCCGAGCCCGACTTTTCGAGCGCGTAAATCCAATGACCTTCCGCGACTCGCGCTTTTACTGAAACCGTCACTGTATCGCCCGGCGCAGCGCTGGCTGGCTGTACTGCCGCCGCGGCCGTCACGCGCGTTTTTCCGGACGGTTTTTCCAAGGCGAATTGCGGCATCGGTCGCGGCGCGAGTCTGAATTCGATGTTCGTCCCGCGCTCTTCGTCCTTGATGACGCGCGAAATCGCCGTTTGGTATCCGTCCGCGTCAACCCGGAATTGCCAGTCGTGCATCTGGCTGGAGCCGCCGAGCAACGGGTCTTCGTAATAGAGGCTGAATTTGCCGCCGCGAAACGTTTTGCGGCCCCAATCGTACCATGTGCCAGGAGTGGCTGAAGGTTGCGGCTGCACGTAACGGCCGTTCACCACGAACTCGGGGATGGGTTTTCCTGTATTCGCGTCAACCACAGTGCCGGTGATGCCGAATGCGGGACCCAGTTTGATGACCCCTTCCTTCTCTGACGCCGCCAAGCCGAAATGGCTGCGCGCCATGTAACCACCTCTGCGGAAGTTCCAGGTCAAATTCCCCGCCGGTGCGTTGTTCCAAACGAACAAGCCCTGCGTGTCAGTTTTCCATTCCAGGTCCGGATAACCCCACCGCGTCCCTTTCGGCCCTTCGATTTCGGCGATGCTCACCGTCACACCCGGAAGTGCATTCCCTGAACGGTCCTGCACGCGCACTCGTAATGGCTTGCCTTGTTCCAACCTAACCTCGATCGGTGTGAAATTGGTGCCGAGCGGTTGTAACGTTGGCGGCCAACCTTCAGCCAATACACCGAGCACGCGTCGCTCGGGCCGCAAACGCGCAAATGAGAACTTCCCGTCCCTGTCGGTCCGCGTTTCCGCTCGAGGGCTATATATCGATGTCTCATCCCCGAGCACAACTTGTGCGCCGGGAATCGGAACACCGGCAGAGTCAACGACGCGGCCGGACAGTGTGCCCACTGAGAACACCTTTAGCACGGCTTTACCCTCCCGCAGCGTAGCCATATCAAAGTTCTGCTCATACCAATCGAAGTCCGGATGCGAAAACTCCAATCTGACAAAGGCCGGATTCTTCGGCACGAAGTCACAGCGCCACACGCCATTCGAATCACTCATGACTGGGAATTGCTCCACTGCGAAGCGTGGCCCTGCCAGGCGGCTCGGCACGATGATCGTAATTGAAGCGGCCGAAACTGCATTCGATGCATCATCAATCACTCGGCCGCCGATCGTTTCGCCAGGGGAAAGTTTCAATTCCAGGTCGCTTCCCGATGTCGTGATCGGAACATAGCCGGCCCTGTACGCGGTTATTTTCGGTCCCGTAGCGACAGCCCTTCCTGCAGCATCCGTCTCGTTCGTCGAACCGCCTGAAATCACAAGCGCTCCACCAATCGGCGTCCCGGTTTCGCGATCGAGCACGCGCACTTCCACTCCGAAAACTGGCGCCGTAATGAGGGTGGCGCCCAAGATTCCCAAAAATCCCCGCATTTCTTCAAAATCCTGCGCTCGAATCACGCGATGGTAAACAGGATTTTTCGCGAAATTCCTTGATACCGTTTGTTTATGCGGTGTATACTGCTTGCGATGGTGCGGTTCATCCAGTCCCAATCGGCGTTACTTATTCCAGCTCCTTGCGCTTTGGAGCTCGGAGTTTCTTGGCGGTTTGCGAGTCGCAACGCGGACCTTTCCGTTTGCGGGTACCGTCCGGACAAATCCGGACAAAATACCCCCCTCCCTCCACCCACTTTGTTGATTTCCAAGTACTTCCAGCCGGACAATTTTAAAGTGTCCGGCGGCAGTTGGGACTTGCTTGTCCGCATTCTGCTGGAATAGTACCTCCGCGGATTTACCGATGCAGACCTATCCAAAACATTATTGCGGTGTCTTCGGCATTTTCGGGCATCCGAATGCCGGGGAGCTGACGTATTATGGCCTGTATGCCCTGCAACACCGGGGCCAGGAGAGCGCCGGGATTGTATCGTTTGATGGCGTGCAGTTTCGCGCCAGGAAGGGCATGGGTCTGGTGCCGCAGATCTTTTCCGCCAGCGATCTCAAGCAGCTTGAGGGCTCGATGGCACTTGGCCATACGCGCTACTCGACAACCGGCTCCTCGCTGCTGGCGAATGCGCAGCCGCTCACGGTGGATTGCTCGAAGGGACAGATTGCCATCGCGCATAACGGCAATCTCACCAACGCGGCGCAGCTTCGCGAGGAACTCGAATCCAAGGGGTCAATCTTCCAGACGACCGTCGATAGCGAGATCATTTTGCACCTGATGGCGCAGCCCACCCTGGGCGGCCGCGACAATAATCTTGTGCAAACGATGCGGCGCATCGAGGGGGCGTATTCGCTGGTGATCATGACCGAAAACGAGCTGATCGGCGTGCGCGACCCGCATGGCTTCCGTCCGTTGTGCATTGGCAAGATGGGTGACGCCTGGGTGCTCGCCAGCGAGACCTGCGCGCTCGACTTGATCCATGCGAAGTTTGTCCGTGACGTCGAGCCCGGCGAAATCGTTGTGTTTGACGAGACTACGAAGGACGGGCCGCGCAGCATCAAGGCTTTCCCGGAACACGAACGCCGGGCGTTTTGCATTTTCGAATATATTTATTTCGCGCGGCCGGACAGCACGATTGCCAATCGCAGCGTCTACAAAGTGCGTGTCGAACTCGGCAAGCAGCTTGCCCGCGAGAATCCGATCAAGGCGGACATCGTCGTGCCGGTACCGGACAGCGGCAATTGCGCGGCGCTGGGCTATTCGCTCGAATCGGGCATTCCTTACGAAATGGCCTTCATCCGCAATCACTACGTCGGCCGCAGTTTCCTGCAGCCCTCGCAACTCATTCGCGACTTCAACGTGCGCGTGAAGCTGAACCTGATCCCGGAGTTGGTGCGCGGCAAACGCGTGATCATTGTCGACGACTCGATCGTGCGCGGCACCACCTGCAAGGCGCGTGTGAACAATTTGAAGGAGGCCGGCGCAAAGGAAGTGCACGTGCTGGTGAGTTGCCCACCGCACATGAATCCATGTGTGTATGGCATCGATTTTCCAGACCGCAAGAAGCTCATGGCGGCGAACCATTCGCTGGATGAGATTCGGCAATACTTGAATGCGGATTCGCTCGCCTACTTGTCCATGGACGGCATGGTGCAGGCCACAGGCTTGCCTAAAGACTCTTTCTGCCTCGCGTGTTACGACGGACGGTATCCCGTGCAGTACGATCCCATGACGGACAAGCACATCATGGAACGCCGTCGCAATCGCATGGAAGGCCTTGGAGACGCGCTTACCAAAGAAGAGATGCAGATCAAGCTGCTCTGAGCCGTATGGCTACCGGGCATCTTTGGATCGTCGCTTTCGTCGCCCTCGCTGCTCGCGCGCAGCCTCAAGTTGACCTCACAGGTTACTCCGCTGATTCAGGCGTCGCTGTCCGGACGAATGCCGAATTTCTGGAAATCGCCTGGCCGATGGAGCGCGGCGAAGCGGGTCGGATGCAGTTGAGTTTGCGGCCCGGGGAGCCACTCATCCAAATGCTCGGCTGTGCGAGTTCGACATCGGCAATCGCGACGCCGGTGCTGATCAATTTGCGGCCTGTGTTCTTCATGACCGTGGGCACGCGCGTCGCGCCGCCCGGCCGTCCGCCAGAGATGAGCAAGTGGAACACGTTCTTCGACAATCCGTCGAAACGCCCGCGCCAGGACTTTGCTTCGAAGCTCGACCTTAACCGCGTTTCGGTCAGCAGCGAAGGCCGGCGCGCCACGGTGAGTATCGGCGATCTGAGCATCGGAAACTTCCACGGCGACTTGCAGTTCACGGTTTATCCCGGCGCGCGCCTGGTGCAATGCGAGGCCGTCGTTTCGACCGACGAAGACGACCGCGCATACATCTATGATGCCGGGTTGGTCGGCGAGAATCCGGGCTGGGGTGAGATCGGGTGGAAAGCGCCGGACACGGCGAGATTGAACAGCATGGCAATCGGTCGTGCTTTCGCCAGCCGCAACGTGGCGGCACAACATCGGACGATGATTGCGGAGGCGACAAACGGCGCGGTAGCGTGCTTTCCGCCGCCGCATCAATATCAATTTCCGCGCGATTGGACGGATAATCTTAAGTTCAATTGGTTCGGGCAGAATTACCGCAGCAACGCATTGCCCTTCGGCTTCGGCATCCGGCAAGTCGCCGATGGCGGGCGCGCCTTCGAGCCCTGGTTCAACGCGCCGCCCGGGACGCATCAGCGGCTCGGCGTCTTCTATTTGCTGACCTCCAGCAACGCCACGTATGCATATCACGAGGCGCTGCGTTATACGCGCGGCGACAAGTTCGCCAAGCTGCCCGGACACGTCACGTTCACGAGCCATTACCACATGGCGGTCGCGGTCGAAGCGATGAAGCGCAACTTCTCCGGCCGGCCGGACTTCGCGGACGTGTTCAAGGAGATGGGCGTCGACGCAGTGCATATCGCGGACTTCCACGGCGATGGGCACCAAAAGGATACCGGGCCGCTGCGCAAGCCAGAGATGGAAGCGATGATGAAAGAGTGCCGGCGACTGTCGGACAAAAACTTTCTGCTGATTCCCGGCGAAGAGAGCAGTGACATTCTGGGCATCGCGGAACCGGGCAAGCATCCCGGCCATTGGATGAGCCTGTTTCCAAAGCCGGTGTATTGGATTCAAACCCGCGCGAACGATCAGCCTTTCGTGACCGATGAGCCGAAGATCGGAAAGATTTATCGTGTGGGCTCGCGCCAGGACATGATGCGATTGCTCGCGGCCGAGCGCGGGCTGGCGTGGTCAGCGCATCCGCGCATCAAAGCCTCAAGCTGGACACCGGACATTTTCCGGAAGGAGGATTTTTATCTCGCCGATTATTGGGTGGGCGCGGCGTGGAAAGCGATGCCGGCGGACCTCTCGCGTGAGCGCCTCGGGGAACGCGGGTTGGATTTGCTCGATGACATGGCCAATTGGGGGCAGCGGAAATATCTCATCGGCGAAGTGGACGTGTTCAAGATCGACCGCAGCCACGAATTATATGGGCACATGAACATCAATTACCTGCGGCTGGCTCACGTGCCGCGGTTTGAGGACGGCTGGCAGCCAATTCTGGATGCGCTGCGACGCGGACAATTTTTTGTGACCACGGGCGAAATTCTCATTCGCGAGTTCACGCTGAACGGAAAGCAAAGCGGCGAGGCTCTGCGCGTTCGAGAGAACACAGCGGGCAAGTTGAAGGCGGAGCTGGAATGGACCTTCCCGCTGAAGTTTGCGGAAGTAATCACGGGCGATGGGCAAAAAGTCTTTCGCGAGCGCATAAACCTTTCGCACACAACCGCGTTCGGGAAGCGGACCTTGGAATTAAAGCCCGAGTTGCGCGGTCGCAAATGGCTGCGCCTTGAGATCTGGGACATCGCCGCCAACGGCGCGTTCACTGAGCCGATTTGGATCGAGTAGCGGAGCCGGAATCGGGGGCCTTGGGGTGTACCAGCGTCAATGCGTCAGCACCCGAATCCGGGCTTACGGATTAGTCGGAATGCAGCTTGTAAGCATCAGGGTAAGACAGAGGTCCGAAGCGTTAGGTGGCCATCAGGGCTGCTCGGCCAGAAGGGAGGTGACGGAGCGTTCAAGAATGAAATGAGCAACGTCTGCGGCTCGCAAATTACCTTTTTTGTCAATCAGCCACATGGTTGGGATGCCGAAAATGCCATAGCGGAGGGCGAATTGGTTTTCCCAAGCTTTCCCATCGAAATGTTGCGGCCAAGGAAGCTCCTTTTCTTTGATGAAACGGCGTAACGCGCCCTCCTTGTCGTCTAATGATATTCCCACGACTTCGAATCCGCGGTCATGGAACCTTTCATAAGCGGCTTTCACGTTCGGCATCCCGGCGATGCACGGGCCACAACTGGTAGACCAGAACTCGACAAGCACGACTTTGCCCTTGAGCTTCGCGAGATCCACTTCGCGGCCGTCGAGGGCAGTGAAACGAACGTCGACCGGCTTGCCGATCTCGTAGGGTTTGGTCCCTTTAAGAATGTGTTTCGCGAGCGTCTTCGCGCCGGGCGGCGCTCCGGGTGCATTGACGATTTCTTCGGCCATTGCCTTTTGGCGTGCGCCAGTGGAGCGTTGGGCGACGGCCACGAACATAGTATAAATGAATGAATTCGTAGGAAACTGTTTCAGCGCGGCACGCATGCTCTCGATGCCAGCAGTTTCGAATTCATCGTCGAATTTATGTTTCCCTTCCGTAAACCATCGCATACCAGCTTTTTTCATCAGCGGGACGTTGCCGGAAAACAGGAGAATCGCAGCGCGTTCGTCTTCCGGGATGATTTTATCCGCCAGAATGGAGTCCACGAATGTTGCGATCTGCTTTTCGGCGTTGGTATCGCCAGCGGCCACGGCGTGGCCCAAAACGTAGACCACGGTGATGCGAGCGTCGCCCACATTTTCATCTTTGGGAAAGCGTTGGATGAATTCGCGGGCTTTGTCGGCGAATGTTGTCGCGGTTTCGAGAACCTGCTTCTGAAATTGGACTAGCTGCTCGGCGCTTGGAGCATTCGTGCGCCATTGATCGGGCGGTCGCAACGCTTCATGGACCTTTTCGATTTGCGCCCAGGCTTTTGTCGGATCGTCCGCAAGCGTGTGTCGCAGCTCTCCGTAAATCTCTAATTGTGAGACCAGGAATAGGATTCCGAGAACGTGCAGGAATTTGGCGAGGTTCATGCCGGGTCCGACGCTCTAATGAGCTCTCTCGCGTCGTCATAATCTTTGTCGTCGACCCATACTTCAGAACCAAATGGAAATCCCATCATCGCTTGTGAGAGGGCTTCGTTGCGGACTTCGAATGGAATGTTCGCGGCGTCCAGCATGCTGCGGACGAGGGCGACGCGGGCACTATCGGGCGAGGCATAGAGTCGTTTCATAAAGAGAGAAGCGCTGTCGCCTGATGACGACGGGAATTCATCTTGGGGCATGATAGTCCTCAGATGGGAATGGTCAAGGCGGTTGGAACCCCTCCGGCGGACCGCTGCCTCACGGTCGCGGCTCTGCCATGACCGTTTGATGATATGGCCCTGTGGGGCTCGCCTTTACCTGAGAGGCCGGTTTGATTATAACCTACCAATGAACACGCCTGCAGAACCCTTGGCCGCTTCTCCTTCCAAGCCGCTAGCGGTTATCGAGCAGAAGCCGTGGTTGGTGCTGTTTGCGGCATTTCTGGGTTGGATGTTCGATGGGTTGGAGATGGGGGTGTTCCCATTAGTCGCGCGGCCGGCGCTTCAGGACCTGCTGCGGGTGACAGATGACGCATTGGTAGGCCAATGGATGGGCTATATCACTGCTTCGTTTCTCGTGGGTGCGGCATTGGGCGGGCTGGTGTTCGGCTGGCTGGGCGATCGCATTGGGCGTGTGCGCGCGATGGCGCTAAGCATCCTGACCTACTCACTGTTTACGGGCGCTTGCTATTTCGCGGCGCAGCCGTGGCATCTGGGCGTGCTGCGATTCATCGCGGCGCTGGGTATGGGCGGCGAGTGGTCCCTCGGTGTGGCGCTCGTGATGGAATGTTGGCCGGAGAAGCATCGACCAATACTCGCGGGCGCGATCGGCGCGGCGGCGAATCTCGGCTACGGCCTGATCTCGATCACGAGCCGTTACATCCCGCGCGAGCAATGGCGATGGGTGCTGCTGGCCGGCGCGGCGCCCGCGCTGCTGACCTTCTTCATCCAGTTGTTCGTACCGGAATCCGAGCGCTGGAAGGAGGCGGTGAAGCAACGCGTTGCGCAACCGCTGAAGGAAATCTTCGCGGCTGGGCTTGTGAAGAAGACAATTCTCGCGATTTGTTTCTCGTCCATCGCGCTCATCGTGACGTGGGGCGCGGTGCAATGGCTGCCGTTGTGGGCGGACCAGATGGCGGGCGCGCGCATTCCGCAAGCCAAAGCGGACACGCAAACTGCGAGCGCCTTCGGCGCGATTGTGGGATGCCTCATTGCCCCGTTGATCGGTGGACGCTTTGGCCGGCGTCCGGCGTATTTCATCCTGTGCGTTTTGTCGCTGGTGTTTTGCGGGTGGCTGTTTCGCGGCGTGCATGAATTCGGCGCGACGTTCCTGGTGCTGACGGGACTCGTGGGCGCGAGCACGGCGGCGTTTTACGGATGGCTGCCGCTCTATCTTCCGGAATTGTTCCCCACGCGTGTGCGCGCCACGGGCCAGGGACTGAGTTTCAATTTCGGACGCATCCTCGCTGCGGGCGGGGCGCTGAGCATGGGCCAGCTCATGGGTCTTTTTCACGGCAGCTATGCGCGTGCAGGCGCGGTGATCTCGCTGATGTATATTTTGGGGCTGGTGCTGATCTGGTTCGCGCCGGAGACGAAAGGCAAGCCGCTGCCGGAATGATTTGGCTTGGTTTTTCGCGCGCACCGGCTTTATTCGCTCCAACGAAATGAAATCCAGAGCATACGCACAGGCGGGCGTCGATATTGAGCTTGGCAACAAGGTCAAGGCGACGCTGCCCCAAATGCTCGCCTCCACGCATCGCCCGGAAGTGTTGGGGAAGGTCGGCGGCTTCGGCGGATTGTTCGCGCTGAATTCGCGCCGCTACAAACAGCCGGTGCTTGTCTCCAGCGTCGATGGCGTGGGCACGAAATTGAAAATCGCTTTCGCGTTGGATCGACATGACACCATCGGGCAGGACCTGGTGAACCATTGCGTGAACGACATTGCGGTGCTCGGGGCGGAGCCGTTGTTCTTCCTGGATTACATCGGCACCGGGAAATTGGAGGCGCACGTCTTCCGCGAGATCATTGCGGGCTTCGTCCGGGGATGCATGGAGAACCAGTGTGCGTTGATCGGGGGCGAAACGGCGCAGATGCCCGGCTTTTATCGCGACCGCGAATACGACGTGAGCGGCACGATCGTGGGCGTGGTCGAGAAAGCGCGGATGCTGGATGGACGCGCGATTCGCGTCGGCGATTCGGTGATTGGCATCGCGTCGAGCGGCCTCCACACGAATGGCTATAGTCTCGCGCGCCGGATTTTCTTCGAGCATATGCGGCTCAAGCCCACGAGCCGTTTGCCGGAATTGGCGAACACGATTGGCGAGGAACTCCTGAAAGTTCATGTCAGTTACGGGCCGTTGGTTCAGAAGCTGCTGAAAAAGTTCAATCGCGAGAACAAGCCGCGCGTGATCAAGGGTCTCGCACACATCACCGGCGGCGGCTTCGTGGACAATATCCCGCGGGTGCTGCCGGCGCATTGCGACGCGCGCATCCACAAGCATTCGTGGGAAATGCCCCCGATCTTTCAAATCATCCAGGCCAAAGGCAACGTTGCCGAAGAAGAGTTGTATCATGTCTTCAACATGGGCATTGGCATGACGGTGATTGTCGAAGCCAACAAAGCGGACCCGGTGCTGAAGTTCATTCGCTCGCATCAGCATCGCGCATGGCTGATTGGCGAAGTGGTGCGCGGTCGCGGCAGCGCGCGTGTGGTGTAGCCATGCAAAAGCATTTCATCGTGGCGACCGCGGGGCACGTGGACCACGGCAAGAGCGCTTTGGTGAAAGCGCTGACAGGAACGGATCCCGACCGCCTGCCGGAGGAGAAAGCTCGGGGCATCACGATCGATCTCGGTTTCGCGCACCTCGATTTGCCCGAAGCCGAAATCAGCGCTGGGATTATCGACGTTCCGGGGCACGAGGATTTCGTGAAGAACATGGTCGCCGGCGTCGGCTCAATTGATTTGGCCTTGTTCGTTGTTGCGGCCGACGACGGTTGGATGCCGCAAACGGAAGAGCATTTGCAGATTCTCGAATACCTCGGTGTGAAGCACGCGGTGGTCGCTTTGACAAAAATCGATTTGGCGGTCAACGAACAGCAGGCCGAGGCCGCGATTCGCGAGAAGCTTGGCGGGACCGCGTTCGCGGATGCGCCAATTGTTCGGACCTCGACAGTTGCGAATCGGGGAATCGAGGAATTGAAGCGCGCATTGGCGAGCGCCCTTTCGCAGACACCTGTTCCGCGCGACATCGGCAAGCCACGTCTTGCGGTCGATCGCGTGTTCACGCTGCATGGGATCGGAACCGTGGTCACGGGCACGCTGAGCGGTGGGACCCTGAAAGTCGGCCAGGCCGTCACCATTCAACCCTCCGGCAAAGCGACGCGGGTGCGTAATTTGCAATCGCACAATCGTGACGTTGCTGAGGTTGGCCCAGGAACTCGGACTGCCATCAATCTTCCGGACGTGTTTGTGGCCGGCAAAGGGCAGGGCTATGCGGATTCGGGAATCAGCCGGGGCGAAGTGGTCACGCTACCCACCTTAGGTGCGCCGTCGCCGACGCTCGATGCGCTTCTGGAGCGATCCTTGCGGACCGTTCACATCGGCCTTAAGGAATCGCGGCCGCTAAAAGACGGAACGCTCGTGCGGCTGCATCACGGCAGCGCGAGCCACGCCGCGCGGCTGTTGCTGCTGGACCGCGAGGAACTGCAGCCGGGAGAAAAGGCCTTGGCCCAATTGCGGTTTGACGCGCCCGTGTTCACTTTCGCCGGCGACCGATTCGTGATTCGCGATTGGTCCGAGCAAACCACTCTGGCCGGCGGCGTGGTCCTGGAGCCTGACGCTTGCCGCAAGAACGTGCGCGCGCCGGGGCACTTGGAATTTTTGCGCGCCCGCGCGAGCGCACCCGAGAGCCTGGAAGTCTTCGTCGGGTCAATGCTGGCCGCCCGCCGCGCCTTGCCGGTGCCTGGGTTGCTAGCGAACTCCCGCTGGAGCGCAGTCGAAATCGGCACCGTCATCCGGGAAAAGCAAATCGGCCAGTGGGTCGTCGATCCGGAGTGGTGGTCGTCCCTGCGCCAGAAGGCAGCCCAGCAAATCCAGGATGAACATCGACTGCATCCGGAACGCCCGGGATTAGCGCTGAATGAATTGCGAGCGGCCGTCGAAGGCGATTTGCCGGACGCCGCATTCTTCGACACGCTCGTGACGGAACTTTGCCGCGTTGACTATGTTCAGGTCGGAACGGCCATTCGCCATAAGCAGCATCGGCTCGCGTTACCACCGGCCTTGCAAGCCGCCGGGAGCCGCGTCCGTTCAGCCCTCAGCGTGAAACCGTTCGAGCCGCCGCCCCGCAAAGAGCTTGCGCCTGACGCGACTTCTCAAACCGTGCTGCGATTCCTGCTTCAAACGGGAGAAGCGATCGAACTCTCAGAGGACACGGTGATGCTGGCCGAGCATTTCGCGCGGGCGACCGAGCAGGTCAAAAAGTTTCTCGGCCAGAAGGGCAAAGCGACCGCCAGCGAATTGCGACAGCACCTGAACACCAATCGGAGAGTGATCATCCCCTTGCTGGAAAAGCTGGACAAAGATGGCGTGACGCTGCGCCAAGGCGATTGCCGCGTACTAAAGTCCTAAGCGAGCCTCTTCCGTGCAGAGATGCAATGGAAGAACCCGAGCGGATTGCCTGAAAAGATTATCTGGTCTGGCCGGTGTTGCGGAGCTGGAGCTTGTGTCCTGCCGGTCGCGTCGCCGCGAGAGCCGTAATGGCTCCAGTGATAGGGATACCTGTTTCCGGCGAACCGAATTGCGGCACGGAAGAGCCAGTTCAGCGGTGGAAACGCGGACCCGGAGAGCACATCACCGCTGGTGACTTCGGTATGGATGCGCAAATACTCGATCGGAAGCCGCCCGAGCATCCGGACCAATTCAGAGCGCGTATAAGCTTTCGTCCCAACGCTTTCCATGTAATGCCACAGAACCCAGGCGAGGCCCTTCCACGGTTTTCCCCGCAGCAATGCATGCTTGAACCATTGCCCAACGGCGTAAATGCACCGCCGATTGTAGAGCATAACCTTGAGATCGCCACCTGGCTTTATCACGCGCACGAGTTGGCCAATTGCCTTCTCAGTGTCTGGCGAATGGTGAAGCACGCCGAACGAGTAACCAAGATCGAAGGTATTGCTTTCGAACGGCAGGTTCTCCGCATCTGCGACCTGAATCGATTCTGGTTCCGGCAAATGATAAACGCGAATACGATTCCGCAAGTGCTCCAGCGCCTCGGGAGTAAGGTCGATGCCCGAGGCGTTTGCGCCCGCCCGGAGCCATTGCACGAAATCGGTTCCCGGCCCGAAGCCGACTTCCAGCACACGCTTCCCACGATAGCGCGTGAATTGGGCGAAAGAATGGATGAAAGGTTGATCGAAATAACGATGCACTTCGAGCTGTTCGAAGTATTCGCGCGAAAACTTCTCGGCGAGGACGTTCTCGGTCCCGCAACTTTGGCGGTCCCAAAATTCCCGGACCTGCTCTTTCAGACCTTCCATGGGAGAATGACCTTGGTAGACGGAGCGAACTTTAAGCCGCGGTACTGTGGCCACGGGCAGCAAAGCACGGCTACTTTGATGTCATCGCGATTCGTCAGATTCTGGGGATCGTCCAGGATGAAGAATTCATGAAGACTTGGACTATTGGCGGGCGCGGCAGCGTAATCGTGGATCAGCACTTTGTAGCCGAGGCGATGCAGATTTTGGGCGAGGTAAAGTCCGGCGGATTCCTCGACAATATACGTGTCCGGCTTGTAGGCCATGCCGAGGATCGCCACGGTCTCACCAGGGGCTGCGCCTTGGCGGACTTGTTCGAGCAGCTTCTCTTTGGTGAGTTCGTTGACGCGATCCGAAGCTTCGGCGAGCGGGGCGACGAGGCCTTGTTGCCGCGCGGTGTAGGCCAGCAAGCGATTGTCGCGTGGGAAGCATGGGCCACCATAGCTGACGCCGGCGCGAAGATATTTTTTTCCAATCCGCGAGTCGCTCCCGATCGCATCCAGGATTGTGTGGATATCGGCCTTTGGAAACTGCTCGGCAATCAACCGAAGCTGATTCGTGAAGCTGATCTTAAGCGTGATATAGCTGTTGACCGAGATTTTGGTGAGCTCGGCGCTGATGATCGACATGCGCGCGATGCGCGGCTGGTTGCGGTTGTATTTCTTGTAAAGGTCCTCCAGTAAAGAGCCGCTCTCTTCGTCGGACTCGCCGATTAAAACCATATCGGGTTCCAACAGCCCATTCACGACATTGCCCAATGCAATGAACTCCGGGTTATAACAAAATCCAAAGTCCTTGCCACAGGTCCAGCCGGTCTCCTTTTCGAGCATTGGAATAATGACCTTGTCGCAGGCGCCGGGCGTGGTCGTGGAGCTGCAGACAAATAAGTGGCCCTTCTTGCCCGCTTCGCGCACCGCCTTGGCGATCGGTTGCATCGCTTTGAGCAAATACTCATTGGAAAAACTACCGTCCGGCAGGCTCGGTGACGGTGGAATAAAAAACGATGCGTCAGTCGCAACCGCCTCAGGCACGCTGGTGGTAGCTCGCAAGCGGCCCGCAGCATCCTTAATCGTCTCAGGCAGGAGTGGCTCATCCACTGGTGGCAGACCTTCGTTAATCCGCCGAACCTTCTCGGCGTCGATGTCGACGCCCAGGACCTGGAAACCGCGTTGGGCGAGGGTGGCGGCAATACAGGCGCCAAGCTTCCCCAAGCCAAAGACAGACGCTGATTTGATAGCTTTCATGAGCGGGCCTACCATAATAAGGCCACTGCCATTGGGGAGCAAGGTGAAACGGCCGCGTTTTTGAACGAAAATCGCCGTTTTTAGTCACTGTAATAAGCGCGTGCTTCAAGCCCGGAACCAGCACATTGACGTGGATTTTCGCACGCAAAATCGGCTATGATGCGCGCTTGAGCAATCGAAGTATGAAATCCGATCTGATCGTTGTTTGCGGCGCCGGGGGCTTTATCGGGGGCCATCTTGTTGCCGAGCTTTTGCGCCAGGGACATCGCGCCATTCGCGCAGTGGATGTGAAGCCTATGGACGAGTGGTTTCAGGTTTTTCCGGGTGTGGAGAGCCTCGTCCTGGACCTGCAGGGTAAGCACGAATGCGAAGTCGCACTGAAAGACGCGCGCATCGTGTATAATCTCGCTGCGGACATGGGCGGCATGGGCTTCATCGAAAACAACAAAGCACTTTGCATGCTCTCGGTGCTGATCAACACGCACTTGCTCATGGCCGCGCGAAAATTCGGCGTCGAGCGCTTTTTTTATGCTTCCTCGGCGTGCGTCTATGCAGCGGACAAACAAACCTCGCCCGAGGTGATCGCCTTGAAGGAAGCCGATGCTTATCCTGCAATGCCGGAGGACGGCTATGGCTGGGAAAAGCTTTTCAGCGAACGGATGTGCCGGCACTTTCGGGAAGACTTTGGGGTCATCACGCGGGTGGCACGCTTCCATAACGTCTATGGCCCCCATGGCACATGGACGGGTGGACGTGAAAAAGCGCCGGCGGCCGTTTGCCGGAAGGTGATCGAGGCGAAGGTTTCCGGGAACCACGCGATCGAAATCTGGGGTGACGGCAAGCAGACCCGCAGCTTCATGTATATTGATGATTGCTTAAAGGGTACGCAGGCGATCCTTGCCAGTGACATTCTCGAGCCGATAAACCTTGGCAGCAATGAGTTGGTCACCATCAACGGCCTGGTGGACATCGTCGAGGACATCGCCGGCATAAAACTGAAACGCACGTACAATTTGAAGGCGCCGAAAGGCGTCAATGGCCGGAATAGCGACAATACGCTGATAAAAAAATATCTGGGCTGGGAGCCCGGCACTCGCCTGCGCGACGGAATGGAGAAAACCTATCGCTGGATTTACGACGAAATGGTAGGCACGCGCGGCGCCAAGCCGGCGCAACCAGTGCTGGTGGGGAAATAATTAAGGGCTCGCTTTGGCCCGCCTACGCTCGTCGGCCAGCCGCAAGTACTGCTCCTTAATCGGGTTGTTGATCCAATTCCGATTGTGCGATTCTATCAGGTATTTGAGCGCCGTTGCATCGTCCCCCACCTGATAGTAATGCCATCCGGCGATGGCCAGCACGAGGTAGTATTCAGGGTCTAAGGCGAGGGCCTTGCGGATTTCCGCTTCGGCTTCGGCGTGACGGTTTATCCAATCCAGGCACATCGCTTTCCGCATTGGCGGGTAAGGATCAAAGCGGTTCAACCGCGCGGCATGGTCCAGCCACTCGATTGCCTTTTCGGCGAGCGCGCGATAGTTCGGGCCGCCTTCAAAGCTCATAGTGCGGTAGCTCTCGCCGAGCGAGTAGGCGGTCTGAAAATTCGTCGGCTCAATCCGAGAAGCGCGTTGCAGATCAGCGATCCGCTCATCCATCGATGCCGCGGCATTGGCTTTGTCGAGCCAGTGGTACTCGCGGAGCGTTTTGCCGGCCTGGATCGCAAGGAATAACATCAGCAGGGCAACGACCAACGACACCGGCAGTCGAGCTGCAAACTTCCAGCGCGCGGATTGTATCTGGCAAAGGACCATCGCGACGGTCGCGACAAATGTGAGCATGACCCCGGGCATATACCATTGGTAATCGACCAGAGAGTGGGCAAGCAGCGCCAGCGTGCCGGCAAAACCACCGACGACGATTGCAAACTGATTGCTGGCAGCAGTGTTCAGCGCCGTTGGATCAAGCACGGTCTTGAACCAGCCGCGCGCCGCCGGCGCAACATACAAAACAATCGCGGCTAACAGCAGAGCACCGCCCATCGCGCCCCAGTCGGCAAGCACGTTCAGGTAATCACAATGCGCATACCCGGCGCGCCATTGAAAGTATCGGCTGCGATAGGCGCGGAAGTGCTCGTCAAAATGCCCGGGCCCGCCTCCCCATAGCGGATGGTCCCGCCACATGTGATAGGCACCTGTCCACAGCGCGCGGCGCACGTTGAAGCCAGTGATGGGATCATCACTGCCCACGCCTTTCAGCCGTTTCGTGAACTCGTGGGTCTTGAGTTCCCAACTCAGCCCGGCGATGAGCAGGACGACCAACAATGCGAAAGCAATGATTTGCCGTTGCCGGTTTCTGAAGAAAACGGCCAACAAGAGGAACAGGCTTCCCGCGGTTATCATCCATCCCGCGCGTGAGAGGGAAAAATAAATCCCAAGCACCAACCACAAGCAGCAATAGGCGAGAAAGATGCGAACCCACCTGGAACAGGTCCCAAGGAAAACATATGCCAGCCCAATGGACAGGACCATTTCGGACCAGCCGGCGAAGTTATTTGGGTAAATGAACGTGCCTGAACCGCGGAACCCGTAACCAGGGCGCACGAGGTTCCATATCACATTGGTCCCGGTCAGATGTTGTCGCAGCGCGTAAACCGACAGCGCCATGCCCAGTGTCAGGAGGATACTAACGGTGATGTCGATGAGTTTCGCATTTTGGAAATGGTTCACCGCAATCCCGAAAAACATCATGTAGAACAGCACGTGAACGAGTTCCTTTCGCGCGAGGTACTCAATGTCGGATGTGAAGTTCCGGATAACCCCGTAAATGCAGAACGCCACGAGCGGCCAGACGATCGGCGGAAGGAAGATGGGATGCGAGTTCAGCCAGAGTCGTACGAGCCACAAGGCTGCCGCAAGCACACCGAGAACTTGAATCCAGGCGAAGTCCTGGTCGCGCGAAGCGCCGGTCAGGAGCGGAGCCGCCACGAGGATCGCGATCAGCAGCGCGCCGATGATTCTCGCCAGCCACGCGTCAAGGCGTGTGTGGTCCGCGCTCCGCAGTACCTCTACGGAGGACGGGTCCATCAGGATTGATAGCGCTGGGCGATGGGAATGCGACGGCCCACGCCAAAAGCTTTGCTGGTCACTTTCAAACCGGGCGCGGCCTGGCGGCGCTTGTATTCGCTGAGATCGATCAGGCGCACGATCTTGCGCACGACGGATTCATCGAACCCGGCCGCCACGATCTCGGCGGTCGAGCGCATTTGCACCACGTACATTTCCAGAATCGCATCGAGCACTTCGTAAGGCGGCAGCGAATCCTGGTCGGTTTGGTTCGGGCGCAACTCGGCGGAAGGCGGCTTGGTGATCGATGCAGACGGAATGATTTCATTCTTGCGATTTACCCATTTCGAAATGTTGTAGATGATCGTTTTCGGCACGTCGCTGATCACCGCAAGGCCGCCGCACATGTCGCCGTAAATCGTGCAATAACCGACCGCGAGTTCGCTCTTGTTGCCCGTGGTCAGCAGCAGCGACCCGAACTTATTCGATAGCGCCATCAGGATCATGCCCCGGATGCGTGCTTGCATGTTCTCTTCGGTCGTGTCTTCGGGCAAGCCTTTGAAGACCGCGCGCAACTGTTGTTTGGCGCTTTCGAACACCGGCTGGATCGGCACTACGTCGTAGCGGATGCCAAGGCGACGCGCGAGCGCGGCGGCGTCATCGAGGCTGCCCTGCGACGAAAACTGCGATGGCAGCGAAACGCCCCGGACATTTTCCGCGCCAAGCGCCTCGGCCGCGATCACGGCCGTGATCGCGGAATCGATGCCGCCGCTCAAGCCGAGCACGGCCGATTTGAACCCGCACTTATAAAGGTAATCGCGCAAGCCAAGGACCAGCGCGTTGAAAATGCTTTCTTCGGCGTTGATCGGCCGCGGCGCAATTGGCGCGGCGGTGTTCAGATCGACGACAAAAAAGTCTTCCTTGAAGTGCGCGCCTTCGGCGATCAACCGGCCCTGGGCATCGAAGGCCAAACTGGAGCCATCGAAGACCAACTCATCGTTTCCGCCGACAAGGTTGCAATAGAGCAGCGGCGCACCGAGCTTCGCCGCCAGGCTGCCGAGCATGTCCTGGCGCACTTTGTTTTTTCCCCAATGCCAGGGCGAGGCCGACACGTTGAGGATCATTTCGGCGCCATTCTTCACCAGGTCGCGCGCCGGATTCAGGCGATAGCGGCGGCTATCGTGCCAGTAGTCTTCGTCGTTCCAGACGTCTTCGCAGACCGTGAGGCCGATCTTGCGACCGTTCAATTCGAAGACATCGTTGCGCGTGGCTGGTTCGAAGTAGCGGTCCTCGTCAAAGACGTCGTACGTCGGCAACAACGTCTTGTCGCGCGCGCCGAGCATGCGGCCGTTCTGGAGGACAGCGACGGAATTGGTCGCTTCGCGGCCGAGCCCGGTCTTGTTGCGCCCGACGTACCCGAGCACCAACGCAGTTTTGCCGGTGGCTTTGGCAAGGCCTTCGAGCAGCTCAAGATTGCGTTCGATAAACCGGCTCTTGAGCAGCAGGTCGCGCGGTGGATAACCGGAGGTGGCCAACTCGGGGCAGAGCACGAGGTCAGCCCCTGCCTGGGCCGCCTTTTGATAGGCAGCAAGGATCTTTTCACCATTCCCCTTCAGGTCGCCAACGGTGGTATTGATTTGGGCAAACGCGACTTTCACTGCGTAAGCGTGCGAGAACCTCCCCCGGTTTTCAACCGGAATATCAGAAAACCAAAGCTCGCGACGCCGGGATCAAGTCCGCAAGCCAAGACTCGATGCGGACGAACCGGCGCCCTACGCGGAACAATTGCTCGGAATCGCGTTTGCGCAGCTTACGACTTGCGGCGGCGCAGGGACCACAGCATGCCCAACGCGCCAAAGCCCATCAGCGCCCAGGTGGACGGTTCCGGCACCGGGAGGATTTGGCCGCGGATTTCGCCGCCGGGGAATGAAGTGCTGTGGATGTTCGCGTACAATGTCCCAATCTGCAGCCAGTTGAGCTGCTGGGCGTTCAGCGCGGCCGTCGTCCCGGACAGGGTGCCTGAGTGGGAATCGTTCGGAACGTTGTTCAGGTTAAAAAGGACACCGGCATCGGTGCCCGGAAAGGATGTATCGCTGCCGTGAATATGGCTGGCGCTCCAGTTCCCAACGAGGCCGGAATACGTTACCGAGTAGGTGATCGTATTGTTTCCGTTCAAGGTAAATGTCCCAAAGCCGGTAGCGAGCGAAGTGTCGGCGGGATTATGCTCCTGGGCGGAGTTGAGGTTAGCGATATAACTTTGAGCCGAAGCAAGGGCGAGGCTGCACAGCAGTGCAACCAGAATCATTCCAGTTTTCATAGACAATACACAGTTAGGGTTTTCTGCACTGTGGTATTCCGGATTGCAGGCGTTTTAACATTCCTGCAGGGGAACGCAAGAGTTTTCTTTGCGGTTGTCGCGTAGTTTTCAAAACCGGAATTCTGTGGAGTTAGCAAAACCGAGCCAACGCACTCACCATCGCCCTCAAACATGGCGAAGCGGTTTCCCGTCACGTCACGGCTTTAAATTTCAAAGAACGATCCGGACACTTTATAAAGTGTCCGGTTGTAAGTGCTTGAAAATCAGCAAAGTCGCGGTGGGGGGAGGGGGTGTTTTGTCCGGATTTGTCCGGAGCGCGCCTGTAAGCCGCGAATGGACGCCAACGAACGCGAATCGGAAGCGGTCGAGGGTCCATGTCAAAAACTTTGTGTCAAGAGGTTGTCGGTTGTTAGTTGGGCTTCGAATCGTTGTTTGAACATAGCCAGGACTGTTTGGAGCTGGGCGCTGAGCTTTGGACTGATGCGGGCCCAGGGCCCGGCATAGAGCTGATCGGCCAGGAGTTTGAGTTTAACGCGGGCTTCGCGTTCGGAGTGGAAGTGGCCGCCGGCGTTGCGGCGAAGGGTTTCGATCAAATGGTTGATGCCCTCGGGCAGGTTGGTGGAACGGATCTGCTCGCGGATGGCGGGGGGATATTTCATGAACGCGAGGTAATGGTCGGCGCGGCTCTGGAGGTGTTGGATAAAAGCGGCATTATTGGGCCGCAACGCGTCCAGCAAATGGAGGAATCTCCCTTGAGCTGCCTCAAAACTGCTGGCCGCCTCAATTTCACGCCAGGTTTGTTTGAAGTGGGAGAAGTCCTGTGGGCTCAAGTGGCGGTAGGCATTGCGTAGGAGATGCACGCAGCAGAGTTGGTGCTCGCTGTGGGGGAAGAGGCTGGCGATCAGCGGAGCCAGGCCGCTGAAGTCATCGGTGATGAGCAGCAGCACCCGGGTCAGGCCGCGGTTGCGTAAGTCGATGAGAACCTTGCGCCAGGCCTCGAGTACTTCATTGCCCCAGAAGAGTTGGGCGACCAACAATTCTTTCTCCCCGCGCAGGGAAACGCCAATCACCAGGAAGTGGATAGCCTTTTTGACCTGCTCATGATCGTCTTTGAGTTGGACGATCTTGGCGTCGATGTAGAGGAAGAGCCAATCCGGGTGCAGCGGTCGAGTGAAGAAGGTTTTGGCGTGTTCATCCAGTTCCTGCAGCAGTTGTTCGAGTTGCTCGGGACAATAGCTCAACCCCAGCGCCTGCATCGTGCGTAGCGCGGCTTTAAAGCTTTTGGCCTGCAGGAGAATGTCGGCCAGCAGATCATGGTAGGCCTGGGGCAGGTGGCGCTGGTGTTTGGGCAAAAGCGCGGGATAAAAGCCCTCGCGCGTGCGGGGCACCTGGAGGCTCACAGGCGTGGTGCCAACGTGCAGGACCCGCTCAGGGGCAAAGCCGTTGCCGCGGTCCTGAAGCTCGGCCGCAAGGTGAAGTTGCCGCTCTTTGAGCAGGGCTGCCTGCAGGAGTTGGCCAAAGCCAGCCTGGAGCAAGGACTGGAGTTGACCTTGGTTCATGAGTGAACTCAGCACCGGGTCTTCACTGATGTAGGTGCACAGCTGTTGGAGTCGGTCTTGAATCGAGGGGTTGTTTTGGTTAGAGTGCATTTGCGTTAAAGAAAAGAGGGGAAGGAAGGACTCGCTTCGAATCGCGCCTTCTTTCCTCTCAATTGTTTTCTCTCTGCTTTTCTCATCTTTCGCGCCCTGACACAAAATTCTTTCTACTCCCCCAAAAAAAGCGCAAGTAATCAGTAATCAGAAGATCAGTGATCAGTTTAACCCGGACCCCGAATGCGAAACGAAAAGATGCGAATTCCAGACCTGGCTCACGGAAGATCACGCGGAGGAAGGTCGACCGGCCCCTTTCCCGGACCAATTATGTAAGGCAAGCAATTCTTGACCTCCGCTCTTCCGCGAAATGGGCAGCGAACAAATGTTTTTTGTTGAGATTTGACCCCCAACGAATGAAGTTTAGGCTGTTCAGAACCCTTTCCTATAATCGCCAAGTTCTTTTTCCTCAGTAAGAGGTGAAATGCAGAGCACTTTTGAAACGGAAGATTTAGCTAAATTGTCATTGACAACTGGTAGTTAAAGTCCAGAACTGTAAGCGAGTTCACCCGTTTCAGTAGTTAGTTAGCCCGTCAGAGCCGTGGCTTGTCCTCCAGGCGCCATGGCTCCGCGGCCCGGTGAGCTGGCTTGGTGTGAGTAAAACCTAATTTTCGGTTCGGCCAACGGTCCATGTCTTAGGGTGGGTCCGCTGGGTGAGACGTGTCTGAATCGAATTGGTAAAAAAACAAATCACAGGCGTAATGCGCCTGTGTACAGGAAGGAAAAACATAATGAACAATCAGTTCAGAAATCTAAAAAGGGTGGGCCTGCTCACCGGTTGTACACTGGTGGCCCTGCTTCTCTGCGCGCCCGCGTTCGCCCAGGGCAGAAATCCACGCGTATTCCCCCCGAGTTCCAGTCCTTATGGAAAAAGTTACGGTGAATGGAGCGCTGCATGGTGGCAGTGGGCCTACTCGCTACCGGTCGATCAGAATCCGTTCTTTGATGATACGGGATGCGAGAACGCCGCCAACGGCCAATCCGGTCCTGTATGGTTCCTCGCCGGTGTCATCAATGTCTCCGGCACCGCGTCACGTGACTGTACCGTTCCCGCAGGAAAGGCTATTTTCTTTCCGATCCTCAACGTCGAGTGCGCCACTCTGGAAGGTAACGGCACAACGGCAGCCGAACTGCTGGCCTGCACCGATTTTTATATCGACACAGTTGCCGGTGTCTTCTGTGACATCGACGGCGTCCCGGTCGCGAACATGCAGCAGTACCTCGCCGTCTCGCCGCTGTTTACATACGGCCCTCTGCCGGACAACAACGTGCTGCAGTTCTTTGGATACAATGCGCCACAAGGCACGACGAGCGCCTCAATCAATAAAGGCTATCATCTGATGCTGCCCCCCTTATCAAAGGGGCACCACACTTTGCACTACGGTGGAACATTCGGACCTCCTATCAACTTCAGCCTGGATGTCACCTTCCATCTGACCATTCAATAGAAACGCCATACTGCGTCAGTCGGGCATGGGCGCGCTGAATTCGTATATTCAGCGCGCCCGAAGTCGTCGGTCATGGAATGAGTCAGCCACCCTCCACATCTCTGGTCCGGCCGCTGTTCTTCATCGCGGCTGTGCATATAATTCTGCCCTTCGCGCTTCAAGCGGCCGATAACGCGCGCTGGGATTCACGTTTCTTTCTATCATCAATAAACGGGGAGGTTCGCGCCATCACGCGCACTGAGAATGAGGCCTACGTCGGGGGTGTTTTCCTTTCTGCCGACAATCTTTCGGTCTCCAACATCGCCAAATGGAATGGCACAAACTGGTCAGCTCTGGGCAACGGAGTTAACGGCGCCGTAAACACCATCGCAGCGCATGGGAGCCAAGTCTTTGTGGCAGGTGCATTCACCGCTGCCGGCGGTATAACAGCCAACCGCGTTGCGAAATGGAATGGCGCAAGTTGGTCAGATCTCGGCAGCGGCATCAACACGGGCCAGGTGAATGCCCTGGCCATTGATGCCGACGGTGCTTTGTATGTTGGCGGCAGCTTCACGGTCGCAGGAGGCATCAGCGCTCTGAACATCGCAAAATGGGACGGTGCGAACTGGAGCGCTTTGGGCGCCGGAGTTACCGATGTGGACGTCGCGTACATTTCAGCACTTGCCGTGAAAGGCACGCAGCTATTTGCCGGCGGATACTTCAGCTACGCGGGCGGCGCACCAGCGAGTTCTATTGCGGTATGGAATGGCCTTGCCTGGTCTGCTATTGGCGGGGGCGTCGATGATCTGAATTACCCGCCACAAGTTTCGGCGCTAGCCATTTCCGGGAATGACCTTTACGCCGGCGGCGCATTCACCTCTGCTGGCACCGCCAACGCAAACAACATTGCCAAATGGAATGGAACTTCGTGGTCGGCCCTCGGCAGCGGTTTGGAACGCTACTTTGGCGACCTTCCGGTCACCGCGCTGGCCCTCAGCGGAACGCGCTTGATCGTTGGCGGCCGCTTTCTCTCCGCCGGAGGAAATACCGCCAATAATCTGGCGATCTGGGATGGCGCAAGTTGGTCGCAACTCGCTGGAGGGGCAACGGGCAGGATCAACGCACTCTCCGCTTCCGGAACCAACATATTGGTTGGCGGCTCTTTCACTCCCGCAAATACCCCGGGCGTCCGCGCCTTGGTCCAATGGAATGGCGCTCAATGGCGCACCGTATCTTCGGGCGACGCTTGGGGGTTCTCCGGTGAAAAAGTCTCAGCCATCGCACGAAAAGCCACCAACATATTCGTCGCAGGAACGTTCAATTCAGTCGGCTCAATCAGCGCCAGCAATATCGCTGCGTGGGACGGTTCAAATTGGACTTCATTGCTCGATGGCCTCAATGGCCCGTGTTTCACATTGTGCTCATCCTTTCGCGAATTGTTCGCGGCTGGCCAATTCAGCATGGCAGGCGGCGTGGCCGCGTCCAACATCGCAATGTGGAGCGGCACGCAGTGGAGTTCACTAGGCGCTGGCCTGAATGGTCCTGTCCGCGCACTCGCCAGTGATGGCAGCAATCTCTTTGCAGGAGGATCCTTCACCACCGCCGGCGGAACTATTGCCAGCAATATCGCTCGGTGGGACGGCACGAACTGGTCCAGTCTCGGCCCCGGTCTGAATGGCTCCGTCTATGCCCTTGCGCTTAGTGGAAGCAATCTGTTTGCGGCCGGGAGATTTACTTCGGCGGGCGGCATTATCGCCAGCAACGTTGCGCGTTGGAATGGAAGCCAATGGTTTGCCGTTGGCGGCGGGGTTGGTGGGATCGTGAACCCATTCGTACGCATTCGTCCTCCGCCCGTTTCTGCGCTCGCGATCAGCGCGGGCAATTTGTTTGTCGGCGGCGATTTCGCCTGGGCCGGAGCAGTAAATGCAACGAACATTGCGCGCTGGGATGGAACAAACTGGTCACCGCTTGGTCCAGGACTGCTTGGCAGCCCGGCTTTCGCGCCTCCTCCTGCGGTCGCTACTCTTGGAGTAGACCCTGGAAGAGATCTCTACGCGGGCGGCAGCTTCAATAAATCCGGCAATCTCGATTTGGCTGGTGTGGCCATATGGAACGGAACGAACTGGAGTTCTCTCGGTGAAGGAATTTCTGGAGGGTACGTGCAAGTAGTTGTGTGTGCTGGCGCCCAAATCCATTGCGGCGGTGATTTCAGGTTCGCAGGCGGCAAACCGGCTTCAGATTTCACGATCTGGCATTTGCCCTTAAGCCTGGAAATCAATCGTGCGCAAAACAACGTGCTCGTCTCCTGGCCTTGGGCGCTCGGCGCTCAACCGCAAAACGCGCAACCTGCGGCATCTTTCGCTTGGCGGGACATCACCAGTTCTCCTCAGATGTATTCCAACCGCGTTTCAATTAAGAATGTTGCATCAAATAACGCTACGTTTTTTCGTTTGAAACAGTATTGATCGGTCCCCCGGGCTTACGCGGCGCAAACGCAAGCGTCACAACTTACATCCGGACACTTTTTGCTGGCCAGTGGGTCGGGTCTCAAATTTAAAAAACATTGGCGCACCAATGCAGTCCATCACTCTGCTCGCGCTAAAGAGCTTCAGCCTTGGCGGATGCGTTGCAGGGCTTCAGATGCCCGTCGAAGTTCGTTTGTTCGAGACACGCCAGGCGGTCTAAAGACAAAATTTTGAACAGGAGGCAACAGAGGCAGGAGCAAAAGGAAGAGCGCGATGATGGAGGATGGTGGATGGACAGGAAGCATAACCCGCGAATCACGCCAATCGACGCGAATCCAAGGCTGAGGCCGAAAACGGATCCACAGAAGCGGGGCGATGGGGTGACGAAAATGAAAAATCAGACGGGAGAACGCAGAGGCAGCAGAGGCTTTACAGAAGGGAACGAAGGTAACGAAGAGAAAAAAGTGTTTTTCCGCGAAAGACGCTAATCGACGCGAAATTTAAGCCTGACCGACGGAACAGAAATGGCAGTAACGGGAGGGAGGCACTATTTGACTGGGCGGTTCGGTCCCCGGGCGCTCGAAATTTTGAACAGGAGGCAACAGAGGCAGCAGAGGCTTTACAGAAGGGAACGAAGGTAACGAAGAGGAAAAAAGTGTTTTTCCGCGAAAGACGCTAATCGACGCGAAATTTAAGCCTGATCGACGGAATAGAAATGGCAGTAATGGGAGGGAGGCGCTATTTGACTAGGCGGTTCGGTCCCCGGCGGCCGAAATTTTGAACAGGAGGCAACAGAGGCAGCAGAGGCGGCAGCAAAACGGAGAACGGACGATGATGGAGAATGGCGGATGGCGGATGGAGCGGACAGGAAGCACAATCCGCGAATCACCTAATCGACGCGAAATCCAAGGCTGAGGCCGAAAACGGATCCACAGGAGCGAGGCCACGGCGCAAAGGAAATGAAAAATTAAACCGGAGAGCGCAGAGGCGGCAGCAAAACTGAGAACGGACGATGATGGAGAATGGCGAATGGCGGATGGAGCGGACAGGAAGCACAACCCGCGAATCACGCCAATCGACGCGAATCCAAGGCTTAGTCGAAAACGCATCCACAGAAGCGAGGCGATGGCGTAAGGGAAATGAAAAATTAAACCGGAGAACGCAGAGGGAGCAGCAAAACGGAGACCGACGATGATGGAGAATGGCGAATGGCGGATGGAGCGGACAGGAAGCACAATCCGCGAATCACCTAATCGACGCGAAATTTAAGCTCCGACGGAACAGGATGGCAGTAATGGGAGGGACAGGCCATCACAGTTGAGTGCGCGGCGTGCGGCGGCAGATCACGGGTTCGTGTTTGCGCTGAAGCGGCCGTAGCGGAGGGCGAGGGTGGGGAGGACGAGGAGATTGAGAATGGTCGAGGTGACGAGGCCGCCGAGGATGACGATGGCCATGGGGCCTTCGATTTCGCGGCCGGCTTCGCCAGTGCCGATGGCGAGCGGCAGCAAGCCCAGCGCGGTGACGAGCGCGGTCATAAGGATCGGGATCAAGCGCTCGGACGCGCCGCGCATGGCGGCTTCGGGACCCCAGGTCATGCCTTCCTTCTCCACGAGATGTTCGAAATGCGAGATCATCATGATGGAGTTGCGGGTGGTGATGCCAAAGAGGGTGACGAATCCGACGAGCGAGCCGATGGTAAGCCCAGCCTCGCCGTGGCTGAAGTAAATCGCGAGCACCCCGCCGACGAGCGCGAAGGGCAGATTGGCGAGCACGAGCAGGAGGTTGCGCCAGTTCGCAAACACGAGCGTGAGCAACAGGAGGATCCCCGCGCCGGCGAGCCCGGAATGGAGCATGAGCTCCTGCTGGGCTTTCGCGCGCGTCTCGGCTTCGCCGCTGAACGCGGCATACATGCCGGCGGGAAATTTCACTTTGGCCGCGATTTGTTTCTTCGCGTCAGCGACAAAGGAAGCGACATCGCGGCCCGAGGTTTTGCAGGTGACGGTCTGACGACGTCGCGCGCCGTCGTGCAGGATCGAGTGGCGGCCGGTGGCGGGGAAGATGTCGGCGACGTCGGCCAGGGACACGCGCAAACCCTGGGCGGTGCGCAACAGGAGCGAACCGATGGCCTCAGGGTCTTTGCGCGCGGCGGGATCGAGAATGACGGCGACATCGGAAACACGATTGCCCTCGAAACTCTGCGCGACGACGGTGCCTTGATAGGCGGTCTCGACCGCACTGAGGACCTCGACGGGGCGGAAGCCGAATTGGGTGAGGCGGTCGGGTCGCAACCGGACGGACATGCGCGGCACGCCGGGCGGCGCTTTGACCTGGACATCGGCGTTGCCGGGGACAGTGGCGAGGACGCGAGCGATTTCCTGCGCCTTGGAATCGAGCGCGTCGAGGTTTTCGCCGAAGACGTTGATCACGACGGGCGCGGTTTCGCCGGTGATGGTTTCGCTGATGCGGTCGCCGAGGAAGGTCATGACTTCGAATTGCAGGCCGGGGAACGTTCCAAGGACTTTGCGAATCTCGTCCGCGATTTCTTCCTCCTCCTCGCCTGCCATGGTCTTCAGCTCGACGTGGAACTCGCAACGATTTGGCCCCCAAGGATCTTCGCCAAGCTCGGCGCGGCCGACCTGCTGTTCGACCGTGGCGATGTTCTTGTTGTTGCGCAATTCGGCGGAGATGAGCCGGCCGAGGCGGAGCATCTCCGGGAGCGAAGTGCCGGGCGCGGCGAAGACTTGCAGGACGAAATGGCCTTCGCGGAATTCGGGCAGGAACTCGCCGCTGCCGAGGAGGGCGGGAACGCGCGTGAGGGCGAGCAGGCAGATCAGGACGACAATTGCGATGATGGCGGCGGGCCAGCGCGCCACGCCAGTGAGGACGCGGCGGTAACCGGCCTTGAGCCAGGTTTGGAGGCGCGGTTCGGCGGCATTGCGGACGCCTTTGCGGAAGAAGAGCAGGGACAACGCCGGAGTGACGGTGAGGGCCACCCCGAGCGACGCCATGATCGCGAGGATGTAACTAATCGCGAGCGGCGCGAAGAATTTGCCCTGCAAACCGGTGAGGGTGAGCACGGGCAGAAATACGAGTGCGACGATGAAGGTGGCATAGACGACGGCGCTGCGGACTTCGAGCGAGGCGTCGAGGACGACGTTAAAGAGCGGGCGCGGGTTCGGCAGCAGTTGGTTTTCGCGGAGACGGCGGAAGATGTTTTCGACATCGATGATCGCGTCGTCGACGACTTCGCCGATGGCGATAGCGAGCCCGCCGAGGGTGATGGTGTTCAGCGTGACGCCGAATTGATTCATGAGAATGATGGCCGTGAGCAGCGAGAGCGGAATCGCGGTGACGGAAATGAACGCAGTGCGAAAATGGCCGAGAAAGAGGAACAGCACGACGATCACGAGCACGCCGCCCAGCAGCAGCGAGTGCTTCATGTTGTGCAACGCGGCTTCAATGAATGTGGCAGGGCGATGCAAGCGCGGGAACAGGGTGATGCCTTCGCTTTGGAAGACGGGTTTCATTTCATCGAGGGCGGCTTCGAGGCGCTCGGTGACGTCCATGGTGTTCGCGCCGTATTGGCTGGACATGGTGAGGAGGACGCCGGGTTTGCCCTGGATGATCGTATCGCCGTATTTGGGTTCGGCGCCTTCGACGACATTGGCGACGTCCTTGAGGCGCACACTCATGGTGTTGGTGTGCGCGACGACGACCTGGCCGAGGACCTGGGGCGTGAGCGCCTGGCCTTCGGTCTGGATCATGATTCGCTGGTTATCGGTCTCGATGTAACCGGCGCCCATGACGCCGGTGGAGACGCGCGCGGCGTTCAGGATGTCCGCGAGAGACAAATTGTAAGCAATTAATCGCTCGGGCGTGACCTGAATCTGGAGCTGGCGGACTTCGCCGCCGAAGCTACTGCACTTGGCCACGCCGGGAACGGCGAGCAGGCGGGGTTTGAGCGTCCAATCGGCGAAGGTGCGCAGCTCCATTGGGGAAAGTTTGTCGGAGACGAAGCCAATCTTGAGCAGGTCCATGGTGGCGGAAGTAAGAGGGGTCATGCGCGGCGCCTTGACCCCGAGCGGCAACAGGCCGGTGATTTGACCGAGCTTTTCGCCGAGCATCTGGCGGCCGACGAAGATGTCGGTCTTTTCCTGGAAGACGATGGTGATGATTGAGAGGCCCTGGATGGATTCGGAGCGCATCGATTCGAGGCCGACGAGGCCGCCGATCGCGGCTTCGAGCGGGCGGGTGACGAGCAGTTCCACCTGCTCGGGCGAAAGGCCGGGCGCTTCGGTTTGGACCATGACTTGCGGCTGGACGAAGTTGGGAAAGACGTCGAGCTCGGCGTGCGAGGTGACGTAGAGGCCGTAGGCAACGGCGATGCAAGCGAGCGCGACAATGACGCCTCGGAAGCGGAGGGAGAAATGAACGAGAGCCTTAAGCATGTTCGGGGGCGCCTAAGAACTCATTCCTCATCGCCGGCTTTGAATTCCTGGGCCAGCAACTGTTGCGCGCCGGCGATCACGACCTTGTCGTTGGGCGCGACGCTTTCGTGGACGAACCAACCTTTTTCGGTTGGGCGTTCCAGTTCGATTTCCTTGTGCGCGAAAGTCTCGTCGCCGGTCTGGACATAAACGAGCGTCTCGCCCTCGTGGCGGACGATCGCGGCGCGCGGAACGATGACGCCAGTGAGCGCGTCCCCGGGAATTTGGAGCCAACCAATGACGGCCGTGCCGGGCGGAAGCGGATTGGTCTCGATCAGAAAGAAGAACCCTTGCCCCTGCGTCTGAGGATCGGCGACGGGTGCCGGGCCGAGGAATTTCGCGGGGAGCGGATGGTCGGGAGCCGCGAGCGGCGCGATCTGGCCGCCGTCGGGAGGTTTTTCGAGCGATTCTCCGAGCGGCAGATCGACGCGCACGAGCGCTTGTTTCAAGGAGACGAGCGACTCGACGAACGCCTGAAGATTGGATTGGCCGCCAGCGGCGGGACCGAGCGTCAGCGACAACCTGGCGTTCGCGGCTTGCAGAAGGATTTGGTCTTTGCGCATCGCGGCTTCGGCAGTTTCGAGAGCGCGCGTCGAGACGTTCTGGTCCTGCGCGTAGAGCGCTTTCAACCGCTCGTGTTCCTTGCTCGAGAGTTCCAAAGCAGTCCTCGCGGAAAGCTGATCGACGAGGAGCGCGGTAAGCGGCGTCGGATCGATCACCTGCCCATAACCCTTTACCTCAGGGCGGAATTGCACCGCTTCGACGGGCGCGGTCTTGAGGCCGATATGCTCCTGCGTAGCGCGATCAATCTTCAGGAAGGTCTCGCCGTTGGTCCCATGCTGGACGTGCGATTCCTCTTTGTGTTCGGCCTCGGCTGCTTTTTCGCCGTGCTCGCCCTGGCGCAGGAAGGCCCACGCGACGGCAATGCCGATGATCAAGCCGGCGAGGAGGCTTAATGCAGTCTTCATCGATTCTTTTCTTCCGCGTTCTTTTGCTGATTGGCGTCAGTTAACATTCGAGGATTTTCTTCAACGAAGGAAAGCGCGTCGAAGGGGCGCTGGATGGCGTCTTCGAGTTGGCCGGACGCGACCGCGACTTTGGTTTGCGCATCGGTGCGCAACAGTTCGGCGGTGGCGAGTTCCGCCTCGGCGTTAAGCAATTCGAGTTGATCCGCCGCGCCGGCTTTGAACTGGGCTTCGATGGCGGCGCGCTGCCTTTGTTGCTGCGCGAGCAAGGCTTCGAGAATCGCGAGATTGGTTTGCGCGCCGCGGAATCCGGCGGTGGCGAGATCGATCTCGGCGAGAGCTTTGGCCTGCACGGAATCGAAGCGCGCTGCGGCTTCGGTGCGCTTTGCTTTGGCTTCGGCGACCGGGCCCTGGTTGCGGTTCAAGACGGGCAAATCCATCGTGAGTGACAGCGACCACTTATGCTCCCCCTGATCCCATTGGTAGCCGCTGCCGAGTTGAACATCGGGATATTGCCTGGCGATTTCGAGCTGGAGCGCGGATTGGCTCGCAGCGTATTCGGCGAGACTCGCGAGGATATCGGGACGGCTGTGCAGCGCTTCGCGGCGCACGTCGACGGAAGCGAGTTGTTCGGGCGCGGGCGGGCGCGGGTTGAACTGGACAGTGATGTCGTTTAAGGCCGCTGCGGGCACGCCAACAGCTTCGGCCAGGCGCGCCGTGGCTTCGGCATTGCGCGCACGCAGGTCCTCGAGGTCAGCTTGAGCGCGCGCAAGGTTTATGCGGGCGGTGGTGGCTTCGAACGAGGAAATGGTTCCGGCGCGGACGCGGTTCTCCAATTGCGCAACGATGCGTTGCTGCAGCGAGAGTTGTTGACGCAAGACGCTTTCGCGTTGCTGCGCCGCCGTGCGTTCGATCAGCGCGGCGCGCAAGCGACTGCGCACCTGCCACGCCGCAGTCGCGATGTTCAGCCGCGCGGCTTCGGAAAGCTCCTGCGCGCGCGCGATGCGATGACCGCGCTTGCCCGCGGTCTCGATCGGCACGGCGAAACTGGCCAGCGGCAGCCACGGCGAAGCCCCTCCCGGCGGATTGAAACTGTATTCCGGCGCGAGGGTTATGCTGGGGTTCGGCCGTCCACCGGCAGTGATGATGCCCGCTTTGGCGACCGACCATTGAGCGCGAGCGAGGTCGAGGCTGGGATGGAAGTAAAAAGCGGCGAGCGTGAGCGTATCGAAATCCCAGGTTCGCATCGGCGATTGGCTGAAGTCGCGACCAGTGCTCTTCTCCAGAAAGTCCCTAAGTCCGGGGTCGGCGAGATTGCGCAACTCGAGCCTCGCCGCGCGGTCAACAGCGGAGACCGGGGCCGACTGGAAGCGTTGGCAGCCTGCGAGCGCAGTCGCCAACACGGCCAGGATGGGCAGAAATCGCTTCAAGTTATCTATAGCTAGAGCCTGCAATCCCCGGCCCGAGTTTGTCACTCGAAAACCGAACATGGAGGGTCTGAGAACGATGACAAAAATGTCATTCGGGAGCATTGGTGGAGCTTTCCCGTCCAACTGGGCATGAAGAAGAGTTTTGGGCTTTTGTTCGTGATGTTTCTGGCGGTTCGGGCGTTCGGGGCAGGATTGGTGATCCTCCACGAGCCTGACTTCTGGCGATTGCCGCCGCGGCAGCCGTATGTGCAGCCCGCAGGCATGGTGCCACTGGAGAGCCAATCGGTGAAGGCCGACGTGCGGATCAAGGACCAGGTGGCGGAGACGTCCATCGACCAGGAGTTCTACAACCCGAACTCGCGGCAAGTGGAGGGCACATTTTTGTTTCCGGTGCCGAAGGGCGCGGCAATCAGCAAGTTCAGCATGGAAATCAACGGGAAGCAGGTGGAGGCGGAGTTGCTGGCGGCGGACAAGGCGCGCGGGATTTATGAGGACATCGTGCGCAAGTTGAAGGACCCCGCGCTGCTGGAATACAGCGGGCGCGACGTGTTCAAGGTGCGGATTTTCCCGATCGAGGCGCACGGGAAGAAGCGCGTGCACCTTGCGTATTCGCAAGTGCTGAAGGCGGACAGCGGGCTGGTGAATTACACGATGCCGTTGAAGGGCACATCGAAGAACCTGGGCGTGAAGGTGGATTTGGAAGGGCAACGGCCCCTCAAATCGATTTATTCGCCGAGCCATAACGTGGAAGTGAAACGGCATGGCGCGACGAAGGCGACGATTGGGTTTGAATCGAACGAGGCGAAGGGCGACGCGGATTTCCAACTCTATTACTCGATGGAGAACTCGGACGTTGCGTTGGACCTCCTGACTTACAAGCAGCCGGGCGAGGATGGATACTTTCTGTTGCTGGCGTCGCCCGGCGTCGACACCAAGAGCACCAAAGTCATTCCGAAGGACGTGCTGTTTGTGCTGGATACATCGGGCTCGATGGCGGGCGCGAAACTGAATCAGGCGAAGAAAGCGCTGTCGTTCTGCGTCGAGAACCTGAACGATCCGGACCGGTTCGAGATCATCCGGTTCTCGACGGAAGTAGAGCCGCTGTTCGGGAAATTGGCCGATGCGTCAGCGGACCAACGTTCGCGCGCGCAAACATTCATTAAGGAGCTGAAGCCGACCGGCGGCACGGCCATCAATGACGCGTTGCAGAAGGCGCTGGCGTTGCGGCCGGAGGATGGGGACAGGCCATTCGTGATTATTTTTCTGACCGATGGGCTGCCGACGGTTGGTGTGACGAGTGAGGACGCAATCGTTGACAATGTGACCAAAGCCAATCGCGCGAACACGCGCATCTTCTGTTTTGGCATTGGCACGGACGTGAACACGCATTTGCTGGACAAGATCACCGAAGAGACCAAGGCGTTCAGCCAATACGTGCTGCCGGATGAAGACCTCGAAGTGAAGGTCTCGAATTTTTTCACGAAAATCAAAGAGCCGGTGCTGGCAAATCCGAAAGTGAGTTTTCCCGATGCGATTCGCGCGACGAAAATGTATCCGTCGCCGGTGCCCGATCTGTTTAAGGGCGATCAGGTGGTGCTGGTGGGCCGATACTCGGGGCACGGCTCGGGCGCGATCGAGATCGTCGGGACGGTAAACAAGCAGATGCGGAAGTTTGTCGAGGACGCCAAGTTCCCGGATGAGTCGTCGAGCCACGAATTCATTCCGCGGCTTTGGGCGATGCGGCGTGTCGGGTATCTGTTGGATGAGATTCGGCTGCACGGCGACAACAAGGAGTTGAAGGATGAAGTGACCGATCTCGCGCGCAAGTACAGCATCGTGACGCCCTACACGGCCTACTTGATTATTGAAGACGAGAAGCATCGCGGCGTGCCGGAGTTGACGCGTTCGGTGCGGCTGCAGGATCGCGAGGCAGGAGAAGCGGACCATCTGTACTTTCACCGGCAACAAGCCGAGAAGGATGGAGCCGGAGCAGTCGGGAATGCGCGGTCGTTCAATCGCCTGAAGCTGGCGGAATCGGCAGACGCGCTGTCATTGGGAAATGAAGAAGCGTTCACCGGTGCAATCAATGCGCCAGCACCCCTCCCGTCACTGGGGTCAGCGGCCAAAGCGATGAGCCGGACCGAGGTGTTGAAGGAAGTGCGGGCGCGGTCGGACCAGTATGCACAGCAGGCGCGCTTTGCGGGTGGGCGAGCGTTTTACCAGAATGGACCGCAATGGATTGATTCGGAGGTGCAGAAGCAACAGACGTCCAAGCGCCAGCGGGTACAGTTCAATTCGGAGGAATATTTTGCGTTGGTGAAACAGCACCGCGAGGCCGCGGCGTGGGTGGCGATGGGCAAGAACGTGCAATTTGTGCTGAACGACACGATCTACGAGATTTACGAATAGTTTAGAGACGCGTTACCTCGTCTCCTACGGAAGAGACGAGTTCCGGCTTGCGGCCCTTGGCTGCTCGGTTAATCTAAAATCGTGCTCTGGTCGGATCGAACGAGCTTTTTGATTGCGGTGCTGCTTTACGGGATCAGCAGCATCTATGCGATTTTTCTGTTTCGCCGCGGCTTTCGACAGGACACGCGCATCAGCTATCTGCTGCTCCTGGGCGGCTTCGCATTTCACACCATGGCCATGCTGCAGCGGGGGTTCACGTATAACCGCTGCCCGATCCATAATCTTTACGAGGCGACGCTGTTTGTGGAGTGGACGATGCTGGCGATTTATCTCGCTGTAGGCTTGTGGTCGCGGCTGCGCTTCCTGGGGGCGTTTGCGTCGCCATTTCTGTTCGGAATCGGCGTGTTCGCGCTGATGCCGCAACTGGATCACTCATCGGCGGTGGCGGCTCGCGAAGGGCTGCTGAGTTTTCACGTGGCGCTGTTTGCGCTGGCGTACGGCGCTTTCGGGCTGAGCTGCGTTGCGGGCCTGATGTACCTCACGCAGGAGCGCGATCTCAAGTTTCACAAGTTTCGCGCGGTGCTGTCGCTGATGCCGCCATTGCAGCGGCTGGATGTTGTCGCGGGCCGGCTATTGCTGACCGGACTGTTGATGTGGACAGTGGCGCTGGTTATCAGCGGCGTGCTAGCGCGACAGCAGGGCAGCACGCATTTCATGGGGGACCCAAAAATCCTGTGGTCATTCCTGGTTTGGGCGATCTACGCCGCGCTGGTGATCATGCGCTGGAAGTTCGCGCAAGGCGGCCGGCGGTTTGCGGCCGGCGCGGTGGGCACGTTCGTGTTCGTGCTGTTAACCTATTGGGGCGCGAGCCTGTTGTCGCCGATCCACACGCCCTAGCCATGCTGACTGTCATTGGCCTAAGTCATCACACTGCGCCGGTAGAATTGCGCGAGCGATTCGCCTTCAGTGACGCACGGTTGGCGACGGCGCTGCAGACCCTGCGCGAGACTGGGTTGGCCGAGGAAGCGGTGATTCTCTCAACGTGCAACCGCGTCGAGTTGTATGCCGCAACAAGCCTGGAGTCCTTCACGGAATTACGACAGTTCCTCCTGAAGTGCCACGATTATCATGATCCTCTCACGGACGAACTTTACTCGCTGGCCGAGCCCCAAAGCATCGAACATCTCTTTCGGGTCGCGTGCGGCCTGGATTCGATGGTGCTGGGCGAGACGGAAATTCTGGGGCAACTTAAGAAGGCATATGACTTCTCGCTGCAAAACGGGCACAGCGGCCCCGTGCTCAACAAGGCGTTCCAGAAGGCCTTCAACGTGGCGAAACACGTGCGCACCGAAACCAATATTCAACGCGGGAGCATCTCGGTCGGTTCGGTAGCGGTCGAGTTGGCCGAGAAGATTTTTTCATCGCTCAACGATCGCCGCGTGATGGTGATCGGCGCGGGCGACACGAGCGAGAAGACCGCGCGAGCGCTGCTGTCTCGCGGCGCGCATAGCATCATCGTTTCAAACCGTTCCTACGAACGCGCTGCCGCCCTCGCTTCCGAACTCGGTGGAACTGCGATTCACTTCGACGACTGGTCTGACGCTTTCGCCCAGGTGGATATCGTCATCAGCAGCACGTCGGCGCCGCACTACATCATTGATGGCGCGAAGCTTGAGCCGTTGATGCGCGTTCGCCGAAACCGGCCGCTGTTGCTGATCGACATCGCGGTGCCTCGTGACATCGATCCGCAAGTGAACTTTATGGAGAGCGTTTACTTGTATAACATCGACGATCTCCAGGCGATTGCGGACGATTACCTGAAGCAGCGCAAAGAGGAAATCGCGCGCTGCGAGGCGATCATCCGCGAACGCGCGGCACAAATCGCCCGCCCGCGCGCGCCGCGCACAAGCAGTGGCACTGCCCAACCTGCTTTCGAATAAGGATGGTTTTCGGACTGCGGGTTGGTTAAAAATGCCGCATGCGGCGCGCGCTATTTTTGCTGAGCCTGCTGATTGCGGCTTCGTGTCTTGCGGCTGAAATAAAGTATCCACCGCTCGCGATCGGTTCGACCGCGCCGGAGTTCAGTCTGCCGGGCATCGATGGTCGCACCTACACGTTAAAGGATTTCTCCAAAGCCAGGCTCCTCGTGATCATCTTCACCTGCAATCATTGCCCGACGGCGCAGGCGTACGAAGAACGAATCAAAAAGTTGGTGACGGATTATGCATCACGCGGTGTTGCCGTCGTCGGGATCAATCCAAACAGTCCGGACGCGGTCCGGCTGGACGAACTCGGCTTTACCGATCTCGATGATACGTTCGAAGCGATGAAAATCCGGGGCGCGCACCACAAAGTTAATTTCCCGTATTTGGACGATGGCCCGACCGAAGCGCTCGCGAAGAAGTTTGGTCCCGTCGCCACACCGCATGCCTTTATTTTCGATGCCGATCGCAAACTCCGTTACCAGGGCCGCATCGACGACAATGAACGCGAATCCCTCGCCAAGTCACACGATACGCGGAATGCCATCGAAGCTCTGCTCGCCGGCAAAGAGCCGCCGGTGAAGACCACAAAGGTGTTCGGCTGCTCGACAAAATGGGACGACAAAATCGAAGGCAACCGTCGCTGGATCGAGAAGGTTCACAACGAGCCGGTGACTGTTTCCGCGGCAGACGCAAAGGCCTTGCAGGAGTTGCGCGCGAACAAATCCGGCAAGGTGCGATTGATTAATGTGTGGGCAACCTGGTGCGGGCCCTGCGTGGCCGAATTCGATGAGTTGATTGAAACCAACCTGCGTTTTCGTCACCGTGATTTCGAGCTGGTGACCGTGGCTGCGCAGTTCCCGGACGAGAAGGACAAAGTGCTGAAGTTCCTGCAGCAACATCACGCTTCGACGCGAAACCTATATTTTGGTGACACGGATAAATATAAATTAATCGAAGCGCTTGATCCGGACTGGACCGGTGCGCTGCCGCACACGCTTCTGGTCGCCCCCGGGGGCGAAGTGCTCTACCACGAAACCGGCGAAATCGATTTCCTTGAGCTGCGGCGCAAAATCGTGCCTGCGTTGAATAAGATAACGCCCTGGCCCGGGATGAGCGATGCGCGGTAGGAATATGATTTCACGGTGCCTGATTTCGTTGACGCTGTTCGCATTAGCGGCACACACACTGCGAGGTGCCGGATACAAACTTGAGCCGCAGTGCGCGGCGGACGAGAAGCTGGTTGAGTATTTTGCGCGCGAGACGAAAAAAGTACAGGAGGCGTGCCTGGCGGAGATCCGCACGATTGAAGATTGGAAATCGAAGCGGGATGGCTTTCGCGAGGAGATGTTCGAGATGCTGGGACTATCGCCGTTGCCGGAGCGCACGGACCTGAAGGCGCAGGTGACGGGAAAGGTTGAGCACCCGCAATTCATCGTGGAGAAGTTGCACTTTCAGTCGATGCCGGGCCTTTACGTGACGGCGAATTTGTATATTCCGAAAGGCCTTACGAATGCAGCACCGACTATTCTGTATCTCAGCGGGCATGGCCCGGTGATGTCGAATGGCGTGAGCTACGGCAACAAAGTCGCGTACCAGCATCATGGGGCGTGGTTCGCGCGCAATGGTTACGTGTGCATGATCCTGGACACGCTGCAGCTCGGGGAAATCCAAGGGCTACATCACGGCACGCATCAGGAAAACATGTGGTGGTGGAACTCGCGCGGTTATACGCCGGCCGGCGTGGAGGCGTGGAACAGCATTCGCGCGCTGGATTATCTCGAAACACGCAGAGAGGTGGACGCGAAACGATTCGGTGTGACTGGCCGGTCCGGCGGCGGAGCTTATAGCTGGTGGATCGCGGCTCTGGACGAACGGATCAAAGTGGCCGCGCCGGTCGCAGGCATAACTGATTTGCAAAATCACGTGGTGGACGGCGCGGTGGAAGGCCATTGCGATTGCATGTTCATCGTGAATACGTATCGCTGGGATTATCCGCTCGTGGCCGCGCTGGTGGCGCCACGGCCGTTGCTCATTTGCAACAGCGACAAAGACACTATCTTCCCGTTGGATGGCGTCATGCGGCTGCATTCGAAAGTGCGAAGGATATACGACCTCTATAACGCGCGGGACAAATTCGGCGTCTTGATCACCGAAGGCCCGCACAAGGACACGCAAGACCTGCAACTGCCGGTGTTTCGGTGGTTCAACCGGCATCTGAAAGGCGAAGACCCGGTGATCGAGATGGCGGCGACCAAATTGTTTCAGCCGGAGGAACTGCGGGTATTCGCGAAACTGCCGAGCGATTCAGTGAACACAAACATCCATTATGCGTTTGTGCCTGCCGCGAAGCCTCCAGAAGCGCCGAATTCCAAAGGCGAATGGGAACAGTTGCGCAACGGCTGGATGGCCGATCTGAAGGAGAAGGTGTTTCGCGGCTGGCCTGCCGAGGCCGCACCCGTCGAGCTCAGGGAGATTGCGTCTGCCAAAAAACACGGACTGCAACTGCGAGTGCAGGAATTCGAAAGCCAGCCGAGCGTGCCGCTCCGGCTTTATGTGTTGGAGCCCGCCGGCGCTCGCGCGACGCGCCAAGTTCTCAGCGTGTTGCAGGATGAGCGGAAGGAACTTGCGATTGGGGGTTCGGGCAACCGTTGGCCGGGCGCATTCCAGTTCGATGCGTGGTCGCGGATGATGCGGACCGGGTTTCCGGATGAATTGGGTTTGGAAGGCAGTGGCGAACCGGACACAAGGGCGTTCGCCGAGTTGCAGAAGTTTTTTAAGGATTCTCCAAGCAGGATCGTGTTCTTCGCACCGCGGGGGATCGGTCCAAACCGATGGCACCAACCCGACCGCAAACAGGTGCAAATTCGGCGGCGGTTCATGTTGCTGGGGCAAACTCTGGACACCATGCGCGTGTGGGACATCCGCCGCGCGATCCAGGCGGTGCAGAAGAGCAGTGACTTGCCGCTGTGGATCGAGGCGAATGGCGATATGGCTGTAAATTGCTTATACGCCTCCCTGTTCGAAACGAACATCGCACGTATGGTATTGGGCGACGTGCCGTCGTCGCATATGGATACGTCTGTCGATTATCTGAACGTCATGCGCGTGCTGGACATTCGGCAGACGGTTGCCTTGGCCGCCGAACGCATCCCGTTGCAACTCGAAGGGCACGCGCGCGAGCGTTGGGATTTCGCCCGCAAGCTCGCGCAAAATCTCGCCTGGCCGCGCGAACAATTTGTTATCGTTCGACCGGAACTGTAGCCGGGACGGGCCGTTTGCCGAGGCCGAGAAAGAACAGCAGCGTGGCGGATAGAAACATCGAAATCGAAAGGCAGTAAAGGCCGCCGACAAACGAGCCCGTGAGTGTTTTCACTTCCCCGAGGATGACCGGGCCCCAGAAGCCACCAAGATTGCCAATGGAATTGATCAAACCAATGCTGCCAGCGGCGGCGGCTTCAGTGAGCAGCAGGCTGGGCAAAGTCCAAAAGATCGGGATGTACGCTTTGAATCCGAAGTAGGCGACCATCAGGCAAATCACCGTCAGGGCCAGATTGCCTTGTGTAGCGGGTATCGCGGCGACAGCGAACGCACCAGTTGCGATGGGCGCCACGGTGTGCAGGCGCCGCTCTCGAAAATGATCCGAACTCCAACTGACGGCAATTGATCCGACCGTGGCCAACAGAGGCGGCAGTATGACCAACCACGTCAGGGTGTTGAACTTGAGATGGTACCATTGGTCCAGAATCCTGGGCATGAAAAACAAAACACCGTAACTGCAGGTGACGGTCAGAAAATATCCCAACGCAAGCAGCAAAACTTTGGGATGGCGCAAACCTTGCAGCACGCTGACGCGCGGGCCGGCGATCACGCGCAATTTTTCTTCCTTCAATTCGTCCTCCAGCGCGGCCGCTTCTTCGCCGGAAAGCCATTTGGCCTGATGTGGCCGATCCGGGAGCCAGAGCAGCACTGCGATCCCAAGCAGGACGGCAGGAACTCCCCAAAAAATGTAAATCCATTGCCACCCGTCCAGCCCGAGCACCTGCGGATGCTGCACGACCAGACCATTGATCGTCTCAGTGGTTCCAATCTTCAGGAGCAGATTCGAGAGTTTCGGGCTAATGACGTCCGCCAGCGGGGTGGCCAGCATGAAGCTCGCAAGGGCGCGCGCTCGGTCACGGGTCGTAAACCAGTGAGAAAGGAAGACTATCACGCCGGGAAAAAAGCCTGCTTCGGAGAGCCCAAGCAGAAAACGCACACCATAGAATTGAAAAGGCGTCTTTACTCCGGCGGTGAGCGCTGCAACGAGGCCCCAGGTCACCATGATCCGGCAAATCCATTTTCGCGCGCTCCAGCGCTCAACGATCAGCGAGCCGGGAATTTCCAAGAGGAAGTAGCCCAGAAAAAACATGCCTGCGCCCCTGCCAATAATCTTATCGGTGAATCCGGGCAGGTCATGGGTCATCGTGAGACTCGCGATCGCAACGTTGGTGCGGTCGATGAACGCAATGACGTAGCAGGTGAACAGAATCGGCAGCAGCCGCCAGTAAGCTTTCCGTCGGGCGCTGTCGAGAGCGGGCGACATCGCCTTATTCCCGCTGTTCGAGCATCTTGATCTGCCAATCCACGAGGCTTTGCACGAAAGCAAGTTCGGCATCGGTCACTTGCGCCTTTTGCAGGTCCACAGAAAACGCGGGAAACCATTGTTCGCTCGCCGGCCGGTAATGCAGCTCGCGGGTCAGCCGGCGTTGCAGGTCCTCCATATGCGCGGCGCCGTAAAAGATCGCGATGGTTTTGGCCGGCGCGCGCCTTTGCAATTCAACCTGCAAATCTTTGAGCACAACGTCATTGCGCGCGCGCAAAAGAATTTCGATCAAGCGCTTCCATTCGGGTGGCAATCCTTCGAACTGCGACATGTCCCCTTTGAACCGGCCAAGGACTTCGATCATTGCCAACTTCATCAGCGCCTGCAGCTTGGGGTTCGTCCCGATCAATTTCATTCCGGCGCTCACCAACGCCCCGATCAAGGAGTCGCCTTGCATCATTTCGAGCATCTTCTGGAACTCCTGCGCGGTCTTGCTCGGCTTGCCGCCCGGAGGCGCTTCCTTGGAAATGAGCTGCGCGATCTGCTCGATGGTCAAGTCGCTGTTCCGGAAACTCGGGCGCTCATAATCAATTGCCTCCAACTGGAAGGCCAGGCCAAGCGATTCCGCCATCGTGTTTTGCAACGAGCCCAGCTCCTCTTTCGAATTGTCGAAAACCTTTCGGCCGGCGGCGCGCGAGGCGCGGTCCGTTACGCCTTCGAACAAGACTAGCTCCTGCGCGTCCAGCAGTTTCTGCAAGCGCGCATAATAATTGCTTTCGCCCACGTGCGAAACGCCGGCGAGCCAGACGACGGGCTGCGCACGATTGGCCGGAACGAACTGGCGCACGGCAACTTGTAGTTCGGTAATATTCGTGCGCGGCCGGGCGATGCGGAGGAATGGGTTCGCATTGGTTGGCGCGGCAACCGCCCGGGAGGGCGAGGGTCCTCGCGAGCCTTCAGTCTGGCTCGACGGAGTCTCGGCCGATCCGCTGCTGACTGCTCCGCTGGTGAGGCGAGACTCTGTCGAGCCTGGGGTCGGGGCGGGCGCCGGGCTTTTGCACCCGAACCACAGCGGCAGGGCCGCGAAAAGAAGCCACTGCCGTACGTTCATCTTTGGAGCCGTCAGCCTTTAGACGGCATAATAGCTTACAAATTTACGCAGACGCTCAAAATTCTGCGCCTTGAACTCGCGTTCGATGAGGCCGTTGTTGCCCTTGATCTGCACTTTCACGTTGCGGGCATTGGCAATCGTTTGCAACTGCGCTCTGGTGGCGGGATAGATCGCTGTCTCCCGTACGAAATCATCCTTGTATGGCTTGCGCATGTTCGTGCTGCCCGTGCCGTCGAAAAGGATCGGCTTGCCGTCCGCGATGATGGTCAGGGTTTTGCCGGGCGGAATCTCCAGATAGCCCCGATCCTTCATTGCCATGTAGCTGGCTTCGAGGAACAGTTCGGATTCTTTCTGGCCGTGGAAGACCCGGGAAGCATTTAGCCAAACAATCTCGCGCGGTTTCCCCGGCGCCTCCAGTTCATTTTCCATCAGGTCCGTTCGCAAACCGGTCATCTGGTCATAATGCGAACTCACGTCCGGCGCAGGCGAGGCACACCCCGCCAGCAACGCTGCCCCTGCCGCTAATACAAAAAAGATTGCTTTCACTATTTTCGTGTTGGTTTTACGCCCCAATTCGGAGCACCTGTTACTCTAGCAAATCCATTCACTTTTCAAGTGGGATTTTCGCGATTAAAGCTTCCACGTCTTTCCACACCGCCGCCGCGACGACGGGGATCGGTTGGGTCGCCTCGATCCAATGGATTCGAGCAGGATCGGCGCTTGCGAGTGCGCGGAAGCCTTGCTCGACGCGTTCGAAAAAGGCGCGGTCGGCTTCTTCGAAGCGATCGCGAGGGGGGGCGGAAGTCCGCGCTTTGCGGCGTTGCTCGCTGACCGCGAGCGGAACGTGGAGCATCAAGGTAAGGTCGGGAAGCGTATCGCCGACCGCGAAATCAATCACCTCCTGCACACGCTTAAGATCAAGCTGTCGGCCATAACCCTGATACGCGAGCGTCGAATGATAAAAGCGATCGCAGAGGACAACCTCACCGGCAGCGAGCGCTGGCCGGATCACTTCGCGGACGAGTTGTGCGCGGCTGGCGTTGATCAGCAGCAGTTCCGCTTCTGGAGTCATCGCGACGTTTTGCGCGCTGTGCTGAAGCGTGTGGCGGATTTCCTCGCCGATGGGCGTGCCGCCGGGTTCACGGAGGACGCGCACTTTGCGGCTGGTGGCCTGAATGCGTTCGGCGAGAAGCCTGATTTGCGTCGATTTTCCCGCGCCTTCGGTGCCTTCGAACGTAATGAAGCGTCCCGGCATAATTAGGCGCGTTTCAGACGCGGACCTTTGGGCGTGTCTTCGATGATCCACCCTTTGGCCTTCAGTTCGTCCCGCAAGGCATCGGCGCGTTTGAAGTCTTTGGCTTTGCGAGCCGCCTGCCGGTCGTCGAGAAGTTTCGCGATTTCGGGCGGGGCTTCGTCGCTGAGCGCCTTGTGGCCGATACCAAAAACAGAATCGATCTTCTGCCACGCAGCGAGTGCGGCAGCGGCCTGCGAGGAACTCAACTGACTCGTGGCCAGCGCGCGATTTGTGTCACGTACCCAATCAAAAAGCACAGCCCAACCGGCGGACACATTCAGATCTTCATCCATCGCTTCGGTGAAACGCTGGACAAGGCTGGGGTCGGGCGCCGCGGTTTGGCTCCCAGCGATTTCGTGCAGCTTAGCGAGGCATTCGTCCAGACGCCCAAGGGCCGAGCGCGCTTCGTCGAGGCCTTCGATGGTGAAATTGAAAGTCTCGCGATAATGCCCTTTCAAAAGCAGGAAGCGAATCTCACGCCCCGCATAGCCCTTCTGGAGCAGATCGCGAATCGTGAAAAAATTCCCCAGGGACTTGCTCATTTTTTTGCCTTCGACGAGCAGGTGCGCGCCGTGCAGCCAATACTTCACGAAGGGCTGGCCGGTCGCGCCTTCGCTCTGCGCGATCTCGTCCTCGTGATGCGGGAAGATCAGGTCCTCGCCGCCGAGATGAAGATCGAAGCTCTGGCCGAGAATCTTCATGCTCATGGCGCTGCACTCGATGTGCCAGCCGGGACGACCTTCGCCCCAGGGAGCGGGCCAGAAAACGTCGCCGTCCTCCGGCACGCGCGCTTTCCAAAGCGCGAAATCGGCGATGGAATCTTTGGTGTATTCGTCTGAGCGAATGCGTTCGCCGGCGCGCATCTGCTCGAAGTCGATGTGCACGAGTTGCCCGTAATGCTTCCCAGACTCCTGGTATTTGGTGATGCTGAAATATACCGAGCCATCCGGCGCGCGATAAGCAATGCCGCGCTGCAAAAGCTTGTCAATGATGCCGATCATTTCCGGAATGTGCTCGGTCGCGCGCGGCGAATGGTGCGGCGGGAGGCAATTCAAGCTCTTCAGGTCCTCCACGAATGCCGCTTCGAACTTTGCCGTATATTCACGCAGCGACGTTTTCGCTTCACGCACGCGGGCAATGATCTTGTCCTCCACGTCCGTGATGTTCATCACGTGACGCACGCTGAAGCCGCGAAACTCCAGGTACCGCCGCACCAGGTCCGAAAATACGAACGTCCGAAAATTCCCGATGTGCCCAAAATCATAAACCGTCGGCCCGCAGCAGTACATGCCGACCTGCTTGCCCGCAGGGCCGAGCGGGACAAAATCAACTATAGAACGTGTAAGTGTGTTAAACAGCCTCACAGTTTAAAGTCCCCAGTGGCCCGGCTCCCACCTCTCGCGGCAGCTTCATCGCGCGAGAACTTCGTCACGCACGAAATGAAGTCGGATAATTCTCGGCGCATCTTCGGTTTCTTCGAAATGGCAATCAGTGGCTTCCTTCACATTCCGGCGAAGTTCGTCGAGGTCTTTGCCATCCGTGAAAATCGAATAGCCGAGCGCACGCGCCACATAACCGCCCTCAGTTTCGCCTTCGCGCACTTCGAAGATGATTTCGCCTGCCGCCATAATGCCCATAAGGGTAAGCGAGGGCGTGTTGCGGCGTCAAGAAACCGGAATCTTAGCTCTTCGCACAGATATGCGGTTCAATCTCCACGTGTTCAGTGGCGCGCGTCTAAACTGTCTCCGCCGTCGGGTGTGTCCACGGCACCGGTTTGCCCATTGTGCTGAATTCGCGCGCGTCGCGCCAGCGTCGTCGGTGAATGCCCGGATTGTAGTCGCGCCACGCAGCCGGGCCGACATACATTTCCCAGTCTACAGTGGCGGGGCGGCGGAGTCGGCGCGGGGGCCAACATCCACAGCAAGGTCGAAAACTTGTTAAACGTGAAGTCCTCGTTCATCCGCTTTCTTCAGTTGCACCCAGAAGCGGCTGCCTTGGCCAACCTCTGACTCGTAGCCGACTGTGCCGCCCATGCGCTCGGCAGCTTTCTTGACGACGGCCAGGCCAATGCCGGTGCCCTGGTATTTGTCGTCGGGGTGGATGCGTCCAAACATTTTGAACAGTCGCTCGCCGTGTTCGGGGGCGATGCCGATGCCGTTGTCTTCCACCCAAAGACGCACGTCCCGTCCCACTGCCTCCGTGCGCACCAGTATCTTCGGCGTTGTGCCCGGTTCGACGAACTTGCAGGCGTTAATCAGCAAGTTGGCCAAAATCTGGACCAGAAATCCCTCGTGGCCCAGCACCGGCAGTAGCGGCGATTGAATATCAATTTTGCATTCGGGCACGGCAAGCTGCGGATATTGCTCTATCACCTCGCGCGTGAGTTTATCCAGGTCAATCGGCTGAAGCTGTATCTCCGCGCGGGCTAAGCGGCTGTAAGTGAGCACTTCCTGTGTCATCCGGTCGAGGCGGGCGGCGGCGCGGGAAATGCGCTCCGAGTAGGTCCGGCCCTGAGGCGATACTGAGGGTTCTTTCAATAGCAAATCAGCGTAGGCGCTCATGGCCCGAAGCGGCGCGCGCACATCATGCGCCACGCTGTAGGAGAAAGCTTCCAACTCGCCAATCGCTGCCTGCAATTTGCCCGTGCGTTGCTGCACCAGAAGTTCCAGGCGCTTGGCCTCGGATTTCATCAATTCTTCCGCCTGCTTCTCATCTTCAACGTCGGTGCATGTGCCGACCCACTCGCGCACGCTGCCGTCCGGGTTCAGCAAGGGCGTGCCTTGCGCGACGAAGTGCCGCCACTGCTTCGATGGGGCGTGCCAGAGACGGCCGTCGGACTTATAAACGGTGCAACTATCGCGCGCGGTCTGCCAAAGTTTCTTAACCCGTTCCCGGTCGTCCGGATGCAAGGCGTTGGCCCAGCCGAAACCGCGCAGTTCCTCCCAGGTCTGGCCAGTATAAGCTGCCCACGCGGGCTGTGGCGTCACAAACCCACCGTCGGCGCCAGTCGTCCAAGGGACATCAGTGATGACCGAGACCAGAGAGCGAAAGCGCTCTTCGCTTTCGCGCAGGGCCTGCTCGACCTGCTTGCGCTCAGTGATGTCGATCATCGCTCCAATGACATACCGCGGCTTTCCGTCAGCGTCCCTCAACAGGGTGCGGCTGACATCAACCCACACGCGCGTGCCGTCCTTGCGAATAAACCGCTTCTCAAACCGGTACGTCGGGAGCTCGCCCGCCATCATGCGGTTGGCAAGCTCGCGGTTGCGGGGCCAATCGTTGGGGTCGGTGATATCGCTGATCTTGCGCTTGAGCAACTCCTCACTTCTGTACCCGGTGAGGCGGCAGAATTCGTCATTGACGCTAAGATACTGATGGTCAAGCGACGTTTCGACGACGCCGATGGGAGCATTCAATTGTGTCGCCAGCAGCCGCGCGGCACCCGCCCGGAGTGCCTCCTCGGCCTGCTTGCGTTCAGTGATATCGCGCAAAATCACCTTGAATGTTTTTTGCCCGGCCACCTCGACCTGCGAGATCGACGCTTCAATGGGAAACTCCTCACCGTTCGCGCGCAGCCCCGTCAGCGGCGTCAAGGCGCCCATGCGCCGGCTGGTGACGCCCGTCTGCCCGAACTTCTCAACATGAGCGCGATGGGCTTCCCGGTGACGGGCGGGAATAAACCGGTCCAGCGACCCTCCAATCGCCTCGCCAGCGGGGCAGCCAAACATCCGCTCGGCTGCGGGATTGAACAAAGTAATTCGCTGTTGTGTGTCCACAGCGAGAATCGCGTCCATCGCCGAATGGATGAGCCGGGTATGCCGCTCCTCGGTCTGTCGGGCGGCCGTTTCCAGCCGCTGGCGCTCGGCCAATGCTGACAGTGCCCTTGCGTTGGCACGATGCATCGACTCGATCGCGCCGACAATGAAGAGGCAAGAAATCAGAAACGCTGCCAAAGCCACGAGATCGCCGAACTTGGTGATGTACCAGGAATGGACTGGCTCAATGAAGAACCAATTTGCCGCCCCCGCGCCAAGGACGACCGCCAGAACGCCGGGCCGTATTCCTCCGTACCAGGCGGCCACGGCAGCGGCGGGGAAGAAGAAAATAAATGGCAACGCCGTGGGCCCGACCTCTGGAACCAGCGCCTCCCTGGCCAGCCAGCCAAGGATGACACAGCCAACAGCGACGCTGTAGCGCGCCCACGGGGGACGTGATTCAAAGTTTCGTTTGCCAGAGAACATGTTCAGGGTCAGCATTCAGTGGCCACGTGGCTGGGTCTCTTTCCGCCGCGCCCACGCCGCTGGTATCCGCAGCCGCGCTGCCCAATTGCTGCGTAAAGGTCGTTTTCAAGAAAAGCATCTTCGATGGCGTGATTGTGGAAAGCCAGCGCAATGGCGAAACGGTTTGGGCGTCTTTGGGCATGCGCCTGCAAACCCCGTTCATGGATGAGCGCGCGCCGCTGGTGGTCAACACACCGGAGACGCGCAGATACGGCCTGCGCTACATTGACGGCGATGAGCGCGTGGGCGATTACTCGGACATCGTAAGCGTGAGCACCGTGGTGTGAGCATCCGTTTGACACACAGGTTCATTTCGGCGCGGGCAAAGCCTTGCACTTGAGCCAGTCGAGCTTGAACTGGTTGATAATGTCGTAAATCATCTGCGCACTGGGCGGCTTTACCAAGTAGGTGTTGCCGCCCAGGTCATAAGCCTTCTTGAGATCGCTCGGCTCGTTTGAGCCCGTCAGCACCGCCACAAATGGCTGAGGCAATTCCTTCTGCTGCCGCAACCAGTTGAGAATTTCCAAGCCGTGTCGATACGGCAGCTTGAGGTCGAGCAAAACCAAGCTGGGGAAAGGAAACTTCTCGCGCTCCGCGAATTGGCCGGCGCCTCTCAAATAATCGAAGGCCTCTTGCCCGTCCCTCACGACGCGCAAGGGATTCTCGCAGCCAGCCGCCTTGAGCGCCATTTCCGTGAGGAAAACGTCGTCATCGTTGTCCTCAACTAGCAGGATAATCTTATCTGTCGTGTGCTGGGTCATCGCCGAAAGAGCATTATGTACCCCCCCCCCCGAGTGTCATCAAGCAGGAAGATGCCAGCGTGGCAAGTGTTGACGCCTACCCTGTCAGAGCACGCGGATTTGTGCACATTCCGGGAACGAGAATAGCTAGATGTGAACCCAAAAAAGCGCGTGTCAGTAGCGCGTCTAAACTGTCTCCGCCGTCGGGTGCGTCCACGGTGAGCGATAGGCGCGGGCGAGGCGGCGGTTGGCTTCATCGTCGCCAATGACTTTGGCGGCCTCGGCGTCCCAACGCAGCCCTCGTCCGAGCTCCAAGGAAAGGTTTGCCATGATGCAACATGCGGTAGAGATGTAGCCTTCCTCTATATCGGCGACCGGCCGCTGGCCGTTTTTGCGGGATTGCACGAAGTTCAGGAGGTTGGCGCGGTTACCGGGCGCAGCAAAGAGCTCCGTCTCCTTGTGCTGCACGTCCTCGGGATATTTTTCGCGCTCCTCAACGGCCTTCACTTTCACGGGCGACCCGCCCTCTTTTCCTTTCGGAATGTAATCGTAGGACCAGACGCTGAGCTTCAATGTGCCTTTGTCGCCGTAGTAGGTGACCCCCCAAGGATAATCCGGCTCAGGGTTTTGACCCCAATTGCGCTGAGTCCAAACGACCTGGACATCGCCATAGTCGAACAGAGCCGTCTGGGTGTCGTGAACGTTTACGTTCGAGCTGCGGTCGCGCATCAAAATGCCGCCCGTCGCCGAAATGCTCTTCGGCCAACGCAGATCCAGGAACATGCGCGTGACGTCGAAGAGGTGGACGCACAGGTCACCCGTTTGCCCATTGCTGAATTCGCGCGCGTCACGCCAGCGCCGCGGGTGGATGCCGGGATTGTAGTCGCGCCACGCAGCCGGGCCGACATACATCTCCCAATCCAATGTGGAGGGCGGCGCAGTCGGCGCGGGAAAGTTCTTACCGCTGCCATAATAGCTGTGAATGTCCACATATGCGATTTTGCCAAGCTTGCCGCTCTTGATATAGCGATCGCGCGCTTCCAGAATATGCGGCGTGCTGCGCCGTTCCAGACCCACCTGGACAGTGCGTTTGTATTTGCGCGCGGCGGCGACCATCGCCTGGCCTTCGACGACGTCATAGCTGATCGGCTTTTGCACGTAAACATCCGCGCCGGCCTTGACAGCATCGATCATCGGCAGGCAATGCCAATGATCGGGCGTGCCGATAAGCACGATTTCGGGCCGTGTCTCCGCCAGCAATTTGCGGTAATCGCCAAACACCGGCGGTTTCTTTTTGGATGGCTGGCGACTGGCCACGAGTTCACTCGCGGCGGTCGCCGCTTGTTTGTCCACATCGCACAGGCCGACGACTTCCACCGGCGCAACCTGAATAAGGTGAAACAAGTCCGTTTTTCCGTACCAGCCGCAGCCGATGAGCGCGACGCGCAAAGGCTTATCTTCCTCGGCGGCAAACAGGCTCGGTTTCGGGGCGGCAAAAGCAGCGGCTCCAACGCCAATTGTTTTCACGAAATTGCGGCGAGTCATATGCGACCGCCATACCAAGTTCCAAGGAAGCCGTCAATTGCACTGCGTCCAACGGGGAGTGACACCACTGGAAAAAAGCCACAAAGTCACATTCCATGATTTGAGGTGTTTGCTCGCAAAATCGCAAAAGGAAAAGGTTACAAAAAGGTTACGTAACTTTTTAAAAAGTTACACGAACCCGTCCGGTCCCGACCGGGTGGGCAAAGCATTCCTTGGCGCCCTTTCGGAATCTAGAACCAATCCGGTGAGCCTGCTTGTCCTCATGGTGACAGTCAGTGCTCTAATCCAGCAGCCCGGCAGAGCGCCGGGTAATTCCAAACCTGAAAACGAGACGGTTTTTGTTTGTTGTTTTCAAAGTCGAAGCGATGCGCTGTGGTCACCAGTGCCGCCCGATCCGGTGTCAGTTCAAGCTGAATGAAGGGCATCCTTCCCGGACATTCCAGTAAACTACCGCCGCGCCGATTTGCCAGATCAAAATAGGAGATCTTTCCTTCCAAGCCGGAGAATAGAACCCGCTGCCGATGCGCATCAAAAGCAACCCCATAGACGAGCTTGTGTTGGGAACTGAAGCCGCCGCGCACTTTGTAAGAAGCTGCTTCGGCATCCATGGAAAAATGAACCTGTGCAGGTTGCATGTCCGAGCAAGCAAGAACCTCGCTCCAGCGCAGTCCTCGAAGTCCGCCACTGGTTCCGCAAAACAGCCAATCGCCATCAGAACTAAACGTGCAAACGCGGACGGGCTCCTTTGGGAGAAAATGCCTGTTTAAGTCCTGGTTGTATTGCTCCAATTCGCTGGTGGACAAGCGGTTTTGCAACCCTCCCATCGTTTTCTCCGTCGCATCTGTGACAATCGCTCCTCTGATTGATTCGGGCAGCAATGGACTCTGCTCTCTAATCCACGTTTGATTGACAATTCGCATCGAGCCGACATCAACCACGACGAGGATTCCGAAACTATCCACGGCCGCGGCCATGCGCCCATCCGGGTGAAGCGAGATGGTTTGCAAAGGACGCCGTTGTTCAACAACCGCTCCCGACAATCCTTGCCGAAGTGCGATGCGATGCAGTTGAACGGGAAAAGGATGTCTCTGCAGGATGACGATTAACCAGTTGTCGTCTGGTGTGAAGCTCATCTTGACAATGTTTCCAGCGAGCCGCGTTTGAGAAACCATCTGATCCTCTCGCAGGTTCCACATGCCAATGGAACTCCGCGTTTGAATCGCCACCCATGATCCACTGGGGCTGAACGCCAAGCTATCCGCGTTTTCCAGAGGAAGCCTCTGCCATGCTTCAGCATGCCAGTTCGGGCCGGAAAATCTCAGCCATGCCGAGTTTCTAAGGGAGGCGGACATGACATCTTTCCAGGTGAAAACCACTGAAGAGGTTTTGGACTCTACACTCCAATACGGCTTCTTGTAGGAGTGCTTGTTCCCACTTCTTTCCGCCACCTGATCTACCAAAAGCACCCTGTCACGCTGCAGACGCTTGAATTCCGCCCGCTCCTTTTGCGCTTCCGCTTTTTCAGCCGATTTCTCCGCCGTCAGATCAGGGACGTGGATAAACTTTTTCCACTGTTGGACGCCATCTGTTTCGCCACCCTGGAGATACTCGTAAGCGTAAGCGGTATTGGGCAAACCGAGCATCGCCGCGAATCTCTCCTGCCGCTGAAGTTCGAAATCGAAGCGATCAGCATCCAGCAAAACTTGTAGTTCGGACGCCGTATCCGGCTCGATCAAAAGGTGATTCAGGGCCGCTGCATTTCCTCCGCGCGCTGGTGGCTCCGAGTCTTCAAATAATTGGGACAAGAGTTGTAGGTGTCGATAATCCGGCCGCCTTCGAATACCCAATATGCAAACACATCATCATCGTGCACAAGACAATGGATCAGCGTTTTGTCTGGAAGCTTTGCGGCCAACGCCTCAGAAACACTGGAATCCTGCCCGTTATGTTCAGGGAAGACTGTGACCCATCCACCGATGGAGGGCGCGATCAAGAATCGCTTTGTGCGCTCGCAAACAAGAGATTCAACAGCTGACCGCACGGCATCGCGGTCGCTGGTTCGAACGTGAATCGTTCCGTAATGGCCGCCCATAATGATCTCCGACGAGACTAGCTAAAACAGGAGATTGCTTCAAACCGCTTCGCATCGTCTGTGGCAGTTTTTGAAACGTCAGGAAAAACGTCCAACGCCTCGGCAGGATCAAGTCCCAAAATCAATTACAGCCACACCAGTCCATACACCGCGACATCCTGCCTTCAGCGGCCGACGTGAATGCCCGCTTTTCACTTCCAATCTCGTATTGCCTGCCACAGATTAGCGTCGCGGCCGAGTGCTGGGCCGGCGTATGCAAACTCCCTCGTTTATGAGAAGACGCTTGATTCCCCACCTTGTGGCGCTTGTCATTCTCGCAAGGATCTCAGAAGGGGCTGTTACTGGACAATGGGACTTCGATGCCGGTGACTTGCGAGCCACGATCGGCACGGCGCTGGAGTTTGTGGACGGTCCCAATGGTGCTACTTCCAACGGGACATCCTTCGGCACGACATCTGATTTCAAAATTTCAGCCGTCGGTGGCCGGATCGCCAAGGTGATGCGCTTTCCGGCAATGAGTTCGCTCCGTATGGGCTACGTTGCGACGCACGGCGCCAAGCCCAACGGTAGAGGACAACGTGTAAACCAGTATACGGTTATCATGGATATTTTATATCCCTCGGCGTCATCAGGAACATTTCGGTCCTTGTTCCAGACTGACAACAGGGGCGACGGGGAGTTCTATGTCAACCCTGGCAATGGCATCGGAATCTCCGGTGATTACGCGGGGAATGTCACTCCAGATACCTGGCACCGAATCGCCTTCGCCGTCGACCTGAGTCTGCTTATTCCGAGAGTTTCAAAATTCGTGGATGGCGTGAAAGAGGCTGAACAACATCTCGACACCGTTCGCGACGGACGCTGGTCGCTTGGCCCTTCATTTTTTCTTTTCAACGACCAGGGCGGTGAGTCGCAGATGGGTTACATCAACAGTCTTCAGGTGCGCGACCGCACTCTGAGCGATGCAGAAATCCGGCTTCTTGGTGGGCCAAGCGCTGACGGTGTGCCGACCAACGACCTCCCGAAGCATCCTTTTGTCGAATGGAAGATTCCTGCGCCCAACACGTGGATGATCCCTTCGAACACGATCATTCAGGTCAATCTTACGGACGGACAGCACTCCCTTGAGACCAATTCGATTCGGCTCTTCTTGAATGACCAAAATGTGATTCCCGTCATTTCCAAATCGGGCCGCGAGACGATCGTGAGTTATCAACCTTCATCACCGATCGATAAGGTTACTAACACCGTTGTCGTGATGTTCCAAGGTGGTGGGGAGTTGTTTACGAATACCTGGTGGTTCATCACTGACAAGCATAAACAAAAGCCTTCGATTACCGGACAGTGGGACTTTGAGCGTGCGGACCTGGCGGCAACCATCGGGCTTCCGCTGCAATACTTGGACGGCCTAACCGGTTCGAGCAAGGACGCTGTCCAATTCAATACGACCACTGGCTTCGGTATCCCAAACATCGATGGAAAGCCCGCGCGGGTGGTTCGCTTTGCCGGGGCGTCGACACGAGACATTGGCTTGATCATGCCGCATGGCGCCCTTCCTAACGGCGGTGAAGGCGCTACGCGAGTTAATGAATGGACCTTGATCATGGATATCATGATTCCAAACGCTGCGGGCGAGAAATGGTTGGCGCTGCTGCAGACCGATTCGGCCAACACCAGTAACGCGGACTTGTTCGCCACTTTTTCTGCCGGCCGGGGTGGGATTGGCACCCTTGGGGATTACGAAGGCAATGGAGCAATAATAGCGGGCAAATGGCACCGGATCGCTTTTGCGGTTGATGCTGGCTTTTCGCTCATGACGAAATATATCGATGGCGTACCATTCGCCATCCAGGCGCTGAAAGATTCCAGCCTCAATGGCCGCCATTCCCTTGCCCCAACCGCAATTCTTTTTGCCGATGACGATCAAGAATCGCAAGTCGTATACATCAATAGCGTTCAGTTTCGAAACTACAAGATGGAGGACAATGAGATCGCTGCTCTTGGCGGTCCGGCCGCTGCCGGCATAGCTGCAAAAAGCCACGCCGCGCCTGCAGCCACTGCTCCGCGGTAAGCTCTGTTAACACGATGCGAATGGGTCATGTTTAACTGCCGCAGACAGGGGTTCAGGTCAAGCTTAGAATGCCTGTTTAGGCGTAATTGATTTTTGCCTTCTCCATTTCAGCTATTTACAATTCAACTGCTGCGGGCGCCTGTCCTTTGTAGCGTGGTTGCGGAGGAGGATTGCGCCACGCTGTCCCCAGTGTCTTGACGAAGGAGGATTGTGTTTTTGCGTTGAATCGAGACCAATGGATGATTGGATGGTTGGATAAATGGTAGAGAAAGCCGTGCGGCCTTTCAGAGCGAATGTAATTTTATGACATTTCCCGGCGCGATTGCCCTGGAGTGGTATGTGGATGCCCTCATTGTCATAAAGTCAGATGTACCGGAACAGCGGCGGAAAGAGGATCACGACCATCGCCGCCCACGAGCCGTAGACGGGCAGGTAATCCGTCTGCCATTTTTCGAGGGAGGTGAACGATCCGCGCCTTCTCAGGAAGCGGACGTAAAGCACAGCGGACCACGCCAGATTGACCAGAAGAATCACGTTCTCGCCCAGGGCAGCCACGCGGTTCGCCGAAAAGCCGAACTCAGTGATGCGCCCAGCGATGGCCCACAGCGCTACCGCGTCGGCCAATAACACACTGACCACCAGCAGGACCTGCACTACATCGAAGGCGCCGGGCGGTGACCGCGGGTCTCGGGCGGAAACGGAATAGAGAAGAAGACCAAGGACCACCATCAGGAGCAGGTCGAACGCGATGAGCATGTCCCGTGCGATGTCGATGCCGCGTCCGGTCCACAGCAGGGTCCCCAGGAACATGATCAGCACGGCGGCGAACAGCGGCGTGAACAGACGCGTCAACACCGGCGCCATGTTTCCGATCACGGTTTGCTTCGCTTCTACCAGCCAGGATGCGACCACGACCGCGCCGGCCGCTCCGCAGGGCAGCAGCCACGACGCGATGAACGGCCCGACGTTGATTCCGATAGCCCGGAAGATCATCGCCATTAAGGCCGTGAGCACGCCGCCACCAAGGGCGATCAGCACATAGTAGATGAACAGCTCGCCCGAGAATCGAATGAAGTCCATCCGGCCACTGACCTGGTTCCAGCGGCCGCCGACGTACGCGATGCCCACCACCAGCCAAAGCACGATCGGGAGGTGCAGCGCTGCAAGGACCTCGGTGTGGCTGCCTGCGGCGAAGCGATAGACATTGGCGAATACACCCGCTGCGGCGAAGGCCATGGCCAGCCAGCAGCAAGTGCGCGCGTCGAGCCGCCGTTTCCAGACGAAGTAGATGGTCAGGAGTGGCAGCACGAAGAGACTCAGGTTGCGGGCGTAAAAACGCACGTCCCCGGCTTTGTGCTCGTCCAATTGCAGCCCGAACAGCGCCGGCACCTTGATCGCCGCTGCCGCAGCTACCGCAAGACAGAAGGCCACCATGGCATCGGTTCGACCCGGCGCTCGTAACTCTCCGGAATCCGAAGGCACGAGCACAATCTGCTTCCAGAGGCGGTCCGAGTGCTCGCGCGCGAAGTCCCGAGATAGGGCGTCGAGGTTTGCCATGCGCTTCAGCGCCACGATGAAGGCTTCATCGGTCGCGAGGCCCGCATCGACGAGACGCCCGATCTGCTCGCGCAGGCGATTCTCGAGCTCCGCGACATCGACCGAGTGGATCGCCTGCCGACGGTGGAGGTAGGTCCGCCACTCGTCGAGCTGCTCCTCAAGCGATACCGCGTGACGTGGCGTGTGCATTATCAGACGTCTTTCAAGGTTCGTTGTTCACTTTGCGCCACAAAGTAAACTTCCACGCAACGCTACGCAAGCTCTAAAACTGCATATCAAGAGCGTCAGAGCCCTGCCTTCTGCATTTCACCTGTTACATAATTCCGAGTGCTGCGGATCTGCGCCATATATCCGTGTAATCCTCGGTCGAACTATTTGGCTCATTTCTGCCGGGCGACATCGAGCAATAGCATTTAACCACCTGGAAACGTCCGACCTCAATCGCCTTCTCGAATCGACGCCCTGGAGGATATCACCCTGCGGCCGCAGCAGGAGCCCTGGGCTCGGCGCAAAACTAGTTGGCGCCGGGCCTGAGCAGGCAATTGGCGTGCGGAAGCAGATTTCTTCGCGTGACAAGCGGCGGCTTTCGTGGAACATCTAACCGCATATGAGATTATTTCTTGTAGCAGGTTTGCTCAGCCTTGGGCTGGGATTGACGGCTGGCTATGGCCAGAACGAAAAGAAGGACGCCAAAACTGAACCCCAGAAGGAGGGAGGAGCCGTGAGTACGAACGAAGTCGCAATCATCAAAACCAGCGCCGGTGAAATGACGGTGGAATTTTGGCCGGATGTCGCGCCGAAGACCGTCGAGAATTTTAAGACGCTCGCGAAGAAAGGCTTTTACGATGGGACCGCGTTCCATCGCATTGTGAAAGGATTCATGATCCAGGGCGGCGACCCGCTCAGCAAAGACCCCAAGATGGAAGATCGTTGGGGCACAGGCGATCCCGGCTACAAGATCAAGGCGGAATTCAACGATAAGAAGCACGAAAAAGGCGTGATCTCGATGGCGCGCTCGCAGAGTCCGGATTCCGCGGGTTCGCAATTTTTCATTTGTCTCGATGCCGCGCCGTTCCTGGACCACAAGTACACGGCTTTTGGCAAGGTGACCAAGGGCCTGGACGTGCTCGAAAACATCGGCAACACGCCGGTCGGTCCCAGTCCCGGCGGCGAGAACAGCAAGCCGCAAAAGCGCATCGAGGTGCAGAGCGTCAAGATCGTTCCCGCGCCGGGAAAGTAGCGGCTTTATGACGCACCAGGAACTCGCAACGGTCCTGGTGCGCATGGGCTGCCCGGAAGGCAAATCGCTCGAGATGGCCGCGCAACTCGACAAGCGCGCGCGCCAGCTTTCGGAACAAAAGGGCCGCACCTACGATCAGGCGCTGGAGCACCTGCTGCGGCTGATGGCCGGCGGTTGGGCGGCCAAGGAGCGTGGCATCTCGTGATCCAGCCCTGGCGAAAGGTCGAGTCGAAACCGGTGGGTGACTTCCGCGTTTTCACCCTCCGCGTCGATAAGAAAATCTCACCGCGCAACGGGCTGCCGCACGACTTCTACGTGCTCGACTCTGCCTCATGGGTGAACGTCATCGCAAAAACCACGAACAACGAGCTGGTCATGATCGAGCAGTTCCGCCACGGAACCAATACGGTCGAATTGGAAATTCCCGGCGGCATAATGGACAAGACCGATGCCGATCCGGTGGCGACCGGCGCGCGCGAGTTGCGTGAAGAAACCGGTTACGAAGGGCAAAACGCGCGCTTGCTGGGTGAGGTTTTTCCGAATCCGGCAATCATGACCAATACCTGCTACACGGTGCTGATCGACAACTGCACGTTGAAGCATCCGACGCAATGGGATAGCGGCGAGGACATCATCACGCGGCTCGTTCCGATTGCGGACATTCCGAAGCTGGTCATGGCAAAGAAGATTCGGCACTCGCTGGTCCTTTGCGCCCTTTACTTCTTCGACCTCTCTCGACGCAGCGCCTAGGCGAGTTTTCTGCGAAATCGAAACACGCAAAGGGCAAATAGGATCGAACCCATGATCGCGAGGATCAGCATGTTTTGCCAGTATTCCGGAAAATAGGCTCCACGCAGGATGATGCCGCGCAGCAACGAAATGAAATAAGTGGTAGGGAGAACGCTGCCGATCGCGTAGAAAATCCAAGGCATAGTCTCGCGCGGAAAAATGAATCCGGAAAAGAACACCGATGGGAGGATCATCACCATAGACATTTGCAGCGCTTGCATTTGGTTTTGCGCGCGCGTGGAAACCAGCAAGCCGAGGCTCAACAGGGCGAAAACGTAAATGAGCGTGCCAATCAGCAGTGCCGTGATGCTGCCGGCGATTGGCACCTGGAAAAGCCAGTTCATGATCGCGAACAGGCCAATGGCCATGCTCATGCCGATGCAGAGATATGGAAACAGCTTGCCGAGCATAAGTCCCCAGCGTGAGAGCGGGCTGACGAGCAATTGTTCTAGTGTGCCGCGCTCGCGCTCGCGCACGAGCGACATGGCGGTGGCGAACGTGGTCGCGATTTGCAGGACGACACCAATCACCCCCGGCACGAAGAAGTTCGGGCTGCGCATGGCCGGGTTGTAGAGCACCTGAGGGCGCAACTCGACCGGGGGCGCGCGCCTGCCGCTTTCGCTCAGCAGCAACTCGACCGAGTCGCGCAACGTGACGCCGAGCGCGGTGTTGAGGGCTTGCAGCGCGATGGTCGAACTCGATCCGTCGATGATGATTTGGACGTGCGCGGTGCGGCCCGCACGAAGGTCGCGCGTAAAATTCGGGGGGATTTGCAATCCCGCATACGCTTTGCCTTGCCGCAGGACAGAGGCGATCTCACCGAGACTGTAGGCTTCGCCAACGACATGGAACGTTTGCGTATTCTCGAGCCGATGGACCATCAATCGACTTTCCTGGGTGCGATCTTCATCGAGCACGACCAGCGGCATGTGCTTCACGTCATTGTCGAGTGCGTAGCCGAACGCGATCATCTCAACGACGGGGGGAAAGAGCATGAAGAAAAGCGTGAGCGGATCGCGCAGAACGACGATGAATTCCTTGTAGAGGATGGCCGTAAACCCGCGGAAAGGATTTCTCATACCGGCGCGAGATTCTCCTGGTGCGCGGTGAGCGTGACGAACACGTCTTCCAGCGACGGCGCAATCGGACGAATGTCGGGATTGCGAATGCCCACAGCGGCGAGGGTCTGCCGAAACGCGTCGTCCGGCACGTTTGCATCGGTGAGCAAGTGAATCGATTGGCCGAAAACAGTGGCACTGCGTACACCGGGCATCCGGCGCACAGCTTGCAACCCAACCGTGACTTGTTCGCACATGATCTCGATGCGCCGCGTGCCGGGAGGATTGACCTCAGACAAATTGCGCAAGTCGTCGGGAATGCCGCAAACGATGAGTTTGGACATGTAGATGTAACCGACGTGCGAGCAGCGTTCGGCTTCGTCCATGTAATGCGTGGTGACAAAGAGAGTGATACCGCGGCTCGAAAACTCAAACAGCAGGTCCCACAATTCGCGGCGCGCGACAGGATCGATGCCGGCAGTCGGTTCGTCGAGGAACAGGACCGGCGGTTCATGCAGGAGCGCGCAAGCCATCGCGAGGCGTTGCCGCCACCCGCCGGAAAGCAACGCGGCACGGCGATCCAGGTACGGTTCGAGGTGCGTGAGAGTAATCAGCGCACTACGACGCTCGGCGAGCCGCGCGCCCGTCAGGCCATACAGGCGGCCGTAGAATTGCAGGTTCTCGCTGACAGTCAGTTCGTCGTAGAGCGAGAACTTTTGGGACATGTAACCGATTTTGCCTTTCAGGTCGTCGGCATTCTTGACCACATCCACCTTCGCCACGCGCGCGGCGCCTTCAGTCGGTTCGAGGATGCCGCAAAGCATGCGAATGATCGTGGACTTGCCGGAGCCGTTGGGCCCGAGCAGGCCGAAGATCGAGCCCTTTGCGACTGAGAACGTGACATGATCGACAGCGGTGAAATGGCCGAAGCGCTTCGTGAGGTTCTGGCATTCAATAACGACGTCGGGCATACCTGATCATCAGTGTCCGAACAGCGCCTGCGCCCCCATCCCGGCGCGGAGCAAGCCTTCGGAATTGTCGAGAGCGATCTTCACGCCGAAGACCTGCTTAATACGCTCAGCCTCGGTCTGGACATTCCGCGGCGTGAACTCGGCGGCGCGGTTAATCTGCTCGATGCGTCCGGGGAATTGCCGCTTCCCAAAACCGTCGACGAGCACCGAGACCTGCTGGCCAATCTTAACCTGACCGAGCATGGTCTCGGGGACGTAAACACGCACCCACACGCGCTGCGGAACAATGATCGTGGCCACCGGCTGGTTTGCCGCAAGCACATCGCCTTTGCGGACGTGCAAGACCTCCAAAACGCAGTTCGTTGGCGCAAACACCTGCATTTCGCGGAGGCGCGCTTCGATTTCGGCGAGCGAAGCCTGGGCCTGCGCGATCTGTTCGGGGCGCGTGCCGGCCATCAGCAAATCGTATCGGCTCTTCGAGGCGGCGGCACTCTTCTCAAGCGACGCCGCGCGGCTGACCGCGCGATCCCGATCCGATTCGGCGATCGCGTTCTGCGCGCCAAGTTCCTGGGCGCGCTTGGATTCGACGCGGGCGAAGTCCAATTCGGCGAGGATCGCTTCCCAATCGCGTTTCGCGGCGGCGATCTCTTCGGCGCGCGGGCCGGCTTTCATTTCGGCAAGCATCGCGGCGGCTTTGTCGCGCTGCGCCTGGAGTTCGGCCGCATCGAGCGCGACAATCATCTGCCCGTTGGTAAGAGGGTCACCATCCCACGCGCCCAGCATCTCCACGCGGCCGCCATAGCGCGAAGCGACGCGAATTTCATCCGTCTCAACCGTGCCGCTGAATTGCCAATCAGAGCTTCGCTTGCAGGAAATCGCGCAGAAGCTCAGGGCGAACAACAAACCGCAAACGCGTAGCGTTTTGTGCACTGCGGCGAAACCTACCAGATGCACAGTGTTTCACAAGAGCACCCGACATTTTTGGCGCGATGCTCCCTTGCGTAGGCAGCCGTTTGTTATTTAGATTTCCGCCGCGAACGAAATGGAATGATGATTGCGTTCTTACAGTGGCTGGTGCGGTTGCTGTATGGGTTCAGGATGCACAACGCGGAGGTGCTGAAAACGCCCGGGCCGGTGCTGCTCATTCCGAATCACACCTCGTGGCTCGATTGGCTGTTCGTCGGCGTGTGCCTCGATACGGATTGGAAATTTGTCGTGTCCAGCACGTCCGCGGAGACGAGCTGGCTGCATCGCAAGATCATGATTAATCGCCGGACGTTCCCGATCGATATTCTTTCGCCATACGCGGTGAAGCACATGGCGGAATTCCTGCAGGGCAACGGGCGGCTGGTGCTGTTCGCCGAAGGGCGGCTGTCACGCACTGGCACGCTGATGAAGCTGTTCGACGGCACGGGTTTTCTGCTGCACAAAACCAAAGCCAAAATAATCACCGCGTATTTGCGGGGCGCACATCGTTTGCCGTTCTCGCCGAATCGCAATGAGAAGCGCTGGTTTCCGCGCGTGTCCATCCACTTCAGCGACGCGCTCACGCCGCCGCGACTAGAGAATGTCTCAACCGCCGAAGCGCGCGACCGGCTGACATCGTGGCTGCGGAATCGAATGCTGCTGCACCAGTTCGACACGGAAATGAAGTTCGGCGCGCCAACTCTTCCGGCAGCGATTGTCGAGGCCGCGCAAGTGCGGCCGAAGCATGTGGTGCTGGAAGATGTAACTCGGCGGTTAAATTATAGGCAGTTGATTTTGGGCGGGGCATTGTTGGGACAACAGTTTGGAAAGAGGTTGGACAGGAACACGCCGCGAGTAGGCGTGTTGTTGCCGAATGCGATTGGGACGCCCGTCACACTGCTGGCTCTTTGGAGCGCCGGGAAGGTCCCTTGCCTGCTGAATTACTCGACGGGCGCTGCTACAATGCTGGCGTGCGCACAATTGGCAGGGCTGCGGCAGATCATTAGCTCGCGCATCTTTATCGAGCGGGCGAAGCTGAACATCGAGCCGTTAATCCAGGCGGGATTGGACTTTCTATATCTCGAAGACATCCGGAAAGATATCGAGGGCGGCGCGAAAGTGATGGGTGCGTTACGGGCCCGCTTCGGCCTCAGCCAACTCCTTCCGTCGCCCGGCACCGCGGAAGATCCCGCAGTGGTGCTCTTCACGAGCGGATCCGAAGGCGTCCCGAAAGGCGTCGAACTGACGCATCGCAATCTGCTTTCGAATATCCGGCAGATGCTCTCGATTATTGATCTGCAGGATTGGGACCGCCTCTTGAATGCCATGCCCGCTTTCCACAGCTTCGGACTGACAGTCGGCATGTTGCTTCCGTTGGTCCGCGGTTTTTTCATATTCCTGTATCCTTCGCCGCTGCATGTGCGACTGATTCCAAATATTTTATATTTAACCGACAGCACGGTCCTGCTGGGAACGAATACTTTTTTGGCAGGTTACGCGCGGCGGGCGCATCCGATGGATTTCCGCACGCTGCGCTATCTGATCGCTGCTGCGGAAAAGCTGCAGGACCACACGATCCAGGTTTGGACACGCCAATTCGGCGTGCGGCCGCTCGAAGGTTACGGTGCGACCGAATGCAGCCCCGCCGTGAGCGTGAACACGCCTTTGGGCTTCAAGGCCGGCACGGCGGGGCGGTTGCTGCCCGGCATCGAGTACCGCCTCGAACCGGTGGAAGGCGTCGCGGAGGGCGGGCGTCTACACGTCCGCGGACCCAATGTGATGCGTGGCTACTTGAATAAGGAAGCCAACGAAAAGTTTAAAGCGCTCGGCGGCTGGTACGACACCGGCGATATCGCGAAGGTGGATGCGGATGGCTTCGTGACCATCCTCGGCCGATTGAAGCGGTTCGCGAAAATCAGCGGTGAAATGGTGAGTCTCACGGCGGTGGAAGAAGCGCTGGCGGGTGCCTTTCCGCAATTCGGACAGCGGTTGCAGATTGCCGTGATCAGCCGGCCGGATTCAGACAAAGGCGAAGCGCTGATCGCCGTGAGCAATGAACCGAAGCTGACGTTGCAGGATTTGCGCGGCGCGATCCACGCGCGCGGACTGCCGAACCTGGCGGTCCCGCGCGAATTGAAGCACATCAAGGAATTGCCGAAGCTCGGGACGGGCAAGGTTAACCACCGCGAACTGGAGAAACTGATTCAGTAGCCGCAGGAGCCGCCGCCTTCGAATCGAAAGCCGTAGCGGGCTGCCGCATCCCAAAGCCTGTCGGAGATTCTCGCTCCTGCTTTCCTGCCGGACTGAACCACGTACGCCAGCCTTCGGTGATTTCCAACCAGCCCCAACGGAGCAGGCCATTTAGGACGTGGCGCGAGCTGGATTTCGCGAGCGTGTACCCGCCGAAAAGAAAGCGCCGGTAGGCGTTTTTTCGTCCGAGCGCTCCGCGTGCATGGCGATCCTGGGCGATGCGCGCAAGCCGGCGGTTGTAAGTGCGCATCAGGTAATAGCACGGCGTCGAGGGAGCGTTGGAGAACACCGGCTCAAGAAAGGAAATCTTGCCGCGCATGAACGGTTGGTTGACCACGCCCAGATAATAAAGCCCAAGGTCGAGCAAAAACGCCGTGCACATCAGGTCGAATTCGCCCAGGTAATGATATTTTTCGTGGTAGATCGCGCTCGACCAGCGGGCATAGCTCCGGGTGAACTGCTGGTTCAGGCGAGCGATCATCGGCGCAGTATCCTGTTGGGAAACGTGAGCGGAAATCAATTCCACGGCGCAACTCACGGTAAACGAAACCCAATCCATCCCCGGGCTGTAGAGTGGGTCCATGAACGCGCCGGCATCGCCGAGCAGCGCGAAACCGTCGCCGGCATAAGTCGCGGAAGAGTAGGGAAGATTTCTGCGCCAATGCACATCGCCTTCGATCCAATGCGCATCAGCGAGCAGTTCCCGGCCGACGGGATGCTCGCAGACAAAGTCCTTCAGGCGCTGCCCGAGTGAACCGCCTTCCGGCCAGTCCACCAAACGTTGATCGAACACGACGCCGATGCTCACATCGCCGCCCTTGAGCGGAATCCACCACGCCCACCACCCATAGCCGACAAGGTGATTCGTAGCCGTTCCGCGAATGCCGTAGCACTGGCTCGCCCAATCGGGGTATTTGCGCGCCAGATCGAGGCCATCCCAATCCTTTACATTTTTCCAGCGCGCCCAAACGGCGGCGGTGGGATGTTCGCGGTTGGGCTGGAACCAACCCTCCTGGCGCGCAAGCAGCGCCGCGACGCCCGAGGCATCGAGCACCCAGCGCGCGCGGACTTCGTGCGTGTGATCGCCCCATTTCACGAGCAGGACCTGATCCGCGCCGGGATTGAGCGCGACGCGTGACACCGATGCCGGGCGCCAAAGTTCCGCCCCGGCGGCGCAAGCGCGATCGAGGATTTCCTGGTCGAGCGTGGAGCGGTCCACCTGATAGGCCGCGACGCGCGAAAGATAGCGCCCGCCAAATTCGCTGCAGTCCGCAAGGGTCTTCGTGTCGGCGTTGGCGAACCAGAAGCGCATGCCTTGTTTCACAAGCTGCGCTTCGTTGAGGTATTGAGTAAGGCCAAGGACGCGGCCGAGAAAATAAGCGCTGATCTCGACTGTCGCTTCCCCAACGCGCCGGGTAAACGCGGTCGATTTTTCGATGACCAGGATGCGCAGCGTGGGATGCTCGCGCAAGAGGAGCAACGCCGCGGCTGCGCCGGAAAGCGCGCCTCCAATGATGGCGACGTCGTATTTCTGTTCGGGCGCGCTGCTTGCCGTGCCGCAGCTTGTCGCGGAAGGCAGGTCTTCAGCGCGCCGCTCCCGTACGGCGCCGGATTCCAAATCCACTCGCCGATTATTTAGCCAACGCGATTGATGTGCAAATCGTTTCTCAGCACTTTCCCATCCTCGGCGTTGATGTAAACGTCGCCCACGTCCACGTCCTTATTCGGGTTGCGCAGCTTCGCGGCCCAGATGCGCACGCGCCAGGCAATGGTGCCGTCGCGTTGCCGGTCGAGCTTAAGTGCGGTGCCGGTAATGGTTAGCTTTTCGAGCAGAGGCTCCTTGAGCGCTGTCGCGATGGCCTGATCCGAATTGGTTTTCAACTTCGCGCGATCAAGGGGCAGGTCCCCGCCGTGGGTCGGCTCAAGGAGGCGCATTGGGCGCTTCACATCGAGCATTCGGCCCGCGCCGAACTTCACTTCCATCGCCTTCAGCGAGGCCGTGGTGTCGTAATACACGACATACCAGATGGTGGGGGTGATGCCGCCGACCGATTTTTCGGAGCGGATTTGGACAACTTTGTCGCGCACGTGCTCGCCGACATAACGATTGCCTTCCTTGATGAGGTCAAAGGCCGTCAATTCTTTGGTTGCGGCCGTGCTCATCAGGGGCAGCGCCAGGACGAGCAGCGCCGCAATGCGATTGCGTATTGAAGGTGCATTTGTTTTCATAGTGTTATAAACACATCGTTTGATCCACATGAGGCAAAGATTCAGCAGAAAACGGGCCGATTCGCAATTCCAATAAACTGACTCAAAACGAGACACTTGTGCTGTTTCCTATAAAAAAATCAGCAGTGGCGGCTCGGGTGGTGGTGACTGGCGCGGGGGTGGTTTCGGCTTTGGGGGTCGGTTGGCGGGCCAATGCGGATGGATTCCGTGACGGCCGGGTGGCCTTTGGGCCGGTGACTTTGTTCGACGTATCCCGCCAGCGCGCGAAAACGGCGGCCGAAGTGTGCTTGCCGGAAATCTTGCCTAAAACGCGCTTGAGCCGGCGGCGGGAACACCGGCTGGATCGCGCGTCCCGACTGCTATTGCTGGCGACCCATGAGGCGTGGACGCAGGCGGATTGGAAAGACAGATCACCTGATTCTGGTTGGGCGAGCGTCCCCGCGAGCCGCGAACTGCCTCTTGTCCTCGGCACGACCAGTGGCGGGATGCGCCTGGGCGAAGAATTCTACCGTCAGGCAATCGCGAATCCCGCGAGACGCCGCGGCCAACCGACTCGCGTGCTTCAATATCAGCCGCAACGCCAGGGATTGGACCTCGCCGAGGCATTTGGATTTTCCGGTCCGATCACGATTATCGCGAACGCATGCGCATCGGGCGCAAACGCCGTTGGGCACGCGTTCGAACTCGTGCGCTCCGGGCAGACGCAACGCGCGCTCACGGGCGGATACGACGCGCTCAGCCACTTGGTGTTCGCCGGGTTCGATTCGCTGCAGGCAGTTTCAACCACACAATGCCGACCGTTCGATGCCGCGCGTGATGGCCTCGGATTAGGCGAAGGTGCGGCGATGCTTTGCCTGGAGACCCTGCACGGCGCGCAGGCGCGCGGCGCAAAAATCCTCGGCGAAATCGTAGGTTACGGCGCGGCCTCGGATCCTCATCATCTCACGCAGCCCGACCCGGACGGCGACGCGGCGTTTGCGGCGATGTCCGCCGCGTGCCAGAACGCTGGGATCCAACCATCCCAAATAGATTACATTAACGCGCACGGCACCGGAACACCATTGAATGACGCCGCCGAGGCTCTCGCGATCCGCAAGCTCCTGGGCTCCGGCAGCAAACGGGTCCCGGTAAGCTCGACGAAATCGAGCATCGGCCATTTGCTGGGCGCAGCCGGCGCGATCGAAGCGGTCGTGTGCCTGATGGCGTTGGCGGAAGGCTGGCTGCCCCCGACCAGCACCTCGCGCGAGCTCGATCCGCTTTGCGATTTCCCTGTGGTACGCGAACCCACGCGCGAACAGCCTGAATGCGTGCTCAGCAACTCATTCGGATTCGGCGGTGCCAACGCTGCCCTGCTCCTGCGGAGGTACGCGTGAGTGGCGTCGTGATCGGCGGAGTCGGGGCGATCTCGCCGGCCGGTTGGGGCCTGAAGGTTTTGCGCGAAGCGATCTGGAAAGGTGAACCCTGCCCGACTCAGATTCTTCCCAAAGTGGGAGCGACGAGTTCCGCGAGTTCTCTTCGCGCGCGGCAGGTGCCCACTCCCGCTGAACGCCCCGCCTGCTTTCAACATCCGCGTCTCCGGCGCTCCAGTGCGATCACGCGGTTCGCGGTGTCCGCCGGCCTCGAAGCGCTGGGCAAAGACGACGTCGCCCGCCTTGGCATCATTACGTGTGTCATGTCCGGCTGCGTGAACTATTCGCGCCGCTTTTACCACGAGGTGCTGGAGAATCCCGCCGAAGCCAGCCCGCTGCTGTTTCCGGAAACGGTTTTTAACGCGCCGGCAAGCCATTTGGCGTCAGTGTTGGGCAATATATCATTAAATTATACGTTGGTCGGTGATCCGGGCGCGTTTCTGCAAGGACTTGCGCTTGCCGCGGGTTGGATCACCGATGGCCGCGTGGATGGATGTCTCATCGTCGGAGCTGAAGAGGCCGATTGGGTCACGGCCGAAAGCTTTTGCATGTTCGACAAAGGCTTTGTGCTCGCAGAAGGCGCGGGCGCAATTTACCTCCGCAAGCCACGCCAGGACTCCGAAGTCGCTTTGAATTCCATTACCGATGCTCACCTCTTTCTGTCCGGGACTTCGCGAGTCTCAGCCGCCAAGACAATGCGCGCGCAGTTGCCGAAAGCGGAGTTGCTGGTGGATAGCACGCAAGGACTGCAGCGTCCTGACCGCGCCGAGATTGAGGCATGGCGCGATTGGACCGGTGATCGCATTTCACCCAAACTCGTGCTGGGCGAGGGGTTGATGGCAGCTTCGCCGTGGCAATGCATCGCCGCGATTGACGCTTTGCAGCAAGGCAAGTATTCATCCGCGGTCGTGAGTGTCGTCGGCTGCAATCAACAAGCCATCGGCGCGCATTTCGCTCGCGAGGCCGTCCGATGAGTTCGCGCGTCATCCTCGTGACGGGCGGAAACGGCGGATTAGGCAACGCCATCGCGCGCAGCTTTCTGGACGAAGCGAAGGAGAATTTCGTTTGGCTCGGCGTGCGCAACCGCCGCGAGCGCGCCGACAAACTTGCCGAGGATTTCTCCGCCCAATGCAAATGCGCGGACCTCGACGTGACCGACCCGGCGGCGTGGAGCAACGCCGTCAAAGCTATCGGCCGCGTCGACGTGCTCGTCAACAATGCCGGCGCGCACGAGGATGCGCTCCTGGCTACCATGCCAGTGGAGTCCTGGCAACGCGTCTTGAGCGCAAACCTCGACGCCGTTTTCCACGGTTGCCAGGCAGTCCTCGCCCAGATGATCGCCCAGCGCAGCGGCCGCATCATTAATATCGCGTCCCTCAGCGCCCTGCTCGCGCCCGCCGGGCAAACCAATTATGCCGCAGCGAAGGCGGGTGTCGTGGCGCTCACGCAATCGCTGGCCAAGGAAGTCGCGCGGCTGAACATCACGGTCAACGCGATCTGTCCCGGATACGTGCAGACGGAGGCCATCGAAAAAATGCCCGAGGAACAACGCACCGCCGCGCTCGTGAGGATCCCCATGCGCCGCTTCGGCCGCCCCGAAGAAATTGCGGCCGCGGTCCGGTTTCTGGCTTGCCCCGAGGCCAGTTACATCACAGGTTGTGCGCTGAAGATAGACGGCGGAATTTTGTAGTATGCAACCCCTCAAAGATCGAATCAAACGCCTCATCGTTGACACGCTGATGTTGCAGATGAACCCGCAGGAAATTGCCGACGACCAGATGCTTTTCGGTCCCGGCAGCCTTGGCCTCGATTCCGTTGACGCCCTCCAACTCGTCGTCATGCTCGACAAGAACTTCGGCGTCAAAATTCCCGACTCAAACGCCGCCCGCGAAATCCTCCAAAGCGTCGCCACCATCGTCGCGGCCATTGAACGTCAGCAATCCAAGGTGTGACAATTTAAAGCGGCAGAGGACTGCCGCACTCCAAAACCTGTCGGAGATCGCGAAGCGTCCTGGAGTGCGGCAGTCCTCTGCCGCTTTGGATTACATCTGCTCCAGCGTCTCAATTCCCAGCACCTCCAACCCCTGCTTCAGCACACGCGCCGTCAAGTCAGCCAGTGCCAGCCGCGACACCCGCACCGCCGGCTCCGCTTTCAATACGGGACAGCTTTCAAAAAAACGCATGAAATGCCCCGCGAGCTCGTAAAGGTAATTGCACAAAAAGTTCGGCCGGTACTCTTCTGCAACCGCTTCCAGCACCAGCCCAAAATTCAGCAGGTGCTTCGCCAGCGCCAACTCCGACAGCTCGCTCAGGTTGATCGCCCCTCGCACCTCTCCCACCTCACCCTTCCGGAAAATGCTCCGGATGCGTGTGTAAGCATATTGCAAATACGGCGCCGTGTTCCCATTCAACGCCAGCATCTTGTCCCAGCTAAAAACATAATCCGTCTGCCGGTTCGGCAGCAGGTCGGCATATTTCACCGCGCCAATGCCGACAACCCGCGCGATCTCCCGCCGTTGCCCCTCCGGCAGTTCCGCGTTCTTTTCTGTGACGACCTTCAACGCCCGTTCCTCGGCTTCGTCCAGTAGATCCGCGAGTTTCACCGTATCCCCCGCGCGCGTTTTGAACGGCTTGCCATCCTCGCCCAGGATCGATCCGAACCACACGTGCGCCAGCTTCACGTTCGCATCCGGGTGCCACCGCCGGAACGCCGTAAACAACTGCCGAAAGTGAAGCTGCTGCCGCCCATCCGTAACATAAATGATCTCGTCCGGTTTCCACGTGGCCAGCCGATGCTCCAGCGTCGCCAGGTCCGTCGTCGTGTAATTGAATCCCCCGTCGCTCTTGCGGATCATCGCCGCGTTCTCCTTGAGCTGCGGATCATCCGGGAACGAAATCACGATCGCCCCTTCGCTCTCGTGCGCCAGCCCAACCTTCACCAGCGTGTCCACGATCTTCTGCAACTGTGGGTTGTAAAAACTTTCGCCCAGTGTGTGATCGAATTGAATCCCCAGCCGCCGATAAATCGTGTCGAACTGCGCTTGCGACAGCGCGATCATCTCGCGCCAGATCCCCAGGTTCTCCGCGTCGCCGCGCTGCAACTTCACCAATTCCTGCCGCGCGTCCTCCAGCACCGCCGCGTCCGATTCCGACGTCGCGTTCACCAGCTTGTAAAGCCGCTCCATTTCCGCGATTGGGTCCGCCTTCAACGCGTTCCGGTCCAAGTGCCGCTTCCAACCCACGATGAGCTTTCCGAACTGCGTCCCCCAATCCCCGATGTGATTGTCCGTAATCGCCTTGTGCCCGAGCAACCGAAGCGTGCGCGCCAGCGAATCCCCCAGGATCGTCGACCGAATGTGGCCCACGTGCATGGGCTTCGCCACATTGGGGGAACTGAAATCAACCACCACGGTCCGCGGATCTGGGGATTTTTGGACGAATGGATGACTCGACTGCTGCTCCGTCTGCAACGTCTGCTCAACCGCGCCGGTCTTCAGGCGGAAATTCAAAAACCCCGGCCCGGCAATCTCCACCTTCTCGCACCACGCCGACACAGCCAGCTTCCCCACAATCTCATTGGCCAACTGCCGCGGATTGGTCTTCCGCTCCTTCGCCAGCGCCATCACCGTGCTCGACTGATAATCCCCAAACTTCGCGTCCGACGATGGCCGCACCTGCACCGCCGCCGCATCCGCCTCCGGCACCACGGCGTTTACCGCCTTCTTCAACGCCTCTTCAATCGCACGATTCAACACGCCCTAAACTTAAAGCTCCAAGTTCCAAGCTCCAAGCCCCAAACAAATTCCAAGGCCTAATTCAAAGCTGTTCTCGATGCTTTACCATCGAGATGCTTTTCGTCATTCTGTGAGAGCCTTTATGCGTACCTCGTTAGTTATTGGTCACTTCATCATCGCCTTATTGTCAGCGTCCAATCAAAGCCAAGGGCAGGTCTACTCGGTGAGCGTGCCGAGTTTCCCTGACCGTGCCCGGCTCGAAGCATTCGGAACCGAACTCGGCAAGATGCCTGATGGCAGGATCGTTACGGAATACACTCTGCGGAACACAAATGGTGCCTCGGTGAAAATTCTGACATACGGCGCAACCATCACCGAACTTCAAATACCCGACCGAAATGGTGCCCGGACCAACGTGATTTTGGCTGGGCCGGACTTTCAGTCGTACTTGAAGGGCTTCGGAGGGGCGGCTGCCGTTATGGGCCGCTATGCAAACCGTATCTCCAAAGCGCGCTTTACGCTCGACGGGGTCGAATACAAGTTGGCGGCCAATAATGGCAAAAACCATCTCCACGGCGGTCCGAATAATTTCTCGAAAGTTCTATGGCAGGCCAGATTCTCTGGCTCACGTGGTGTGGTGTTTACGCATTTCAGCAAAGATGGTGAGGAGGGCTATCCGGGGAATCTGACCGTCAAGGTGACCTACACGCTCACGGACCAAAACGAACTCCGGATCGACTATGAAGCGCAGACCGATAAGCCCACGGTAGTGAATTTGACGAACCATGCCTACTTCAATCTCGCCGGCGGGGGCAGCGCGTTGGACCATGAGCTTTGGCTGGCGGCGGATCGTTACACGGTCTTTGACGAGGAACTAATCCCCACGGGCGAAATTGCGCCGGTCAAAGGCACCGGCCTCGATTTCACCATGCCCACACGTATCGGCGCGAGAATCGACCAGTTCAAGCCGAAGCCCGGTGGATACGACCACAACTTCGTCATCAACCGAAACGGTCCAGGACTCGTGCTCGCCGCCCGACTCACGGAACCCAAGAGTGGGCGTGTGATGGAATTGCGGACCACCGAGCCCGGCGTGCAGCTCTATACCGCGAACCATCTGAAGCACGCAGCCGTGTGTCTGGAGACACAGCACTTTCCCGATTCGCCCAACCAGCCGAAGTTTCCATCGACGATCTTGCGGCCGGGCGAGAGGTTCAAGAGCACGACCGTGTTTGCATTCTCGGTGAAGAAATGACTTTTTTCTCCTGCGACGCCCATTGAATGTTTTTCGTTTGCTGGCCCTATGCTCTCCGTAAGAACTCTGCTCCTCTTCGACGCGGCCGATGGAAAATTGCAGACTCGATAGTCTTGAAGTGACGGGTGCCAGCAAGAGTAGAGGCGGCGTTCGGGGAAGGGAACGAACCGCTCTTGAGCATGGAGGTCATGCTGGCACCCACAAGCGTGAATAGCAGGTCCGCGGCCAGAGTCTCGCAATCAGCATGGGGTGAATACCCCATCGGTGTGTCGTATCTGCCGCCGCACAGCCGATGCGAGCGATTGTTTGCGCCCTGACTTACGGGGCCGAAGAACTTATCCTGCTGGCCCCGTCGCCAAGATCAATACCATCGCAATGACCACCTGCCCCAGCGGCTCGGATTTCCTTGCGTCAGATATTTGGCCTTGGTTGCAGTCAGTCGCTATCGCATCAAAGGCACTCCGATCATTCCTTAGCCGTCGTACTATTTACAGACGTGGCATCTCGCGTATTCTGTGCACCGTTGGGCATGCGTAGATCCATTCTGCAACTGTTAATGACGGCATTTTGCTTTACTGCCTCGCCCATTTTTGCCCAGCCGGTTGTTTCCAACACCCCGCCGGTCACGACGGCTGTGGAGGAGGTCTACAATCTCTCTCTGGTCGTGCAGAAGGTGAACGCGGATGTTGCCGCCGGGCGATTGGCGCCGGTCCTGGATTATTATTATGTCTACATGAAAGCTCTCCAGTTCCTGCTGGCTCGGACTAATTTGACGGGTGCGGGAAAAGAGGCGGAACTGAAGCAGGCGCTCATGAGCTTTTCGGGCAAGCTCAACGGCGTGCGTATCGCAGCGATGAACCGCCGGCAGCCGGCGGCTTCGGCTTCACTAAAGGAACTCAACGATTCATGGGCGCGGTTGAAAGAATTTTACCCGCCTGAATTCATGGCTGCGGTTTCTGACCTGTCGAGCCGTTTCATCTGCCCGGCGCACGCGGATGTTGTGGGGCGCGAAGGCGAACGATGCTCGAAGTGCGGCCGATCACTGCAGAGGATGGATGACTTTTGCGGACTGCCTTCCGGCGAGCCAGTGATCACTGCATCCGCTCGCATGACCGGTCCGCTTACGCCCGGACAAAAGGCCGAAGCGATCTTGCACTTGACGCGCAAGGACGGCGCGCCCGTTCGCGAAAGTGATCTGTTGCCGACGCACTTGCAACGCATTCACCTGTTCGCGATCGATTCCACGCTTTCGGATTATCACCACGAACATCCCACGTCTGCCGGCAACGCCGGCGAATACGCCTTCAGCTTCATTCCGACAAATGTTGGCGGTTATCGCGTATGGCTCGATCTCTTGCCGGCCGCGACACGGCGTGAGGAAATGCCATCGGTGGACCTCGGTCGGTTCCGCGCTATGCCATTCGACCGAAGTGTGAGCGACACGTTCACCAACGCTTCGTGGCAATTGAAACTTAAGATCGATGCAGCACCGCTGCGCGCGGGATTTCCCGCCTGGGGAAGACTCATTGTCACGGACCTTGCAGGCAAACCATGCACGCAGCTTGAACCGATCATGGCGAACTTCGCACATTTCGCCGGATTCCATGAGGATGGCCAGACCGTGTATCATCTCCACGCCGCAGGATTGAAAGACATCGTCGACTCAACGCTGCGCAGCGGTCCCGAAGTCGAACTTTATCTGCCTGGGCTAAAAGCGGGCTTCGTCCGCCTTTTCGCTCAGGTGCAAATTGATGGCCAGGTCGTCACCGCGCCATTCGGCATTTTGGTTCAGCCTTAATCGTTTTACTGGCGGCGGCCCACGAGGATCGCTAGGGTTGCAGTCGTGTTTGGTCAGCTTCTTGGCCCCGAAATTCAAACGCTGATTCATGAGCGCAATTTCAGCGCGCTGAAAGAAATCTTTTGCGAATGGCCTCCGGCCGATGTTGCCGAATTGATCACCGACCTGGCTGATGAAGATCAGGTCATTCTGTTTCGCATTCTGCCGCGTGGGCTCGCCGGACAGGCCTTCGAATACCTGAGCCGCGACGACCAGAAGCGGCTTCTGCAGGCGATGGGCAAAGAGGAGGTCGTCAAGATCATCAACGAGATGTCGCCTGACGACCGCACGGGGCTGTTGGAGGAGTTGCCGAGCAGCGCGGTGACCCGATTGCTGCAACTGCTGACTCCGGAGGAGCGGGCGAAAGCCAAGGATCTCCTCGGGTACCCGGAGCATAGCGTCGGACGTCTGATGACGCCGGACTTCATTGCCATTAAGGACGATTGGACTGTGACCCAAGTGCTGGATCATGTACGCCACGTGGGAAAGGACTCGGAGACCATTAATGTGCTGTACGTCGTGGACGAACAATCGAGATTGATCGATGACGTCCGCATCCGCGAATTTTTGCTGCGGCCGGTCTCGGCCAAAGTTTCCGAGATTCGCAATTCCAACTTCGTATCGCTGAAAGCGACGGATTCGGAAGGCGACGCAATTGCCGTATTCCGTAAATACGACCGGACGGCCCTGCCGGTGGTGGACAGGGACGATAAACTGGTCGGGATCGTCACTGTCGACGACATTCTGGACGTAGCGGAAAAGGAAGCGACAAAGGACATTCAAAAGGTCGGCGGTTCCGAAGCGCTGGACGCGCCTTACCTCAGCATTCGCTGGGCTCACATGATCCGCAAACGCGCGCCGTGGTTGGTGATCCTGTTCCTGAGCGAAATGCTGACCGCCACGGCGATGAGTTTCTTCGAAGACGAGATCGCGCGGGCGGTCGTGTTGGCGTTGTTCGTGCCGCTAATCATTTCGAGCGGCGGCAATTCGGGTTCGCAGGCGACCACGATGATCATTCGCGCGATGGCCATCGGCGAAGTTGCGCTGAGGGATTGGTGGAGAGTGATGCGCCGCGAGATACTATCCGGGCTGGCACTGGGCCTTATTCTTGGCTGCATCGGGTTTTTGCGGATCGCCGTGTGGTCGATGTTCTCGCACCTGTACGGTCCGCATTGGCCGCTGGTAGGGCTCACGATTCTGTGCTCTTTGATCGGCGTCGTAATGTGGGGGACCTTAGCCGGATCGATGCTGCCCTTTGCATTACGCCGAATGGGTTTCGACCCGGCGACAGCTTCGGCGCCATTTGTGGCGACGCTGGTCGATGTCACGGGGTTAATTATTTATTTCACGGCCGCGATGGTCATTCTGCGGGGTTCGCTGTTGTGATACTCCACCAACAGAATATCAGGCAGCCGCGGACTCACGTCCGCAGCTACATGCGGGCCGTGGTCTTTACGCTGGCTTCGCTCTCGTTCGCGTGCCTGTTGGGACAATTTTATGGTTTCTGGACGATGCGATTCTTCGGCTGCTGGGTTCTCCCGCCGGCGACTGCAATGCTTTGTTTTATTGCCTGGCGGCATCGATTTGATCCCAGGGATTTGCGAAGTCCACATACATGGATCGTTCGAGGAGCGATCGGAGGGATGATCGCGGCGTTCGCGTACGATCTTTATCGGCTGCCGTTTGTTTTACGGGGCGCGCCGCTCTTCAAAGTCTTTCCTCGATTCGGTGAGTTGCTATTGGGAAACACCGAACCGCGCTGGCTCGTGCAGTCGCTCGGCTGGACGTATCACTTTTCCAACGGCGTAGCGCTCGGCATCATGTTCCTGGCGATGATCAGCCTTATTAAGAGGCCGCCATTCTTCATAGGGGCGATCTGTTGGGCGCTCTTGATTGAAACGCTGCTGCTCCTGACGCCTTACACGGCATTCTTCGGCCTGAACCTCAACAGCAAGTTCCTGCTCCTCACCCTGAGCGCGCACCTGATCTTCGGAATCGCGCTTGGAGCTTACTGCCGGCGATCTGCTGCCGCCGCGAGCGAAAAGACAACGGGCTGGCACCCTCACCCTGGGGCATCGACGCCGAGCAGACCGCGAGCATCAAGCTGCATATGAAGTACGGGTTCGAGCAGACTGCACATCTCAAGGAAGTGGGGTTCAAGTACGAGCGCTGGCTTGATGTGGTGTACCTGCAGCTTTGGCTTTGACGCATTTTCCCACGACTGCCCTGATCGAGGCTTCTGGTCGACAACGATCTTCCGCCGAAGGATGAGGCCTACTTTGAAAGGCGAATAGTTCTCATGAGCGAACAAACCCCCGTCACTCCCGACAAGATCCTCCAGCTCGGCTTCGGTTTCTGGGCGTCGAAGACGCTTCTTTCGGCGATCGAGCTGGGGCTCTTCACGCAGCTCGCCAAAGGTCCAAAGGATCTTGAGCAGCTTCGCACGACGCTCGGGCTCCATCAGCGCAGCGCCCGCGATTTCTTCGACGCGCTCGTCGCCCTCGGCATGCTGCAGCGCGACGCCGCGGGCAAATACAGCAACACGCCGGAAACCGCGATCTTCCTCGACAGGGCCAAGCCGCAATACGTCGGCGGGATCCTGGAGATGTGCAGCGCGCGGCTCTATCCGTACTGGGGTTCGCTCACCGAAGCGCTCAAGACCGCATCGCCGCAGAACGAAGCCAAGGGCGGCGGCGATGATCCGTTTGTCGCGCTCTACGCGTCGCCGGAAAAGCTCGAGCATTTCCTCAAGGCGATGACCGGCTTGAGTCTGGGCACCGCCAACGCGATGTCGGCGAAGTTCCCTTTCGAAAAGTACAAGACCTTCGCCGACGTCGGCTGCGCGCAAGGCGGGCTGCCGGTCGTGGTGGCGCAGAAACATCCGCATCTCAAAGGCATTGGCTACGACCTTCCGCAGGTCGGGCCGGTCTTCGAGAAGTATGTCGCATCTTTCGGGCTGCAGGATCGGCTCAAGTTCCAGGCCGGAAACTTCATGAAGGATGCGATGCCGAGCGTCGACGTGATCATCATGGGCCACATCCTGCACGACTGGGATCTGCCCATGAAAAAGATGCTGCTGAAGAAGGCGTACGACGCGCTGCAGCCAGGCGGCGCGCTGATCCTCCATGAAGCGCTGATCGACGACGACCGCCGAACCAATGCGTTCGGTCTGCTGATGAGCCTCAACATGCTGATCGAAACGCCAGGCGGGTTCGATTACTCAGGCGCCGACGCCAAGGCATGGATGAAGGAAGCCGGCTTCCGCGAGACGCGCGTGGAGCACCTGGTGGGGCCAGATTCGATGGCGATTGGGATTAAGTAGCCGAGCCGGCAACAGGCGGAATCAATCGCTCCAGCGGCACGCTCAAAGTCGTCCCATCGGCTTTCGGCAACGCCAGCGAGCCATGTCGCGCGATGACCCGGCGGGCCTCGCCTTCGCGGACGATTCCCTGCGTCATCATCGCGTGATATTGCTCAGTCGTGAGGCGGAGAAGCGCATACTCCGGCTCTCCGGGCGCGGCAGAACGACCATGGTGGAAGCGATGCTCATGACTTTGACGGTCTTGCCGTACCGCCCTCCATCATATCCTTCCCGCTCCTTCCACGGTAATAATGTCTGGCGTGAAAGAACGCATTCAAAAGGTCCTGGCCAATTTCGGCGTCGACTCCCGGCGGAACATCGAGCAGATGATCCTCCAGGGGCGCATCGCCGTGAACGGCAAAGTCGTCGCCCGCCTCCCAGTCATGATCGACCCGGAGGTAGATCGCGTCACCGTTGATGGCGAGACCGTCCGCCTGGCGACCACCCGCAAGGGCAAGGCGCCGGTCCAGAAGCTCTACTTCCTGCTCAACAAGCCTAAAGGTGTTTACAGCACGAATGTCGCGCAAGGCGAGCAGCGGCTGGCGAAGGACCTTCTCCCGCCGGACGTGCCGCATCGGGTGTATCCGGTGGGGCAGCTCGACGCCGATTCAAAGGGGTTGTTGCTGCTGACCAACGACGGCGAGCTTACGAATTTGCTCACGCACCCGCGCTACGAAATGCCGCGCACTTACCGCGTATCGGTCAGCGGCAAGATCTCCGACGCCGCCGTCAAGGCGCTGGAACAAGGAATGTGGCTGGCCGATCGCGAAGGGAAGGGATTCAAGTCGGCCAAATCGAAGGTGAAGATCATCCATCAGACGACTCGCGAGAGCACCCTGGAAGTCACGATGGCGCAGGGCCGCGATCGGCAGGTGCAGCGCATCCTGGCCAAGTTCGGCCATAAGGTGCGCGAGCTGACGCGAACGAAGCTCGGCAATCTGTCGCTGCATGGCGTTGGGACGGGGCAGGTTCGCCTGCTCACATCGCGCGAGGTGAAGGACCTCTACGAGCAGGCGAAGAAAGCCGCTCCGCGCAAGGCAACAAAGCCGCCGGCGGCTAAAGAGACTCGCCCCACGCGCAAGCCGGTGCGCTCCGCCGATGCGCGAAAGGATCTCGCGGTCGAGTTCGAAGACGATGAACTGATCAAGGAAATCGGCGGACAAACGTCAGGAGACACCGCGGCGGTCGACTTTGTCGATCTCCCTGAATCGGAACAGCAGGAGTTGGAAGCCGAAGCCAGAGCGGCGGCGGGCAAACGCCCAGCTAAAGCCGAAGAAGAGATCGATGACGACTTGCCGGAATGACTCGAGCGAATACATGTGGCATAAAAGAGAGGACGCAGAGAAGGAATCGCTTCTTCTCTGCGTCCTCTGCGTCTCTGTGGTGAACCGGGCTTATTCCGCCCACTTGCGCATTTCAGTTCGCGGCGGGAACGAGATCTTCTTGGGCAGCTGGCCGATCGCCTGGTTGACGGCGTTTCGGTAGTCCTTGTATGCCTGCTCCCCTGAGAACACTTTGCCGAAGCCACGGGTTCCGACGATCACATAACCATCGGCCGGGGTCTCAAGCTGCGGCGATCCCGACTCGATCGTGTTCGGGACGCCGTGCTGATTCAGGAAATCGGAAACGTCAATCGCGATCTCCTGCTGATCGCCGCGATACCGGCTGATGATGCAGTAGTTGAGACCGACAGCGCGCTTGGCGACGCCGCTGTCAATTCTCGCGTCTTCGAAAATGCCGTTGGGCGTGAGCTGGCCGGAACCCTGGCCGCCGGGCGCGGAAGGCTGCGCGCCGTTGTTCCGCGGCGTGCGATCGGCGATCGGGGGGAGATCGGCCGCTTTCGGAGATTTCGGCGTCGAACGCGCCGGGATATCCAGCGGCCCGCCTGCTCCGGCCTTCGCCTGTGGCACAGGCTGCGGCGCGGGCGCGGGTGAAGCGTTCGCTGACGACGGTTTCCCGGCGCGCTTGCCGATGATGTACGCCGCCCCAACCACCACCAGCAACGCCACCAGGCTGATGACGGCGGTGTTGAAGCGAACCTTCAGGGTCACCTGATGCTTGTCGCGATCGAACGCGACCTGATTCTTGGAGCCCCGCGTCGATTCCTCCGGCGCATCGGTCGATCGACCATACGTCGGCATGACGGTCGTGTAGGTAACCGGACCGGTCGAAGCCGAAACATCGTTGCCTGGCGCGTCGATCGATTCGGCATCGGCGCTGGTTGCTTCGGCAACCACCGGCGCCGACTTGCGCGCGGCCAGATTCTGCGCGGTAATCCCCGCGGTCGGATCATTCGGATCCTGCGCCTCGACCGGCGCGGCGACCGGTGCCGGCGCGGAAGCAGCACGGACGCGCTTCTCCAGCATCGTCGCGATCCACTTCTTCCCAAGCGCGAAAACACTGGGCTTTTCGACTGTTCTGTAAGGAGTGCCCGGCGGCGGGGTGGTGGAAGTGCGCGCGGGTGGTGATGTAGCGCTGTTGCCTGCGCCGTTTGCCGCGGCACGTGCGCGGTGGGCCGCCATCACTTCGAATAACGCGGTTGAGTTCTTGCGCTTGGCCATCCGTGACCTACCTTTGCACAAGGAATGCATCGACAAATCGGAACGCAGCCGATCTGCCAAAACCCGGGCCACGCCGACATCCTTGGCGGCTTTTTACCCAGATTGACAGGAAGAATAAGGGTTTATGGATGGAGGGTCAAGCGTGCAAAGGCAAACGGGGTGGGAAGATGCGTAAGGCAATGCTGAATGCGGAGTGCTGAATGCTGAATGAAAGTGCATTTCTCCATTCAGCATTCAGCACTCCGCATTCAGCATTTCTGCCGTCATATCCCTCATATCCCTCCCCCAAACCGCAGGCGACTTGCCTTGCCTATCCCCAATCGTATGTCCCTCCTGGCGCATTGCCCGCGCCCCAGGAGTTGTCATGAGTAAGCCGTACAAGATGCAGCGCCCGGTGATGGATCCGACCTTCGTCGAGGAGATGCAGGCTCCAAAGGTTCAGCGGCGGTGGGTTCGCTTCCTCGCCGGCTCGTTCCGCTGGCTGGCTCGCAAGATGCTCAGCCATCCGCTGCGCTGGCGGAAGGCCAGGCCGGCCGACTACCAGGAGAACTGGAGCGCCCGCGTTATGCGCGGCTTCGCCTATCGGCTTCTCTTTGCACCGGTGATGATCGCGCTGATTGCCTGCGCGTTCGTCTTCCTGGGCACGCACCCCAAGCGTGCCGCCGCCGAGCGCGATCCCGGCGCGTTCGACCTCCATTATGAGCAGGTCAGCTTCGCGAGCGAAGACGGCGTGCAGCTTAGTGCCTGGCTGGTTCCTGTCGTCGACGCCCGCCGCGTCAATCTCCACCGCGATCGTCTGCTGAGGCAGGTTTACCCGGCGGTCGTGCTGGTCCACGACCACGGACAGTCGCAGGAACAGGTGCTCCCGTTGATTCGTCCGCTGCACGAAGAGGGAATGGTCGTGCTGGCGATCGGCGTGCGCGGCACCGGCCTGTCGAGCGGAGCGGGACAGACGTTCGGCCTGAATGAGTCCGGCGACGTCATCGCCGCCGTCAAAATGCTCCGCCAGCATCCGTTCATCGATACGAAGAAGATCATGGTCGTCGGCCTCGGCACCGGCGCGAACGCCGCGGTCCTGGCGGCGGAGAAGGATGCAGAAATCCGCGCGATGGTCCTGCTCGACCCGCTCGACGATGCCAGCGACGTTGTCACTCGCCGAATCGGCCCGAACAACTCGCTGCTGCACTGGATGAAGCCGGCGACGCGCTGGGCGTTCGAGGTGGCGTACAAGCACGACATCGAGGAGATCGCACTGTCGCAGCACCAGAAGTTGCTGTCATCCCGGCCATTCCTGCGTCTGGATCAAACGACTCAGGACAGCCGGTTGCATGGCGAGATCGTGGAGAAAGTACGGACGTATTGCCGGCAGGCGATGAGGTGATCGGCCTGACGGTGAACCGCCCTCAGTTCCCGCCTCAGTCGCTCGCTCCCAATGCGATCCCCGTCTCGATCAGCCACGCTTTCGCCTTCTCCGCATCGCTGCAGATCAGGAAAACCTCCTGCACCGTCCCAGTCCCCGTGTAAAGGCATTTCAGCCCGGCGTCGGTTGGATACTGGACCTTGAAGTTTGGCGGAGTCTTGCCCCGGCGGGTCTTGATCCGGCCGGGGACGATGCGGCTGACGTGCGGGCATTCTCGCACGATCTTGTCGAGGATCGTATCGAGCCCGCCGACCCGGCCATGCTGTCGCTTGATGCGGCCGAACTTCATTGCGGAATCATACGCGATCTAAGAGATCGTCCCTCACCCTACAGTGCTATTGCAATTCAACTCGCGAAGCGCGGTAACATATCACCGCCGAACGCGCCCGAGGGTATCACACCTCTTTGCCTCGAAGCAGTCCGGTTGGATTGGAGTAACGTATGCGATCTGTCGCGGCGATCGTGTGGGGGATCGCGGTTCTTCTGCAGTTGAGCAGCGCTTCGTCCGCCGCCGCGCCGAATGCCGGCGCGCTTGCCGCGCGCGTTGATGAGCAGATCGACGCGCGGCTGAGCAAGGAAAGCGTCAAACCGGCTGAGACAGCGGACGACGCCGAGTTCCTCCGCCGCGCTTATCTCGATCTGCACGGCGTCGTGCCGACGCGCGATCAGGCGAAGCAGTTTCTCGCCGACACCAATCCCGACAAACGTGCCCGCCTGATCGACGAGCTGCTCGCCAGCCCGCGCTACGGCCAATACATGGGCGACATGTGGCAGGCGTACCTGATGTCGCCACTGGCGGACGATCGGCATCCGCGCGCGACAAAGCTGCGCGGCTGGCTCGCCGAGCAATTCAACACCCGCACCTGGGATCGCATCGCGTCCGACCTGCTGACGGCGACCGGGAAGATGGAAGACAACCCCGCCACCTGCTACCTGATCGAAGGGCGTCTTCCGCGCACGGTGCCCGACCTCACCGACATCGCCACCCGCTATTTCCTGGGCGTTCGTCTCAACTGCGCGCAGTGCCACGATCACAAGACGGTGAAGTGGACGCAGGAAGATTACTGGGGCGTGGCGGCGTTCTTCGCGCAGATCCAGACGCCACGCCGGGCGAAGCAGGTCTACGAGCTCGGCGTGATCGACGACGCGAAAGTTTCCCTTTCGACGCTGAAAGATTCCGACGCGATCGATGGATTCACCCTTCGCCCGCCGACCTTCCTCGGCGGACAGGAGATGTCGGCTAGCAAGACGACGAACCGTGCTGCGTTCGCGCAGTGGATGACGTCGCCGCAGAATCCCTACTTCGCGCGGGCGATGGCGAACCGCACATGGTGGCGGCTGTTTGGCCATGGAATCGTTGATCCAGTCGACGACATGCATGAGGCCAACCTCCCTTCGCATCCAGAATTGCTCGATCTCCTCGCGCAGCAGTTCACCGAATCCGGCTACGACCTGAAGCTCCTCACGCGGTCGATCATGCTGAGCCGCGCCTACCAGCGCACCAGCCGGCCCGGTGAGGCGGATCAGAAGCAGGTGGCACTGTTCGGCCGCATGTCGATCAAGCCGCTGTCGGCGGGGCAGTTGTACGACTCGCTGGAGACAATCTTCGGCTCGCCGGAAAAGACCCGCGGCATCGATCTCCGCCAGATCAAGTCGCGCGACGAGTTCACCGAGTTCTTCGGCGAGACCGGCGATCCGAATCCGGTCGAGTACCGCCGGGGAATTCCGCACATGCTGCGGCAGATGAATTCCGGGCAGTTTGCTGGGCGGAATCTGGACGCGCTTGTGGGCAGCGTGAGTACTTCGCAGCGTCCGCCGGCGGAGATCGCGAACGATCTGTTCCTCACGATCCTTTCCCGGCCCGCGACCGCCGATGAGCAGAAACGGTTCGAGGCGTATGTGCAAAAGGCGGGCTCGGCGCAGAACGCCTGTCGCGAATTGGCGTGGGTGCTGATGATGACAAGCGAGTTTGCGCTGAATCATTGAGACACGTTTGTCAGCCGCAAAGCGGCGACTCAACCATAGCCCAGGGTGGAGTGATCGGCCGAAGGCCGTCACGGAACCCTGGGTGGCCGGATCGATCGGAATCAAGCTCTGAAGGAGCGCCTCAAAGTTGCGGCATTGAGTCGCCCCTTCAGGGCTCAGTACGTTGGCGCCATGACTCCTGGGGCTTACGCCCCAGGCTATGGTTAAGACGCCGCGTTGCGGCTGAGGCGCTTGTAATTGGAGAATCATGGCAACAACCTTCGATCGCCGAAAATTCCTGGCCACCGCCGCCGCGGGCGCAACGCTTCCCGGCTGGCTCGGGCGCCTGGCCGCCGGCGCGGAAGGCGCACAGAAACCCAAGTCGGTCATCCTGCTCTGGATGGCCGGCGGGCCGAGCCACATTGACACCTTCGATCCGAAGCCCGATGCGCCGGCGAACATTCGCGGCGAGTTCAACGCGATCGAAACCTCCGTCTCCGGCATCCGCATCAGCGAACACTTTCCAAAGTTCGCAAAACTGATGCAGCACGCAGCGATCCTCCGCGGCATGAGCACGCAGGAGTCAGACCACAAGCTCGCGACGTACAACCTGCACACCGGCTATCAGAACCGCGGCGCGATCGCCTTCCCGAGCCTGGGCGCGATCGTCTCGAAAGAACTCGGCAAGCGCGACGTGGCGTTGCCGAACTTCATCACGATCGGCCGCGGGCCGCAGGAAGCGCTCGCTGCCGGCTTCCTCGGGCCGGACAACCAGCCGCTGCGCGTAAACGACCCGCATCGCGGCCTGGACTTCATCGATCCGGCCGGCGAAGCGCGGCAGTTGGAATTGCTGCAGCAGTTCGATCAGGGTTTCGACGATCGCTACCACAGCCTCGCCGCTCAGACGCACCACTCCGCGGTCGATCGCGCCGTGAAGCTGATGAACTCCCAGCAGAAGCAGGCGTTCGATCTGTCGAAGGAGCCGGACGCGATCCGCGATTCCTACGGCCCGCCGGCCAGCATCAACGCCAAGCCCGCAGCCGGCGGGAAAATGACCAAGATGGCCAACAGCGGCGAAAAGTCCGGCAGCTTCGGACAGGCCTGTCTGATGGCCCGGCGCCTCGTCGAAGCCGGCGTGCCGTTCGTCGAAGTAGTCATGGGCGACGGCGTCGGCTGGGACACGCATCGCGACAACTTCGCCCGCGTCCGCGCCCTCTCGCTCGAATGCGACGCCGCGATGTCAGCACTCGTCACAGACCTCAAGAGCCGCGGCCTGCTCGATTCGACGCTGGTCGTCTGGATGGGCGAATTCGGCCGTACGCCGCAATGCACCGGCGGCGGACGCAATCACTGGGCGAAGGCCTGGAGCACCGTGCTGGTCGGCGGCGGCATCAAGGGAGGCCAGGTCATCGGCAAGACCGACAAGGACGGCGCGGCGGTCGTCGACCGCCCGATCAGCGTCCAGGATTTCCTCGCGACGATCTGTACGGTCACCGGCATCGACTACAAGCGGAAGAACCACCCGGCCGGCGTGAACCGCCCGATCCCAATCGTGGATACGAGCAAGGATGTGAATGTGGTGAAGGAACTACTGTAGGCCAAACAAAAAAACCAGCCAGAAACCATACAGGACCATACAGGAAGCATACAGGAACCGTACAGGAATCCTCCCCAGATGCCCTCGGGCGTGACGAGGCACACACAACCTCGCGGTGGCGCGTGCTTTGGAGTTGTCGGCGAACAACCATCGCGAATGTAGCAATTTGTAACATTCACGCCCGCACCTCGATACTGACAAATAACCAAACTAAGGAATGCCAGCAGGTTACGCCAATCACGGCCGCGTGGACCGCCAACCGCTGCATCGACCCTTCGTGTAACAATGTGTAACACGCCCATCGTCGTGCCTCAGTGATCCACCGAGACCCAGCGGCACGACCCGCTTGTAAACCACAGACAAACCACAGACAACCGTAGACAAACCGCAGGCAACCGCAGACAGATCCGTCCGGAGTGTGGCAAGAGCACCTGCCTGAGCGCGCGTTCCATTACCCCTTCCCCCGGTACGCCGGGGGAAGGACGGGAAGGGGGCTCGGACCAAGACGCGTCATTCTGCGCAATTAGCCGATCTTACATATTCAAATGCCAAAGAGCGCAGCAGAACCGACAGGAGCCAGCAGCTTCACGCCGTTCGACCTGCTGCAATTGTACTCCGAATTATACCCGAACACACGGCGATTGAAAACGAATAAATGCCAACGTAGGTGAGTACACCCACCCTACAAACTGCACCTGCGCTGCCAGCCGTTCCTGCAGCCGGGCGGGGAGCATGACCAGCCGGTCCTTGTCGCCTTTGCCGGCACGGACGATGATTTGCGCGCGACCGAGGTCAATATCCCTGACCCGCAACGTGCAGCATTCGCTGATCCGCAGGCCGGTCCCATCGAGCAACTCCGCCATCAGCCGGGACATCCGTTCCGGCGGCAGGACGTCGAGCAGACGGACCACCTCCGCGGCCGATAGGACCGTCGGGAGCCGGGCAGGCCGGGTGCTGCGCAAGAGTTCGAACTTTCCGAGATGATCCGGCGCGATAACGCCTTCCAGCACGTGCTTGTAAAGGAAGACCAGCGCATTGAGCGCCTGGTTCTGCGTTGAGGCGGCGAGGTTTCGCTCCCCGACGAGGTGATTGAGAAACGCTTCGATGTCCGCCGTGCCCAGTTGCTCCGGGGGCACCCATTGTCTTTGCATTTCGGCACAGTAGCGAAGGAATCGGCCGATCCACTGGCAATAAACGCGGGCGGTCCTCCCTGACATGCCCCGACGGCGGCAGACGAGGTCTGCGCGTTCGAGGAGTTTCATGGTTCTAACGGATACCGAACCGCCAAGGAGGTTGTCAAGCAGGAAATTTCTCGTTTGACGCATCGCCAAACGAGCGAGATGATGCGAGCGACGGGGGGCTGCTATCTTGCGCCGCCTGTCGAGTCAATCATAGTTCCGCTGCACATAACCGTTTCTACTGCCGAGATTTAGGGTAATTTAAGGAATCGTCGACGGTCTTGACACGGGTGGTACGCTCCTGGCGTTCCGCGCGCAGAACGGGTACGTTGCAGCGGACGGCCCGCCAGGAGCGTACCCCCGGCCGCCGCTTCCAAGGTGCTTCTACTTCTGCGCGTCGAGCGCGATGTGCAGCAGAACCTCTCACTGCACTGGATCGGCCGGGACCGGCGTTCACGTTCCAATCGCGTTGTCGGCCGACCAGTGAGTTCGGGTACGTTATCCGACCGGAGGAACGGTGTTCGGATTCTCCAAGAAGAAGCCCGCAGCGAACGCACCGCTCCCATCGCCCGAGGCCGAACGCGAGCGATACGCGGGTCGCCCGCTGCTCATCGTGCTCGAAAACTACGTGCTCGACTGCATCGCCGAGCTGCCGGCGGACAAGCAAGCGCTGGCCCGCTCCGTCGTGCAACGCGTTTGGAGTGGCGGGGACGATTGGAAAGCGACCGTCCGCGAGCAACTGCAAATTGCACCGAGTATGGACGACGCGCTGCGCGGCATGTGGTCGCGGAACCAGGAACTGGCAAGGCAACACAATCAGCAGTTGCACCCAATTCAGTTCGCGAAGATGGTCGTCGATCAGAACTTCGCCCACTTGATCGGGTAAAGATTTTGGCCGCGCGGCCGGTCGGATAACCCACCAATGCACCGGACCGGGCCGGCGGTATGGTTTCTGTCGGTCGGGCGCGGCTCGGTGCCGGCCCGGCCGGTGATCGGCCCTACGTTATCCGGCGAGGCAACTCGGCCCACGATGCGTTACCGCGACCGCAAACCACCGAACACCAAGGCCGAATTCGCTGAAGTAGGGCGTCGCTGGCGGTCACTTGGCTGGGAGGAGGTCCCGGAAGCGGAAATGCCCGACATAACGGCTGCGGTGGAGTCCCGTTTTGATCCGCAACGCAAAGGAGATCTTCGGATTCCCCGCCCCGCCCGGGCGTGGCTGCTCCCATGGCGCCAGGCCTTGCCGGAGGAGATCGAGGCGGAGTTCACGCTCAAACTGCTAAGCGCGTTTCGTCGCTGCATTCGCCTCGGTGAGCGTCTGCTGGTGATCGACCCGCAACACCAATGGTATCGTTTAGACCCTCACGGCGGCATCACCGCCGCCACACGCGACGAATGGGCGATGCCGATGTTGCCGGACGGAGACACGTACATATACCTCGCGCCTGACTTCCGGTTAGGCGTAATCTCCAGATGGCATCCGACCGGCCCGGTCACGCTGTTCGGCCAAAACCTGTTAGATGCCTTCGCGGAGGACCCGCCGACGAGATTCCTGGAAGTCTGCGGCCCCGGCCGGACCGGTCGCCGGATAACCAGGCGATGCAGCGGACCGGAGCCGCGGATATAGTCTCGTTCGACCCAAGTTGCTGAGGCGCGGCTCCGGCCGCTGATCGGCCTTGCGTTATGCCACCTGGCCAACCATCAATCGATGTGATTCGGCAGAAGTTGAAGTATGCGTCCTCGCTCGGGGAGGCAGTTGGCGACGCGGTGAAGGCAGCTGTGCCTGGCATCCTGCAGTTCGAAATCAGCTGCCGATTGGACGGCACGGCGGAGATCTCCGGCATCATCGTAGAAATCACTGGTATCGTGTCATCGGATGACGCACGGCAGCGTGCGGAGGCGGCAGCGCGAGCGGTCAAAAACGTACAGCGACTGATTAACAGCCTAACGGTGGCATAACCAGCCGACTATGAATCCCGCGCGGGGTCAAGGCTGACTTGTTTGCGCACATTGTCCGCCCGCCGCGGAGCGGCGGTCTCCTTTCTGATTTTTGACGCCTTTTTCGTTCGCCTGCCAAGCCGCTCATGGCGCGCGTGCGCTTCAAACGACTATTCGATGGTCTTCGGGACGCTTCGTTCGTCCCGAGCCTCATTTACTCAGACGAGGCCTGCGCCTCATTCGCTGCATCGCGCGTCCGGGACTCGCGTCCGTCGCGCGCACTTGGTTAGTCGAGGTCTGCAGGCTCGTTCGCACGGCTGCGATTCAGCAAAGCTTCGGCGGCGATCCGTTGCGTCAACTGTTCTTCCGATCGGCGGTTCTTCTGACCAAACGTTATTCTTCCTGACGCTTCGTCACGTCGTCAGGCTCAGAGTTGCGGGCGGGCCGCCGGGGACGCGGAACGGCTGGTTGTCACGCAGCATCGCCCACAGGATCGTCAGCAGCCGGCGGGCCAGGGCGACGATCGCGATCTTCCGCCGTCCGCGGCTGCCGCGGCTGATCTTCGCCACCCACGCCTGCGCCCACGGATTGTGCCTCCAGACCACCCACGCCGACTCCACCAGCATGCTGCGCAACAGGCTCGGGCCGCGGCGGGTGATGTGGCCGAAGCGCGACATCTCGCCGCTCTCGATCTGCTTGGGCACCAGGCCGCCATAGCTGGCGACATGCTCGGCGTCGGTGAAGCGGTGCGGGTCGTCCAGGTGCGACACCACCGCCTCGGCGACACGCGGGCCGACGCCTTTGATCGTCTGCAGCAGCTTGACGCGATCGTCTTCCGCCGCCAGCGCGTCGAGCTTGCGATCGAAGATCTTCAGCTGCGCATCGGCGTCGGCCATCAGCTGCAGCTCGGCGTGCAGCCGGCCACGCCAGAGATCCAGTACGTCGGTGCACTCGGCCAGCGGCCTGGCGTGCTTGCGGAGCTGTTCGACGCCGGCCTGCGTCCACTGCTTGCTGCCGCGGACCAGTGCGATCCCCTGCTGGCTGAAGATGGAGCGGATGGCGTTGCGCGACTGCGTCCGCCTGGCAACGACGGATCGTCGGTGCAGGATGAGCCGACGCTTCTGCCGCTGAATAGGCGAGGGCATGTGCACGATGGTGAGCTGATCGAGCAGCGCCAGCTTCGCGAGCTTCAGCGCGTCGTCGCGGTCGGTCTTGCGTTTGACGCGTCGCCATTGCCAGGCCTCGGAGTTGGCGGCGACGACCTTGGCGACGAGTCCGAGTGCGACGCAAAGGTCATACACCCAGCCGCAGCAGTCGCAGGTCTCGAAGACCACCAGCGTGTCGGCGGCAGGATCGGTCGCGTGACGCGCCAGCAGGTCGTGCACCGCGCTCGGCGACATCTCGACCGCCTCAAAGACATGCGAGCGATCCACGGCGTTCATCACGCACGCGACCGTCTTGAACTTGCCCAGATCCAGAGCGATGATTCGACGCATACCCATGCAGTCCTCCTGTGGTAAGGAACGCTGCCGATCCTCGCGGATCGGGGAGCGGGATTGCATGGGTTCTTTGCAGCGGACCGGGCGGGCGTCGCGGTCCTCGTGATTTGGGAAGTGGTCGGCGCCCGCACGGCCGCTGAACGGGATTCCGTTAGGCCCTGGAGGCGCTGATGCAGTTCGAGGCGTTCTGGCTGGCGACCGGCGAGCAGCCCTTCGAGGCGACTTCCGCGGGGCTTGCCGAATGCTACCGCCTGAGCGTGCGCACCGCCCTTGGCGAGGAACACCGCGTCTTTCGCATGCAGCGGCCGGCGCTGGGCGGCGTGGACGGGTCCGAGTTCGTAGCGCACTTCTTCCAGTTCGGGCCGGGCAACGCAGCGTCGGCTTGGACCCACCGCATCCCACTGGAGGCCCGACACTGGTCCGGGTTGGCCGCGCTGCTCGATGTCGCTGCCTTCTGGGAACTACCCGAGCGGATCGACGGCGGCGGGCTAGACGGCGCCATCTACACCCTCGAGGGGTTCCGAGCCGGGCAGCGGCACCGGATCGAGCGGTGGTCGCCCGACCCGGTCGCGTCCGGTGGGGAGTTGGTGTGCGTTGTCACCGACTACTTGGAGCGGCTCGGGTTCTTGGCCGCGTATCATTGCGAGTTGCACCAGCGGTACGGATAGGGCGGTCCGGCCTAACCCGCCGGCGAGAATAAAGGGGACGTAGCTATTTACTACAAATGATGTCTAATAATGACGGCGCGATCGCGTGTCTCGGGAACTGCCCAAGCTTCAGCTCGAGATTTGATCGACAGTCGATTCATCCCGCCGCTGTCTCATCGCCACGATTCCCAAGCCCAGCACGCCCAGCACCGCCGCCAGCGTGGCGTATCCGGCCGGCCACGGTCCCTTGCCCGCCGCGGACGTTTCAACGGGAGCCGGGGCGGACTTTGGCTCGGCGGCGGCGACGGGCGGCGGCGGCCACGGATTCCGCTCGGCAAGGCCGTTGGGAATCACCTCCGCCGTCTGCGTGTTGCCGGCGGCTTCGTCCAATCGCTTCAGCGTCACCGGGCCAAGCCGGCGGCGCATGCCCGTTTCGCTCAGCAGCGTCGCCGCCGCGGCACGCACCTTCGCGTCCGGCGAATCGAGATATGGAAGGATCAGCGACGGCGGTTCGTCGCTTCCCCGCAGCAAATCCCGGAGTCGCGAGACGACCAGCTCGCGCAGCCGATCGTCCTTCGTCGCCAATGCGCGGACCAGATGCGGCCGGCTGACATTCGCCGCTCCACCCTTCGACAGCACCGAAAAGAGAGCGACCTCCGACACCTCCGCAACCGGCGATTCGACCAGCCGCGCGTGTTGCTTTGTAAAGAGGGTGCCGTAGAGCGCGGGTCGGGTGCGCATGAGGATCGCCGACTGCCGCGCCGTCTCAGGATCGCTGCTGGAAAGCAAATCGCGCAGCGAACTGGCGGCGAGGTCGATGTTCTGCGAGGCGTCGGTCGGATCGTAGTTGGTCGCCAGCGCGCCGAACACCGCCGCCAGGCCCTTGCGCGTCGCGGCGTCGGAGAGCTTTTGATCCCGCAGGAGATCCGCCGGGTAACCGAGTGCCTTGGCCAGTTCCGCCGCGATCGGTTCACTCTCTTCGCTGTTCGCCTTTTCTCCGAAAAACCTGATGACGTGTCCGATGCTGGTACGCCCGGCGCGGGTCAGCGCCTCGGCGGCAGCGGCTCGGACCTGGATCGAATGGGAGAGCAGCGCTCTGGCCAGCGCATCGGTGGTCGCGGGTGCGAGGTCTTTCGCGCCCGTGGCGCGCTTGAGCACCGCCATCGCTTTGATCCGCACCTGCGTCGATTCATCGTGTCGCGCCTGCGCCTTCGGATCAGGGTCCGGTTGTTGGTAGAAGCGTTCCAGTGCCCCGAAGAACGGGTGTGAGCCGTCGATCACCGAGCGATGGATATCGCGCCCCTTGTCGCTGATCATCGCCAGGCCGCCGGACGCGGAAGCCCGGCGGTCCACCGTTTCCGTTTCGTCGCGAACCATTTCCTGGAGCAGCGCGAGCGCGTCGTCGCTGGCTCCGGTTTTGGCGAGGAACCGGCCGATGCCAATCGGCGGCAGCGTCGATCTCTTCAAAGCGGCAAGTAATTTCGGCGCTGCGCCGTCGAGCTCGGCGATCTTCCGCAGGAGGATTCCGGCGGCGGAGCTGGTCGTCCACTTGTCTTCCTGGAAATGCGCCGTGAGGGCGGGAATGGCGGCGATCGCCGCCGAATGCGCGGCTGGCTCGATCGGCTGTTCCTTGAACACGGTGGAGCAGGCCAGGACTACGGCCTGAAGCTGATATCGATCGAGCGTGGGAATCGCTTCGAAAACCACGCGCTGGCATTCGGATCCGCCGCCGAGGACGAATTGAAACGGACCAGAGTGCATGCCAATCCATTCCCAGTTCTGGTCCCTTCCTTTGACTTGCTTCAGCTTCTCAATCTCGCGCGTCGCCCAGTCGATCTGTTCCTTCGGCGGAGTTGTGTATTGGCGTGTCGCGGGAGCGATTGCAGGCTGCTGGGCCGCCGATGGATCAGCGCCATGTGCCGCAGGCATAATGAAGTTTGATGACAGAAGCAGAATCACCGCCGCTGCCGCCGCCGTCTTTTGCTTTGTCAGCGCCGCCGAAAGTAATCCGCGTCCGGCGACGACCAGCACCGCCGCCGCGACCGCGAAGAAGATGGCGTGCGACACTTTCGTTGCGTCATCGTTGTCCCGGCTGCTGAAGCCCGCGCCGTGGAGGAAACATCCCACGGCCGCCAGCAGTGTGAAAAACAGGAGCAGGAAGCGTGTCAGCGGCTGCGCGATCAGCAGTCGCCATCGCTCGTGCATTCCTTCGGGAAGGAGCCGCTCTCCGGTCTGGTGATGCGCGAAATATTTCCGCGCCGAAGTTGTGCTGAGCGCGCCAAGCAGAATCAGCGGGTAGCCAAGCGTCACGACGATGCCCAGGAGTTTCAAGCCGACATCGTCCCGCTCTTTCGCGTTCAGCGGCAGCGACGACGCCCAGACCAGCGTCAACGCCAGCGAGCCGACGCTGACGATCAGCCGCAGATAAGCCCACAGCCGGTGAATGCGGCACGCGCCGGAAATCCTCGCCACCAGCGCGATCCCGCTGATGAGCAGAAGCAGCGCCAGCGCCGCGTTCACCATCGCCTGGTACGGCAGCAATCGGACCACGTGGAGGCTTCCCGGATCGGCGGGCGTGAATCGGCGGCGGGGCGGGGGCATCGGGTTGCCGTCGGCATCGGTGCCGTAAGCAAATGCGCTTTCGCTCACCTCATGGCCGTCAGGATAGATGCGGACGCGCTGGCCATTGTCCTGGATGCTCACCCACGGGTTGCCGCCGCGCTGCAGCGACAGCCGCTCGATCGGCACCACGTAAAAGCTCGTGAAAGACAGATGCCGGAAAGACGGCTGCGTCGACATCTCCGCCATGTGCCGCACCAGCGTCGTGACCTGCTGCGGTGTGAGCGCGCGGCCGTAAGTGTTCGGCGCAGGACGCATCGCCTCCACCCGCATCTTGATCGCTCGCGAACAGTATCGCGGCGGTTGACCCGGTGCTGTCAGGATGGTGCCGTGCAGTTCCGTTGGATTATCGGGGTCCGCCCTGAAACTGACATTATTGTCCAATATCACCACCCGGCGGAGGGTCGTTTCGAGCAGATCCGCGCCGTGGTCCGGTTCCGAGTTGCTGGTTGTCGACTTGATCTTCGCGTCAATTGCGGCCGGATCGGTTCCGATATTGCCGAAAATGTCCTGCCCCGCGTCGGCCAGGAACCACTCGAACATCGCCGACCGATCCGGCGAGAGTTTCAGTCGCTTCTCCACGACAGCGACGACAGCCTTGCGTGTCTCAGCGTTAAAGCCGCGCGGGCCGACGACATCGCCGTCGTAAGGCGCCGCCGGACCGCTGATCGAGGCGATCGCGGGCGCACTCGCCACGGGCGGCGGGATCGAATCTTTGTACGCCTCCATCAGCTTCGGGACAGAGGCGATGTGCACGATCAACGCGATGGCGCCCCACACGATGCTGATGATGCCGAACAGCATCAGATGAACCGGCAGCCGGCCCGGATCCGGCGCCAGCGACCGCGGGTACGAATGCGGCTGATACGGCAGTGCGGCCGGCGGGAAATATCCCTGCGGCGGATATCCGTACCCCGGCGGCGGGTACCCATAGCCTGGCGGCGGGTAACCGTAACCGGTTGGGGGATAGCCATACCCCGGCGGGGGATAGCCGTAGCCTGGCGGGGGATAGCCGGGCGGCGCATATCCGGGCGGGGGATAACCCTGCGGCGGAGGGGGCACATAACCCTGCGCCGGCGCGCCCTGCATCGGCTGCGCGGGCGCGTATCCGGTCAACCTCGGCGCGAAGTCGGCCACGGGAATCTCTTCCGAGACCAAATCATCGGCCGGCGTGGCAGGCGCGGATATCAGGTCCGCCGCGTTTTCCTCACTCAGTGGAACTGGCCCCGAAGTTGAATCCGCGGCGACTCTCTCGACCGCGGTCGGTGCGTCTGGTGGCGGCTCCACTGGCGGCGGCGGATCGACCTTTGGCACGGCGTCGTCCTGGGGGCTTGGAGAATCATCCGCTGCCATGAGTCACTCCGATGCGGTGCTCGACACCACCGGTTCCGCGTCCGCCCGCATGGCCGCCACGACAACCTGCACCAGCACGCCTACCAGCGCCGCGACGGTTGCATATCCGGCGGGCCAGGGACCGACGGTCGGCGGCGGGGTCGTGATCACTGGAGCAGGCGGCGGCGCTGCCGCGACAATCGTCGATGCCGGCCATGCCACGCGATCGGATGAGACCTGCGGTGCATTTGATTCGTCGCCATACCCCTGAATGGATGTAATCTTCGCCTGCGTCACGGGGCCCAGCTCGTTGTTGTAAACGCTGGTCCGGAGGTATCGCGCAACGGACATCTTCAAATTGCGATCCCGCGAATCCAGCAGCGCCAGCAGTTTCGACTTCGGCTCGATGCGCTTTGAAGTGTTGAACAGCCGTCGACTCGCCAGCTCGCGCAATTCCGAATCGCTTGAGGAGAGCAGTTCCAGGAGCTTCTCCTGCGGCACTGACCGCGAGCTGTTCCTGAGCGTCGCTTTCATCGCCGCTTCGGTCAGCTTGGGTGATTTCGATTCGGTCAGAGCTGCAAGACGCTCCTCGCCGACGGCGGCGCGAAGTTTCTGGTTTGTCGCAAGCAGGGTGACGGCCTGCCGCGCCAGCTCCTGGTCTTCGCCGGCGGCCATCTTGAGCAGCTCGTCGGCGCCGCGCTCATGATTCTTCATTCCCCAGCCGGGCTCAAAGTACTGGGCGAGGAATGTCATGAGCTTCGCGGCCGCGGCGCGGTGTGCCGGCGCGGCGAATTCGGGCTCGTCATTCAGCGTATGCGGGTAACCGATCGTGTTGCCGATTTCCCGCGCGACATCCGGCAGTTCGTCGCTGGTTGCTTCATCGCGGAAGTAATCGATCAACGCCGCGAGCGCCGCGCGTCCGCCATACTGCCAGGCATTCAGCGCGGAACTGCGAAGCTCGCGGTTCCCGGATTTGAAGGCTCCTTTGAGCGCGGCGATGTCCTCCGCTCCGATCTCGTTTTTCTTTCCCTGCGGCGCGATCAGGAAGATGGCCTGTCTTCGCAGCGAGACCTGCTCGCTGTAGCGCAACTCCGCCTTGGTTCCGCGACTGGCGTTGTCGAGCGGCTTGTTGGTATCGGCGATCGTGGGGTATGTCCCGTCGGCGACGGAGCGCACGATCTTTCGTCCCTCCTCGCCGGCGTTGGAAATGCCGGTGAGCGCGTCGCGGCGCTGCTCGATCTTCGCCGCCGGGTTGTTCAGCACGATCTGCAGCGTATCGCCGCCTTCCGCTGCGGCGGGAGTGTCCTTCAGGATCTCGTTCATCTTGTCGCCGGGACAGCCGGCCTTGATAAACTCACCGACGAGCACCGGCCCCGCGCCTTTGATCGTGGCGACCTTGCGGGTCAACGCTCCGACGGCGTGATTAGGCGACCAGTTGAACCTGAAGGAATCAACGACCGCCGGAATCGCCTTGATTGCGGCGGCGTTGGCTTCGGGGGCAATGTCGCTCTTGTATTTGCGGTAGAAATTATTCAGCCCGGTGCAGATCAACATGCGATGGCCCGTCGATGCCTTGGGCAACGCCTCGTATGTGATGCGCTCGGCGTGCGGGCCGAGCGCCAGCAATTCATGCAGATCGCCGAGATGCTTGAGGTATTCCTGGCCTTGCAGGTGTTCCGGCCAGGTTTCCACTTCCTTCATCAGCGCGGTGGCGCGCTCGACCTGTTCGGCTTCGGGAGCGGCGGCAGGTTTCGTGGTCGGCGGTCCCAGCATGCCTTGGCGAACTGTCTGCCCGCTGGCCGGAGATGTTATTGCGGCGAAGAGGAGAATCGCCGCCGCGATCGCCGCCACTGCCGGGCGTGGCTTGAAAAGCAGCATCGCGAGCAGATGTCCGCCCGCGAAGACGATCGCCGCGATTGCCAGCGTGAAAAGCAGCGCGTGCGAGACATTGTCTTCATCGCTGCCGTTACTCATTGCATGTCCGTGCAGCGCCGCCGCGAGAAGTCCCACGACCAGCACGGCCAGCAAGCCGATGCTGCCAAGCGGGCTGGCGATGAAGGTCTGCCATCGCCGGCGAAACGCTTCGGATAGCAACCCATTGCTCTGCTTGTGGAACGCGAAGTAGTCCCGCACTGATTTACTGTTGTGAACGAGCAGGACCACCACGCAGTAAATCAGCGACAGTGAAATGCCGAACATCGTCCCGACCGCATCGTCGCGCGAGACGGTTCCCGGCAGCGACTTGAGATACACAACCCCCAGCACCAGCGAAGTCGCTCCCACCAGGAGGCGCAGATAAGCCCAGAGCCGGTTCACCTGCGCAGCGCCGCCCATGCCGATGAGCGTCATGATTCCCGCGAGCAGAAGCATCAGCCCCAGCGCGACATTCACCATCGCTTCATACGGCATGATTCGGATGATCGCCAGGCTGCCGGGCATATCCGGTTTGAAGGTCGGCGGCGGGCGCTGGATGGGAAGTCCGGTGATGCGATCCGCTCCGTCCGGGAATTGCGACTCCAACAGCTCGCGGCCGTCGGCGAGGATTCGCACCCTGCCGGCGCTGGACGTGTTGATCGACACATACGGCCTGCCCAAACCGCCGAGATCGACGGTTGCCTGCTGCAGCGGGATTGGACTGAACGACCGCCGGGATTGCCCGTACATGGGTTCCGTCGGGATTTCCGCGAGGTGCTTGAGGAGCACGGTGACCTGTTGCGGCGAGATCGGGGTGCCGTAGGAGCCTCGATCCGTCCGCCAGCGTTCGGCCTGCTCCTTCAGCGCCCACGAGGACCAGCGCGTGCTGCGATTGGGAAGTTTCAGGACGTTGCCATCGAGGACGGTTTCCTCGCCGACTGTATTGCGGAAGTGGACGAGCGAGTCGTAGATCTGCACGTGCCCCTGTGCGGTGCTGAAGGAGTCGGGACCGTCGCCGGAGAGCGACTGCGACGCGGCGGCGAAGTCCGTCATCAGCCTGTCGATCGCCGCCGGGTCAGAGGAGATCGGACCGAACATGTTCCTGCCTTCGTCGGCGAGGAACCATTCCAGCATCATCGCGCGGTCCGGTGAGAGTTTGAGGCGCTGGTCAACGGCTTTGACGACGGCGCGGCGTGTTTCCACCGGCAGTCCCCCTTCGCCGACCACATCGCCGTCATAGGGCGGAACGTTGACCGGAGCGTAAGGCACCGGAGGCGGCGGTGGCGGCGGGGGAATGGACCGTTTGTAGGCGGTCTGGAGATCCGGCAGCGCCAGGAAATTGACGATGATCGCGAGCAGGCCCAGGAGAACGCTGATGACGCCGATCGCGATCAACCCGCCGGGCGTTCTGCCGGGATTGCGCGGCGGCGGCGCGTAAGGCGCTCCGGAGTTGTATTGCACGCCGGGAAATGGCGCGAATCCCGGTGGCGGATAGCCATAGCCCGGCGGCGGATAGCCATAGCCGGGCGGAGGATAGCCATAGCCGGGCGGAGGAGGATAGCCGTAACCCGGCGGTGGATATCCGGGAGGTGGATAACCTGGAGGCGGATATGCAGGCGCGTATCCGGGCGGAGGAGGATAAGCGGCAGGTGGATACGGCGGCTGTGGCTGCGGCGGTGGCGGCGCGAAGCCGGCAATCGGAATTTCCTCAGCTATGGGATCCGCCGCAGTTGATGTCGCTCCTTGCGGCGGCGGCGCTTGCACCGGTGGCGCTTGAGGCGGAGTCGGGGCCATGCCCGCGCGCGCCGTCGGCGCGCATTTCGCTCCCGCCACCGCGTACGGATCGGCCAGATCTCTTCCCGGATTGCGAGTCTGATTTTCCGATGGCATTTTACAGTCCAGCCTTGCCCGCGAAGCCGGATCGCCCCTTTCGCCATTCCTTTCTATTCGACAGGCGGATTGATTGCCAGTTGTGCTTGTTTGCTCGAAACGAAGCACTCCCGCAGCAAATCCAGCAGCACACTGACCGCAGGCCGGGCGCTGACGTCCAGTCACAATCGAGAGTATCGCGGAAACTCCGGATGTCAGCTCGTCAGCGACCGATCCGACGCAGCGCGTCCTCCACGACCTCCGGTGAGACCTCCGGCATCGACTTGCGCTTCTTCAGGAACTTCTTTAGGCGGTTGGCGGCAGCGTTGGCGGCCGGTCCGAAGTCTCCGAGCGAACGCACCGCCGCCTCCGCCACCGACGGCAAGGAAAACGGGTGATCGCAGGCCCGGACCAACAAAGGCACGAACCGCTCGGCCCGCCGCGGAAGCCGGCCGGCCGATCGGACGGCGTGATGGCGGACCAGTTCGTCCGGATCGGCCATTCCGCGCTCCACCGCCTTGGCGACGTCGTCGGTGTCGGGCGCGACCTGAGCCAGCGCGGCGAACCCCGCGGCCCGCTCCAACGGGCCCTCTGCCACCGCGATCCGCAGCAGCCCAGGCATCGCGGAGTCGGGGGTCGCGGTACCGACGGCCGCCAGCGCGTACGCCGCGCCGGCTCGCGCGCCGGAGGCGCCTGCGTCCAGCATTTGGACCAGGGCCGGCACGACGGTCGGGTCGTGCGACGTGGCGGCCGCCAACGCAAGGCCAAACTTCGACGCCTTCCGCTGCGGCATCGATCGCGCGAGCAAATCCAATAGCTTCGGCACGGCCCGGACGATGGCTGGGCCCATCCGCGACAGCGACTCGGCCAACCATTCGTCAACCTGCGCCTCCACGCTCCCGGACTTGGCATCGACCGCCAACGCCGCGACGATCGCGTCCGCGGCAACGGCGGCGGCCGGGCCCATCATGGCCAGCGATCCGCTCAGCGCGACGTTGACCGCATTCCACCGATCGGCCTCGCGCCAGTCTTGGGATGCCGAGGCGGCTGCCAGCTTGCCGAACGATCGCCGGGCGTTGACGATCAGCCGGCCGACGACGTCGGGGGCGTCAGCCCCCAGTTCCCCGATGGCACGATCGACCGCCCGGACGGCCGGCCCCCAGGAGAACAGGTCGGCGAGCCGACGGTCAGCGGCGCCTGACTCTTCCGCCGGCGGCGGGATCCACGCCTCGTCCATCGACATGCTGAGGAGTCTCCCCACGGCCTGCCCCGCCGCTCGCGAGGGCTCTGGCTTGGCAAGGTCACGGAGCCGATTGCTGAACGACTTCGCTTTGGGGTCGGGCATGTCGGGGTGCGATGGCATCACATCAACCTCCAAGCTATGCCCAGATACGTCCCGTGCGAAGCCAATCAGAAAACGCCGGCGTTTCGAACATCGTCTGCATGACCGGATACATCTCCGCGCCCGGCGGTTTCTTGTCGTCGAACATCGAGTCGAAGGAGAACTGTCTTTCAGCCATGTACTTTGCGAACGGGTAGGGGAACTTGCGCGGCCCGTTTAGTTCCGCCCCACATCCCTGATTCTCAGGGCTTCACAGCCTCCGAAGAAGCCGTGCCGCCGCTCCGAATGAATAAGGTTGCGATACATAACGCCAGGATGCCGGCCAGGGCGGCCAGCGTGACGTAGGCGGTCGGCCAGGCACCCGGCTCGGGAGGCGGCGCTGGTGTTGCCGCCGCCGGCGGGGGCGGGGTGACTGCAGTCGGCTTGGGCGCCGCCGGCGGGGGGGAAAG
>JADMIO012770908.1_pt1 | contig 105796 bp, 111 predicted proteins | sample 8958161 | NCBI WGS metagenome assembly JADMIO01 (sample SAMN16585339, study PRJNA669376) | soil metagenome | isolation source: Crop rotation soil | place: USA: Cullars Rotation, Alabama | collected 2011
CGCGACAACTTGTCCACGTGGAATTCTAAGCTTAGGATCCCAATGTGCTGGAAAGAACCCATTTTGTCTTGGGCTACTAAGGCGCCGGGTTCGTGGCCGTATTGATCGACGGCTCGTGCGCGTAAAATCTTGATGACTTTTCCTTTACGCGTTGTCCACACGCCTGGCCACGGGTAAAGAGCTTTGATCATAGCGCAAATATGACGAGCGGATTTGGTCCAGTCGATGCGGCCCATTTCCTTTGTGATTTTTGGAGCCAAAGAAACTTGGCTTTTATTTTGAGGAACAGGTGTGATTTTTCCCTCTACGTATTGAGGTAAATTTTTTGCTATGAGTTCGGCGCCCATTTCACTTAAAACGCCGTAGAGTTTTGTCGAATCCCAATCGTCTTCAATATCGACATGGGATTGAGCGATGATATCGCCAGCATCAAGCTCAAGAACAATTTTTTGTAAAGTAACGCCAGAAACTTTATCTTGATTTAAAAGCGCCCACTGAATTGGCGCGGCTCCTCTGTAAAATGGGAGTAGGCTTGCGTGCACATTCACCGCCCCATGAGGAAATAAATCTAAAAACGGCTGCCGCAAAATCTGACCAAAAGCAACGACAACGGCAATGTCGGCTCGACAGTTTGCGATTTTTTCCATGGTCTCTTCATCGCTTACTTTTTGTGCTTCAATAACCGTAAATCTTTTACCGATGCGCCCACGGGAAATCAAAACATCGTCGGCATATTTTTTAATTTTAGAAGGTTGAATTTCTAAACTTCGACCAGCGGGGCGACTGGGTTGCGTGACAACGCCCACCACTTCGAAATCTTCTTCCTTTTGAAGAAGAATTTCAAGCGAGGGAACTGCAAACTGCGGAGTGCCTAAAAATAAAACTCGTGTTGGTGTTTTCAAAGGATGTGCTGTTTTGCTTCCTCTTCAGTTGGATAACCGTGTTTTCTAATTTTTGATTTGATCAACGTTTTTTTAACCGTGCTTAAGCGATCAATAAATAATTTGCCGTCAAGATGATCAACTTCATGTTGAAGACAAATGCTTAGTAGTCCGTCGGTTGCGATTTTAATTTTCTCACCTTTTTCATTGAGCGCTTCGACTTCCACATACTCAGAGCGCTTCACCAGCTCCACAAACCCAGGCACTGAAAGACAACCTTCTTCATACGAAGTGTTGCCTTCTTTTTTAACAATCACCGGATTAAAAAGTCGCAGTGGAAGAGAAACTTTTTTCTCAAGCTCAGTTAAATCGGAAGCATCCATCGAGCCGTCATCACCGCGGTAGCGAGTGTCGATTACAATTAATCGTACACTTTGACCAACTTGAGGTGCCGCTAAGCCCACCCCTGGAGCGTCATACATTGTTTCAAGCATGTCATCAGCTAACTTGGCTAGCTCAGGAGTCACCTTGGTCACAGGTTTTGCAACTTTTTTAAGAACCTCATCGGGAAAGGTTCGAATCTCTAACTTCGCCATAACGCTCTATTTTTCGCACTTTTTGACGAAAAAAACCAGCTTTTTTCCACGCGCGTCATTTCTTCAAGCGATAGAGTAAAATTACGGACGTAAAAAGCATGACGGCGTTAGGCATCCAGGCCGCAACAAAGGCGGGAACCTGACCGTGAGAACCCAGGGTCATCCCGATAGACACGAGAGTCCAATAGGCAAAGACCAAGCCTAGGCAAATACCTATATTCATAGCGAAACTTCCAGATCTATCTTTAGAAACGCTAAATGGAATTCCTAGAAAAGCCATAACCACACTTACAAACGCGAACGAAAACCGTGAATGATAAGCAACCTCATAGCGGGTTGTGTCTAACCCCGCCTCTTTGTTCTTTGAAATATAACGTTTGAGCTCACCAATCGTCATAATATCGCGGTCGTTATCGATATCGCCCATGTCCCCTGGACTTTCTTCCAGGTTGATGGACTTTTCCTTAAATTTTTCAGTAATTGGAAAACTATTATCTGAACTAAACAAGGTGACGTTGCCATCTTTGAGGATCCAGTTTTTGCCCTCGTAGGTTGCTTCTTTTGCATTAATCACTTGGCTGATTCGCCACAAATCGTTGAAGTAATAAATCGTAAGCCCTTGCACAGCGTGCTTTTCAGGCTGAAGAGTTCGAATATTGTAAATAAGATCTCGGCTGCGGTACCAAATTTTATTGGTCTTAACTGTGTAATAAAGACCTGGGCGCTTTTTAATTTCGACAAAATCAATGTAGTTTTTCTTTTTGATCGCGGGTGGAATCACTTTATCGGCAACAAAGAAACTTAAAACGGCGATCAAGAATGTTGAAACCAGAACTGGAAGACTCGCTCGAGCTAGACTGACTCCCGCGCTAAAAAGAGCCACCAACTCGTTGTTCCGGCTCATCGAACTTATCGTAAAGATCGTCGCCATTAGGCAGCTAACCGGTGTCATGCGGTACATGATCATCGGCATCTGGTAAGTGTAATATTTCCAGATAATGGTGCTTTCGACCTTCATGTTCCAAATATTGGAAAGCATATCAACTGCAAGATAAAGCGTGCAGAAGATGATCAAGGCTCCAGCAAAGAACTTGAGAAACTCTTTGGCAATGTATCGATCGATTATGGCAAACATAAAGTTCCACCATCGTAAGGCCAACCATTTAAAATAACAACTTAAAGCGACTTGACACCGGGGGCAAGTCCAACTACCCATTAAGTATATGTTAAAAGTGCTTCTTGCCGATGACAGTGCGGCCATAAAAAAGGTTGTTCAGCTTTCACTCCAAGACTACGGCGTCGAAGTTCAAACCGTCGGTAATGGCAAAGACGTTTTGGATGCGGCTCGCAATTTCAAACCCGATATTGCGTTTGTCGATGTGCTCTTGCCTCACCGCACAGGTTACGACGTCACCAACGACTTAAAACAAGACTCAGCCTTAGCGAACACACCGGTTGTCATGCTCTGGTCAAGTTTTATGGCTTTTGACGAGAATAAGTACAAAACAAGCGGCGCCGACGATCGACTCGAGAAACCCTTCGAGGTTTCCAATTTACGAGCCCTCGTTAATAAATATGTGCCCAAAACACAGACTAATCCTCTTTCCAAACACGTTGAATTTCCGAAAATTGATTTAGACTTTGCAGAATCTCCCGTCAAAAGTTCCGGAAATACAAGCCCCGGTTTTACAATGCCTCCAGCTGAATCTTGGTCGATGTCAAGTTTCGAAGACATTCCACCTATCGCAAACGAAATTACGGGTGCTCCACCGCCTGCATTTGGCGTTGATGATCCAACAAACTGGGGAAATGAAAACGACTGGGTCAAAAAAGATTTAGGAAAATTCCGCGTTCCCATTCCACAAGATGAAACCGTAGAAGAAGACACCGTTACTTTTCAATTCAACGAATCCAAAATTGCAAAATCAGATTTTATGTTTCAACAAAGCGTTGAAGAACCAGCAGCACCAGTAGCGCCTGTTTCGGTGGCACCTCCCCAGCAGCAACAGACTCCGCAAGCACCAAGAACACCGCCGAAAGCACCTGCGCCTACAATTTTACCGCAGGCAAAAGCACCCACCCCTGAAAATATTCCGCCAGTGCCGAGAATGCCTGCACCTCCAACTGATGTTCGAGATTTTACAGTTGTTGATGGCGGTGGCACCACTCGCACTGAAATTGAAAAACCCCAATTTAACGTTGAAGCTCTTTCAAAAGATGTCGCTGATAAAGCCATTGCACAATTGACAGCTAATTTGTCAGAAACAATTCAAAAAGAAGTTCAAGCCCAAGTTCGAGAGATCGTTGAAAAAATCGTCTGGAAAATTGTCCCCGACATCGCCACTAATCTGATCAAAGCAGAGCTTGACCGACTTATTGGAGACAAGAAGTAAAAATGAATTTGATTGATTTGGTCCGCGCGGCTCTTCAGGAAGACATGCCTGAGGGTGATAAAACAACCGACAGTTTAAATTGCGAAAATGTAAAAGGCGAAGCAAAGCTTGTCGCCAAACAAAACATTGTTTTATCGGGTGTTGAACCTTTTGAAACGGTTTTTAAAACCGTCGATGCTTCAACTGAGATTCGCTGGTATTTTTCAAACGGCGCCGTCGTTAGTAAAGGCAGCGAAATTTGTCATATAAAAGGCAAGCTTCCAAGTTTGCTAAAAGCTGAAAGAGCCGCTCTTAATTTTTTAGGTCACCTTTCAGGTGTTGCGACACTGACAAAACAGTTTGTAGAAAAAACAAACGGCACAAAATGTAAAATTCGCGACACGCGAAAAACAATGCCAGGTATGAGAGACCTTGAAAAACAAGCCGTCGCTCACGGTGGAGGTTCGAACCACCGCCATAATTTGTCCGATGGAATTCTCATCAAAGAAAATCATATTCGAACTGCTGGAAGCATTACTGAGGCCGTAAGCAAGATCAAATCACGATTTCCGCAAATGAAAATCGAAGTGGAAGTCACCTCACCCGAAGAAATTAAAGAAGCAATGACTTGTGGCGTTGAGGAACTATTACTTGACAACATGACCGATCAGGAAATAGCACAAGCACTGGATATTATTAGAAGTCATTGCAAAACCGAGGCTAGCGGCAATATGACCCTTGAGCGAATCAGCCGCGTTGCTCAGCTCGGTGTCGACTATATAAGTGTCGGACTCATCACTCATTCAGCCCCAGCGGCCGATGTGAGTTTGTTGTTCGAGCAAAAACATTAAGAGGGGATTATAAATCAATGAGTGAACCCACATTTAGCATCATCGAAGCCACAGGTCGCATTTGTAAAAAGCCTGGTTTTGGCTGGAAGCTCGCAACATTAGACACTGTCGACAGCACAAACACATACGCAAAATCCCACGAAGCTGAAACCGAAGACCCAACAATATACGTTGCAAAACATCAAACCGCCGGCAAAGGCCGCGGGGGTAATACTTGGGTTGACGACGGCAATGAAACTTCTTTTCTTTCAACTTGGACTCTTGAGTTAAAGAAAAAAGGTCCAGACCCAAAGTGGACACTTGGTATTGGTCTTTATGTTTACGAATCATTAAGCGAAGCATTTCCAAGCATTCGCTTTTCACTTAAACCACCAAATGACATTTGCATCGGCGACAAAAAAGTCGCAGGAATTTTAGTCGAAGGTTCAGACAGTGGTGATCTCGCATTTTTACATGTTGGTTTAGGTATCAATGTATTTTCTTATCCAACTGAATTTTCACAAACAGCGACTCACTTAAATGCTTATCTTGGGCCTGCTTTGACGCCCGAAAGCTGGAGTTCGTTCATTGAAATGTTAGGTTCACGCCTTCTTCATATTGAACGTCGAGCAGAAGCTGCAACGAAAGGTTGGCTCAATCAAATTTCGGGCCGCTTAATCAATGCGTACAATCGTCACCCATCGGCAACAGGCAATCAGTACAAAGCTGTTGAAGCCGATGGCACATTAGTGCGTGAGCAGGGTCCTATAAGCTGGCGCGATATTTAATTCGCGCCTTAAATTTTTAGTGATTCGAGTCGGTTTTTAATTCGAAAACATAACCGTGTAGTTCAACGATTGGTTTCCAATCGCCAAAACTTGTCGCGCGAATGCGCCTTTCGACTTCCGCTTTATCCATGTCAGGAGTAATACGGCCGAGAGAATTAAACTCTCGTCTGGTAAATGGTTTTCGTTTCCAAGATTCGTCTGAAACTGGAAGTGGTTTACCTTCGCTCACAAGCCCCATAATTTCACAAAAAAGAGCGAATTGATTTTCGTAAGTGCGAGCTAAAATAGACGCCACATTGTCTGATGGCAAAACTGGAAATCTTCTTACTTTTACAATCGGACCCGTATCAACTGGCGGAGTCATGTGATGACAAGTAACACCGTATTCAGTGACTTGATCATAGAGAGCAAAATTATTACAACCAATGCCCGGATATTCTGGCGGAGCAGGATGAAAATTAAGAGCCGCGATATCAGCGTTATTTAAATCTTCGGCGCGCACAATCCATCTTGAAAGATAACTGACGATGTAATCACCACGCCACGTTTTGAGTTCTTCAGGATAGGGGTCTCCCCATCTTCCTAAAACGGAAGTGACAGAGGCGAAATTTTCTTTGCAGAAATCTAACGCTTTGTTTGTGAAATCGTCATTTTGCTTGCCTAAAAACAAAATGGAAAAATCTTTGCGCATGGTCAAGAAGTAACCGAAAATCAAAAAATAATCTCGTGTTATTTTTTCAACGTGCAAGAACAGGCCCGTGAACCTGATAACTCATTGCATCATAAAATCGGCAAACTTTCAACCTTGCAACTTCCGGCCGACTTGATTAAGTAATTTAATGTTACGAAAAATGCCGGGGAGGCCATCCTGAAAGAACTAACGCTCGGATTTGGTGAGCCGATTGTAAAGGCTATCGCCATCATCGACAGCTCAGAAGAAAAAATCGCACTTGTCGTCGATAGCGAAGGCAGACTTAAAGGCACCATTACCGATGGTGATATTCGTCGGGGTTTACTTAGACATCTTAATCTCAATGATCCCGTTGAAGAGGTCATGAACAAAAATCCTATTTGGGTTGGCGTCGACGAACCTCAACAAACTGTTCTCTCAAAAATGAAGGAGAGATCCATTCAACAGCTTCCAGTTCTCGATCGAGATGGAAAAGTCGTCAAAATTGAAACCTGTCATACCGTTTTAGACGGCGATGAAGTTTCAAATTGGGCCTTCATTATGGCTGGTGGTTTAGGTAAACGCCTCTACCCGCTCACGAAAGATTGCCCAAAGCCCTTACTGCGAGTGGGTTCAAAGCCTTTACTTGAAACAATCATTGATAATTTTATCGTTCATAAATTTAAGAAATTTTATATTTCCGTAAATTACAAAGCCGAAATGATCATGGATTATTTTGGTGATGGTTCTAAATTCGGAATTGAGATCCGCTACATTCGCGAAATGAAACCGCTTGGCACCGCTGGCGCTCTTTCACTTTTGCCTGAAATGCCCAAAAAACCCATTTTGATGATGAATGGGGATTTGGTCACAAACGTAAATTTCCAAAATCTTCTTCAGTATCACGAAGACCACAAAGCCGTTGCCACTATGTGTGTTCGCCCTTACGAATTTCAAGTGCCTTACGGTGTTGTAAAAGTCGACAAACATCGCTTTTTAGATATCGACGAAAAACCGACCCAACAATTTTTGGTTAACGCCGGTATGTATGTTTTTGATCCGAAAGTTTTGTCGTTAATTCCTAAAAATGAATATTTCGATATTCCCGATTTATTCAATGTCATCAAAGGTTCCAATCAAGAAATTTCCACATTTCCAATTCGAGAATACTGGCTCGACATCGGTCATATCGAAGACTTCGAAAAAGCCAATGCGATGAACGTTCGCCCCGTCGACAGCTAAGTCTCTCGGCATTTTGCCACGTGGCGTTATTTCTTGCTTTTCTTAGCCATTCCTGAATAGATAGTGGCCTCATGGGAAACATCACAAAAGATATTATTAGCGCTTTGCGTAAAGTCCTCCACCGAGAAGACCAGATCGGCCTTCATGTTCCAACTTTCGGAGGCAACGAAACAGCTTACTTACGCGAATGTATCGATACCGGTTGGGTTTCATCCAACGGAAAATTCGTCGAACGTTTTGAAAAAATGCTCGCCGATTACACCAACTTGCCTTACGCCGTTGCCGTTAGTAATGGCACCGCGGCTCTTCACGCTTGCTTTATCGTCTCAGGAATAAAAGAAGGGGATGAAGTCCTCATTCCAAATTTAACTTTTGTCGCTACTGCAAATGCCGTGATGTACGCGCGAGCGATTCCACATTTAGTTGATATTTGCGAAACTTCACTCGGCATCGACGTTGCAAAACTTGCAGACTATCTCAAAGAAGTGGCTGTCGTATCAGGTGACGGTTGCACAAATTCAAAAACAGGTCGTCGCATTGGGGCTGTGGTTCCGATGCATACGTTTGGGCATCCCGTTGACATGGATCCTCTTGTTGAACTTTGCGCCCGCTACAAAATTGCCATCATCGAAGATGCGGCTGAAAGCCTTGGCTCATATTACAAAGGTAAACACACCGGTCATCATTCAAAAATGGCAGCGTTAAGTTTCAATGGAAATAAAATCATCACCACTGGTGGTGGTGGCGCTTTAATCACTCATGATAAAAAACTAGCTGAACACGCAAGATACATCACCACAACAGCTAAAAAACCACATCCATATCGCTACGAACACACAGAGCTTGGTTACAATTACCGACTTCCCAATATCAATGCAGCCCTTGGTGTTGCGCAAATGGAACAGCTCCCCAAATTTTTGGAAGCGAAAAGAAAATTAGCTCTTCGCTATGAAAAAGTTTTCAGCGATGTTCCAAATTTGAAATTTTTCAAAGAGCCTTCGTATGCAAAAAGTAATTACTGGCTTAATACTTTAATTTTGGATGATTCAGTCGCTAGTCAAAGAGAAGCTATATTAAAAGAAACAAACGCCATTGGTATCAACACGCGAGGCGCGTGGGAGTTAATGCATCAAACGAAGATGTACGAATCAATGCCTCGCATGGATATTTCAACATCAGAACACCTCTACCAAAAAATCCTCAATATCCCAAGTAGCGCCTCTTTAGGAGAGCCGTGATATGAGTTGTAGTAAAATTTCAATTGTCACAGGCTCCCGAGCTGAATTTGGCTTGCTTTCGTGGGTTATTCGCGAGCTGCAGAAATTTCCATCCGAATTTGAAGTGCAAATTTTAGCAACTGGTAGCCACTACTCGTCTAAGCACGGCGAAACATACAAAGAAATTTTAGCCGATGGTTTTAAGATCACCGATAAAGTTGTCTTGCCACTTGTAGGCGACGATGCTTTGAGTGTTGCGCAAGCAATGGGTGTAGCGGTTGGTGGTTTTGCACCTGTTTATGAAAAGCACAAACCTGATTTAGTTATTGTTTTAGGCGATCGCTACGAAATTTTAGGCGCTTCGCTTGCCGCCATGATTGAAGGCATTCCTGTTGCACACTTTTGCGGCGGCGATGTCACCGAAGGTGCTTTTGACGAAGCTATTCGTCACAGTATTTCTAAAATCGCGTCTTTGCATTTTGTGACAAATCCAGATTCAAAAAGACGGGTCGAACAACTCGGCGAAAATCCCGATCGTGTTTTTAATGTGGGCAGTTTAAGTTTAGATGCCTTAAGAAATTTAAAACTCGCAACCAAATCTGAGTTACAAGAAAATTTGGGCTGCGAATTCGGTAAAAAAAACATTCTTGTTACTTTTCATCCTGAAACAAAAAATCAAAACCCCATGGCTGATCTAGATGTTGTCTTGGCAGCTCTTGAATCGTTAAACACAAAAGCTACTTTGTTTTTAACAGGTTCAAATGCCGATACATACGGCCAGCGCTTTAACGAAAAACTTTTAAACTTTTCACAATCCGGACCCAATCGCTACTTCTATAACTCTCTTGGCCAACATCGCTATCTTTCTTTAATGAATGCTTGTGATGTGGTGTTTGGTAACTCTTCAAGTGGCGTTTATGAAGCACCGGCTTTGAAAAAATGGACTATAAATATTGGCGATCGTCAAAAGGGTCGTTTGTTTCCCATTTCAATTAAATCTTGTGCGAACAAAAAAGAAGCAATTATAAAATCTACACTTGAAGCGCTTGATTCTTCTGTTCCAGAATTTATTAATCCCTATGGTGATGGGTACGCTGCTGAACTGTCGGTAAAAGTTTTGCGCGAAGTGGGCGAGTATAAAAATTTATTGAAAAAATCTTTTCATGACTTGGCGGTGCGATGAAAACTCTCATAATTGCAGAAGCAGGCGTTAACCACAACGGTGACATGAAAAAAGCATTTCAGCTCATTGATGCCGCCAAAGAAGCCGGGGCTGACATTGTAAAGTTTCAGTCTTTTAAAGCTTCAAAGCTTGCCGCAAAATCTGCCGCTAAAGCAGAATACCAATTACAAACCACTCAGAAATCTGAATCCCAACATGACATGCTTAAACGCCTTGAACTAAGCGACGAAGATCACCACGCCCTTATTGATTATGCTCAATCAAAAGGAATTGAATTTTTATCAGCGCCCTTTGACGTAGATAGCGCTCGATTTTTGGTTGAAAAATGTGGTCTTAAAAAAATTAAACTTGGAAGCGGCGAAGTGACTAATGGTCCATTACTTTTAGCTGTAAGCCGAATGAAGGTTCCTCTCATTTTATCAACTGGAATGGCTACTTTACCTGAAATTCGTGAAGCCCTCGCCGTTTTAGCAACGGGATATTTCACAGATAAAAATCCAAGTTATGAAATGATTAAAAAAGGCCCTAGTCGTGATGATCTAGAAAAATTAAAACAATATGTAACTCTTCTTCATTGCACAACCGAATATCCGACTCCGTTCTCTGACGTAAACTTAAGATCTATGGAATCAATCAAAAATGAATTTGGACTAGCAGTCGGGCTTTCTGATCACTGCGTTGGTATTTCGGTTCCTGTAGCTGCGGTCGCAATGGGTGCAACAGTTATTGAAAAACATTTTACTCTTGATAAAAACATGGAAGGCCCCGACCACAAGGCTTCCCTTGATCCAAAAGAATTAAAACAGATGGTCACGTTCATTCGCGAAGTTGAACTTGCTTTAGGCACTTCGGTTAAAGGTCCTGCGCCAAGTGAAATAAAAAATATTCCCATTGCTAGAAAAAGTTTAGTTGCTTCTACTGCAATTGCAGAAGGACAGTTATTTTCTACAGATAATTTAACAACCAAACGACCGGGCACAGGTGAATCACCTATGCGCTACTGGGATTATCTAGGTAAAACTGCATCAAAGAACTTTAACGAGGATGATCTAGTCTGATGAAACATCTAATTATTGGTGCCGGCGGCCATGCGAAGGTTTTAGCAGAAGCACTTCTGCTCTCTGGTAAAGCAATTTTAGGATTTGTCGACGCTCAGTCTCAACTTAAAGGCGGAAAAGTTCTCGATTTTTCAGTTCTGGGCGGTGACGACGATGTTTTAAATTACTCGCCTGAAGAAGTTCTTCTCGTTAATGGTGTAGGCAGTGTCGGAGACAACAAACCTCGGCAAAAACTCTTTGATCTTTTCAAATCTCGAGGCTACCGCTTTGCGACAGTGATTCACCCGTCGGCAATTGTAAGCCCGAGAGTTACGTTTGGTGAAGGTGTGCAAGTGATGGCGGGAAGTATTATTCAAATCGGAACCCAAATCGGTCAAAATACAATTATAAATTCAGGCGCCATTGTTGATCACGACTGTGTCATTGGTGAGCACGTGCATGTGGCACCAGGCTGCACAATCTCGGGAGGCGTCAGAGTGGGAAGACTCGCTCACATCGGCTCTGGTTCAACGTTAATTCAAGGTTTGCGAATTGGTGAAGAAAGTTTAATTGGTGCAGGTAGTGTGGTTGTAAAAGAAGTCGCACCTTCGACAAAAGTTTTTGGGGTCGCAGCCCACAGGAATGTAGAGTTATGATCGGTCAAGAAAGAGTTATCGCCGTTGTTCCCGCTCGTGGAGGTTCGAAATCAGTTCCTTATAAAAACATTCGTGAGCTAGGCGGAAAACCACTCATCGGTTGGTCTATTGAAGTTGCGCAGAAATCTAAAGGTGTAGACCGAGTGATTGTCTCTACCGACGATGAAAAAATAGCAAATGTGGCCCGTCAATTTGGTGCTGAAGTTTATATGCGCCCCGCTCATCTCGCAACTGATGAAGCTTTAGTTGAAGATGCTATTCGCAATCTTTACTTAAAACTTCGCGAAGAAGGTGAAACTTCTGACGTGATGATTCTCCTTGAACCAACTTGTCCGTTTAGAAATCATGAAGACGTTGAGAGATGTTTAAATTTACTTCCTGAAAAAAAATATGATTCTGTTGCAACATTTAAGGAAGCTGAATTAAACCCGCACCGCGCTTGGAAAATCAGCGACACGGGCCCCGAGACTTTTATGGAAGGGGCCGACCCTTGGCTTCCTCGACAAAAATTACCAAAAGCGTATCAGCTCAACGGTGCGGTTTATGTTTTTAGGCCCGCAAAAATAATGGATGGATCAAAATTACTTGCTGGCCAAATGGGTGCAGTCGTTATGCCTCCCGAGCGGTCAATTGATATTGATAAAGAATTAGATTTTCGTTTAGCAGAAGCTCATATTCAAAGACAAAGACCTCAGCCGCAGGTGGAATTATGAAAAAAGAAAATCTCTTGTTAACTGGCGCCTCAAGTGGCGTTGGTGCATCGCTTGCCGTTCATTTAGGTGAAAAATACCGAGTCATTGGTGTTGCTAGACGTAAAGAAAAAATCCTAGAGCTTCAAAAACAAAATCCGCAGATTGATTTAGTAGCAGTTGCCGGCGACCTTTCAGTGGCAAAAAATGTCGACAGCGTGATGAATGAAATTCTAAATGAGTACGGCCCTGTTTCATATGTCATCAACAATGCTGGCATTATGACTCAATCAAAAATCCATGAACTCTCTGATGAGAAAATGCTTTATGCATTACAAGTAAATGGGCTTAGCACCCTTTCAATATTGCGCCATGTTTTACCCGGCATGCAAAAACGTGGATTTGGCCGCGTAATAAATATTACTTCTGGCGCCCCGCTGAACTGCTCACCCGGTTTTGGTGCGTACAGTGCTTCAAAGGCGCTACTGAATGCTTTGACGGTTACCGCAGCAAAAGAAAATGCTGATCTTGATATTAAAATTAATCTCATGAGCCCTGGGCCGGTTCGCTCAGAAATGGCGCCCAATGGGCCTCTTGAAGCAAACGTTTGCCACCCAACTGTCGACTATCTTTTGAATTTGAAAAAAGATGGCCCCACCGGAAAATTCTTCTGGCTTGGTTATGAAGTTCCTTTGACTCCTGATTTAACAGGTGTCAATTGGCTCGAAGGCAAAGGCAACGAAAAGTTGACGAAAATCTTATGAACGAGATTCGTGTAGGCATCATTGGTTTTTCTGAAGGTAACGGGCATCCCTTTTCATTTAGCGCTATCATTAACGGCTATGACGACAAAGCGATGGCTGAGGCAGGCTGGCCCGTGATTCATGGGTATCTTCAAAAAAAATCTCCCGAAGATTTTGGAATTGAAGGCGTTCAAGTCACGTGCGCGTGGACCCAAGATTTCGAACTCACCCAAAAAATCACAAGAGCCTGCAAAATTAAAAAGGCCTGCAAAAATTTAAATGAATTTGACGGTGAAGTTGACGCAGTTGTAATTGCTCGCGATGATTTTGAATCTCATTTTGAATTAGCTCTTCCCTTTTTGAAAAAAGGTTTACCCGTATTTGTAGACAAACCTCTTTCTCTTCACATTAAAGAACTGAGAGAATTAACTCCGTATTTGAAAACAGGTCAGCTCATGTCATGTGCGGCACTTCGATACGCCACAGAACTTGATGGCATACGCGAAAGTTTACCTCGCATCGGCCCACTCAAACTTTTGCGTGGAACCGTTTTATTATCCTGGGAAAAATACGGAATCCACATGCTCGATGGCCTATTTGGCCTTGGTCATGTCGGCCGCAACACAGAATCTTCAACAGACTGGTGGAATTTTCACGGTCAAAGCTTAAAACCAAAGTGGATCCAGGCCACGCCAGGCCCGGTTGATCTTTTCACCATCGGAACCGAATCTGACGCGCTGGTCCAAATTAGCTGTTTGGGTGCTGTTCCCAAAACGTTTGAGATTGGTGTTTGGGGCGCTCAAGGGCGCATGAATGCTGAGGTTAATGATAATTTCGCAATGTTTAAAAGAATGCTTGAAGCTTTCTTCAAATCGATTAGAAATAATAAATCTGCCATTGATGCAAGCATGACCCTAACACTCATGCGTGTTCTCATTGGCGGCCGCATGTCGCAACTCGAAAAAAGGGCCATAAATCTTGAAGAAGTCGTTTTATAAAAATCTTTTCTCCCTGGAAGGCAAGACTGCTCTTGTCACAGGTGGGGCAGGAATTTTAGGAAAACATCTCTGCTCAGCCCTTGCTGATTTCGGCGCTCAAATTGCCGTGGTTGACGTTCAATCAAATGCCGCTGAAGATTTAGCAGCAGGTTTAACAAACGAATTCAAAGTTAAAAGTTTTGGTTTCGGTTGCGATGTTTCAAATCCTGATTCCGTTAAATCCATGGTTAAAGATGTCGAATCAAAATTAGGGCCTGTGCATATATTACTCAACAATGCCGCGGCTAAATCTAAAGATTTAAAAAACTTCTTTGCTCCTTTTGAAAAATTCTCTCTTGAAGAATGGCGCGCGATTAACTCTGTGAATATCGACGGCATGTTTTTAGTCGCACAAGCAGTGGGCCAAGCCATGGTTGATAAAAAAATCAAAGGTAGCATTATTCAAACATCATCCATTTATGGCTCTGTAGCGCCCGATCAAAGAATTTACGAAGGCAGTGAGTACATGGGCATGGCGATTAATACTCCTGCTGTTTATTCAACTTCAAAAGCAGGTGTTATTGGTTTAACAAAATATTTAGCCACTTACTGGGGTCACCACGGTATTCGCGTCAACACATTAATTCCCGGTGGTGTTGAAAGTGGTCAGAACGAAACTTTTAAGAAAAATTATTCAGCACGCATTCCTCTAGGAAAAATGGCTGAGCCTGAAGACATGACAGGTGCAGTAGTTTATCTCGCGAGTGATGCTTCAAAATATGTAACTGGTACAAGTTTGATTGTGGATGGCGGCTTACACGCCTGGTAATTAATTTAAGGAGACTTAAGTGGAAATCATAAAAAAACCCGCACCGTTTGATCCCGCAAAATACGCCGCTTCAAATACAAATCCAGAAACCAAGTATGGTCTTCCGCAAGAAGTTATTTATTGCAAAGTTTGCACAAATTCAAATCAGCGCCCTAACTCAGCGCCTGAATATCTCCACAATAAAAATACAAAGAAAGCAACTTTGGGCATCGGCGCTGATGGCGTTTGCGATGCTTGTACAAATTCCGCTCGTAAAGATGTAGCGATCGACTGGAGCACAAGAGAAAAAGAACTCATGGCTCTTTGTGATAAATACCGTCGCACCGATGGTCACTATGACTGTTTGGTTCCTGGCTCTGGTGGCAAAGATAGTTTTTATACGGCTCACGTTTTAAAATATAAATATGGAATGAACCCCCTCACAGTTACGTGGGCACCCCATATTTACACCAATTGGGGCTGGAGAAATCTGCAAGCTTGGATTCACGCAGGTTTTGACAACTACTTGTTTACACCTAATGGCCGCGTTCATCGTCTTCTCACACGATTAGCTGTTGAGACTATTTTCCACCCGTTTCAGCCTTTCATGCTGGGCCAAATGTATTACGCACCAAAAATGGCTGAGAAATTAAATATCCCGCTCGTATTTTATGGTGAGAACGCAGCTGAATACGGAAATCCGATCAAAGAAAATGAATCCGCCAAAAAAGATTTTAGTTACTTTACCGCAACAGACAAAAGTAAAATTTTTCTAGCCGGTGTTAGCGTTTCGGATTTGATGAAAGATTTTGGTCTTAACCAAACAGATCTTGATGCATATTTGCCTGCTGATCCAAATCTTTTAGAGAAAAAGAAAATTGAAGTTCACTACCTTGGTTACTATTTGAAATGGCATCCTCAATCAAATTACTACTACGCTGTTGAAAATGGCGGCTTCGAAGCCGCACCCGAGCGCTCACCAGGTTCATATAGCAAATACTCAGGTATCGACGACAAAGTGGATGATTTCCACTTTTTCACGACCCATATTAAATTTGGTTTAGGCCGCGCAACTTATGATACATGCCAAGAAATTCGTAACCGAGAAATCACCCGCGAAGAAGGCGTGTTGCTTGTTAAACGTTTTGACGGCGAATACCCCGAGCGTTTTTCAGACGACGTTATGAAATACTTAAGTCTTCCTGAAAAAGAATTTCCGGTGGCTTCAAAAATGTTTGAACAACCAGTGATTGATAAAAATTATTTCCTAAAACTTTCTGACACTTATCGCCCGGCTCATTTGTGGAAGTTTGAAAATGGCCAGTGGTCATTAAGACATCCTATTACTCATCTTGAAGCGGCAGCATCAGCGCCCGTTTCCAGCTTGAAAGATCAGCCGGCTCTGGAGATTAGGTAATGCAAAGCACCTCAAATGTGAGGTTGATTGCGCGTTTAGATATTAAAGGCCCCAACCTTATCAAGGGCATTTGCCTTGAAGGTTTAAGAGTTATCGGTGACCCTCAAGCATATGCGAGCAAATACTACGAACAAGGTGCTGATGAATTAATTTTCATCGATATCGTAGCAAGTCTTTACGGCCGAAATAATTTAACAGACATTGTTAAGCGTGCAGCAGAACATGTTTTTGTTCCGCTCACCGTTGGTGGTGGCATTCGTTCATTAGAAGATGCACGGGGAATATTACTCGCTGGCGCTGATAAAGTTGCTATCAACACTGCCGCAGTAAAAGATCCCGAATTAATCACACGTGTTGCAAAGCGCTTTGGTTCGCAGTGTATGGTTTTAGGCATTGAAGCCAAGAAAAACCCCGACGGCCGCTGGGAAGCCTACACCGACAACGGTCGTGAGCACACAGGTCTTGATGCAATTGAGTGGGCAAAGCGCGGCGCTGAGTTAGGCGCAGGCGAAATTTTACTCACGAGCGTTGATCGCGAAGGCACACGAAAAGGTTTTGATATTGAACTGATTCGCGCCATTTCCACGCAAGTGGGTATTCCAGTTATCGCAAGTGGTGGCATGGGCGGTGTTGATCACATGATCGATGCTGTTCAAAAAGGTTCGGCTGATGCTGTCGCATTTGCAGATTGCATTCATTACAACCGATTGACGATTCCTCAAATTCGAGAAGCAGCACGTACAAGTGGTATCCCAGTGAGGGCGCTATGAAACATCATGTAACAATCATCGACTACGGCGTTGGCAATTTACTTAGCGTTAAGCGCGCATTTGAAAAATCAGGCGCAGAAGTTAGTTTCACAGACACTGCTAAAGGTATTGATCAAGCAACCAAATTGGTTTTGCCTGGGGTTGCAGCGTTTATCGACGGCATGAACAATCTCGCCGAAAAAAATCTCATTGGCGCTATTAAAGATTATGTGCGTTCAGGTCGCCCATTTGCGGGCATTTGTCTGGGCATGCAGCTCTTACTAGAAAACAGCGTTGAGTTTGGCTCGTGCGAAGGTTTGGGTTTAATTCCTGGTGAAGTAAAACTTATTCCGTCAGTGACTGAAGACGGTCGGCCTCATAAAATTCCACACATTGGCTGGAACAACGTGACTCCTCTACAAGAAGACCAGTGGTCTTCAACTTTACTCGAAGGTTTTAATAACCCAAGTTCATTTTATTTTTTGCATTCATTTACGGCGTGGCCGAAAGATCCAAAACATCGCCTTGCTGATTGCCGTTACAACGGGCAGCTTATCTCTGCTGCTGTTAAAAAAGACAATGTCTACGGTTTTCAATTTCATCCGGAAAAAAGCGGCGTTAATGGCTTACGTCTCATAGAAAATTTCGTCAGAAGCTAAACGTGATTGAGGTTATCTATTTTCTCATCGTAGTTTTGCCGCCTGTTATTCTTGGAATCATGCTCTTAATTTCTATGCTCACTCGCAAAAACTACACGATTAAAGAATCGCGGGTGGTAGATGCGCCCATAGAATCTGTTTGGCAACTAGTCAGTGATTTTTCAAAATATCCATCGTGGGTAAGTTACATTAGTTTGATGGAAGAAAAGTTAGTAGGCCCAGAGCGAAATTCTATTTGGGTTCAACACGGCTCAATTTTACCGGTAGAATTTTCGGTTAAAGAATTCATTCCCAAAACTAAACTGGTTACCGAACAAGTTTTAGGCGCAGGCCCTATTAGTGGTTTGCGCGAAATTCAAATAAAATCCTTATCCCCAAGCCAAACGCAAATCGATATTGTTCAATCAGGAATTATTAAAAACTCGATCCTAAAACTTTATATCGTGCTTTTTCATTATCGAAATAATCCTGTCCGCCAATTCCTAGATTGCTTAGAAAAGAAAGTGCGACCTAGTTAAATTATTTTGACGAACAAGTTTTCGCGATTTCTTCTTTAAAGGGCTCTTGTTCTGCAGTGAATTGATTTCGAACATCCTCAGGCAAAGCTTCAAAACTTGAAACGTTATATTCTTTTGTAAGCGCATCAATTTTCTTATAGCGAGCTCTGCGGCCTTTATCTAATTCTGAAAAAATACAGAGTAAATAATCTTGAGCACCTTTACCAGATGAACAAAGAGTTTGTGCTTGCGCCTCAGAAAGTAAGGGCTCTTTAAATTCAGTGCTAAATGTCCATTTGTGAGAATTTTCAGCAAAGTGGTAGAATTTTCCAGGAGATGTATAAGCTTCAACGCATCTTTGGGGATTTTTCATGCGATCACTGTATTTTGCATATCTGATTTGATCGCGAGCAAAATCAACAACGGGAGCGACCGCAAATACGGGAATCAAAATCGCGCAGTAAATGGGTGAGCTGCACATGCCTGCTTGTGCATGGGCTTGTTTTTGATTTCCGAAAACTGCAACTAAAAGGGCCAAGATAAAAACTTTTGATTTCATAATTTCTCCAAAACACGTCCAATATCAAAAAGGCTAGATAGCAATTTTTTCGCCAGAGAGATTTTGAGGCTCAGATGAAAACTAACGCTATTAATGAACTTTTTGAGAGCCGCTTACTGTCACATTGAAAATGAGTTCGACATGGATTTTCTTGGAAGAGCCAATAAATGGCGGCATAAAACGTCTAGGCCTTTTCCAAATTGATAAACTTAACTGTTTAAGAAGTGTCACACTCAAAACAGAGTGTTTAAGGGTTTTACACCATTTTAAAAAACCTTTTAATTCCAAATACTTACACGAAAAAATAATGGTTTTTGCCTGTCCAAAAGATGACACAAACGGTCACTCCATTGACATGCGACTACCTCAAAACCTAATAGTGCGATGCACAAACCTGGCACTTCGCTTGCTCTAGTAAAGAGTATAACGAAACCCCCTGGGCGACTTGGACCTACCCCCTACCCCCTACCCCTACCAAGTCGCCTTTTTTTTTGCCCGAAAAACCATTACACTTTAATGAACAATGAAAACCACAAACTACTTATTCCTCGTTTTATTTTGCTTAACCTCAGTTCTTGTCTCGGCCCAAACGCCGCCAGGCCATGATTCCAAATCCAAAAAAATAAAAGTGATTATTGATCCGGGGCACGGCGGAGAAGACGACGGTGCTGTCTTTAATAAACTTAAAGAAAAGAACCTGACACTTGCTGTGGGTCTTGAATTAAGAAAGCTTCTGGAATCGAGCAAAGACTTCGAATCAATCATGACTCGCTCGACAGATCGGTTTATTCCCCTAGACGACAGAAAGAAAATTGCCGAAGACAATAAAGTTCAGGTTTTTATAAGCATTCACGCAAATAGTTCTCCTTCTAAAAAAGCGCGAGGCACAGAATTTTATTTTGAAAACCAAATGCCCACGGACGAAGAAAGTATGGCGATCGCGAACCGTGAAAATAGTGTCCTGGGTCAAAATGGAGAAAATGTACCGTCGTCAAACACGGATATTTCAAATATTCTTACTGACCTTGCCCATAACGAACACATCGTCATGAGCCAGCAGCTTTCTCAGTTGATGCTCGAGTCATTTGCTTCAAACCTCAATGTGAAGGCCAAAGCGATTAGGCAGGCACCGTTTAGAGTGCTTTTGGTCACAATGCCGGCAACGCTTATTGAGCTTGGGTACCTGACCCATCCTCAAGATTATGAATGGCTTGCGGGTAAAGACGCCCCCTCCCGCATTGCGGGCGCCATTTTCAAAGGCCTAAAAGCTTTCAAAGAAAAGTTGGACAAAACCCGCTCCCACTCTGTAAATTAGCACCAAATCTAATTGAAGGAGTTGTCCATGGCAGTCCGAAATGACCGGTCTCTTGATAGTCTTCGAAAAATAAAAATCACCCCAGGTTTTACAGCTTATGCTGAAGGCTCAGTGCTGGTCGAATTTGGTCGCACTCAAGTTATTTGCACAGCTTCGATTGAACCAGGTGTTCCTTCGTTTCTAAAAAATACTGGTAAGGGCTGGGTTACCGCTGAATACGGAATGCTCCCTCGTTCCACTCACACTCGCATGCGTCGAGACAAAGCTGCAAATTCTGGCCGCACCCAAGAAATTCAACGCCTCATCGGTCGAAGTTTAAGAGCTGTTACAAATATGGAAGTTTTAGGTGAGCGCCAAGTTGTTGTTGATTGCGATGTCATTCAAGCAGATGGCGGAACAAGAACCGCTGCCATTACCGGGGGCTTTGTTGCTCTTGCAATGGCGTTTAATGAACTCATGAAACAAAAACTCCTTTTGAATTTTCCATTAAATGATTATGTCGCTGCTGTTAGTTGCGGCATTGTAGATGGAAAACCAAGTCTTGATCTTTGTTACGAAGAAGACTCAGCAGCTGAAGTTGATATGAATTTTGTCATGACTGGAAAAAATCAGTTTGTCGAAATTCAAGGTACGGCAGAACACAAGCCCTTCACAGAAGCTGACATGGCGGAAATGACAAAGCTTGCAAAAAATGGTTTAAACGAACTTTTCAAAGTTCAAGAATCACTCATTGGTAATTTTTATAAGAGGCCCCAAGCATGACCCAACTCTGGATCGCAACAAATAATAAAGATAAATTCAAAGAAATTAGAGAACTTTTAAAAGAAATCAAAGTTGAAGTTCACGGCGCGTTTGAACTTCCCGCTTACACTTCTCCTCGCGAATCAGGAATGACATTCAAAGAAAATGCGCGGATCAAAGCTTTTTCGCTGAAAGCCATGAAACCTGACGCGTGGATTTTGGCCGATGACTCTGGTTTAGAAGTTCAAGTTTTAGATGGTTTACCGGGTGTTCACTCAGCCCGCTACGCTGGTCCCACCGCCCGAGATGTCGAAAATACGGCAAAACTTTTAAAGCAAATTGTTCTTCGCTCATCGGGTGACAACCGTGCCGCACGATTTATTTGTGTACTTTGTTTAATTTCACCAACGGGTGAAGAATTATATTTCGAAGGCGAGTTAAAAGGCAGCATTTCAAAAGACATGCGTGGCAAAACAGGATTTGGCTACGACTGCGTTTTTGTTCCCGAAGGCGAAACAAAAACAATCGCTGAATTAGGCCTTGCGGTTAAAAATCGCCTCAGCCACCGCGCACAAGCTTTGAAAAAAGCACGCGAGCATTTAAAGACAATTTCGCAATAACCTGGAGCAGACATGAAACGATTTTTGAGTTCTTTTTTGGTATTAGCGCTTTTATCTCAGCCACTCGGTGCCTTTGCAAATCAAACTAAAGGGCAAAAGAGAAAACCCGCCGCTGAAGAAACTGAAAAAGAAGCTAGTGAAACAAAAAAACCTGCGAAAGTCGAACTCACTCCCGAGCAAAAAGCGTCTTACAAAGACGAGTACGAGCATAAATTAAACATGGATAAAGCACGAGAAGACGCTCGTCATAAAACTAAATTAGGAATCATTTTTACTTCCATTGGCGCACCTTTAGTTACATTGGGTGCTGTTCTTTTCGCTGACGGAAACAAGAGATATTACAACAACTACAATTGCGGTTCGGATTATTCAAGTTCCAGCTACTCACGATGTAACTCTGATTATGGTTGGGGCGCATTAGAGCAAGTCTATGGCGCCATCATATTTGCTACCGGCGCTCCGTTTGCGATTATTGGGATTGTAAAATTAGTTCAAGGCAGTAAAGCAAAACATCGCTTAGAAGAATTAGAATCAAAACAAGCCCTTCAAAATTTCGAAATTCTTCCGCTGGTTTCTCCCTCAAACTCAGGCATCTACCAAGGCGCCTCCCTTTCCTGGAATTTTTGATTTCGTATTTATTGGCATCAAACTTGAAAATACAAACTTCAAAACCGTAAATTTCGCTCGCGGGAGCAAAATTACAGACACTCTGGTCATTCTCTATGACAAGAGTGTCACAAAAAGGAGTTTGTATGAGAGAAGCTATTGCAATCGCACTATCCGCTATTGTCCTAATTTTTTCGCAAATCTTAGTTGCCGAAGAATTCGAACCAGGTTCTGAAAAAGGAAAAACCGTCACTGAAGTTGAAAAAGACGGAGTCAAAACCACCACAATTCGAGAAGGAAATATTCAACCCTATCCCGAACGAGAAGTCGGAAAAATTTCAACAAGCGAAGTTTCGCAAATAAAAATGAGAAGAGAAGTTCATTCTTTTTGGGCTTTAGGGTTTGGCCCCGCTTGGATTCCTGCCTATTCCGAACACCTGTATTCGGGAACTTTGGGCATCCACTGGGACGTTCACGAGCACGCAGAAATTAATCTTAATCTTTCAGGGGGTGGCTCACGGCAAACAGGATTCGGCACTTTAGAATTGGGATCCAATTACTTTTTTCTTCCAGGTGATATCACGCCTTATGTGGGCGCTTCATTCGGCGGTGGATACACATCAGGAACTGGCTCTGGATTTTCCGGTGGAACAGGTTTCGGCGTGCGATTTTTTCGAACTTCAAGCGTTAATCTTGATCTTGGCTTCACCTATCACGTCATTTTTGGCCAAGGCAGCATTAGTCCAGTCATCGGCTCGCAAGTCATGGTTTTGTTTTAACGACTGTCCATTTTCAAATACAGTGTATCGGCAAGTATTTTGGCGACAACTTCAAAAATTATACTGACAAGTATCTGATACGAGACTTCGTTGCCATGCCTCAACGCGGCCGAGGGGGGCTGCGCCTGGGAGGTCGTTCAATGTGGAGTTGATGAATCCGACCCACGCTTCGTCGCCGTAAATTTCGATGTACTTGCGGCGAAGTCGGCAGTAGTCGATGATTTGGGAAAGTTCTAATGGACCATTTCGATAGACGTATGATTGCGGAGGCACAGTTCCCCAAGCAACCTTCACATATAAACTTAATGATTTATTGATCCAGCCTCTAGTTGCGGAATCGGAACCGATTTCAGGGAGGCAGTTGGATGTGACTTCGCCCAATTTTACAATCAACTTACTAATTACTTCGAATATGCCAACGCAGCTGCCTTGGGTTCCGTCGGCAAAGCATTTATCGTATTTTCCTTTATATTCTTTTGAAAACTTTTTTGTTCCGTCTTGTAAAATTTCGGTTTGAGCTTGGCAGGTGGTTCGAGGAGGATTGAAAAAAATGATGGCGAGTAAGCCCAAGACAAGTACGACGCCTGCTCTGATGATCTCGTTATCCCAAAGTTCTCTCACAGGTTAATTATAGACAGGTTTTGAGAAGGATTAAAAGTCCAGACCTTGATCTAGTTTTTCAAGCGTCACTTAAGTAGAGGATTAAATAAGTCGAAAGACTAGGTAGAGGTTTTTTCTGATGAAAGGTTTAAATTGGAGTTTCGTAGCAGCTCTGGCACTCGTCTTAGGCTCTTGTAGTAAGCAGGCTCTTATTACATCAAGCCCTCAAGACTTAAATAAGGGAGCAGATACTTGCCCCAAATCAATCACACCATCAGTCGTTTTCGGAACGGATGATCGAATTGAATTGTGGCAAATTCCAAAATCCATTGTTCGAAAAATCGCCCGCTCTACTTTTGCTGTTATTGAAGATAAAAATCTCATCGATCTCAAAAATGGAACCACGCAATTTTCTGGAACAACTTTGCAAGCAAGACAAAATGTCTGCGCTTCCGAAAATTTTTCTCAACAAATGGCGATCGTTCATTGTTCCGCTGCACTTGTCGGTAAAGATCTTGTGCTTTCAGCAGGTCATTGCTTTTCAGGGCAAAACGAATGCGATCATTTGAAATTTGTTTTTGATTACGCTGTTGAGAAACAGGGCGTGGAACCAAAATCTGTTCCAACTGAAAATGTCTATAATTGCAAAAGTATTTTGGTAACAAAGCAGCCGCTTCTAGGCGACGATGATGATTACGCAGTTATTCAACTCGACCGCGAAGTTAAAGATCGGACACCCCTTCGAATGCGCAGAAGTGGTGAAATAGCTTTGAAGGATAAAGTCTACTTGCTTGGTTATCCGCTTGGCATTCCACTTAAACATGCTGGGCCCACAAAAGTGAGAAGCGTTTCAGACGCACATTATTTCGACGCAAATCTAGATGGCTATATTCATAATTCTGGATCACCCGTTTTTAACGTTAGAACTAATCGCATCGAAGGCGTTCTAGTGCGGGGAGAATCTGATTTTGTATCGCAAGGAAGTTGTGGAGTTTCGAAGGTTTGTCCTGATGATGACAAAACTTGTAAAGGCGAAAGCATGACTCGAGTCAAGTTTGCGCTTCCCTTTGTTCCGGATGTTCCTGACGTTGTCGACGATCCACAACCACAACCTTCGCCTCAGCCGTCGCCAACACCCGGCCCAATCGCAGACCCTTGCGCGAGCAAAATCTAGTTTGAAGGTTGGGAGTTTGACAAATGGTGATCCGGGCTGGGCTCGAACCAGCGACCTACGGCTTAGAAGGCCGTTGCTCTATCCAACTGAGCTACCGGACCGCAATTGAACTTTGAGCGGTGACTCTAGTATGAGGCCTGCCCCACGTCAAGACTATGGGCAGGTAAGTGTCTAATTTTCCGTTAATTATAATCTAAATTGACCTTCGACGCTGTTTTTCGAGCCACCTGACGGGCCTTTTCGACTGTCGACCCCGTTGCTAAAGCAACACCCATGCGGCGGTATTTGCGGGTGTCGGGTTTTCCGAAAATGCGAACATCCGTATTTTGAGCGGCTAGTGCTTTTTCCAAATTCTTATACTTAACTTGTGTAGAATCTCGATCGGCTAAAATAACTGCTGAAGCTGAAGGACCCCGATAATTAATTTTCGGAATTGGAAGACCTAAGATCGCACGCACGTGAAGGTCAAATTCCGATAGATCCTGTGAAATCAAAGTGACCATACCTGTATCGTGAGGCCGCGGTGAGAGTTCTGAAAAAATGACTTCGTTTTTTGTGACGAAAAATTCCACGCCGAAAATCCCCGCACCACCTAAACGATCCGTGACTTTCTTTGCCATCTGTTGTGCTTTTTTTAAAAACGAGGGCTTCATTTTGGCGGGCATCCAAGATTCTTGGTAATCGCCGCGCTCTTGTCTATGCCCAATTGGAGCAACAAAAAGTGTGGGACCTTTTCTTTGTTTGATGGTGAGCAATGTTATTTCAAATTCAAAATTAATAAACTCTTCGACAATAACTCGCTTTTGATCACCACGCATATTGGCGCAGGCGTAATTCCATGCTTCAGTTACTTGCGAAGATTTTTTCAAAACCATCTGACCTTTGCCCGATGAAGACATGATTGGTTTTACAACACATGGAAAGCCAACAGCCGCGCAGCCTTCAGCTAATTCTTCCGCAGAACTTGCGTAACGAAATTTCGCTGTTCGCAATTTTAACTCTTGCGCAGCCACATCTCGAATGGCGTCGCGGTTCATTGTTAGATGAACGGCTTCAGCTTTCGGAATGACCGTTATACCCCGCTCTTCAAACTCTTTTAATTTTTCAGTTCGGATGGCTTCAATTTCAGGAACGATGAGATCGGGTTTATATTTTGAGACGACATTCTCTAATTCAGCGGCACTAAGCATATCAATCACTTCGAAGTGATCTGCGACTTGCATTGCAGGGGCACCAGGGTAACGGTCAACAGCAATAACTTTGCAACCAAGTCTCTTTGCCGAAATGACTACTTCTTTTCCTAACTCACCTGCACCTAAAAGCATGATCGTCTTCACTAGCGCTACCCTTTTCTTTTCTGTATTTTCCAGATGGAAGTAACTCAATTGGTTTCGCGTGGCCATAAAAACCCGCATATTTTGCAGACAACTCATTTTGACACAAAGCATTAAAATCCGTCTCGTAGGGGGCCTACCCTATGAAAGCCTCACTCGGAGGCAATGAGCCCTGGAGAGCGAAGTGGTTCTTTTAAGCCTAACGTAGATTAAGAATAGAGGGATTATTTGTCTGAAACCTAGTTTATGCGGCTACAGGCGCATACTGCCTTAGATAATTTTTACCGTTAAAACAAAGGCCTCGAGTTTTTTCTCGAGGCCTTTTTATTTTTGCGAATTATAATTCTTCGGTTTTTTTCTTTTTCTTTTTCTTCTTTTTGGAATCTTTCTTGGAACCCTTCTTATCTTTTTTCTTCTTTTTTTCTTTTTTACCTTCGGCTGATTTTTTACCGTGTTTTTTTGCAGGAGATTTTACACGAGGAGTGTCTTTTGCTGGCTCAGAAGGAGCTTCAATCGGAGGCGGAGGTGGTGGCTCACTTTCCATTTGATTAAGTTCATTAGATAAACCATCAGGAACAGCAGGCTGATCGTTTGGCGGTGGAGGTGGCGCATCTTCAGCAAATGTTTTTAATGGAATATGGGATAAGCCAAATAAAATCGCGAGCAGTGCCAAACCTAATCTCATTCATCTCTCCTTATGAATTGTTGTTCCTCAAAGGTTAAGGTCTAGCGCTTTGTGTTATCAAGGGAATTATCAAGGTGGCTGCCTACTTCCCGCCATCATTCGCGTCATTTTTTTTATGACGCAAGAAGCGGCGGGAAGTAGGCAGCCACCTTGATATATTTTTTATTCTGATTTTGGCTTGTAGGCCACTACTCCTGCTGGAAAGGGACGCTCAAGCAAGGCATCTATTTCTGGCAAAAGTGCAACTGTCAAAGAGCCTGCGGCTGTGTAACCACCTTTAAATCTAAGGCGTAACCAACCACGTTTAAAATACCAGCCTTCGGAATCTGAAGAAGATTCGGAATCTGGCTCAGCTGCGTTTGCCTCGTCGATTTGATCAAGCATTTGAGTGAGTGCCTTTTCCCATTTAACACTTGGAGACTCATCAGCCTTCAATGTTTTATTTAGAAGCAAGAGTACTAAAGCAAATGTGCATACAAATAATATTTTTTTCATCTTTGTCTCCTAATTAGTAGAGTGAATTGTGCATGATGATTTCACTTGCGATCGTACCTGTGAGTGTCACGAGATTTAAATCACCACCCAAGTTAAGATCATAGCCCACTTTTACGTCGTAAATTTGCCAACGATTTATTTTAAGTTTTGCCGCTGAATCGCTTACGAAGTGAGCCATTTTGATAGCTCGTTTTAAACTCTTTCTAATTGTATCGCGCGCAACTTTAACAACTTTGAGGGGATCTTTTCCTTCAACATTTGGCTGAGAATCTAGAATTGAAAACATGTAGTTCTCATCTACAGGACTATTTTCAGTTCTAGCAACTTTTGCAGATCTGTTAAAATAGATGTGGGAAACAAAACCACCGGCAACTTTTGCAAAACCGGCATCGCCTTTAGCATTCATGCCCAAACCAACTCGAAAACTTGCAGGCTTAAAAACAGGATCATAGATATCTTTATCAAGCAAAGCTTCGAGATCTTCAGACATTGCTGAAACAAATTGTTTGATATTATATTTTTGATCTTCAGTTAAGGAAGATTCTTCTTTTCTCACGACGGGATTGGCTTTCGCCTCAGTTCTGAACCATTCGAGACGTAAGCGAGCATCGCCACCGGCCGTGTACATAGCATTGACGACACCTGAAAACTCAACAGACAAATCTGTTCGCACTCGCGAAACATACCATGGGCAATCTGCTTTTTGAGGAATTGCACCGACTGTGTCGACGAATTGCCTGACCGCTTTTTTGAGATTTTCCTTTAATGTTTCAAAATCTTTTACGTGACCAGTTGAAACCAAAATCTTTGCCATTCGGCTGACATCTTTTTCAATGGTGTCATCAGTAACCACACCTGAATAGGTCAGAGTATTTTCTAAATTGTCAAAGGCAGGATCACGCGCATCTCGCGAGAGTCTTGTGGTGTCACCCCAAGCAAGAATATAAGTTGGAACACTCTTTGTAACGACGGTGCCGATAATACCCGTGGTTGTAATACCAAGTTCAGATAAAACAAATGGCATTTCCCAGTTTCCGATTTTAGCTTCGCTTTGGCTAACGGGAAGTGCTTCAAGACCTAAGCGTGTCGCCTCAAGAATCTGATCCACAGACTTTGATTCGGGTTTTACTTCAGGCTGAGTTAGATTTGTTTTGTCTCCCCCGTACCAATCCGCAGGTATGGATGGAGCAGGCGAGTTTTTGTTTGAACAGGCAGCTGCGATAACAACCACCAACAGAATCAATAATTTTTTCATTTGCTCTCTCCTTTTTACGGAATGATTGGATTATTATTGTTATTAAAAACGGCACGAAGTTTTGGAATGATAGTGACTTTGTAAATTTTGCTGATTCCAATTTCAAAATTAGTCGCAAGGCCTAAAACAATTTCGTGATACTGCCAAAGAGAGGACTGTTCTTTTCGGTGATTAAGAACATTGAGCGTGGATGTTTCAAGAAGGCCTAAATTATCAGTGAGGTTTTTTTGATATTCAGGAATTGAAACGTTCATTGTCACTTCTTTACCTTCACTATCTAAACCCACTACTGAAATAACATCTGCGAAACTTGGAGCGGCAACCAAAAAAGCTATCACTACCCATTTCTTCATTTGATCTCTCCTTTAAGAGTTAGAAGGATGTTTTCGCTCGAGATCAAACCAAGTTGTTGTCATTGATGCGAGAAAAAAAGAACGAGAATTTGTTAAACTTGTGTATGGACACATGTAATCATTTAACAATCGCGAAGGTATTTTGATTTTTCCAAGACGGAAAAATTTACTGAATCAAAATAAATTCAAAAAAATATCCACATTTCTGCCCACAATTCCACAAGGTGGCTGCCTACTTCCCGCCACTTTTTGCGTCATAAAAAATATGACGCGAATGATGGCGGGAAGTAGGCAGCCACCTTGGTACTAGTGGGCGATTAGATGATAGCCTCTTGATCCTAATTTATTTTTGAGAGCGATCAAGTCTGTGGTTTGAACGCGAAAAGAATATTCTCGCTTTCCACTTTTTGGTCTGCCCTCAGACATTGTTATTCCTAAAACTTTTGCACCGTCACGTTTGAGATCACTGATGACGTGATCAAGTTGATCGCGAGAGTTTTGAAGTTCAATACTGACATAGTCACTTGGAGTGATGAGTCCCAAGAATTCAACAAACGCTGAAAGCAAATCACTCTTAGTGACCATCCCCTTAAGATTCCCTTCAGAATCTAAAATGGGAAGACAACCGATTTTGAGATCAACCATAATTTTAGCAGCTTCACGAATATCAGTTTCAGGCGAAGCATACACAACTCGCCTGTGGCAAATTTCTTCCACCTTCACTTCTGGTTGTTCAGCGACTAAACGGAGATCGCGATCCGACAAAACTCCCACAACCATTCCCTGTTTTAGAATGGGGAGATGCCTGATTTCATTTTTCCGCATTAGAAGGTAGGCGTCGCCGGCCGTTTGATCCGGGCCGATGGTTACAACTTTGGTACGCATGATTTGATCAATATTCATGATGTCCCCCACTTTCTCTGGTCATGCTTTAAGTTTGTGAGTTAGTTATTGAGCAAGAACGATACCAACCACCAAATCAAATTTAGTGAAAAGATCTTAAAAGATATGTCTTATGACGCGGGAATTATGTCTCGCGTCAGAGACAAACGAGGAAAAAATGTCCCGTGCGACTAGGTGCGCGTATTAAATGTGATTCGGTAAAACGATCACAGGGCAATGACTTCTACGCACTACCTTTGCGCTTACGCTGCCAAATGAGTCTAGCCACCCTCCACTATTATGCGGAGCCATAATTACAAGATCTTCATGCTTTGAAAGATCTACGATTTTGTCTGCCGGATCTCCGACTTGAATCTTAAATTTCACATTTTTTTCTTTAGCCTTTAATTTCTTAAATCTCTTGGCTTCTGTTTCCATGATTGAATCTTCAAGAGCCATCCAAGCCTGGTAATCTAAAACTGGAGGAACGGGTTTAGAAACATACACACCATCTAGTTTTAGTCTTTGTGCTTTTCCAAATTTCTTGGCCCACTTTAAAAGTTCAGAACCCCGCTTTGAAAAATCATAGGGAACCAAAGCTCTTGTGAGATGTTTAAAGTGCCCTCCTCGCTGAATCCAGACTGGGACACCCGAATGTAGTGCAAGTCGTTCAGCGGTACTTCCCATGGCAAGTCGAGCGATGAGATTGTGGCCAGCATTGCCGACCATGAGAAGAGGGTCTTTTTTCTTACGCGCAAATTTTGCAAGTTCGTCGCCGGGATGATTGAGTGATGAAAGAATTTTGACCTGCTCATTAGCTGTTACTTTATAAAAACTAGCGACTCTTTTTTCTAATCCTTCTATGAGCTCGGTTTTTACGTCCGTTGGAACGGAGGAACTCTGTGGTGGCAAAAAAGCAACATGCGCAAAAATGACCTGACTCTTCCATTTTTCAGAAAGCTTTCGAGCCATTCGAACAGCAGCACGAGAAGTTTTCGAAAAATCCACACCAACAATCAATGTTTTAAAATATGAATTTTCCATGGTCTTTTTCTCCTCAAGACCACTTTAGATGCAAAAAAAGCGCCGAAGTTTATTCGGCGCTAAACTAGCCTTAATTTAAGATTAGGATTAATGGCTTTGATCTACGAGACACTTAAGATGAGGAACTAATACCTTCATTGCTAGGTCACACTGACGAGTATCTTGTTCGCTTAAAAAACAAGCTAGACCAAAATGATTCACTTCGACATGGCCAAGATATGTGCCGTAGGGTTCTGAAAATTCGGGAATAAGGCCGTCATTAGCTAAACCAAATTCGTCTCCGAGTCTTTCGTCTTTAAATGACTCCATTCGTTTGCAATCGGCTCCCCATTTAAATGACTGAGGTCGTTTAAAATGTTCATATTGCAAATTTCTAGCAACCATTTCGTCGTGAACAATTTTCATCGGAGTTGATAAAGCAAGGGAGGCAAAATTCATCGACGGCAAAGACGAACTAATGCTGTAGTAATTAACTTTTGGATTATCGACGACGTCTTGGGCGTAGTAATATTTCGCCGCTAAATCACGATCCATTTTTAATTCACGCAAATAAGGACGCTTCTCTAAAGTAAAATCGTAATCAATCGCCCATTTGCCTGTGAAAGTTTTGGCCTGAATTTGTGGAATTATATAATCAACAAGTGGAGTGCCTTTGTTTGGCGTAGCTAAAAGGGTCGCACTTTGAACGCAATCTTTGATGACAGATTGGCTCGCCATGTGCCGCGCAACTAGACCGCCGATGCTGTATCCAACTAAAATAACATTTCTGGGTGATTTGCGATTACAACTTCCACCTAACTTCTGCAAGATTTGTTCAGCGCAATCTTCGGAACGCATTTGAATGCTGCGGCGATCATCATCGGGATCTTTCGGACAAACTACGGGAACAATCCCCGCATTCCAAAGTTGTTTTTGCAAACCTTCAAAATAATCACCGTAAAAAATCCAGGCTAAAGTATCTAAGCCTTTGAGATAAACTCTGTCGCCTGAAGAAGCAGCGCCAGGAATAAGAACAACAATGTTTTCGGTGCTAGCGGCTTTTGCTATTGAAGTGTTTAAGGCTAAAGTAAGAATGGTGATGATCAAGAATTTCATGAAACCCCCTAATGTTTTGACCTATTTAATAAATGATAATCGCGACTCGATGTCAACACTGTTCAAGCTCCCATTTTCAACTTCAAAACCTGAAAATTCGAAAACATAATAACTTGTTAAAATATATATTTGGCTTCTACCCAAATTGAACTTCGACTGAGAATTGAACCAAAAGTTTGACCTGCACGGCCATTGAAAATATCCGCACCCAGAGCGGTTTTCAAAGTATCGGTCCAAGAATAAGTGAGCTTCGGTCTTATTAAAGAATCTTGGTCGGCAAAATTATAAATGACAAAAAGTTCTTTCTCGAAGGTGCTTTCCGAGTTGTTTCCGGTTAGGCGCCAAGTGACACTGGTTTTTGAACGAGTTTTATAATTGTGCAAGAGCGCATTTCCGCTAGCGACTTGACGATTTATTGCTTGATCAACAGCGTTGAGGCCGCCCATTTCTTCTGGCGGCGTGTACTGCGGGTAATAAATCCAAAAAAATTGAATTTGTGTGCGCCAATTTTCAACGAGCGGGCGTTCGACACCAAGAACTCCAGACCAATTTGAAGGCTGAATCAAAGCATTTTGGCCATTGTCATTTTCGGTTCGAATGTAAGCCGTTTCAAATCGAAAAATATGCTTACCAAAAACGTAAGAAGCGTCTCCCCCTACTGCTGAAACCCGGCGGTAGTAAGTCGCAAGTTCAAGATCATAATTAATCACTGGAGTTGTACCGACAAGAGTTGTTGTTAGAGTGCGGTTTTTTTCGACTAACTCAGGCTGGTGTTTCCATCCATTAAAAGCACTGAGCGAGAAATCCCAGCCACTTCCGACATAAGCAACTTTTAGCGCCGTTTCAGAATTTTGAAAATTTTCAGGAATGGAATTGGTTTCATCTGACACACGCACTGATGCTGGGAGTGTCGAAGGAGGAATATAAACTTTGCCTTTTGCAAAATAGGGAAACCAAACACCGGTGAATGTCCAGGAAGATGTGCCTTCATTTGGCGTGAGCTGAATTTGAACACCCGCTCCGCCTTTACGTTTTACTTCTTCATCCTGATTAAAATAAGTCATATCTTTTGCAGTTAGAAAGTCTGTTGGATTAATACCGTCAGATTTTCCCCAGGGAATAATTTGCTTACCTGCTTTGATTTCTAAACCCGGCTTACTAAAATAAGCGTAACCTTCACGTAACTCATTTTCCCAGTGGGTGCTTGAACCGCTTCCCGATAGGCGTGAGTTCTGGGCATCAAAGCCATTTCCCTGATAAATAATTCGCGCAGAGAATTTCTCAGAAAAACTTTCATCTGCTTGGAGAAAAAGATGAGTTGAAAGTTGAGTCAGTGGTTTTGACTCATCACTCTTGAGGGTCGGATAATAGATATCGCCTAGCCATTTACCTGAAAAAGCTGGTTTTTCTAAACCAAATGCTGAAAAGGGCAAAAAAAATAGAATTAGAAATAATTTCAAGTTCAACGTTCCTTTTGAAGATTTTGAAGGGTAAAAATTGACTCAGCAATACCTTTGTTCACTTTTGTATCCGCAAACTCAAGAAGGGTTTGTTTATTCTTAATCACATTTTCCATTCGAAGTTTAAATGCCATCCACTTTTTCTGAACAGTATCAACTTGGCGAATGTCTGAGGTTTCAAGCTTCTTCCAAAGTTTTCCGTCTAAATCGTAGTTTTCAGATTTTGAGACCATGAAATTTGATTTTAGAACCCATGCAACCGTGCGCCCGACTCCTGTTCGTTCTTTAACGGCTTCAGTGGCAGGTTTCATTTCAACTTTGTAGCACTTTTCTTTTTCGAATTCTTTGGTGGGACAAGTTTCTTCTACTTGGCTTAGGTATTCATAGTCGTCAACGTGAGGTGAAGCAATATCGGAAAAAGAAAACTCGGAACCCATGAAACTTGAACTTTGTTGCGCGGGTTCAACACGTCTGATCTTTTTATAAGCAGGTAAATACATTTGAATGTCGGTCTTATCGCCTTCATTTTCCTGAAATAAAAATGCTTCATTTTTAATTTCGGCCGGTGCGTGGAATCTAGTAAAAGTATCATAGTGAATTTTGTCGGCTTTAAGTCTTCTCCACCAAGTGAACTCTTTTGATTTATCACCAGATGCTGTGCTTGTTACAAGTTTTGCCTTTGCTTCAATATCAATAAGCTGTCTTGCGTCTTCGTTTTTTTTCATGATTTCTTTAGGAGTTATTGCAAATGCAAAGCTAGAAATGAAAATTAAAACAAAACTAAGTTTCATTGGAGTTTCTCCTTAATCGTATTCAAGCGCTTCGCGAATATCCATTCGTGAGGCGCGGTAAGCGGGATAAATACCTGCGATCAATGTAACGGCAAGGCCGGTTAATATAGTTGTACCCACTGATTGCCAAGGAAATGTAAAATGCACAATCCAACCAAGAATGTGCGAAAGACTATGCTCAACCCAAAGCGAAGCGACCACTGTGCCCAATCCAACAGCTACAATAGCGCCGCAACCACCCTGCAAAAGTGCTTCGCCCAAAATCATGCGCGCTAACTGCCCGCGGCTCATTCCAACAGCTCGAAGCATACCAAGCTCGCGCGTTCGTTCCATAATTGAAATTAAAAATGTGTTTAGTAGACCTAGCATCGCAACAGCTAAAGCCGCTGTTTCAATGGCCTTTGTGTAGGCAAAACTATCGTCAATACTTCGTATGATTTCGTTTTTCAGCTCGGAATTAGAAGTGATCATCAAGTTACGACTTGCGCCAAACTGGTTATCAAGTCTTTGCCTAAGTTGTGTTTTATCAACACCTTCTTGAGCGTAGACTCCGAAAACATCAACCAGCGGATCATTCCAAAGTTTTTTATACACGTCGCGATTAAAGTAAAGAACACCTTCATTAGAAGCGTAATCGATTATTTTTCCGACAATTTTAACTTGATGAGCCCCAGTCGGGGTATCAACGGTAATGATGTCGCCCGTTTTCTTTTTAAAATGAAGAACAAAGTTTTCTGAAACAAAACAAGTAACATCACCACTAAAAAGTTCTGTCACAGCATCAATTGTGGGGCGATCTTGTACATCAAAAATAATTTTCTTATGAGTATCGTCAGGGCGATCATAAGCCTTTAGCCCAAGTTGTTTCCCTTCATAGGCAAAGTGAATAAAACGAAGACCATAGGCACCTCGCTCAGGACCTATAACAATTCCTGGAATTTTTTCGATCTCTCGGCCCACATCTTCATGCAAAGCTTGAACTTGATAGGAAACCAAACGACCTTGGGAAGAAATGAGAAAATCAGAATGTAAAACGCGATTGATCCAAGTCATGATTGATTTTTTAAAACTCAGATTAAGGGCTGAAATCATAATAACGAGCATGAGCCCAACCATCAATGCAGTCACATTGCTAGAGGTGCGTTTGGGATTTCGAAGAAGATTGTCGTGACTCAAACGCGATATGGCGCCTGAAAAAGGCACCCAGATTTTTTTAGCGATGAGAATTAAAATGACGACGACACTTGGACCAAGAAGCGCTGAGCCGATCATTCCCGCCATATAAGTTGCAGAGTCCGCAAAGCGGTTGATGGCGACCCATCCAACAGTTGCGGAAAGAACCATGAATGAAAATAAAATAAGGCCAATTGAATAAGACCACTGAAAAAGAGAAGTCCTTGCAGAAAGTTCAATTTCTTTTTGTTTCATAGCTTCTAAAGGTTGAATCATCGTCGCTTTAAGTGATGGCCAAAATGCCGCAACGACCGACGAACCTAAACCGAGAAGTGCACCGTAGGCGAAATCTTCCCAGCTAAATACAAGACGACTTGGTTTGATGGGCGTTAAATACTGAGTAGAAATAGATTGAGAGACTACACCTAACATGAGTTTTGAAAGTTCGCGGCCTAAAAAAACACCGAGTACGCTTCCTAGAGCGCCCATGAAAATACTTTCGGAAATAAAAAGTGTTAATATGGAAGATCGAAGGGCTCCAAGAGCGCGCAAAGTTCCGATTTCTTTTTTTCGTTCAGCAACAGAAATGCTGACTGAGTTAAACACTAAGAAAACACCAACAAGAAGTGCAAGCATCGAAAAGAATTTAAGCAAAATCTGATACGATGAAATCATATGCTCCATCGATTTTGATTGAGCATCGGGACGCTCAACTTTAAAGCCAGGGCCAAGGGCTTTTTTCAAATTCTCTTCTATTTCGTCGGTCTTAAAACCATCTTTAGGTAAAATATCAACGCGGTCGACTTTTCCTTCTTTTCCGAAAGTTAATCGTGCGGCGTCGATGTCCATAATTGCGAGTAAACCGCCATAGGCTACCGCAGGCCCTTCAGGTGAAAGCATTCCCCTCACCGTTACGGTTCGTTTTCCCCTGCTTGTTGCAATGTCAAATTTGGAATCGAGTTTGAAATTATGAGCTTTAGCGAAAACGTCGGTCACGATCACGCTGTCGGGCTGATTTAAAAACACAAGAGGATCATCGATGACTTCTTGATCCGTGGTTTTATAGGTGCGAACGGAAGTGTCTTTTAGAAGATCAACACCCATTACATAGAGTGTTTCTTTGCCGTTTGACCCAGCAAAATAGGCGTGGCTCTCGATCATGGGAACTGCGGCTTTTACACCGGGCACTTGTGCGATGAGATCTACTTTGGCTTCGGCAAAGCCGGTACCTCCCGTATAAACAGTGAGGACCGATTTTCCCGCAACGGCGCCTAAGCTTTCAGTAAAAGAATTGAGCGTCGAAGTGTTGATAATTTGAATCGCGATAAAAAGGGCCACGCCCAGTGAAATTCCTAAAGTTGTCAAAATCGTGCGCGCAGGGCGAACTTTTAAGTGACGAAGGCCAACATAGATAAAAAGATTTGAATTGAATTTACGCAAGTGGTGAGGCTCCCGAAAAATTCTTTAGTTTTTCAGTGGTGCCGTCGGTTTCAATCACACCGTCTCGCATATTAATCAAGCGAGAGGCATAACTTGCAGCTCGTGAATCATGAGTCACCATTAAAATAGTTTGATGCTGTTCTCTTGCAAGCTTTGATAAAAGTTCAAGAACAGCCGAACCCGTTTTCGAATCGAGATTCCCGGTTGGCTCATCGGCTAAAATTAAAACAGGATCAGTAACCAAAGCGCGGGCAATTGCAACTCTTTGCATTTCACCACCAGAGAGTTGGTCGGGCGTGTGATCCATTCGTTCTTTTAAACCCATCATTTCAAGAAGAGCTTCTGCTCGGGGTTGAATAGTTTTCATTTTCTGGCCATCTAATAAAAGTGGCAAAGCCACGTTTTCAACAGCCGTCATTGTTGGAAGAAGATTAAAAAATTGAAAAATGAATCCGAGCTTTTTACGTCGAAAAAGAGAGAGACCAAAATCGTTGAACTTGCCGATGTCTTGGCCTTCGATTTTTACAGCGCCAGTGGTTGCGCGATCAAGACCACCGATTAAATGAAGAAGGGTACTCTTACCTGAACCACTCGGGCCCATCACCGCTGTGAATTGACCTTTGGCTAAACCAAAATCGACTCCGCGTAACGCATAAACGGGTTGCTTACCACGAGTAAATGTTCGCTTAAGACCGGTGACCTCTACGATCATTATTGTAACATGATTTTTTCGGTGACTTGAAAATCCTTGCCGTCAAAACTAACTCGTGCGGCGTCCATATAAGGATCATGTTCGAAGAAAACCATGCCTCCATTTTGTGAGAGTTGCTCTAAAATTTTCTTTTTCTCTTCGATAATTGTTAGCGGATGCAGATCGTATCCCATAACAAAAGGAAGCTTCACATGAGAACTAGTTGGAATAATGTCGCCACCATAGACGATAGAATCACCTGGTTTGTTTGTTCCAACTTTGACCAGTTGCTGAGCATCAGTATGGCCAAAAGTGCAAATCACAGAAATATCAGGCAAAAGATTTTCTTTGTCGCCGTCAATTAATTCTAAACAACCTGCTTCAATTAAAGGCTCAAAGTTTTCTTTGAAGTAACTTGCTTTTTCTCTCACATTGGGATGTTGAGCCGTTTCTAAATTTCGCTTTTGCACATAATATTTTGCATTCGGAAATGTCGGCTGAAGTTTACCATCTCGCCAGATAGTTGCACCACCTGCGTGATCAAAATGTAAATGCGTTAAAATAACGTGGGTGATGTCTTCATATTTGAGCTGATAGCGTGCGAGACTTTTCTCAATAGAATTTTTACTGCGATCGACTTTGTACATGCTTACAAATTTGTCGGCAAATTTTTCGCCGTATTTTTCTTTGAGCTTTTCGCCGTAGCCTACGTCTACAAGAATTTTCATGTCGTCACTGAGTAAGAGAAGACAGCGTGCTTCAAGATCAATGCGGTTAAGTTCGTCGGCGGGATTTGTTTTGTTCCAGAGGGCTTTGGGAACGGTACCGAACATGGCGCCGCCGTCGAGAGCGAAGAGCCCAGTTGGCACAGCCTTGACTTCGTAGCGTCCAATTTTCATTCCTAATTTGGTACCTTTAACCTCAGGAAAACTCAACCTTTTTAGTATTTGCGCAACGCGATAAGATCTCCCCTTGCAACCCGCATCGCCCCACGCTAAAACTTCAAAAGCACGAAGGAGTCCCGTTTTATGACCATTAAGAATATTGAGAGTCTTGCAAAGAGTATCGAAAATCTTTTAACCCAAGTTGGTGAAGATCCTAAACGTGAAGGTTTACTCAAAACCCCAGATCGGTACGCGCGGGCTCTTGAGTTTTTGACTAACGGTTATGCCAAAGACCCAAGGCAAGTTTTGAACGACGCGATTTTCCACGAACAATACGACGAAATGGTTGTCGTTAAAGACATCGAAATGTTTAGCCTCTGTGAGCATCACATGCTTCCGTTTTTTGGAAAAGCACACATTGCTTATATTCCTAACGGAAAAATCGTCGGACTAAGCAAAGTCGCCCGCATTGTCGACGTGTACGCTCGACGCCTGCAAGTACAGGAACGCCTCACCACTGATATCGCAAACATCTTAGAAGAGCTTTTACAACCCCGAGGCATCGGTGTTGTTATTCAGGCAAAACATTTGTGCATGATGATGAGAGGCGTAGAAAAACAAAACTCATCTATGGTTACAAGTTCTATGCGCGGTGAATTTCGAAACAATCCCGCTACGCGAAAAGAATTCTTAGATTTGATTGCAGCCGAAAGAGGTTTGTAAAACTGCGGCTTTAGTTACCCAGTTCAAGTGTGCTCTTGGGCACGTTGGGGCCAGATTTGCCGTCTTTGATTGTGCGAGTGGATTGAGAAGAATGAGAAGCAGACTTGCCTGAATCACCCGAAGCTTGCTCGCGCTTTGCTTCCCGAGTTTTATCTTTACCTTGTTTTTTAGAATTCTTAGCTAGCGCTTTTAGCTCAGCATTAACTTTAGCATCCACTTTAGGTTGAGGCTGCGCAGCTCGTGAGCCTTGATATTTATCAAACATTGTCTTTGTGTCTTGTTCACCTCGAAAGGACCCAACATTGCTAGGATCAATATCGATCGCTTCGACCTCGCGGCCTCCTGCGAACGCAGATGAACTGCATAGCACTGTCAGCGCTAACAAAATTTTAGATAGCATGCTTGCTCCGTTTTTCACAAAACAACTCCGCTGGCTTCACCATTTTTGAAATCAAAATTATAACTGCGCTCTGCAACCAAGTTATGATTACTATCTAAGAATCGAACTTTCACTTCTCTGTGACCAGACTTATCTGCTTTGATAAAAAATGGTAACTGTGCTTTTTTGAGATCTTCATCAAAGGCAAGTTCCAGTTTTTGCTTTTCCATTAATTCAGGATATTTATTGGAATAAAATTTTACACCATCGGGAAGAGAAATTTCGACACTTGCGATTTGTGCCTCTGGTAATGCTTCCATTTGAACGGTGATTTTTACAACTTGATTGGTACTAGCATTAAAACTTGGAATGCTATTTTTAGTATTCGTTAGTGACAATGTGACGATCACAGCCACAGCTAAACTTGCCGAAGCAAATGCCATAACAGATCGGTATTGATTTCGATGTTGAGGATTTTTGCGTTTAGCCTTAGAAACCTGAGTCATAGTATGGGCTAAGACTTCGGGCGACGGCTCATAGATGACCTTATGGTCTCTCTTAAAAACCGACAGCACTAATTTTTCCGCGTCGTGGTCTGAAATATTGTTTTCCCAATTTCCCATAATTCTCTCCAGCCTTTCATTTAACTAACGTACCGCCTACTTCCCTACTGTCTTCAATATATACGACGGTCGCAAATCGGCGATTCGTTTCAAAAAAAATGAAAGCTAGACCAGAATAATAACAAGGACTTAGCCCTAGGCCTGGGGGGTGTCGATTTTTTTCCATCTTTTTTGAAACGAAATGACCCCGGACCTTCGTCTTATTGGTGTAACACGATAATAAATTCCCGAGCAGGGTGGTAAGCTTCTCCCTTCATTTCCCCTCATCGCTTGCCACCCCTTTTTTTTTGCCTAAAAGGCGCCGCCTCGCTTTTCCAGAAACATCGCGTAAAATCACCTGATTTTTAAATCAATTATATTTACTTTGACGCATCGTTTCCGGAAAAGCGAGGCGGCGCCTTTATGTCTTTGGTCCAGACAGCGTATAGAACATTGACGGAATTGAATTGTTTTATAAGTTATTGGAATTATTAAGTTATATCATGAGGTATTTGGGAGGTTTGGGGAATCAAGGGGTTAGCGCATTTTGATGTCGATGCCTTCAACACTTATAATCCTGATTTTACCGTAGCGAGGGCCTAAATCTTATCTGAGTGGAACACCCATTGCTAAGTAATGACGTAAGGGGAGTTCAATTTAAATGAAATTTGGTCTGATTAGGGTAGGAATTGTTTTGGTAGCTTTAAGCTCTTTGGGCTTAGTTGGCTGCAGCCATCCTAAAAATCCAAATGAAATTGTAGCTGACTCTTCATCAAGCGAAGCACCTCCAGCGGATGTGGAAGTTGTTGCTGGAAATAAGATCACCGTTTCACAGGGCGATTCTTTGAGACTTCCCTTTAAAGTAACTCGTAGTGGTCAACCAGTTGTTGGCGCCCTTGTTCAACTCGAAATTGAAAAAGCCTACGACAGTTCAAAACCAGTCAGCCAAACTGTAAAACGAAGTATGTCAACCAACGCCGACGGTTATGCAGAGATCGTTGTTCGCATTGATAGGGAATTTCCGCAAGGTTTGGGAAAACTGCGCACAAAAGCAATTAAGAATAATGTAGAAATTGCCAATTCAAATAAACAAATTGATTTTGAAGTTTTGAAAGTCAACGGTTCTGACATCGCCGTTCAGTACACAGCTTTTACTTCGGTTGCGAGAAACACGGGAATTTCGCTACCTATTAATCTTGCCTATCAAGGAGCGCCGCTCGCGAATGCTCCGGTTCAAATTAAAATCACACGACCAGGTGGCACCGATATGATTCTCAATCAAAAATCAGATGCTCAAGGAAATGTGGAATTTAATTTTCGATTTCCTCGTGAAAATCAAGCAGGCATTGGTCGCATTGAAATTCAGGTTTTAAATCAAAACACCGCTCTTTTAGCGGTGCCAGAAACTTTTGAATTCGAAATTTTATAATTATTTTTTAGACTGATATTTAGCGGCGAATTCTTTTCGCGCGCGAAACAGTCGAGAGCGAACGCTTGCCTCAGTCGTATTGAGCACTTCAGCTGCCTCAGCGTATGAAAACTCCGACATGTCGACCAAAATTAAAACCATGCGAGAATCATAATCAAGGTCGTTAAGTATTCGCTGAATTTGGATAGAGCTTTCTCGGTCGGCTTCCGTTGAAAACAAGGTGGGAGAAATAACATCTAGCTGAATTGTCTCTTCATTCTTTTTCAATTTCAGCGAATCCAAGAATAAATTCTTAGCAATTTTACAAAGCCAACTGTGAAAGCGATGGGGCTCGTGAAGCTCGTTGATTTTGCTAAATGCTTTTACATACGCGTCTTGAAAGAGATCGTTTGCCGCCTCTTGATTTCCTGTGACATACACGCAGAACTTAAAAAATGAATTCTTTGTGATAAGAATGATTTCTTCACGCGCGTGAAGATCACCCTTTTGCGCAAGCAAGACCCACGAGACAATCTCACTTGTTGGTTCTTTTAATTTTACCTGAGGACGTCCCATTTGACTCCGCCGAGTATGAAGAATTGGCTGTAGTTCTTATCAAGAACATCACCAGCACCTAAAGTCGAACGATTAAAGACCCAATCACTTGAGGCATACACTTCCAAATTATCTCTCAAATCGTGGCCGATGCGTAGGCCAAAACTTGAGTTCTCATCGCGCCGACCTATACCTTTGGGCAGATCAGTCTGCTTATAATTTCGAATAGCATAACGCTGATGGACTTCGATCGTCAGCAATTGGCCCAAAGACCAAGTGATTCCGCTTCCAAATCCCGTCTCAAAATGCGCAAGTGGAAGACGGCTGCCATTTGAATAGCGAACATCGCCCGAGTTATCATCATTATGAAAAACACTTAGAGTTGAATCAATATCGCCAAAATCATAGCTAACATAAATTTCTCGCTCTTGAGAGTTACCAGCAAGATATTTGTAAGCGTTAGATTGCGGATTCGTATCATCATACTCGTATGAAATTCCTAAATCTAAAGATCCAAAACTTCTCTCAACCCGTGCTTTAATTTCAGGACGAAAAACAAAAGGATCAGAACCAATTTGTTGATAACCCATTTTTGGATAAAGACCAAAAAACCAAGGACCATGAAGATAAGTGGCGTACAACCCTGCTCCATGATTAAAAAACCGAGCTTGTTCGTACGTGATAAATTCATCCCAAGAAAATGCATATCGAAAGCCAGCGGCGTAACTTGGATTTTGCAAAAAACGAACGATCGGACTAAGAGCCAAATGGGTTGTTGGAACTGAAAGAGGGCTATAGATATAACCATCCCCGTAATAATTCGATACAAATCCGCCGGCTAAATCCGCGGTTAATCCTATTGTAGAAAAATTTTCTTCGCCTTTTGAAATTTGTTTAATAAATTCTTCGGCATCATCTGAAAAATCAGAGTGAGGATTTGATTTAACTATTTCAAATGCTTGCCGCGCTTCACTCTTTCGATTGAGCTTTAATAAAATGAGGCCTTTTAAAAATTGCACCCCGGTTTTCATCGGGTCAGTAGAGCGAGAAAGAATATTTAATGCCTGTGGGTAATTTCCCGCTTGGTAGACTCCGATGGCTTGTCTTAAATACGGATCGTCCGTTTCCTTTTCAAGCTCACCTGACAAACTCATTTCTCGTTGAATATCTGCAAGCACAGCAGGCGGAAGGTTCGACACGTTGATTGATTTGAGTTCACGAACAGCATCTGCTTTTTTTCCCAGTAACCGATAGCATTTTGCAATAAACAGCGTTGCAAACGGGGCCAGAGGACTTCGAAGGCTTCTCACAACTTGATATTGGTAAATTGCACTCACATAATCTTTTTGCGCATAGGAAACTGCCGCAAGGTTCATCCAGTAAACAGCCACTCGCGGATTTTGCTTGGTGAGTTCCAAAAGAAACGGCTTAGCTTGGTCGAAGTTTTTTTTATCAATGAGATCTGCTGCTCTTAAGAACCGAGGGTCTTTTTCAGGTCGGGAAGAATTCGCCAGTACCCCTTGGGCAAATAAAAAGAGAATGAGGAAAACGAAGAGTCTCAATGGGCAAAGGTCCTCGCATACTCCCAAATGGTATTTCCAGAGGAAATATTGACGAGATCATATTGCACAACCAGCCCGCCTTGCTCTAATTCACCGAGAAAAATTTCTAAGATATGTGCACCATCAGGTTTTGTGTGAATGACAGGCGAGTTTTCATAATATTTTCGGAGCGCTTCATTTTGAGTAGAAATTTTGACTTCCTTCACATCATTAAATTGTTCGGGAAGTTTATTCTTTGACCGCAAGATTTCTACGTCATCGGTCCAAGCTTTGAAGTACTTCGCATAAGGCTTTGGTTGCACAAAATTTCGAATTTGTGGAATCGAAAGAGCGACCCCCACCACCAAAATAACAAAAAACAAATAACCTAAAACCCCACGTCCTTCTGATTTTTCCCCGGTGCTCATAGCCTATAATGATAGCCAAAATACCCAAAGGCGCCTACTCGCTTTTCGCGAAACACTGCATCAATTAAGTCTAGAAGTTGTCGTAATAATTGGGCTATTTGACGCAACGTTTCGCGAAAAGCGAGTAGGCGCCTTTGGACAATTTCAGGCACTTGGGGTGTGAAGAATTAATCAGTAGCTAAGTGCTTGAAATGTTTTGGCTAAGTGGGAGGTGGTAAAAAAGTAGGCACAGTTGTGATCACAGGCCGTCATCGGGCTCATTTTTACAATCGAGTCATTTCAGGTACTTGAGATGTGTTTTGGGCGGGCACGGGCCTTGGATTACTACCGGGTAGAGAAGGAGATAATGTGTCGTGAAACACTTATCAAAAATAATTGGATTAATAGTCATTGCGGCTGCTGTGTCGAATTGCGGACCCGTTAAGTTTTTCACAAAGGAAAACTCGGCGCCTCCACCACCAGTTCAACCCACCCCTGAGCCACCACTATGCCCAGCGCCACCGTGTATTGTTAGTCCTAAGTACACGCGCACGTCTCAAGATAATTTTTTTACTGAATCTAACAAAGTCGACATTTTGGTTATCACAGATAATTCAGGATCAATGGCGCAAGAACAAAGAAATCTTGCCTCACCTCTTAACGGTTTCATCGCAAATCTAAATTCTGCAGGTCTTGATTGGCAAATTGCAGTTACTACAACTGATGTTTGTTCCATCAGCGGAAATCCCGGCGGCGAATGTGTTAAAATGCCAGATGCAGCCAAAGGCCGATTTATTGGCCCAATTCAAACAACTCCTCCGTACGGAAACCAGTACATTATTAAAAAATCAAACTCTCAATCCGCAGATGAGCAAACTTTTTCATCTATAGTTCAAAGAGGCGCTGAAATTGGATCCGGTGACGAACGCGGTCTCTACGCTTTAAATTTAGCAATTGATAAACGAGACACTGACAACGCTGGATTTTTCAGAGACAACAGTGCTCTTGCTGTCGTTATTTTAACAGATGAAAACGAAAGATCAGTCGGTGGAAAAGCAGGAAACTCAAACGAACAACAACCTTTAGAAAATTTTGATCTTCCTCAACCTCTCATTGCAAAAATGAACACGATTTGGGGCGGAGCAAAGCCCTTACAATTTAATTCCATTATCGTAAAACCTGACGATCAAGCTTGTATTGACGCCAACGGATTTCACGATAGTCCAAATCATGCCGGTACAATTTATAAGGAAATGTCCGATCTCACAAATGGTGCCATTGGCAGCATTTGCGAAACAACACCTGGCAGTTTTGCAAATACACTTAAACAAATTACTGGCGCCATTCAATACTTACCGCAAACAAAAACAATTGTCCTTGGGTACATTCCCGTTTCTCAACCGACAATTAGTTTTAATCCTCCACAACCACAGATCACAGCTTCCTGGGTTCCTGGTTCAAACAAAATTGAACTCAGTGAAAGACCTCCGGGAGGAACAACTGTTCACATTGAATATGATTATGATCCGAAAGTTCAAAAACTTACTGCTTCAAGTGGAAGTCAAAAACTAGCGGCACCTCAAGGGTCAATTTTACCATCGACCTCTTGGGAATGAAGGAGATTTGCTTGAAAACATTAGTCTGCATTTTGAGCCTTGGATTTACGCTAACTGCTTTGACAAGTTGCGGACCTGTAAAGTTTTACACTCAGGACAAGATTACTCCTCCGGCGCCTACACCACCTCCGGCTTGCCCAGTTCCACCTTGTATTGTCACACCCCCTGGCCTTACCCACACAGCACAAGAACAAAGATTTTTTAATACCAACAAAGTTGATATTTTAGTTATCACTGATAATTCTCGTTCTATGACTGAGGAGCAAAAACTTTTGTCCTCACCTTTCAATGGTTTTATCGGAAATTTAAATTCTGCAGGAATTGATTGGCAAATTGGCGTAACTACAACTGACGTTTGCTCTCAAAGCGATAGTATCGGTTGCGGTTCTGGTGTCGGTGCAAATGGTGCTTTCATCGGGCCCGTTGGCAGCAATCCTTCCACAGGCAATCAATACATTATCAAAAAATCTGGAAATCAAGCTGGTGATGAACAATTATTTGCATCAACAGTTCAACGTGGAACCGATTTAGGTTCTGGTGATGAACGAGGGCTTTACGCTTTAAATTTAGCGATCGATAAACGTCTTAATGAAAACGCAGGTTTTTTTCGAGACAACAGTGCGCTTGCAGTTGTTTTACTCTCGGATGAAAATGAACGCTCCGATGGTGGAACAAATCAAAGTGGGCAGTTAGCGCCTCTTTCTGGCTACGACATGCCACAACCTTTAGTTGCAAAAGTAAATAGCACTTGGAATGGTGAAAAACCTTTTCAGTTTAATTCCATTATTATTAAACCTGATGATCAAGCCTGTCTTAATACAAACTCAACAACAGAAGGCCGCGGATTTTACGGAACTGTTTACAATGATTTGTCTAATTTAACCAGCGGCGCCGTTGGAAGTATTTGCGAAACAAGCCCAGGTGCTTTTGCCGAAATGCTTAAGAAAATTGCATCGGCGATTCAACAACTTCCAAATTCAAAAACAATTATCTTGAATAATATTCCTGCTGCTCAACCTGTAATTAGTTTTGTTCCCGCTCAACCCGGAATTACAGCTTCATGGGTACCAGGTTCAAATCGCATCGAATTAAGTCAACGCCCTGGTGACGGAGTAGTTGTACACGTTGAATACGACTACGACGCAAAAGCACAAAAAGTAACGACCGCACAAAACAAAGTTGCACCCGCCGCCGCAAGCCAAGTTTCAAATAACACACCATCTGATTTGTAAGGAAAAGGACCAGTAAGCTGGCTCCAGGTTTTCAGGTTTTCTGGGACTGGTGGACAGGGATCTGTGTCCGGTAGATTGGATAATTTCTGTCCGGCGGACAGTAATACATTGCGTGTACCAATGTATTTCGATTTGAAGTCTTGGCATTGATTGCAAACTCCTTTAGTTAAAAAAGGAGATAGCCAATGATTGAAAAGTTTCGGACCCATGATTTAGCAATTGAGTTTTACAAAGAGGGCAAAAAGGTTACTTTACCCGCCTATGCAAAAGATCAGCTGCGAAGAGCCGCATTTAGTGTAGGTCTCAACCTCGCAGAGGGTGCTCACAAATCTACTGAAAAAAGCAAGATTCAATCTTATACAATTGCACTAGCAAGTCTTAGGGAAGTGCAGTCTATAATTAAATTAGAAGAATTAAAGCATCTCGAAAAAAAAGCTGATCACCTTGGGGCATGTCTCTACAAACTCGTAAACCAATAATTTGCAACCGCTCCCTTAAACCAGACCACCTGAATCGGAATCCCTGAAAGCCTGGCGCCGGCTTACTGGTCTGTTTCTTCAAAACAAAAGCCCCGAGAGAAATCTCGGGGCTTTTTTAATTCGAACTAAATTTCGCTTCAGCTTAGAAATTGTATTGAGCTTGAGCGAGGAACTGCCAAGCGTTACCAAGGCTAGGTGCACCTGTTGCTGTGCCTGTAGCTGTGGTTACAGATTCTGTAGCTGGTTTGTAGTAGTTACCGAGCATGATGTAACCAACTTGACCGAGCATTGAGAAGCCATGACCATAGTTATGCTTGAACCAAACATCAACTTCTGTACCGAGATTCTTCTCGCTGTTTCCAGATGTTGAAGTTGCAGAAGCCAATGTTGGCGCTAAGAAATTGCCGCTGCTTCCAGAACCTAAATGGTTGGGAGCTTGCTTTTCGTTTGTACGGCTAGCCAAATTAACTTCTAAACCTGCCCATGAATCTTCAGACGGTTGCAAAGTCAAACCAACATAAATGTCGGTGAAATTGCCCCACATCCAGAAGTTTGAGCGGCCGGTTTGGTGGGTATCATAGAAAAGTGGGCTGTAGGTTGTATTCTTAGTAGCGTCTGTTCCGTCGTTACCTGTATCCATATGGTAACCAACATAAGCGCGACCTTTCATGAACTCAGGAAAATTTAATCCCAAGCTGATGTCGTACATGTTTCCACCCAAAGTTAAATCTTGGTTGGCAGCAGCGCCATTTTTTTGTTTACCAGTTTGGAAAACAGCTTCAGCACGGTAGTCAACAATTGCAAATTCACCTTTAAGATGAAGATCTACGTTTGTCACACTCCAAGCACCGCCTGTAGCAGATGTACCTGAGTAAACACCGGTTGTACCTGAGTCTCCGAATACTTGAAGAACGCCAAGTTCAACAGTCTTGATAGCATCTGGCATGTTCTTTACAGAACCGTACAAGAGGTACCAGTTGATTTCGTTATCAGTGTTTGTAGCACCTGTTGTGTTAACAGGGTTTGCAATCGTAGCAGGAGTAGTTGCTGTGATACCAGCATCTTTGTGTTTACCACCGCCAACATCGAGATCTAAGAAATCCCAGCTAAAACGACCGATGAGCGCATCGTAGTTATCTGGATTTGTATCCCAATCATTGCGAGAGATTAAAAAACCATCGCCGTAGTTTAATTCTTGGCGACCGGTTTTAATTGTAAACATGTCGCTAACTTTCCACCAGAGCCATGCTTCGTTAACTTGCAAAGCATTTTGGGGAGTAACACCTGTGGTTGAAGAGGTTCCAAGTGCGGTTGTTGAATTTGCACCTTGTGGACCTGCTGTTGAGGGAACGGCTGCGGCACCACCCCAACGTGTTGTGTGCAATAAACCTAAGTACCCTTGGAATTTATCGCTTGTAATAGCGGTAACTCCAAATTTTGATCTTTGGTCTACGTGCTGTTCTACTGTTCCATTGGAATTAAGAAAGGTCGGGTTATAATTATAATTATACCTTTCTCTAATCTCGCCACCGAACTTAAATTCGGTTCCCTTGTCATCAGCCGCAAATGATGCGGTTGATAAGGCGAGAAGCGCTGATACTGCCAGAAGCTTTTTCATTCGTTTCTCCTTGTTGATATTCGTTAAACGTTATTCGTAGCTGTTTTCAAAGTTATAGTCTTTCCGCCTATACGAAAACTGAACGCACACAACTACCGCCCAGGTTTACACAAGCGAAACGCACTCTTAACAGTTCAACACCATGTTAAAAACGCCCGAATTTAAAAATCAACTTATTTTTTTAAGTACCTCATGCGCTGCGTCGTGATTCGATAATTGACATTGTTGCGTTGCACCCATAGAATCTCTTTTCGGTCTCGGGGTGTAGCGCAGCCTGGCTAGCGCAACTGCTTTGGGAGCAGTGGGTCGCTGGTTCGAATCCAGTCACCCCGACCAATAAAAAAAGCTGACTCTTCAGAGTCAGCTTTTTTTATTTTGTCGAGTTGTGACCGGTTCAAACCAGCGACACAGGCGCTTTAGCGCCTCTCACAGGTTCGGGAATACATTGTACGACTTCGTCGTACAAACTCAAAAATATCGAAGGCGCAGGATGCGCCGACCTTCCCTATTTTCCATCGATTGGCACGATTACCGATCGATAATCCAGTCGCCGCGACCGAGCACCGAAGGTGCTGTCTCTGCTTCGAAACTTGCAACCAATTGCAATTTTCCCCTCCGATTTCTTGCCTTCATCGAAAAAAAAGTTTACGTTTCGGCCAATTTAGAGGGGGAAAATCAGAATGTCGAAGCTTGCAGAAGGTGATAAAGCACCAAAATTGACTCTACCCGATCAATCAGGTTCCAAAGTTAATTTGTCCGATTTCAAGGGTGAATGGGTTGTTCTTTATTTTTATCCAAAAGATATGACTCCCGGATGCACGCAACAGGCCTGCGACTTTACACAATCTTTTCCAAAATTTAAAAAACTTAAAGCAGTTATTTTAGGCGTGAGTGCTGATTCGATCGAACGGCACCAAAAATTTATTGAAAAATATGGATTAAAATTCTCGCTCTTAAGCGATGAAGACTTAAAAGTTTGCAAAGCCTACGGGGTTTACCAAAAAAAATCATTATATGGCCGTGAATTCATGGGAATTGTGCGCACCACTTTTGTGATTGATCCAAAAGGTGTGATCCGAAAAATTTACCCAAAAGTAAAAGTTAACGGACACATCAAAGAAGTCGAAAACTTTTTAACAGAAATTGCGTGAGGAGAAATAGAACATGAAACTTATTATTTCTTTTTTAATTGCAGCCCTAGGAATTTCAAACGCAGCTTATCCTTGTACAAATCTTTTGTGGAAATCATCAGAGAATGTTTACTTCGGAAACAACTTCGACTGGACTGTCGGAAATGGCTCCGTGATTACTAATCCTCGCGGCATTCAAAAGACGAGCATCAATCTTGATTCCACAACGGGCACATCGTGGACTTCAAAATATGGAAGCATCACATTTAATCAAGTTGGCTGGGATTTTCCTTACGGTGGAATGAACGAGCTAGGCGTAGTTGTAGGCGTGATGCTTTTAGCACCCTCCACCTACCCTGCAGCGAACAACCCTTTGCCGTCGATAAATGAATTGCAATGGGTTCAGTATATTCTTGATCTAAGCTCGTCGGCAGCAGAAGCGCGCGAACTGATGAAGCAAGTTCGAATTCAGCGTGCCTTAGCGCCCTTACATTATCTTGTTTGCGATTCTACCGGTGATTGTTCAGTGGTTGAGTATCTCAATCACAAACTTCAAATTTACTCAGGCGACACTCTTCCTTATAAAGTTGTAACCAATGATACTTATAAAACAAGTCTTGAAACATTATCGATGTATCAAGGTTTTGGTGGGTCAAAACCAATTCCACAAAGTGGTTCATCGCTAGATCGTTTTGCGCGTGCAGTTTCGTTGGTCACGACAGAAACCAAAGCGGATGTTTCAAAAATATTTGGAATATTAGACAGCGTTCAATCACAAGCTAAATTTATCAGCCAAACTCAATGGACGCTCGTGTATGATATCAATGCTCGAGAAATTCATTACAAGTCAGCGGCCTCAAGAACAGAAAAAACAATCGCCATGAGAGATTTTAACTTCAACTGCAAAGGTGGATTCTTTTACACAGATATTCATCAAGCACCTAATTTTCAAACTTTGGATTGGGCCGCCAATGATGGAATTCTCGCGCTCAACTCACGCTGGCTGCCAAAAACGGTTCAGTCAAAAATGAGTCAAGTGGGTTACAACTCCATTAATCAATGTCACTAGTCACCAAACATAAAGGGCAGCGACCGCGCCGTCGAGATAACTACTCGTTACGGCGCTCGCAGAATCAGATGCTTTGATTATATTACAATTGAGATCGGCTTTTAGTGCGAGCTCTGCTGTTACTGCGTGTTTGACTCCCAAAGATGCTCGAGAAATATCGGAACCGTTTCCATTTCCGCTGATTGCGGTTGTGAAATCGTTGCCCGCATCTTGCTGCACATTTTCAAAACGTAAAGCCGTAGTGAAATGATGTTCACACTCGTAACTCAATTGCATTAAAATCGCCGTGGTATTTTTCTTGTCTTCGACTACACCTGTAGGTGAAACAACTTTACCCTGTTTTGGTGTGATCAGATCAAGACCTAGATCAATATTGAAATTTCCGAAACTTGCGCCCGCCAGAAAATCTGCTATTTGATTTGTCTGATAGCCGTAATTTTGGCCGCTTAATGTGTAATCGCCATCTTGTTTGTTAACTAAGTAACCTAAACCTAATCTGTAATTATCGACATTCCAGGCAAGTTTTGCACCAGCTTCAGGATTATCAGAAGGAGTCTGCTGGCCTTTTTGGTTTGCGTTTCCGAGGAGAAAACTAATACTTGCGGTTCCAAATTCAAAACCAACTCGTAAACCAGAATGAGTCACTGGTAAAAGAGCATAAACTAAACCCTGTCTTGTAAACAAAAGATCTTTCGTGTCATTTCCTTCGAAGCCGTAAACTGTATCATACTGGCCTGCCTGCCAGAAAACACCGGTGTCGTATTTTTTGGTGATATAAGCTTGAGCCTGCGTGGTCGCAAACTCAAAATTATTTGTAGTTGAACCAGTCGCGGCACTTTGTCTAAACGGCAAATCTACAAATACTTTTGCCCCTTCAAGACCTTTACTAAGGTAAAGTGCCGCTTGATTTAAAGTAAAAGTCGATTTACTTCCGGCTGCGTTGAGCGAATCGGTCACTTTCACATTTCCGCGATTAAATCGAAATTGATAATCGATAAACCCACCAAAAGTGAGCGCGTCTTTGTTAGCAGCGTCGGCGGCGAAGGTGTGGGTGCTTGCAATTAAAATTAAGAATCCCGAGATCAAGGCACATTTCATTTGTAGGGTCCTTTACTTTTCTAAAAGTGTAGTTTTCAAAGAGTAACCTTACATTGTTACTAGATTCAATTGTCGTTTTTGAAAGTTTTTAAAACTGATGCATTTAAAGCTTTGGAGTTAAAATTTTTTATGAGATCTTTACTCTGAAATGAGTACTCAAATCTCTAAAGATTTTGCGAAATCTATTTGGATCCACGCTCAGAAACTTGACCGGTTTGAGCCGTTTGGTGCTGGTCCTTCTGCTGCTCGCGCGGCTGTTGAACATTTAGGGTATGTTCAAATTGATACGATTAATGTAATTGAAAGATGTCATCATCATATTTTATTTAGTCGTATTCCAAAATATAAACGTAAAGATTTGTTTCACTTACAGACCCTTGAAAAATCAGTGTTTGAATTCTGGACCCACGCTATGTCTTACGTTCCAACTCGCGACTATCGCTACTTTATTCAAGATATGAAAAATATCGGAGGCTCCCCCGGCAAGTGGCTCGCAAAAGTTAAACCTGAAGAATTGCAAAAAGTTTTACGCATGATTAAAAAAGATGGCGCTCTTTCAATACGTGATTTTAATGACGATGTGCTTGTCGAAAAAGACCACGAATGGGCAAGCCGCAAACCTTCGAAAAAAGCGCTGCAACTTGGTTTTTTTAGCGGCCGCTTGGTAGTTTCAGAGCGCCAAGGGATGCTCAAAAAATATGAACTCACTGAAAAACATTTTGGCTGGAAATCACGCCCCAAAGCTGCCTCTGAAAAAGAGATTTTAGAATATTTGCTTGAGAGATCAATTCGCTCACAAGGTATCGTGAGTTTAGATTCAATTTGTTACTTAGAGCCCAAGCGAAAACCTGCCATGAAAAAGTTAATCGAAAAGGCGGCGGCAAAAGGCGAAATTGTTTTAGTTGAAATTCAAGGTCTTGAAAAAGTTTCTCATTGGACAAGGCCACAGAATCTTGAATCTAAGTTTTTGGTTGATGATTCGGTCACACATATTCTTTCACCATTTGATCCACTTATTATTCAGCGTAAGCGCTTAAATATGTTTTTTGATTACGAACATCACTTTGAGGCTTATTTTCCAAAAGAAAAGCGAAAGTATGGCTATTTCACATTACCAATTTTGATAGGGGATCAAATCGTAGGCAATCTTGATCTAAAAACCGACCGCGAAGCGAGACGGTTGATACTGCAGAAATGGAATTGGCTTCCCCGTCAGAAATCACCCGAGCGGAAAAAGCGCATCGAGGAAGAATTGCACCGATTTGAGGGGTTTCAGCTTGGGGATTAATGCTATTTTCGATCAAGGGCGCGGCGGATTTCGGAGGCTAACTTTCGTAAGCCTCGGCGGGCTTTGCCTAGATTGCCTTTGGATTCTTCGATGATTTTTACTAGGGCGCTGCCGACGATGATGCCGTCGGCGTTTTTTCCGGCTTGTTTGGCGTGAAGGCCTGAGCTGATGCCGAAGCCTACGGCTATGGGGGAAGAAATGTATTTTCGTAGGTTTGTTATTTCGCTTTCTAATGAGGTGGATACGGATTTTTGAATGCCTGTCACGCCTGTTCGAGAAACATAGTAAACAAATCCTGAAGAACACGAATCTAAACGCTGCAGGCGCTCGTTGGTTGTTGTTGGTGAAGCAAGAAAAACTGTTTCCAATTTGTTTTGATCCATGATGGATTTAAAATCGCTAGCTTCTTCGGGGGGCAAATCAACAATCAATGTACCGGTGACTCCTGCTTTTGCTGCTGCCGATGCAAACTTTTCATAACCCATATGAAAAACCGGGTTTAAATAAGTAAAAAGAATAATGGGGACATCAATTTTTTTCTTTCGCAACTTAGAAACCAAATCCATTACGTTTTTTAATGTGACATGATGACGTAATGCGCGCTCGGCCGCTTTGATATTTGTCGGGCCGTCGGCAATTGGATCAGAGTACGGAATTCCAAGTTCAATAATATCAGCGCCTGATTCTACAAGATCGACGACAAACTGCTCGGTTTGCGATAAGCGCGGATCCCCAGCTGTGATAAAGGCGATAAAAACTTTTTTCGATTTTGCGCGAGCTGAAGAAAAGACATCTTGAATTGTTGTCATTTTTCACCATCCAAACGACGAACCGTTTCAATGTCTTTGTCGCCCCGGCCTGACAAACACACGACAATAATATCACCGGGCTTAAAATCATTTCTGTTTTTAAGCAAATAGCCAATGGCGTGAGCGCTTTCAAGTGCAGGAATAATGCCTTCCATTCGCGCTAGCGCATGAAAACCTTCCAACGCTTCCTTGTCCGTTGCATAACCGTATTGCGCGCGACCTTGATCTTTTAAAAATGAATGCTCAGGCCCAACCGCAGGATAATCTAAACCGGCCGATATACTATGCGTGTCTAGCGTTTGACCTTCTTCATCTTGAAGCAAATAAGTCATAGTGCCGTGTAAAACCCCGAGTGAACCGCCGGCAAAACGTGCGGCGTGTTCACCTTTTTTTATTCCACGACCGCCAGCTTCAACACCTATGAATTTACTTTCGCTGTCTTTAATAAAGGGATGAAAAAGGCCAATGGAATTGCTTCCTCCGCCTACACATGCCACCAAATAATCTGGAAGTCTTGCTTCACGACTTAGAATTTGCTCGCGCGCTTCTAAACCAATGACTTTTTGAAAATCACGAACCATTGTCGGATACGGATGAGGGCCAAGTGCAGAGCCAAGCACATAAAAAGTATCGCGAATATTTGTGACCCAATCGCGCATGGCTTCACTTGTGGCATCTTTCAACGTTTTAAGACCGTAATCTACCGGCACAACCTCTGCACCCAGTAGCCGCATTCGATAAACATTTAGTGCTTGTCGTGCCATATCTACACTTCCCATGTAGATAACGGCCTTTAAACCGAAAAGAGCCGCGACAGTCGCTGTTGCAACACCATGCTGGCCTGCGCCCGTTTCGGCAACAATTCGCTTTTTTCCCATGCGCCGAGCAAGAAGGATTTGCCCCATGGTATTATTTATTTTGTGTGCACCCGTGTGCGCGAGATCTTCACGTTTGAGATAAACTTTTGCGTCGTTTAATTTTACGGATAATTTTTCGGCAAATGTAAGAGGTGTGGGGCGGCCAACAAATGTGCGAAGGTAATAGTCGAGTTCTTTTTGAAAATTTTTATCAACGGAAGCTTCATTAAAGGCAATCTCTAATTCTTGAAGAGGTGCCATCAAAGTATCAGGAACATAGCGGCCCCCGTATTTACCAAATCGGCCGTCAGCCATTTTTCATTTCCTTTTTTATTGCTTCAAAAAAAGCCTTCAATTTTTCGGGAGACTTCTTGCCCGGTTCGGCTTCCACGCCAGTCGCCACATCAATCCACTGTGGTTTTACTTTTTTAATGGCTTCATTCACATTTGCTGAATTAATACCACCTGCGAGCACAATAGGGCGCTTGAGCGAAATTTGCAAAGCAAGATTCCAGTTTGCAACTTGACCGGTTCCTCCTCGCTTATCTGCCGTTCTTGAATCAATCAAAACATACCTTATGTTTCTCAATTTCAACGCCGCTTCGACGTCTTCTTGGGTTTGAGCGTGAATAGCTTTTACCAACGGCACACCGACTTGAGCGTAGGTCGAAACCTCTTCGTCTCCGTGAAGCTGAACACAACTGAGGTGACACTCACTTACCATCTTTGAAATATACTCAGGAGTTGCATTTACGAAAACTCCCCAAACTTCAATATCACGGTCATTAAAATGATTACGAATTATGGTCGCTGTCTTTTCTTGAACAAAGCGTGGGCTTTGAGGATCAAAGATCATTCCAAGCGCACTTGCCCCCAAGCTAAAAGCGAGTTCTGCGTCTTCAATATTTGTGATTCCGCAGATCTTAACTTTAACCATTTGTCGCTTCTTTCAAAAGTTCAGCTAGAGCAGCGCCCGGTGAAGGTTGTTTCATAAAATGAGAGCCGATCAAGAAACCATCAAAACCGAGATCTCTTAAGCGTCTGACTTCTTTTCCTGAGGCAATACCACTCTCGCTGACGAACCGCTCGCCGTTACCTTTGAGTTGAACTAATTTTTCAGAGGTCTTAACGGACACTTCCATCGTCTTTAAATTTCGATTATTGACTCCGATAAGACGAGCTTCACAGTAGCGCGCTTTTTTTAACTCCTCTTCGTTATGAACTTCAACCAGAGGAAGAAGATCTAAACCGCGCGCCATATTGTACATTTTTCGTAAATCATGTTCGGAAAAGAGCGACGCCAAAAGTAAAATTGCATTGGCGCCGGCTTCCTTTGCCTGAAAAATTTGAAAATCATCGACGACAAAATCTTTCATTAAGATGAATGCCTTCGGTTGGCTTTTACGGACCTGACGAATGAAATCTAAATGACCGCGAAAAAAATAAGGTTCTGTTAAAATCGAATAAGCTGACGCACCAGCATTTTCATATTCGGCGGCCACCTTCACAGGATCAGTTTCTTTACTAATAACCCCTTTAGTCGGTGTTGCAAATTTAATTTCCGAAATGATTGGAAACGGAGAAAGATCTAAAAACTTTGTAAATGGTGGAAGTGGATCAAGGCTTCTAACATGCACTTCATATTCGGGATTGAAGATGCGTTTTTTTTCTTCGCGCACACGAACAACCGTTGCGTCGATGATGTCTTGCAAGACCTTGGGTTGTGCAATGAGAGTCACTTTCTTTTCCTTAGCTCATTTAGTGTTTGAATTGCCTTTTTTGAATCGATGACCTGAGCTGCATGTTTTACAGCATCGGGAAATGTCTGATGCAGGCCTGAAACTACAAAAGCCGCAGCTGAGTTTATTAAAACAACATCACGACAAGCGCTTTTTTCGCCGTCCAAGATTTTTTCAATGATCTTTGCGTTAAAATCGCTGTCTCCACCCATAAGATCTTTCATCTGGGCGCGCTTAAAACCAAAATCTTCTGGCGTCACGTGGAGGATTGAAATTTTTCCATCTTTTAGATGAGCCACTTTAGTTGGCGCACAGAGGCTGATTTCATCTAGGCCATCTTCACTTGAAACAACCATCACCTCTATTGAGCCAGATTTTTGAAGAGTCTGAGCTACTTTTTCTATTCTTCCCACATCGTAAACACCCATGATTTGTCTTTTAACAACTGCCGGGTTAATAAGTGGGCCTAAGAGATTAAATATTGTTTTTGCACCGATTCCTTTTCGAATCTCCGCAACTTTTTTCACCACAGGATTAAATTGAGGAGCAAAACAAAAACAATAATTTAAAAGTTTAAGTGATTCTTCGGCCTTTTTGACGTCGCAATCAATTGCAACACCAAGGGATTCTAAAACATCGGCACTTCCGCTGCGACTTGAAACCGAACGATTGCCATGTTTCACGACTGGAATTCCACCTGCGGCCACTACAAATGAAACGGCGGTGGAAATATTAAAGGTTCCGGAATTATCGCCGCCCGTTCCACAAACATCGATGGCATTTTCAGGAGCCTTGATACCGATTGATTTTTTTCTCAGGGCTTTTAGAAAACCAGACAATTCTTCGGCTGTTTCGGATCTTGATTGCACAGCACCAAGAAATGCTGCGGTTTGCATGGCTTGCGCATTATCGCTAAGCATCAGCTCCATTGCAGTTTCGGCTTCTTGGTCCGAGAGAAATTCGCCTGCGAATACTTTCTCTAGGAGAGCTTTCACTCGGTTCTCCTTAAAAAGTTTTGCAAGATTTCTTTTCCGTGTTCGGTTGCAAATGATTCAGGATGGAACTGTATTCCTTCAATATCATACTCAAGATGACGAAGTCCCATAATCAATCCATCGCTTGTCTTTGCTGTTACTTCTATAAATGAAGGAATTTTTCGAAATTTCACAATTAGAGAGTGGTAGCGCATGACTTCAAGCGGAGATTTAATACCTTTAAAAACGCCTTTTTTAGAATGTGTGATTTTTGAAAGTTTTCCGTGCATCATTCGAGGTGCTCGAACAACTTTGCCTCCAAACACTTGACCAATTGCTTGATGCCCCAAACAGACGCCTAAGATTGGAACTCCACAAGGGCGCTTTTCAATTACACTTAGTGCGATTCCTGATTCATCCGGATTACCAGGCCCGGGAGAAATGATAATGCCTTGAGGTTTCATCGCAACAATTTCAGACAAAGTGATTTCGTCATTGCGTTTAACAACGCACTTATAACCAAGCTCTTCTACATATTGAAAGATGTTGTAGGTAAATGAATCATAGTTATCAATGAGAAGAATCATAATTTACGCTCGGCTTTCGTTATAGCCACGCGAATGGCGCGACTTTTACCTATGATTTCTTCTAGTTCTTTTTTTGCTTTTGAATCGGTGACTATTCCAGCGCCCGATTGCACCATGGCGATTCCATTTTTGTAACTTAAACTTCGAATTGAAATACAGCTATCGAGATCACCACCGAAGTAAGACATCACGACGGCTCCCCCGTAAAATCCTCGGTTTTCATCTTCAAGTTCGCTGATAATTTGCATAGCTCGAATTTTCGGAGCACCCGACAAAGTTCCCGCCGGAAAGCAAGAGAAGAACGCATCCCAAGCCGTTAAACCTCTTCGAAGTTTTCCCTGAACAATTGAAATAAGATGCATCACGTGAGAAAGATTTCTCACTTCCATAAATTTTGTTACTTTTACGGAACCTGGAGCACTGATGCGGCCCACATCATTGCGACCCAGATCAACGAGCATCATATGCTCAGCTCTCTCTTTAGGTGAATCTAAAAGATTTTTTGCAAAGCGCTGATTTTCTTCTTCCGTTTTACCTCTTGGCCTAGTTCCGGCAATAGGGCAAGTTTCAACAATGCCTTTACTCACGCGAACTAACATTTCAGGAGAAGCACCCAGGAAAATGCCACTGCCTGTATCAAAAAAATAATGATACGACGAAGGGTTTTCAGCTCTCAAGTGGCGATAAACATGAATTGGATTTGTTTTAAGTTTAAATTTTCTTTTCTCAGAGAGAACACACTGGAAAATGTCTCCTTGTTTAATATGTTCTTTAATTTGAGCAATTTTTTTATCAAAATTTTTCTGCTGTCTTTTAGAAACGGAAAACTCAATTTCAGATTTAAGTTTAACCCCCGTGTTTAAAAAGGGATCATGAGAAGTTGGCTTAAGCGACACTTCATGAAATTGATTGTATATATAATCAAGACGTTTTTGAATGCTTTGCTCGCTAGTTGTATCACCCCCGATCGCAAATATCTGAACTTGATGTTTAACTCGGTCAAAAACTGCGTAGTCTTGAAATAAAATCACACATGCATCGTCGAGCACATTTTCTTTAGAAGTGATCCTGATATTTTCGAGATACTTAACACAATCATACCCGATAAATCCGAATGCGCCGACTAACGCACTACTAAGTTGAGGATGCGGCACAGGTTGCAAAAGCGTTAGATATTTTTTTAAATGCTCGATCGGATTTCCAACCTTGAGAATAAATTCTGTGGTTTCAGTTTCTAAAATGAATTGGCCTTTACGCACACGTAAAATAAACAAAGGATTAAATCCTAGAGTTGTGTAGCGGGAAAGGCGGCCCCCTTCGTCTCCGCTTTCCACAAAAAAACTTGGCTCATTTTCGCGGTAGATTTGCAAAAACAACGACATAGGCTTTAAAAGGTCGCTATAGACCTCTTTGTAGCCAGCTTTAAGCTTTGGCTTAGGAAGCTGTTTGTAACTTGAAAGAAGTTTTTTCTCTTTCTTCACAATTCCACCAATTGAAATGCCAACTCAAGCGCCTGACTCGCATTTAGACGAGGATCACACAGAGTCTCATATTGACCCATGGCCAAATTTTCAGCTGTGATTTTTTGATCGCCACCTAAACATTCAACAACGTCCTTACCGGTCAATTCAAAGTGAACCCCTCCGGCCCATGTTCCTTCAGCGTTATGAACTTTATTAAATTTGCGAACTTCTGATAAAACATTGCTGAAGTTTCGTGTTTTAAAACCATTTGCTGCCGTTTCTGTATTTCCGTGCATTGGATCACAACACCAAACCACTTTTTTACCAGCACCCTTAACTTTTCTGATAATTGGAGGAAGATGAGATTCAACTTTATCATGACCCATGCGAGCAATTAACGTTAAACGTCCCGGTGTATTTTCTGGATTCAAAATATCGATTAATTTTAGAAGAACTTCAGGATCAGAACTCGGCCCACATTTTAAACCAATAGGGTTACCAACACCGCGTAAAAATTCTACGTGGGCGCTATCGATATCGCGCGTTCGATCACCAATCCAGAGCATGTGAGCTGAGCAATCGTACCAATCACCTTCGTAACCTTCCGAAGGTCTTGCAGTGGTGCTGTCTCGTCTCGTTAAAGCTTCTTCGTAATGTAAAAGTAAAGCTTCATGGGAAGTAAAAAACTCCACTTCTTTAATCTGCGGTGTCGTATCGCTATTGATTCCGAAAGCTTCCATGAATTGAAGAGCTTCATCGAGTCTAGTTGCAATTGTCTCGTAGTGTTCATTAGCTTTTGGATTTTTCTTAACAAAATCTAAATTCCATCGATGCACTTGATGTAAATCAGCAAAACCCCCTTGAGAAAAAGCGCGCAAAAGATTTAATGTCGCTGCCGATTGCACGTAGGCTCTTTCCATTCTGCGAGGGTCTGGAATTCGCGACTCTTTGGTAAAATCAAAACCGTTGATGATATCACCGCGGTACGCAGGAAGTGTGACACCATCACGAATTTCATTATCATTTGAACGAGGTTTTGCAAATTGGCCCGCCATGCGGCCAACTTTAACAACTGGAAGTTTGCCCCCAAAGGTAAGGATAATACTCATTTGCAAAATAATGCGGAAATTATCTCGAATGGTATTTGCTTTAAATTCGTTAAAGCTCTCGGCACAATCTCCGCCTTGAAGTAAAAAAGCTTTACCCTCACAAACTTTCGCAAGTTTATTCTTTAAACTTCTAGCTTCACCCGCGAAAACAAGAGGAGGATAACCCGCCAAAGTTTGTTCCACCTGCTTTAGCATTTCAGCATCTGGATACATAGGGGCTTGTTTGATTGGCTTTTTTCTCCAACTGCTCGGTGTCCAAGTATTATTTTTACTCACGCTTCCTCCAGGGAAATTTACTTTTGAAGCTTGATGCCTTCTTTATGAATGCAGTCAAAAATTTCAGTAACAAGGGCCGTTGATAGTCCTTTTTTTTTGGCTAGGTCGAGTCGATTTTTCATGACCTCTTGCCAACGGCCCGGTTGCTCGGGCGCCATTGAGGCTTTCTTTTTAATCTCGCCAATCCTTTTGACGACTTCCATTCGTAAATGAAGAGCCTCAATTAAGGCCTCGTCAACACTGTCTATTTCGGCACGTAACTTCTTTAACTCACTATCCCAATTCATGATTTTCTCACATTCATTTGAGAGAGCACGCGACGAATCTCATTAGCTTCTTGCATAAGCTGATGGGTTTCATCAAATGCGTTTTTTTCAATAGCCGTCTTAAATTTTTCTAAACGATCGATATAAGCCGACAGTGCAACCAAAATAAAATCTCGGTTTTGTTCAAATATAGGTGACCACATCTCTGGCGAACTTTTGGCAAGACGAACGGTCGATTCAAAACCGCCCCCCGCCAAGTCAAAAATCGCTTTGTCGTTTTTTTCTTTATCTAAAACGGTGTTCGCAAGAACAAAAGAGCTGATATGTGAAAGATGCGAAACAAAGGCTGTGTGAAGATCATGATCTTTGGAAGTCATGTAAACTAAACGCATTTGAAGCGATTCAAAAAGATTTTTTACCGCTTCAACTTCACGAACACCACTTTCATCAACATCGCAAATAACAGAAGTTTTATTCGCAAACAAACCACTAAGGGCGGCTCGAGGGCCGGAGTTTTCCGTACCAGCCATCGGATGAGCCGCCACGAAATTTTTTCGTTTCGGATGGTTTCTTACAGAATCACAAATAAGTTTTTTAGTTGAACCCATATCGGTAACCACGGCGTTTGCAGGGATCAGATCTAGAACTTTTGGCAGAATTTTTACAATTCCATTTACGGGAATTGCGAGAACTACTAACTCAGCAAATTTCATGGCGCTCTCAAATTTTTCGATACGATCGACAAGACCCAATCTAAGAGCATCGGTTTGATTTTCTTCATTCTGATCAACGCCGATGATTTCTTTACTAAAGCCGGTTTGGCGCATATCACGAGCGAGCGAACCTCCGATAAGCCCCACACCGACGATGACGGTCTTCACTGGCCCCCTCCGAAATCACGTTTTTCTAAGCGCTTTAAAGCTTCGCGTAAAATTTCAACGGGAGCACAAAGAGAACTTCGAATGTATCCTTCCCCGTTTTTTCCAAAAATAAAACCGGGCGTAAAAAACACGTTTTGTTCTAATAAAATAGAATCTATAAATTTTCCGCTATCTTTAATATGACTTGGAAGTCTCGCCCAAACAAATAAACCCACTTGTTTTGGGTCATAAACGCATTTCATGTGATCCATCATTTTATAAATAATATCTCTGCGTTCGCGATAAACAGAATTTCGTTCATCGTGCCATTCTTTGGAATTACTCAACGCTTGCGCAGCCCCTTCCTGAATGGGGAGGAACATCCCGGTATCGACGTTACTCTTCATTTGAATAATGGCATCGATAAAAGATTTGTGACCAACAGCCATACCAACGCGCCAGCCAGCCATGTTAAAAGACTTACTTAATGAATTGAGTTCAAGTGCTGTTTCTTTTGCACCCGGAATTGAAAGCAAACTTAACGGCGCTTCAGTATTGAGCATCAAGCTGTAAGGGTTATCGTTCACCACCAATATTTGGTGCTTTTGCGCAAACGCAATTAATTCGCCGAAAAATTTTCGATCGGCTCTTCCACCGGTGGGCATATGTGGATAATTCACCCACATAATTTTAGTATTTTTTAAATCACGGCTTTCAAGTGCTTTTAAATCAGGAAGCCAATTGTTTTTTTCTAAAATATCGTAAGTCTCTACTTGAACACCGAGCATTTTATTAACGGACGTGTAGGCTGGATAACCGGGATCCGGAATTAAAACCTTCTCCCCTGGATTTGCAAAAGCAAGTGTAACAAACAATATTCCCTCTTTAGAACCAAGCAGAGGCAGAACTTCAGTCGCCGGATCAACATTTACGCCGTAAGTATTCTGATAAAACTTAGCGATCGCCCCTCTTAGTTCTGGCGTCGAACGATAAGATTGGTAAGCATGACTTGTGGGTAACTTAAGGCATTGAATTGTTTTTTGGATCGTTTCTGGCGACGGCGCCAAATCAGGGCTGCCGATTCCGAGATTGATGACATCTAAGCCTTTTAGTTTCATCGCACGGACTTCGTCTAATTTTTTTGAAAAATAATATTCGCCAACATCATTCAGACGATTTGCAAATTTAATCATACAACGGGCCTTTCACCTCTTGGATAAATTCCAAACTCAATAAGATTTTGAGTTTGTTTTTTTAGTGCAGCCATACCGCTGCTATAAGAATCGGAGTCTTTCTCAAACTCCATGTCGACATGAAATGAATACTGATAAGGTTTGCCTAAAACAGGAACAGATTGAATCTTTGTCATATTAAGGCCATGGCTCTGAATAATTTCAAGAGCTTGAACGAGACTCCCAACTTGGTGCGCAAGTTCAAAGCGAATAGAGGCCTTGTTTCCACCAGCGGTGAGTCTATCGCCCCAACGACCGATAATTAAAAAGCGCGTGTAATTTTGTTTATTTGTCTCGATACTGGAAGCTAAAACTTCTAATCCGTAAGTTTTCGCAGCTAATAAACTTGCAATAGCACCATGGCCTTTTAAATTTTTGTCACGAATATCTTTTGCACTTTCGGCCGTATCTGCGGCTTCGATGATTCTAATTCCAGAAAGAGTATTTAGAAACTCAGTCGACTGCGCAAGAGCCATAGGATGTGAAAGAACATGAGTTAAACTTTTAAGTGTTTCTCCCTTTTGAGCCATCAAATAAAGTTCTATACGCTTAAAAGTTTCACCTTGAATTTCAAAATGATAATTTTCTAATAGAGTGTAATTGGGAAGAATACTTCCTGCGATACTATTTTCAATGGCCATCACGGCAAGATCGGCGGTTTTATTTTTAAGGTTCTCGCAGAGCTCTTTAAAAGTTGAGCACTCGACAGGTTCCACTTGAAAATCTTTAAAGTAATCTTGTGCCGCCACATCGTGAAACGAAGCTCGAACTCCTTGAATGGCAACTTTAAGATTCTTTTTCATTTTTGAACTTTGGTTCCTTGAGCTCTTAATAAATGATCAGCCACCACGAGAGCCGCCATGGATTCTACAATTGGTACTGCCCTTGGCAGTACGCAGGGATCATGACGACCTTTACCTTCAATAGTTGTTTCTTTGCCATCGCGATCAACAGTGGGCTGAGGTTTTAAAATCGTAGCCACCGGCTTAAAGGCAACGCGGAAGTTAATATCCATTCCGTTTGAAATTCCACCTTGAATTCCACCCGAATGATTTGTAGCTGTTACAATTTTACCTTTTTGTGATTTAAAAATATCGTTGTGAGAAGAGCCGCGCATGCGACTGCCCGCAAAACCCGAACCGTATTCAAAACCCTTCACGGCATTAATACTCAACATGGCTTTACCGAGATCTGCATGAAGTTTATCAAAAACCGGCTCACCTAAACCTGTTGGGCAATTTTGAATAATACCAGTTACAAACCCGCCGATGGTGTCTCCGTCTTTTCGCACTTTCTCAATGAGCTTGATCATTTCTTCAGCCATCACGGGATCAGGACAGCGAACAATATTGGAATAAGTTTTAGTTAAATCAAGTTTGGAATAGTGGATCGGAAGCTCACGATCGCCGACGGTTGATACATATGCAAAGATTTCAATCTTATGTTCGCGCAAAAACAATTTTGCTAGGGCACCTGCAATTACTCGTGCAACCGTTTCGCGCGCTGATGAGCGACCACCTCCACGATGATCTCTAAATCCATATTTTTTGTCGTATGTGAAATCAGCGTGAGAGGGACGGTATTTTTTTTCTAGATGTTTATAATCACCGCTTCGCTGATCTTCGTTTCGCACGTAGGCGGCGATTGGGGTGCCTGTTGTGACACCTTCGAAAATTCCGGAAACAAATTCAACACGGTCTGGTTCTTTTCTCTGTGTTGTGATTTTAGATTGACCTGGCCTTCGCTTGTCGAGCTCTGCTTGAATGAAATCAAGATCTACTTTAACACCCGCGGGGCAACCATCGATGACAACACCAACCAGAGGCCCGTGAGATTCCCCAAAGGTTGTGATGCGAAACAAAGTTCCGAAAGAATTTCCAGCCATAGCCCGACTCTTCCTTAAGTCAAAGGTGTACCTTCTTTTATTATAGGCGTGCAACAAGGAATAGAATAGTCTTTCCGAATGTTTGAGATATTCCTAGACGGGGCAAATTTTTCTACTTTTTAGGTTTCAAAAGAAGTTCAAAACCTTTGATATACGACTTCCAACCCAGACCTGAGATCTGTTTCACGCAAACATCTTTGATTACAGAATGACGCCGAAACTTTTCTCTTTTTTTAATATCAGAGAGATGAACTTCAACGGTTGGAACTTGCACCGAAGAAATGGCATCACGCAGAGCGTAGGAATAATGAGTCAGTGCGCCCGGATTTATGACTAGGCCCGTTGCCCATTTTCGCTGTGCATGAATAAAATCAATAAGACAACCTTCACAATTGGACTGAAAGAATTTTACAGCGGCCTTTTTTGTCTTGGCGAAGGTCTTAATGCGCTGATTAATGTCTTTCAAGGTTAACTTGCCGTAGATTTCAGGTTCACGTTCGCCCAAAAGATTTAGATTCGGACCATGAACAACCAAAATCTTGGTAGCCATTATTCTTTCCATCCTATTTTCAATAGATCAAATGCTTCTTTTAAGTGTTCAACAGTAACTTTTGTGTCTCTTTTAATTTTACCAATGGAGCTAAGCAAAACAAAATTAATGGCCCCTTGTTTGACTTTTTTGTCTTTACCCATCACGTTCATTAATCCTGAAACACTTATTGGCTGCGGAAGAGCAGGAACAGAAATTTGAGATAAAAAATTATCAATTTTTTGAAAAGCTTTTAGTTTGAGATGCCCTCGCACCACAGAAACGGCTAAGGCCATTCGCATTCCAAGTAAAACGGCTTCTCCATGTTGAAAATAATTAAACCCGGTGATTTTTTCGAAGCCGTGACCAAAAGTGTGGCCAAAGTTTAAGACCTCTCGAATTCCTTTTAAGTCGTATTCATCTTTTGCAACAGCTTTTGATTTCCATTTTAACGACTCAAAAATACATTTTCTGAGGGCTGTTTGATCGCGATCTAAAATTAATTGCCAGTTCTTTTCAAGGTAAGAATAAAATTTTGGATCAAACGTAAGACCATATTTTAAAACCTCACCTAGACCCGAAATTAACTCTCGCTCCGAAAGAGTCGTTAAAAACCGAGAATCACAAATAACTAATTTGGGTTGGTAAAAACTTCCAATGAGATTTTTACCCGCAGGATGATTGATCCCCGTTTTTCCACCAAGACAACTGTCAACTTGAGCTAAAAGAGTTGTCGGGATTCCGATCCAATCGACACCTCTTAAAAATGTCGAAGCCACAAATCCTATTGCATCGCCAACGGATCCACCGCCAATGGCTACAATTAAAGAGTCTCGGTTTCCTTCATTTTCTATAAGCTGACCAAAAAGCGGAAAAATATTTTCGATGCTTTTTAGTTTTTCGCCAGCTTCAATCGGAATTGCCATCAAAGGAATTTTAGATTTAGAAACAACAACCTGAAAAGTATCGAACACGGAAGAGATTCGAGAGTCATAGAAGGCAAAAATCTTATTATACTTGCGCTTTTTTGTAAACGAGACAATTTGATCAAGAGCGCCAGGTCCAATCACGGCATCGTAAGATCTCGCCCCCAGGTTCACTCTTACTTTTTGATTCATGACTTCATTTGATCACTTTCTAATCCAAGAATCAAATCGACAACTTCATCCGGCCTCAAATGGTCAGTCCGAAGTGTAAAATGGGCCTGAGAATAAATGGGAAGCCGTTCAGCTTGCATGGTCTTGATTTTTTCTAAGCGCTCTTCGGGAGTCGCAGACTTAAGCAGAGGTCGATTTTCAATATACCGCTCAACTCTCTTTTGAATAACCTCCGGGCTTACCTGTAGAAAAATAACAACCCCAGACATTTTGAGGTTTCTAAAATTGGTCGGATCCAAAACCGTGCCTCCGCCAAGAGAAACGACCTGATTTTTATCGTTGACCAACTGAGCAAGGGTTTCGGCTTCCACTTTCCGGAAAAATTCTTCACCCTGAGTTTCAAAGATTTCTTTGATTGATTTGTTTTGGCTCTGTTCAATTTTTCGATCAAGATCGACGGATTTCCACCCGAGTCTTTCTGCTAAAATTCGGCCAATGGTGGATTTACCTGAACCCATGAATCCCGTTAGAAAAATATTTGGAGCCCAAGATTTGATCATATCTTCTTATCCAAAAAATTTTTAAGTTCACTGGCCAAAGTTTTTTTATCCTTCAAAGGCCCGAACCAAATTTCCCAGGTAGCAAGGGCCTGATAAACCAACATATCTAATCCTTCGAGAACTTGGCAACCTCTGCCTTTAGCGGTTTTTACAAACAGGGTCTCTCTTGGCCGGTACACCATTTCAAAAACAGAAGTCGAAGCGCTTAGACGCGCGGCAAATTTCACAACTAAGTCTGAATTGGCCTCAGTGCTACTCATACCGCTCGGAGTCGCTTGGACCGCCATTCTTAAATCTTCAAAAACACTTTGGTCCAGCGTATCATTTAACGCCTGAAAACCAAATTTCGTCTTCGGAAAAAGCCCTTGAATGTCGTAAACAAGCTTTGCCGCTCGCTCCGCGGTTCTGTTAAGAATCAAAACCTCTTTGGCGTTTTGCTTACCAAATAAGTACGCTGCGGCTCTTGCCGCTCCGCCGGCTCCCAAAATTACGAATTTTCCTCCCTCAATTCTTATTCCGCTCTGCTCACAAGTTTCGAGAATTCCGATCACATCTGTGTTGTGACCTAAAGTTTTTCCATTTAATTTGTGAACAACATTCACCGCTCCAATAGCTTTTGCGGCTTCATTTAATGAACTTAAAAAAGGAAGAATCGTCTCTTTGAAAGGAATCGTTACATTTAGGCCAACTAAATCAGAGTTTGAAAATAAAACTTTGATTTCAGACGAAAACTTTTTAGGTTCAATTGGGTGAGCAGCATATTCAAAGTCGTTTGCTTTCAATTTTGTGGCTAAAAATGAAAATATCGCAGGACTTAGTGAGTGCGTAATGGGAAAGCCAATGACGTAGGCTTTCTTGGTTGCCATATCAAGTCGTCAAACTCTTAAGGGTCTGAAAAAATTCTGGATACGAAATTCCGACACAGTCAGCGCCATGAATGGTGTTTTTCCCCTGACAAACAAGAGCAGCCACAGAAAATGCCATTGCAATTCGATGATCGTGAAATGAATTGATCTTTGAGCCTGTTAGCTTTTGCGGCCCTTCAATAACAAAACCGTCTTTTCGAGTTTCAATTTTTGCACCCATCGCCCGTAGATTGGTTGCAACTGCTTCAATGCGGTCTGTTTCCTTCACTCTTAATTCTTCAGCACCGTTGACTTCGGTAACACCGTGGGCTTGCGTTGCAAGAACAGCTAGCAAAGGAAGCTCGTCAATTAAAAAAGGCACCTCGACTTCTTCGATGCGAATTCCTTTTAACTTTCCAAAACTGGCTTCGATAATGCCGAGAGGCTCAGGTTCGGTCATCGTAGCTTTCATCGAAATATTGGCACCCATTCTTTGAACAGCTTTCATAAAACCAATTCGAGTTGGGTTAAGTGAGATATTTTCCATTCGAACCTTGCCACCTGGAACAATAGCTGCGGCACCAACCCAAAAGGCAGCGGTCGATGGATCACCAGGTACGAGAAGTTTCTGGGCATTCAAAGCTTGGCCACCAGTGATGGAAACGTGATCAGGTTTCACGTTCATCTTGACCCCAAAATAATTGAGAAGTTTTTCGGTGTGGTCTCTGCTGTGAATTTCACCACGAATTGTTGTTGTTCCTTGTGCGAGCAAACCCGCTAAGGTAATAGCTGTTTTGATTTGCGCACTTGCTACTTTAAGATCGTAATCGATCCCTTTGAGAGCGCCTCCAAAAACCGTCAGCGGCGCATAGTCATTATTTGTAAGTTCAAATCGAGCGCCCATTTGTCTAAGGGGATCAGCTACCCGTTTCATGGGACGCTTCACTAGAGAACTGTCGCCTGTTAATCTTGCCTCGAAGTTTTGGCCGGCAAGGATTCCCATCAGAAGCCGCATGGTGGTTCCAGAATTTCCGCAGTCTAAAATCTCTGATGGTTTTAAAAAACCCAGGAGCCCCTTACCATGCACAGATGTGACGAAGCCTGATTTTTCGATCTTGATTCCCATTTGACGAAGGCAACGAGCGGTTGATTGAACATCACCGCTTTCAAGAATGTGTTCTACTTGGGTGATTCCGTTTGCGAGAGCACCGAAGAGTAATCCTCGGTGGGAAATTGATTTGTCGCCTGGAATCAATGGTTGGCCACCAAATCGCGCTACGGAACTGACTTCGACGACGTCCATCTTCTGATGTTTCTCCCTATGCTTGAAAAAGGAAAATCTGGTTTTAGAAATATTCCTTCGAAGGACGTGAAGAAGAACGTAAATCATTTGTTGTCGAAGGGGCGCTTGATTTTGGCTGGATCAAACCCGGCCCAAAGCGGCGCTCAATTTGATTTTCAAAAACCCATTCCTCATTGAATCCGCACACGATAGTACCATTTGGATTCAAAACGCCAAGAATAAAAGATTTGAGTTTTTCATATTGAGCTTTGTCGGTTATTTCTGAAAATAACCCACGGCAAACGATAAGATCGTATTTTCCACCAAACTCAGCCCAATTGTTTTCAGTTAAATCTAATAATTGAAAATCACAGTGGCGGCGGATAGATTCTTTGGCGCGCACAAATTCGGCGAGATCCCCCGATGCGCGGGTCCAATTTGATTCCTGATACTTTAAATCAACCGAATTTAGATCATCAAATCGGTAAACTCCGTTACGGGCAATTTTGAGAGCATCTTCATTTGCGACACCTGCAAGTATGGTCCAAGAAATCTCGTCACTCAAATGATGATTTAGAAGCATGGAAAGAGAATAGGCTTCTTCCCCTTCATCAGGAGTAAAACACAAAACATTATAAACTCGTCTCTCACCTGTTGATTTTGAAAAGCGGCGGTTTATAAGTTGTGCGATAAGTTGAAACTGCACAGGGTTTCTGAAAAAAGGACTCACAATTTCAGAAGCCGGGATTTCTTCCAAAAAATCTTCTGCAGGAGCGGCACGACTTACTTCTCTTGGCCGCAGTCGCAGATAGTAGAGCAGCACAATCGAAATTGCGGCCGCCGCGAAAACCCCGTACGCCGCTGGAATGTCAATTCCATTGAACGCCGAGAAAAATCCAAATGCAAAGGAGACGAATATGTAAGCGATTATCTGTATCATGTCTTCATCTTAGCCGCTCTCCATGCGATTTTGAACTCTACCTTGGCCCACAGTGACAAGAACTAGTCTTAAACCGAGAGGGAAGTTTGTCTAACTTCGACGTTTGTGCATGACAAGAAATCTGGACCTTGGTTATAAATGGCGAATGAGACGAAAACGTATATTCTTTCCCGATCAGTTAAACCCGCGCACGCTTTGGTTACGCAGCCTTTGGGCTTGTTTAGGCACTCGAGCCATTGGGTCGATTATTTTATTTCTCACAAGTCGTTTGAGCCTTGATGACAACCGCCCTTTTAGCCAATTGATTTTAAATCTTACCGTCAGATGGGATGCGCAAGCCTATTTACGTGTCGCTCAGTTCGGAACTCCCGAAGGGTCAAACGATCTTGGATTATTCCCATTATATCCGTGGCTCATTCGCGCCTTTACTTTTGTAACGGGCCACTATGTTGTTTCAGCACTTCTCATTTCATTTGTTGCTCAGTGGATCGCTGGATACTATCTCCAAGTTTTAGCGAAAAAATATGTTGAGGCTGAAGACAATCCAAAAGTTCTTTTACTCTTTAGCATTTTTCCTACAGCTTATTTTTTGATGCTTCCTTATACCGAATCTTTATTTTTGGTTTTTGCGCTGGGAACATTTTTCTTTAGCGAGCAAAAAAAATGGTACTGGGCAAGTGTTTGCGCTTCACTTGGCGGAATCACGAGAATGCAAGGTCTTGCTCTCATACCTGCGCTATTTGTAGAAATGTATTTTAATGCACCGAAGTGGAAAGAGCGCGCGTGGTTTTTGCTGGCACCTTTGGGGTTTCTCAGTTACCTCGGATACAATTGGTATTTTTCGGGAGAGCCACTTTATTTTCTGACCATTCAAAAGAAGTTTTTTTTCGTGGAAACAACGTGGCCCTTTGTGCCTTGGTTTAAAGCGTTGTTTGGTTTTTTCCGTGATTCCGCTTCTCAATATAAAACTTCGTATATTGATACTCCGGCACTTTTTCTCTTAGGTTCGATGATTTTGTTAGCGGCTGGATTTAGATATCTTAGAAAGTCTCATCAGATTTATGGTTGGGCTTATATATTTTTACTGAGTCTCAACTCTTGGGGAGTCAGTAACCCTCGCTATGTGCTTCCGCTATTTCCGCAGTTTTTTGTTTTAGCTCGGCTTTCTAAAGAGCCCACCGTAAAATACATGATCTTCTTTTTATTCACATCCTTATGGACGTTTTACCTCTGCTTTTATTTTCTAAACAAATGGGCATTTTAATTGTGGCCTAAAGCACTTCAGTTTTCCCTACCTTGAGCCGAATATATGAACGGGTTTGGTTCATATATACCTCCTTTGAAAAAAGAGCCGGCTGCTAGGCCAAGGTAAGGCCTATGCAACTCGGGCCAAGTTTCATTGGAGGTTTATTTTTATCTGGTGTCCGAAAAAGATGTCCGCCGGGCATAGCCGGACATTAATGCGAAGAGCTTTTCTTCGCTCCTCTTAGAATAATTTGCAAAACTTTTGTGAGTCGATCGGTCAACTCTTGACGACGATGTTTTGGTAAATCTAAAGCTTCTGCGCCAATCGTAAAAACCGCAGCGACCATTGCTTCCGCAGCTAGAGCCGCTTCGCCAAAACCCTGGCGTTCTAAGTCTTCAGTTAATTCCCCGACGAAACGATCAATCTCGTTGTGAAGGGCACGACGAAATTCGGTTGAACTGCCTTGGCGCTCTCCCAAGAGTAAACGAAATAAATTTACATTTTCAGTGACGTACGACATGAACGCTTCAACTGAAGCACGAGCGGCTTCCTTTTGCATTTCATAGCGGCGGCGAGTTTCTCGCATGAGTTGACGAAGTCCAACTCCAACTTCATCGACCAACACAAGGGCAAGTTCGTCTAGATCGCGAAAGTGACGATAAAAAGCGTTCGGAGTAATCTTCGCTTCCTTCGCAATTTCTCGAATACTAAGTGATGAAAAACCGCGTGCAGCGCTGAGCTGCAAGGTCACGTCGATGAGTGTGCGCCTTGTTCGGGCTTTTTGTTCCTGTCGATTCATTGTGACGCACTATAAAAGAGGAAAGCCAATTACTCAATTTTTCATTTGAGTGCACACATGATCACTGAATTATGTTACATTTCCATCTATCAATATAAAATAAACTTAGTAATTTCAATTACTTAAAAATTACTTGATTTGGTTCAGTGTACATGTGTATACCTTGTTTTAAACAAAGGAGGGTCACGTGACACCTTTTCAAACAGTCATAACACCTTGGATTTCTACACACCCAGCGCTAACTGCAACACTCATGACAGCTTTTTTATTAACCCTAGGTTTTTACGGAGCACCCCTACTTCTGTGGACACTCTTCGGAGCAGCGGTTCTTCTCTCCCTCGGCACTCCACTCTGGGGACTCGGAATTTATTTTGCGATTGGCATTTTGTTTAACGCCAAAATTATTCGTCGCACTCTTCTCACGACTCAAATTATGACTCTGATGAAGCGGCTCCAACTGATTCCAAATATTTCTAATACTGAAAAGGTAGCCCTTGACGCGGGAAACGTCTGGGTCGAAGGGGAATTATTTTCCGGAAAACCAAACTTCGACCGAATCCTAAAAGAAACATATCCGGAACTCACAAACGAAGAAAAAGCTTTCATCAATGGACCCGTCGAAAAAGCGTGTGAATTAATAAACGATTGGGAAATCTGGAAGTCGAAAAAAATTCCCGAGAATGTTTTAAATTATCTCAAAAAAGAAAAATTCTTCGGAATGATTATCCCGAAAGAATACGGCGGTCTTGGTTTCTCAGCTCTTGCTCACAGCGAAGTTGTCATGAAGCTTACGAGTCGAAGTGTGCCTGTTGGAATTACGATCATGGTTCCAAACTCACTTGGGCCCGCAGAACTTCTCATTCATTACGGAACAGAAGCGCAGAAAAGTTACTATCTTCCTCGTTTAGCAAACGGCACTGAAATCCCCTGCTTTGCTTTAACGGAACCAGGAGCCGGCAGCGATGCAGGCTCGATCAAAGCTGAAGGTGTTGTTTTCAAAGGACCAGACGGAAAATTATACCTACGTTTAAATTGGAACAAACGTTGGATCACACTTGCATCCATTTCAACTTTGCTCGGATTAGCGTTCAAACTAAAAGATCCACTAAATCTTTTGGGAAAAGGTACAGACCTTGGCATCACCTGCGCTCTTATTCCCTCTGAAACTCCGGGAGTAGTTTTAGGCCGTAGACATGATCCGATGGGAATTCCGTTTCACAATTGTCCCACTCAAGGTCAAGACGTCGTTGTTTCCATCGACGCCATCGTTGGCGGCGTAGAAGGCGCTGGTCAAGGTTGGAAAATGCTCATGGAATGTTTGAGTGCGGGCCGAGGCATCTCGCTTCCTTCACAAGGTGTTGGCGCTGCAAAAATGGCAACAAGAGTTGTAAGTGCTCACGCAGTAGTTCGAAAACAATTTGGTCAACCCATCGGAAAATTCGAAGGCGTTGAAGAACCCATGGCTCGAATTGCAGCTGCAGCCTACTGGACAGACGCCATGAGAAAATTCACACTCGGCGCAATTGATAACGGCGTAAAACCGCCGATCGTGACCGCGATGGCGAAATTTCATCAGAGCGAATCAAAACGAAAAGTCATTAATGATGCCATGGACGTTTTAGGTGGCGCGGGAATTTCACGCGGCCCACGAAACGTGATCGGCAATATTTATTTTTCACTTCCGATAAGTGTTACTGTTGAAGGCGCAAATATTTTAACACGCACGCTGATGATTTTTGGTCAGGGTGCTTTCCGCGCTCATCCGTATGCTTACAAGGAAATAAAAGCTCTTAGTTCGAATGATCTCGTGGCTTTCGACGACGCGTTCTGGCGTCATGTCGGCCACGTTGTCAGAAATATGACTCGATCCCTTCTTCTCAGTCTAACGCGAGGCCGAATCGCACGTAGTCCTTCAGGAGGAGCGACAGCCGTGTATTACAAACGGTTGTCGTGGTCCTCTGCATCTTTTGCGGCACTCAGCGATCTCGCTATGGCTGTGTACGGCGGAAAATTAAAACTCCGCGAAAAAATGACAGGTCGATTCGCCGATATTTTCTCGCTCATGTATATTGGCGCCTCTGTTCTTCGCCGATTTGAACATGAAGGTCGTAGAGAAGAAGATCTTCCGTTTGTTCATTACTCGATGAACAAAGTTTTTAAAGAAATGGATGAAGCCTTCGAAGGGCTTCTCTCAAATATTGAAGTGCCAGGGCTTACTTGGCTTTTCAAAAAAGTATTAGCACCTTGGTCAAATTTTAATCGGCTCACTACTTATTTGTCTGACGATTTGTCGCACACGATTGTAACAGAGGCGCTGTACAATGATTCTGTTCGTGATCGCTTAACAGAAGGAATTTACGTTCCTCAAAATTCAAACGACACAATCGGACGAATCGATCACGCACGTGACGTTGTGCTGGAAGCTGACAAAGTTGATCATCGTATCAAAGTTCAGATGCGCGCCGGCCGCTTCAAAACAAAAGTTTATTCAGAAATTTTGGACGAAGCATTAAAACTAAAACTCATTTCTCCGGATGAGCTGCAACTTCTTAGAGAAGCAGAAGCCGTTCGTTGGAATGCAATCCAAGTCGACGATTTTAGTGAAGAAGAATACAACGCTTCAGGTGCTTTAGAAAGATCTTCCCCGATCTTATCCCATGAAGATTTGAAGCGAAATCTACAGATAGTTTAAAACGATTCCAATGTGGCCATGGAGGGCTACCCCCACGAACTGACAGTTTCAGTTTACAGAGGTTTGAAATTTAAGGTTGTCAGTTGTCAGTTGTCAGTTGTCAGTTTGAAGTTTTCAGTTCTGTTCTGTTTTTTCTTGTGAATCATTTGAATACAATTTAGGCTGAGTGCAGCATTGTCTCAACAGATAGGATTTTGCTGAATGAAAAATATCCTGATTTTAGCGTGCGTGTTTTTTTCACTATCTTTATCGGCACTTGAATCTTTTGTTGTTGCGAATTCTAAAGATGGAACAAAAGTTCACTTAAAATTGTACGGAACTGGAGACAAAGTAATTGTTCTGGTTCACGGTGGACCAGGGTTACCAGGTGAACTTCGCCCTTTAGGTGAAAAATTAGCTGAAACAAATCAAATTGTTGAAATGTATTTAAGAATATATTCAAAGTCTGAAACAAACGGGCCCTATACCGCTCGGGCTTATGCAACCGACATCGCTGAAACAATTTCGTTTATTGAATCAAGACCTGATCTTTTTGGAAAAAAAGAAATTATATTATTTGGTCACTCATGGGGATGTTTACCGGTTCTCGAGTATTTAAAAACTTCACAAGATACAAGAGTTGTAAAATCGATTCTCTCGGGCCCTGCTCCAATGGAGCTTGCAACGAATGCCCGATTTTACGGGACTCTTTTTGCAAGAGCGTCTCTACGAAAGCCACTTACTGCCGCAAAGTTCTCACTCTATTCAGCTCAACTAACAAAAATTGCTAAGAGCGGTGACGACGAAAAATATAATCAAAAATATCGAGAAGTAAGTGCCCTTTTATTAGACGGCCACTTTCCACATAAGCCAGATTTTAATTTTCCAGAAGTTGAAGATATCAAGGTTAACGATGATAACGGCGTTAATGTTTATTCGCAAACAACGATTGAAGATATTAAAGCCATGCGAAACAAAACCTACCTAAATGGCCTTAGCAGTATTCAAATACCAATTGTTCATATTCACGGAAATCAAGATGCTATTCCCTCTAAACCTGCTGTTAATGCTTTTAGTTCAAAGCTAAAACCTGAACTCTATAAATTTATTCAATATCAAGGAACTCATTTTCCTTGGGTCGAAAGCGAACTTGTTTTTCAAAATTATTTAAAAATTCTAAAAAACGAAATTAAATAAAAAAGGATACACATTTCGCGTATCCCTTTTTAGATTTAACTTACTTTACTTTTTTAAATGTGAAACTACCGAGACTTGTCGTTGTTGTTCCACTTACGTAAACCAAACTGCCCGTGAAAGTTCCGAGACTCCAAATTTCGCCATAAAGAATGAGGTAACTTCCATCGTCACCTTTAAAATTTATTTGAAGCGTTGGAATATCATTTTTCGCAAGATCAACAACGCTATAGTTAATCGCTTGATAGTTGAAAGTCTTTCCATCTCGAGTAATAGAAGAATAACCCGCCGACAAAGAATAAGTATCAGCGCCCGTTGAGACCAGCGTAAGACTTGTTATTTTGTTCGCGTCTGAATTGACACCTGAGTTGATAGAAATAGCTCCAGTCCAACTTCCAAAGTACTGCATATAAAAAGGTTTTCCATTGCTGGCTGCAAATTTCAGAGATTGAGAATATGATTCCCTTTTAGTAACTGGTTTGCCATTAGCATCAGTTGACGGTGTTGATTTGACTGCAGTTGCCGTTAGATACCCGCGCATAATCATATCAGATTTTAGAGTTACACCAGACATACGATACGTAATGGTCCAGCTTGAATCGTAAACGTAGTCGTCACCGTCTACCGAGAGTTTACTGCTGGCGCCGAAATCGTCAGAAATATTTTCACCGCCTTCGAGTTCGTGCTGTTTCCCGCGTCCGAGAGGCATAGTGGTTCCTATCAGAGTCATTACCTTAGCAGGGTCTAAACCTAAGTTTTTAAAAAATTCAGTTTCAGTGGTAGTTAATTGAGGTCGCATCACACTCACAAGAACATCGCTTGCACTTGATTCGTTTGTGATCACCATTCCAAAATCAATTTCTGACTCAGCTTTAATAGTGGCGTAAGTTCCTGATGAATCGAAAGCATTGTCTTTTCGTTTTTGTAATTCTTCTTTGGATGCGCATCCCACCAAGCAAGATAAAATGAGTGCTAACATCAGGTTGAGTGCCATTTTCATAAAATTCCCCCATTTTTAAATTCATCCCATCGAAATGAGATTTTTTAGAGAAGCGACATAATTTGCAAATCGCTTCTTCCCCTCTTTTGTAATTCGATACGTCGTCTTTGGCTTGTTATCGACAAACGTTTTTTCCATTTCCACGTAGCCACTTGTTAACAGCTCTTTCATATGCGTACTCATGTGGCCATCCGTTAAATTCAGCTGCTTTTTCACAGTCGTATAATCAACCTCTTTCGCATTTGCGAGTAAGGCCATAATTCGTGTTCGTATCGGTTGATGAATAACCCGATCTAATTCTTCACCATTCACTTTATGCTTTTCTCTCTTGATGCGCGATCCAACCAAGTGAAACAAGTGCAATGCCCATCACGGTGTTAAAAGGTATCCACAGTTGGTAAAGTGTGTACTGTTTTGTAAAAAGTAAATACACAAACCCTGTTGTTAAAAACATCCAAGAATAAATATTCAGTAGCTTTCCGGTAAATCGTCCGTAGAAGCTAAGAAGAAGCCCAAAATAAATAAAAATCAGAGGATGGATGAGTTGTTCCAAACTTAAATACGGCATCACAAGAATTGTCAGGCAAATTGAAATGACAAAAGGTTTATGCACTTTCATAGCTTCAACAAGAACCGGATGCCCCAATCCAGATTGATTATTATCATAAAATTTTTCGACCAAATATTTTAAGCCATAAAAAAGAATGAGATAAACGATCACGTGAGCTATTCCAAAAACAGGATGCTTCGGATTTGCATACTCAATATTCCCAAAACTCAAATATTTTGTTGTGAGTTCAATAACAGGTGCGATTAAAATTAATAATCCATACGCGATTGTAAGCGGACCAGAAATAAAAAACCGATTACTTGATTCGATAACTTTTGAAATGGCTTCAATTTGCTTAAGGGCTTCATCGCGCATCATCTTTAACTTCTTCCTTTCAAAGTGAACTGCCTCACACAACTACCTATCGGTAGATTAATAGTACTCTTAAATAAATAGTACTCTTAAAGCATTGATTCGAATGGAATTGGCCCTAAGTAGAGAGAAGTGTAAATAAGATGAACAAAAAAACTCCCGTGAGTACATTTCTATGTACGCACTTTAGGTACAATCTTTGTTGCAAGGCAATATTTTCTCGTATAGGTTCCCTGTCATGAATGAATTTAAAACACCTGACGTAAAAGACTTTCGCCTTCTGTTGCAGAGGGAATTGGTAAAGCGATGCAAATCAAATGAGCGTTATTCGCTCAGATCTTTCGCTCAATATTTAAATGTGGATAGCTCTCGCCTCTCAAAGATGTTGCGGGGTCAAAGGCCAATTAATTCACAATATGTAGAAAAAATAGGAAAGCGTCTGGGACTAAGCCCAATGACCATTGAAGAATTCAAAAAAAAAATCAGAAAAATACCGTAAGAAACCTGCATTTCCAAATTTGAAGCCCGCTTCTAAGGACTTCATGCTTCTTTCAATGGACACATTCGAAGTTATTTCGGACTGGAATCATTATGCAATTCTTGAACTGATGAAAATAAAAGATTTTAAGTCAGACATAAAATGGATTTCTAAAATTCTTGCACTCCCAATTGCAGAAGTCAGAGTTTGTGTCGAGCGTCTTGAAAGAGTCGGAATTCTGGAAATTCTACCGAATGGCAAATGGGTAGATAAATCTGAAGGATTTAGCACCCACGTTTTAAATGAAAATTACACATCTTACGCCCATCAGCAAATGCAAATTCAAATTTTAACAGGTGCCATCAATGCTATGAAAAATATTGCGATAGAAGAACGTGATCAGTCATCGATGATGATGGCGACGTCCAAGAAAAAAATTAAAGAAGCAAAAAAACGAATTCAAGAATTTAGACGCAGTCTCTGTGAATTTCTTGAAGACGAACCAAATAAAGATGCTGTCTACCAATTGGGTATATCTCTATATCCAATAGCGACGGTCGAAAATATTAAGTAAGGAGAATGAATGAAAATATTCAATTTGATTTTGATCCTTTGTTTGATGAGCGGTTCTGCCTTCGCAGGTCGCGAAGGAAACGGAGTCGAAAATGGCAAGCAAAACCACAGAGCATGGTTCTTGGACAAAGACCGAACGATTCATTACTGTGTAATGAAAACTTCTAATTTTGGTTTTACGGATCAGGAGGTCGATGACTTGATAGTAAAATCCTTTAAGACTTGGTCTAATTACAACGTCACGCATACAGGGAACACCTATTCCTTTGCTTCAAAAATTGAACGTCAGGATCTCTGCGACGATAGCGAAGATCTGAAATTTTATTTCGGTGTTATAAATAACCAAATCAAAGCTGATATGCCTCAATATGTTCTTCCAAGAGCGTTTGCGGAACTTGAAAACTACGACCTGCTAAGTCGTTGGGGAAAAGGTCATGTCTGGCTTATTCAACCCGGTACCGCTTTTTATGCTCCAAAACAATGGGCGCCGGAGGCTCTTGAGGCAACAATTCTACACGAAATGGGTCATATTTTTGGATGCAGTCATGTCCCGGGCACCATAATGGACGATGAATTATCAAAGTATCTAACATGGTCATCTCAAAATTTTAAGTCGATGAATATTCCTTATTCACACATCGACTGGCAGCGAGAACTTATAGCTTGGCCAAACAATTTAATGCAGGTCGTATGGCCATACAATTCTGCTGATCAATATATGAAGAATTGGGCGTTTCAAACCCTTTTAAACAGAGACGCCATAGGTGAATCTTCCGAAGAATTCGTTATTGAAAACGCCTCATCTTTTGAAGCTAAGGGAAAATTAGTCTTAACCGATTCTAAGGAAAAAGTTGAGTTTCCATTTCTAATGAACATGCAGAATACAATTACTAGAATTGGGCAGGAATTTACAGTATTTACTCAGGATTCGCCAACCGGCGCTACTAGTTATAACTCTTATGGCTCAATCGAATCAGCGACTCTTGAATTGCCTGACGGGAAAACACTCCCAATTTTATACAAACGAAATATGAACGTTCTCGATGCGTATTCGTATTACCAAGTGGAATTATGGGTCACGGCACCCAATGGTTTTAATGGTCAAAGTCGCTTGATTTTTCGCGCAAATAACACAACTCCCTAACATAGAACAATATTTGATGAGCAAAAAATAAAAAACCCATGAAGCGTGAAGCCTCATGGGTTTTCATTTTCAAGGTTTATTATCTAGCGAGACATCCTAAATTCTGAGTGCAGTTATCGTAGTTATTATTTAAAGCATCAAGGGCAGTAGAAATATCTGAATACCCGATGCTTGGCGGTAGCAAACCTTTACCAACAGCCTCGTCAGCTAAACTGATAACTTGGTCAACCGTCATGCCGTTAAAATATGATTTCACAGCTTTTGAAAAACTACATCGTGTTGTAGAAATTTTAAAGGAGCCAAGATTAAAAGCAGCGCGGTTAAGTTTTGCCGCGACCAATTGTCCGGCGAGCACCCCCGCAGGTGTAACTAACGGATTACTTAAATCTTGAACAAGCGGCCCAGCGGTTCCTCCTGCAGGTAAATAGTTTTCAACCGCAAGTGAAGTTTGCCAAATAGAAGTGTATCCACCGATTGAACCATCTGGCCCTTGCAAATCCCCGATTCGTAAACCATTCGGGAATTTTGATCCAAACAGAGCGTCTCGTTTACAACCTGGGTTGCTTCCTTGGCAGGTTGTTCCCCAACCGCCTTGAGTGTATGAACAATATATTGTAGAAGGAGGAAGTTCAATTTTACATGAACTTGAACAACCGTCACCACTTACGAGATTACCGTCATCACATTGTTCATCAGCTAAATTTATAACTCCGTCACCACAAACAGGGACCGGCGGAGGTGTTTCGATTTTACAAGAATGAGAACAACCATCACCATCGATGAGGTTGCCGTCATCGCACTGCTCACCTGGTAGGTTGATGGCGCCATCTCCGCAAATAGGTTTCGGAGGATTTTCATTTTTACAAGAACTTGAACATCCGTCGCCATTGATCAGATTTCCATCATCACATTCTTCACCCACAACATTGATTTTGCCATCACCACATGTCGGAGGATTCGGTGGAGGCGGATTAATCTCTGTGCCGCAAAGACAATTATTCTGGCATTTGCCCGGGCAGGCTAAATCAGAATTAAGATCGCATTGTTCGCCGGCGTTGATTGTGCCATTACCGCAAAGATTATAATGGCAAAGGCCTTTAATGCTTATCGTGTCACCATAAACTCGCCCTTGAATAGCAGCGCCATCACTAATTTTAATTCGAGAAACAGGCGCAATCACTGAAGCCATCAAATGAGCTTTACGTGCGATGACGACTGATTTTCCGGCCTGAAAAATTTGAATGTCTTCAAATGAAATTCCAGAACCAAGTGCGGGACCGACAAATGATTCGCTTGAGAAAACAAGTTTATGTGTGACTTTGATTTTAATCGGACCATTTGCTCGAATCGAAGCGCCAGGCCACAACTTGAGATCATAAAATTCATAAGTGCCAGGAGCGAAATACGCCGTCGCGTTTGAACTGATGTTAAGTTTTCGATAAGCTCCTGGTGCAATGTTTACAGTAGCGCCTCTTGGAATTTTCGCGATGTCTGTTGAACCAGGACTATACGAAGCCACAATTGGAATATCGTCTACGAGTGGCTCACCGGCGGGACGAGGGGGATTGTAAGCATGCCAGCTATATATCGGAGCCAGGCAACCACTCGGAAGTGGCGTCTTTGGCAAAAGAGGTGTGTAACTCGAATACACCTCGGCAAGCCGAGTATCGCAACCAAGCTTGATGTAATCCCCAAAAGCTGTCACTTGATTATTGACTAAAACCCCAGTTCCAAAATTGACAAAGCCACCAAAGGCATTGGCACCAATATCGCCACTTAAGATAACAGTGTGTGGCCCGACATTGAGTTGTCGTTCAGCCAAAATGCTGAAACGGCTAAACTCTAGATTCGAGGCAAATATTTGAATTGAAAATAGGCATAGAAATAGGAATGCAATTCCCGAGCGCATAGTAATTCCCTCCATAGAATTTTATTAAACCAGTGCTAGCAAATCTCTATGCAAGGCCGTTTCCAGCTCGGCACGCAGTTAAATTGATTTAGGTGTCAAATATTCGTACAATCGAAGTTACAAATGATAGTCGTCATTCCGGTAGAGGGCATTTTGCTCGTTTAAACGAACGGGATTTGACAGAACCAGGTTTCTATAGCTATATTCTCGGAAACTGTCAGATATTTTCAATGCGGGCCGACGTGGTGAAATTGGCAGACACGCCAGACTTAGGATCTGGTACCGAAAGGTGTGGAGGTTCAAGTCCTCTCGTCGGCACCAACTTCTACCCTTCCTATTTTAAGCTTTTTTAACGAATTCGGATTTGAGATTCATAGAGCCGATTCCGTCGATTTTGCAGGCGATATTGTGACCGTCGCTGCTTTCTACGATTCGGATGTTTTTGACTTTGGTCCCGCCTTTAACGACGGAAGAAGAACCCTTAACTTTTAAATCCTTGATGACGGTCACTGAATCGCCAGTCACTAAAATATTTCCGAAGGCATCACGTACGCTAGTATCGACGGCTTCCTCTTTTTCGTCCGTTTTTGCAGTTTCGCTCCATTCATGCGCGCATTCAGGACACACGAATAAAGCGCGATCGACATAAGTAAAAGCGGAACTGCATTTGGGGCAAATTGGTAATGTCTCTGTCATGCTAACGACAATAACTCGAGATTAAGAAATGAGCAAAAAAAATCCCTCGTTTAGCCTAACTGATTCAAATTTAAATTTCGAAGTTTTGGGGAAAATAGCGAGACCGCACCGACAGTGGCTAAACAGATGACTCCGCCAAATATAGCGGCTGGTACTGTGCCAAGAATTTTGGCTGCGATACCGGATTCGAATTCGCCCAACTCATTTGATGAACCAATAAATATAGAATTAACGGCTGAAATTCTGCCGCGCATAGAATCTGGCGAAGCAAGTTGAACAGCCGCTGTTCGAATCACCATCGACACACTGTCAAATGCGCCACTCAATGCGAGAGCTACTAAAGAAAGCCAATAGTTTGTACTCACGGCAAAAACCAAAATGCAAAAGCCAAAACCTGCGACTGCAACTAAAAGATGGTGACCTGCCCGTTTTCGAATATCAATTGAGGTCAGGGCATAACTTGAAATCGCGGCCCCAACTGAAGGCGCAGCTCTCAAAATTCCCAAACCTGTTGCACCAATTTTTAAAATTTCTGCGGCATAAATGGGAAGTAAGGCTGTCACTCCTCCGAAAAAGACCGACACCATATCTAAAGTAAGTGCAGGTAAAAGAATCGGATGGTTAAAAACAAATTGGGCGCCTGATAAAAGTTCGGCCACTTTGGAATCGCCGGATTCAACAATCTTGGGCGCAGGAATTTTTGTTCGGATCGTAAAAAATACGCAAATGGAAACCACGAGTAATAAACAAACTAATCCTGAGCAGAACGAAATTCCGACTAAGCCATATAATATGCCCCCGAGAGCCGGGCCCGAGATTCGCGCTGTCTGCATGGTTAGAGCCATCCACGCCGAAGTCTTGGATAAAAGTTCTCGGGGGATAAGTTTAGGAACAATGGCGTACATCGAAGGCTGAGAAAACGCACGCGCGGTTCCAGTTAAAATTGACGATAGAAATAAAAATAGAACCTGACTTTGTACATTAAATTGGGAAGTAAAGTGTTGAGAAACAAACATCACAATCGCAGATAAAAAACTTGAACCCAGAACCATTCGAAAAACAATAAGCGGTCTACTTCGATCGACCAAGTAACCCGCATACAAAGCTAAACCCAAAGCAGGAATTGCTTCAGCTAAACCAATAAGACCAATATACAAAGGGTCTTTGGTCAAAACATACATTTGCCAACCCAAAATGACGGCCTGAATTTGCACGGCGAACGTGAAAACAAAGCGAGTCACCATTAACTTTTTAAAATCGGAAAGCACTTAAGACCTAATTTCTTAAGGGTTTGATTGCGGAAAAAAGACCGTAGACCATGCTCTTGGTTTCGTATGCCGCCCAAAGGCGAAAAAGAGTTTTTGCAAAAACTCGATCTTGTTGAGAACTGTTTAATAAAAATTTTCGGTATTTTGATTGAGTGAGTAAGCCTTTTCCAAATCGGCCAATACAAAGGGGCCAAGTTTTTTTAACTTTGCGGCTTAAATCTGTGTAGTTTTCAAGAACAAGCCCAGAATGAGCCATCATTTTTCTATAGTCACTAGGGGTGCCAATGCTTGGCAGCCTCCCTTCTCGGCAAATGGGCTCAAGTAAATATTTGACCTCCCACTTTTTTGCGGAGTCATTTGCAAGCCATGCACACGTAACAAAGCGCCCGCCCGGTTTTAAGACCCGGTGAACTTCTTGAAAAAAAGCGAGCTTATCAACCATGTGTTCTGAACTTTCAACCGAGATGACAACATCTTGCGAGTTGTCTGCAAGATCATTTTTAAACCAATCTTGCAAAAAATATTGCGGATCATTAGGCGATCTATTTTTACTAACCGCGTATTTAAATTGGCTTTCGGAAAGAGTAAAACCCACAACTTGTGCGCCGTAATCGCGGGCTAGCACTCGCGACGTGCCCCCATACCCGCAACCTACGTCACAAACTTTATCGCCCTTTTTAATTTTTGCTTCTTCTGCAACTTTTAAAATTAACTGGTGAACAGCTTTTTCAGAACTTTCATTACCCGTTAGCCAAAGCCCATGGTGAACATGTTCACCCCATATTTCTAAATAAAAGGAATCAAGCGAATTATAATGATGGGCGATGGCTTCGACTTCTTGAGGTTTATTTGGAAAAATCATTTTTAAACACATATCGTGTTCATTCAGATTTGTCACAAAAAAAACGCCGTCAATTACGACGGCGTTTTAAATTTAACTCAAGGTGCCTAAATTATTTTGGCCAGCTTTGAACAGGTCCGTCATCTTCAACAGGACCAAGTGGGCAGTAGCCACTTGCATCGAGACCAGTCGCAACCGTTTTTGAACCGTCTGCAAAAGTTTTCTTGAAATCAAAACAGGGACAGTTCGCAATTTCTTTAGGTGTATTTCTAGCGAGAGCAAGAACACATGAACGAAGCATTCCGCCTTGTTGAACAATGTCGTTGTCAAATTCAAGGGTGTGACCCAAAGTTCTCTCAGCCATTGCTAAACTTTGACCGAACATAGCCATCCAAGATGCGGTGAAAGATTGATGCTTATCGCTTGAACGAATAGCCTTCATCCATTCACGGTGAGCGTTATCAGCCCGTTGAACACTTTTGCAAAGCTCAGGATAATCGTTCAAATACTTTGTATGGATCTTCGTTGGAAATGATGACATCAAAGGAAGACCAATTTTTGAACTCAAAATGCGAGCTGCTTTTTGATCCGCTTTGATTGCCGCGAGCGTTCGATAACCAGAACAAGCTTGATCAAGATCGAGACCATTTTTAACCAAACAAAGAAGTGCCTCGTTTGATTCCCGTCGAAGTTGGCCGATCTTGGTCAGAAGATCTGACTGTTCGGAGTTTATTCCTGAAGGACCAAAAAAGACAGCGTCAGGTTTTAACTCTTCTTTCTCAGGAGAAAGTCCACGACCTGATGGACGATAATCATAGGGAGTCAAATAACCGCGAATATCGGCATCAACGTTAGGATCAGCATCTAACGGTGGCGCATTTTTTAATCCGCCGAAAGCAGTGGCTAGTGCCGCGTTGGTGTCATCCAGAGAATGTTTGGGCCAAATCCACGGATAAGAATTATCCGCTGGGTTGTAGAGAGCTTTCGATCCAACCGTAAGAAGTAGATTCAATTGCCCAAAATATTTTCTCGCTCCAAAAGGCAAAGCAAAAATCGCACTAAAAATTCGCTGAGGGTTAAAGAGCTGTTCTTGGACCTTGGCGTAAACTTCCGGAGACATTTTATCTTTGTTCTTTTCAACTACTTGCTCAGTTGCATAAATAGCAAGCGGTTGACACTCAAACATCTTTTTCTGAATCATGAACTGTCTTTCAGCTTGAGTTGTAGTTCTGATCTGCGACGGAGGAAGATGAGCCGCTTGATCCATCGGATAAAGCGTTAAGCCAGAGTCTCTGTTGAGATGGGCACAGCTTAGCTTTTCAATAAAATCATCATGGTAACCGCCGCCAGTCCAAACTCTGTCGGCGTAAACAGCTTGCCCTGTTAAACTCAAGGCAAGCACAGACGTGAGAAGATAATTCTTCTTCATAACGAACCCCTTTTTTTCTCTCTCTCTCTTGTTAAATTTCTACCCGTAAATTCGAGGCTAAGACTACTTGGAGGATCGTAACAGACGTGAGCTATCCACATTAGCGCCCAAATACTTAGCAGGTGTTTTTTATTTTTCCACCTGCTTGGCATTTATTAAGACGGCGTAAGTTTTCAGTTCCTCGCAAAAAAAGTTGCAAATTGTTAAAAGTTTACGATAGTGCCCATGACTTAGACACTTTTTTTGCCATATCAAAATAAGCCGCCAATCATAACTCCTATATTTTTTTGGAAGAAAAGCTGCAACGAATAAGTAAGCTCACTGCGTCCCATTATTGGGTATTTAAAAAAACTAGAGAGAAAGAAATTAGGGGTATTTAAATGTGGAAAATAATTTCCGTCGGTTTATTACTGACAATTCAATCAAGCGCAACCGAAATTAATTATCCAAAAGTAGGCCAAGTTCCTGAACCGAGTTCTTATCCAGTGACGGTTCAATGTGATCTTGACGTCTTGTTTATCGGACCCACCAAACATATTGCGCCAGACGGCAGTGTGGTTCCTAATAAATGTTGGCATCTCAATACTGAGGAATTAGATTCTCAACCGCAGAAATTCACACCATGGATTAACGACGTCGATCTTTCACCCATTCAAGTGAACTCTTCATCTGAATTAGACAGCGCTGTAAAGGCATGTCGCTACAAAATCAAACCTTTTTTACAAAATATGTGCACGCCGCAAGATTATGTCACTGGAATTTTAAAAGTTAAATTCGTAGGAAATAATCTTCAGCGCGCAGGTTATCAAGAAGGTCATGCCGGTTATCATGTTACCCTTCGGGTCAAATCAGCATCAGGAGAAATTAGTTCATATATTATTTACGACTCAGGAAGTGATTGCCACGCTCGGCCATTTCCAAATGAACTTTTAGTTATTGATGATTCTGCACATCGAAAAATCCGAGATGCAGGCACAAGCGAAATGCCGTTTGATAAATATGTAAGACAATGTAGTGTCGTAAAATAAAAAGTGTAGCAAAAATAGAAATTCTAACAAGGAGCGTGGGGCAATTTGCAACACGCTCTCTTCTTTTCTCCATTTAAAATTCAAACAAGACATGGCACGAATCATGCTGAAAGCTTTCACTAGGATTCAATGAACCAATTGAAAGGAATGTCCGATGAAAGTGAATGGGATTTTATTAGCAGCAGTTTTCGTCTATGTCAGTGGAATGGCAAATGCCTTTGCAGAACCGATTCCAACTGATCCAAATGCACCGGTAGTTGTTGATCCGTCAACACCACCGCTTCCAAGTGATCCTGCGATGATGCCGCCTGCAGATCCGTCAGCACCTGCACCGGCACCAGTTGTGACAGATCCTCAAGCTCCAGCTCAGGATCCTGGCCAACTTGGTCCGCAACTTCCTCCAAAACAAGCTCCAGTTCAAATGCCTGCGAAACAACTTCCAGCTAAGCAATTGCCGGCTCCAAAACAAGAGCCAATTATTGCTAAACAAGCACATCATCATCACCACCACTTTTTCTTTCAAAGTGGAAAACAAGTCGTAGTTAAAGGACCCGTTCAAGAGCCAATCAAACAGGCTCCTGTACAAGTTCCTGTGAAACAAGCGCCTGTTCAAGTTCCCGTAAAACAAGCTCCAATTAAGCAATACCCTGTAAAACAAGCACCTGTACAAGCTCCAATTAAAAAAGGACCCGTACAAGTTCCTGTTCAATATCCTGGCAAAAAAGGCGGCCAACTTGATCCTCAAGTAGGTGCGTTCGCAGCGCAAATTGATCTCATTGTTCAAGACACGTATGAACTCACACAAGTAATGATGCAAGAAACAATTCCAGCTGCACAACGCTACTATGTTGGTGAATTCTACAAAGCAGCGCTTCGCTTACAAGCTGATTTGCGAGACGGTGATATCAAGAAACACTGGTTCGCACACGACACAGGCGAAGAGTTCTGCAACTACTGGGCAAACGTTGAACACGAGCTCTGGTACAGCAGCCAATACAGTGTTCGTCTTGGCGAACAACTTTCAAAAGTTCGCGCTGAAGTGACACCTATCTGTCACTAATAGATTTAGACAAACAATAAAAAAACCCCTTCCCGAAATGGAAGGGGTTTTTCTGTTTTAAAAAAATCAATATGGTAAGGCTAGATAAGGAAATGTCGCAGGCCCACCATAGTTGGTTTGCCCGTTCAATTTTTTATGGCCTTGCGCAGGATTTCCCGCAACGCCGGCGTATTCCACATTATCTTTTATAGTCTTGCCAGTTGGATCAGCGGAAACCAAATAACTTAAAGTGATATCGGCGACATCATCTTCAATTTTCCGTCCACCGGTTAACATTGCTGCATTGGTGCCTTGGACCACAACGAAATCTCCATTGTAACCTGCAGTCCCCGGAGGAATAGCTTTAGCCGTATCAATACGCATGACGTCTGGTAAGAAACCCGCAACAACTTCACTATCAAATCCATCTTTGAAATCGTTTTTTCCGTCAAGAGAGTCAAAAAGATCCAAGGCTCCACTTGCTTCTTTTAAAACTTCGAGCACAGCGGGAACATTAGTTGCAAGATCAAGCGTTGGGGGAATGCTGTTGAATGCCAAAAGCTTTGCATTCGAAATAACTAAGCCTTCGTTAATAGCAGGTCTCCCTAATCTTTCGATCTGCACAAAACTATCAGCCGCCATCATATCAGTTGGCGAGGTAGGGTTTGTCGAACCGACATCTCCGGCACTTCCGCCAGAAGCGTTTCGCTTTCCGCAATTTTGAACACCAAACATCACACCACCAAAGATGGCCGCGACTACGACAATTCCACCTATCATTCTTTTATTCATGGTTCATAACCCCTTTGGAATGGAAATAGTTGTCCAAACATCAAAAACTGTTTCTTTAGCTTGAGATTGAAGTGCCGCGATTGGAACTCGAACTACAATTGCGTTTACATTATAATTATGTGTAAAATCTTTTGCTTGTAGAGCAGGCAAGAAACCGATGAATTTTTTTGTTTTCACTGCTTCTGCTCGAACTTTAAAAAATTGCTCAACATCAAAGAAAAATGGATCTTCGCGAAGGCCAGCAAACACGGTCATCTGGCCATCGGTCATGTTGATATTGTTACTGATAGGCCTGCCAGCTTGAGATTCTGAAATGGGTGTCGTAAGAATTTCACCCGCACCTGCTGTTTTATCAAAAGTATTAGCTTTACCGTCTTCAATAACCGTTAAAGTGATTTTTTGTTGGCCATTTGCAGTGGGCTCAGAAAAGGTGAATCTCAAAATCACGTCGTCTTTTCCAACTGGCTTTTTAACTTTATCAGCAGTTACAACTCGAGAAAAATGAATATCGTATCGTGCCTTTGTGCTGAAGAAATATTGCTGGCTTGGTAACGAACGAGGATTGGTATTTAAAATAACAACAAGATTTTTTGCATCCGAAGGATTACCGGATTGGTTGTCTTCGCGAAAAGCGTAGACATCTGTAATGTTAAGATTGCGTCCTTTATTTTCGGTTTCCCCATCGTCATGGTCAGAAGCCCAAACACCAGATGATGAAACACCTAGTAAAAGAACAAAGAGTAATTTTCTAAACCGCGTGCTAACTCTGCTCTGCTGCATCGAATTCTCCTTTAGTCGTTGCGATTGTTAGAAAATAATTGGATCATAATGTTTAGCCCAATGCAAAATCATAAGAGTAGTCTTCTGAAGTCAGCTTTGTTGCCGTTTATAGTGGTTATTGTGATTGATCAGATCACAAAAGACCTAGCGTTGCGTCATTCACCACACATAGAATTTTTGTTCTTTAATTTTGAACTTTTACTTAACCGTGGCATGTTTCTCGGTGGGTTTTCTCAAATTCCTGAACTGTACCGTGTAGTTATTCTTTCCACGACCGGCTTTTTTGCGGCTTTTATTTTCTTTGTCGTTCAGTTTTTCGTGCCTATTAAATCCTCACTATTTCGATCCGGATTTTCAATTTTCGTCGCGGGAATAATCGGCAATATTCTAGATCGCGCTAGATATGGGTATGTCGTAGATTTTATGTCTCTCCATGTATTCTCGTTTCAAACCGGAATTTTTAATGCCGCCGATGTTTTTCAATGGATTGGCGTTGCACTTATTTTCTACGAACTCATTCGCCATGGCCAAATCTTGTGGCCCGAAGAAGAAAGGCGCGGTCGCAAATGGATTCAACCCGATTTCCAAATGCGCTTTTGCCTGCTTGTTGTAGGCCTCACTCTTGGTTGCCTGATTACAATTAGCACTTTCAGCTGGACATTTCTCAGCACAACAATCACGCCACTTGCAACTGCTACACAACTTGAAGAGATCGCTTTTAGTTATAAATATCTTTGTGTCTTATGTATTTTAATTTGCTGTATCTCTGTATTTTTATTCGCTCGAAATTTTTCGTTTCGCCTTGTAGGGCCGATCATCGGATTTTCAGAATTTCTCGACACCGCGATGATGGGCAATCTAGCTGATTTTAAAGTTCGCCAAGCTGATGAGTTTCAGCTTCTTAATCAAGTAGCCCAGAGATTTTCAAAACAAATTATTGAAAAACAGGGGTACTGCCCAATTCCTCTTAAAAAGGGCGCGCGCGCCCCTACTTTTAAAGGAAAGACTTTCAATAGTGTTGATTTCGATTTGCGCGACTACAGAGGTAAAAAAGTTTGGCTTTGCCTTTACCGCTATACGTCTTGTGCTCTTTGCATTTCGCATTTCAATGAAATCAGAAATAATTTTGATCGCCTTTTGAAGGGAAAAATCCAAGTTGTTGCCGTTTTCGACAACCCGAAAGAAAGTTTTGAAAGTCACCTGCTCACTGGTAAAATTCAAGAAATCGAAATACCTTTAATTTCAGATCCGCAAAAGGAAATCTACCGTGCTTATCATACCCATTCTTCTGTCTTCGCCGTTTTCAAACCAATTGTTTTAGTTAAGGCGATTAAGGCTCTTATCTCAGGAGCACGGCAGGGGAAAATAACCGGGGAACTTGGCCAAATCCCTGCCCATATTCTCATTCAGGAAGATGGGGCAGTTTACCACGCGCATTACGGGAAAAATGTAGCCGATAATATTTCCTGGTCCGTCATAGAAAAATTCCTAAAAATTTAAACCGGTTTTGCCCCAATCAGGGGGCAAATTACAGCGTGTTATTAGATTTACACCTATTTTAATCCTCCTAAATTGATTTTCTTTAGAACTTATCCTTGGTCCCTAAATTGCTAAGTGAAGTTGATGAAACTAACTTGAATACCTGATGGGGGTATTTATGGATATCGTAGAACTGATCAAAGATGATCACAAAACCGTGGATGGATTATTTCAAGAAATCAATTCATTGGTTGATAATAGAGAACCGATTCCAGACGAATTGTTGATCACCCTCATCACGGAACTCTCTTCACATTTAGAAGCAGAGGAAAAAGTTCTCTATGCCCGGCTTAAGGAAGAAAAAGGTTTTACCGAACTCATGGAGGAAGGCGTTGAAGAACATAGTGAGATTTCGCAACTCATAGACGAGATTCAAAACCACCGAGACAGCTTGGAAGCAGTCGCTGACAAGCTCAATGACCTTCAAGATCAGGTGGAGCACCACGTTGAAGTGGAAGAGAGCGAAACTCTTCCAAAAGTGAAATCCCTTTGGGCAGCCGAATTTCTCGAGCAGCTAGCAGAAGAAATGAAGGACGCAAAAAGAGATATTCAAAGTGGCGCTCCATCTCCCTCCCACCAAGAACGAGACATACACTATTAGTCTGATTGCCAGTTGCCAGATTCCCGTCTGCCCGTTTGCCTAACTGCCTGAAAAATTTCAGTGTGAGGTGTTCGGTGATTGTGATTGGTGTAAAGTGAAGAAAAAACCCGGTTTTACCGGGTATTTTTGCATAAGCAATAGATATGAGCGCCTAAAATATCTGCATCTTTGATTAAGTCTTTTCGATCTAAAATTTTAAGATGAAGTTGAACTTCTCTAAGTGAGCCTAGTGCTGTGTGGTAAAAATTTCTTCTTTCTTTAGTTGATGGCTTTGCACTTCCAAAAAAGAATCTGGCAGTCGGGCAAACCGTGATCTGATATCTGGCAATCAGATCAAATACATCACACTTTACTCCGAACACTTCACACAGACACTGAGTGTTTTTATTTTCTCGAAGAAGGTGCTGGCCGCTATTCAGCCAAAGATCGAAGACATTTTTACTCCATTGCACTAGGCTCACTTCGAGAAACTAAAGTCTTTCTTAAGATTTTAGATCAAAAAGAATTAATTCGGGATGCAGATATTTTAGGTGCTCATATTTATAAACTTATCCAAAATCCAGGTGGGTACCCTAAATAAAGGGTACTCTTTTTTGCCTGATCTGATTGCCAGTTGCCAGATTCCCGTTTGCCAGTTGCCTGAAAATTTTCAGTGTGATGTGTTCGGTGACTGTAGCAGTGTGCCGTGAACGGTGTTCAGTTCCTGTAATCCGTTTTTTAAACTTCAGCGCTGGGGTTTCGGTTGGTGTATCCTTGTTCGGCGAAAATTTTGCCGATGTCTTTGTAGACTTTTGGTTCGCGGGGGGTCCAGGTGGCTAGGCCGTCGACGTAGCGGCTGTACATGCAAAATGCGGCGGCAATTAAAACGGTGTCGTGAATTTCGATATCGGTTGCGCCTTGGTCTTGAGCTTTGTAAACAAGTTCGGGTTGAACTTCGGAGCCACTAATGACAACTTTTTCGGCGATCTTCAAAAGTGCTTTTAGCTTTGGCGAAATCGGAGCCTTATCTAGATCTTCTAAAACCGCATCTATATTTGTTGCATTTTCACGCAAGTGAAATCGGGCCACTTCCGAATGCGATGATGTGCAGAAAAAACATTTGTTTTTAAACGAAGTAAATGCAGCGATTGTTTCACGTTCCGCACGAGTGAGTGAAGAAGGACCACGCAGTAAAACTTCCGCAAGCTCCGTTAATGGTTTTGCCGTCTCCGGGCGAAATTTTATCGGACCGAGAATTCCGGGAGCACCTTCTGGAAGCTTGATATGAGCCATTTTTTATTTGTCCTTTCGGGAAGTCAAACAGAGAGGAAATTAACATTTATCAAGTTGTGATTCACTAAATTTCTGCTATATTGCGCTGCAACAGTTCCTCCCGGCGAAAGGCTTTTTTACATGAACATTCGACCTGCTCGCACCGACGATCTGAGCGCGATTATAGAAATTCGCAATTTTCATATTCAAAACACTAATTCTTTATTCGAAACAGAAATGGAAACCATCCAAGGTCGAACAGAATGGTTCATGCGCTATTCGTTGACGGGTCCTCATCGCATTCTTGTCGCCGAAGAAAAGGGCCAAATTCTAGGATACGCTTCAAGTAGCAAATACCGTGAAGGCGTTGCATTTTCAAAGACTGTTGAATTTAGCATTTTTGTTGCAGAAAATTCGAAATCAAAAGGCATTGGCTCTTCTCTTTACGAAGCTCTTTTTGAAATCCAAAAATTAGAAAACACTCACTGTGTTGTTGCGGGTATTGCTCTGCCAAATGAGGCGTCAATTGCTCTTCACAAGAAGTTTGGATTTACTGAAATTGGCATTTTCAAAGAATACGCTTTTAAAAAAGAAAAATATTATAGCTCCCTTTGGCTTCAAAAAATTTTAGGAAAAGAAACGGAAATTTAATGAACGAAGTTAAAAAAACACTAAGCGACAATTCAATTCTTTCCATTCGCTTCGCAAGTAAAAATGATATTCCTGCTATCCTTCAATTCATTCGCGATCTAGCTGAGTTCGAAAAACTTTCAGACGAGGTAATCGCAACCACTGAATCTTTAGAAGCCACACTTTTTGGCAACACCAAATATGCAGAAGTCATCATTGGTGAACGAAATGGCGAAGCTATAACCTTCGCTCTTTTTTTCCATAACTACTCTACGTTTCTTGCAAAACCTGGCTTGTACCTTGAAGATCTTTTTGTAAAACCTGATTATCGAAGTCTCGGAATTGGAAAACACATGCTCGCATTTCTTGCGCGAACTGCGATTGACAGAGGCTGCGGACGATTCGAATGGTCGGTTTTAGATTGGAATACACGAGCGATCGATTTTTATAAAAGCCTCGGTGCAATTCCACTTTCAGATTGGACCGTTTATAGAATGACGGGTAATTCGCTAGCTAACCTAGCAAAGCTTTAATTCAGGAATGGCTTAATGGCATTAAGTAGGTCGTCAACTTCAATTGGTTTACTTAAAAAACCAGTGGGATGGATACCGGGCGGCTTAGAACTGTTTTTATTTCCAGTGCAAAAAACAAAAGTAGGAATTTTCGAAAGCTCGGGGTCTTTTAAACGCTCTTCTTCAAATTGCCAGCCGTCCATCACGGGCATGCGAATATCTAAAAGAATAACCCTAGGTTTTTTGCTTTTAAGAAGTTCTAAACCGACTTCTCCATTTTCGGCCAATTCAACATGAACTTTCTCATACTCAAGAAGTTCTCGGACTGACTCTCTAATTCCTTCGTCGTCATCAACAAGTAGTACGGTTGGCTGCTCAGCTGCTTGATTTTCCACTTTTCCTCAATTTTGGAACCCATTCTTGAACAAATTCGTAACTAAAGTCAAACTGATATTGTTTTGGTGCAATGCAACATCCAGTTCGTAACGCGCAGGTTAAGAGCTTGACGCCGCGGCGTGATTCAACTAAACCAAAACCTATGGGAAATAAAGGGGGAGTACGTTGAAAAGTCCAAGTGACTTGCCCATCAAAGTTGTCGGGCGGCACTACGCGCTTGAAAAAGCACTTCACCAAGGAAAATCCATCGGCACTTACCTTGCCGAAGACATTTATAATCATAAAAAAGTTGTCGTAAAATTAACGGATCGATCCGTTTTTTCTCATGCAGCGCAACGACGAATTCAACAAGAAGCAAATGTTTTAAAAGAATTAAACAGTCGTTACTTTGTTCCACTTTTAGACGTGGGAATGGACGAAGATAATTTTTTCCTTGTAACACCTTTTATCGAAGGTGACACACTTGCAGGAAGAATCAAAAAACATCCCTTAACTCTTTTAGAAATTGTACGGCTCGGTCGCGATTTATCTCAAGCCCTCAAAGAATTGCACGATAGTGGAATTTTACATCGAGACATCAAGCCTTCCAATATAATTTTAGATTTGAACATTCCATTTGAGTCGGCAAAATTCATCGATTTTGGCCTTTCTCAAAATACAAAACAAATTTTTCTCTCTACAGATCGTCACGCGGGCACAGCTCTTTATATTTCCCCTGAACAAGCAGGCCTTCTTTCAAGCGGTACGGATGAGCGCTCCGATATTTACTCACTTGGTATTGTTTTATTTGAGTGTCTCTACGGCAAACCCCCATTCGAAAGCGGCACAATTGCAGAAGTTTTAAGACAGCATCTTATTTCCCCGCTCCCCGATTTACGAGCTATTGATCCGCTCCTTCCTAAGGCGCTCGTCGAAATTCTCGAAAGAACTTTGCGCAAAGACCCTCGAGATCGCTACCAATCTGCAGAAGCCTTGGTTGCCGACTTTGAAATTTTGCTCAATCGCTTAAATGAAGGTGATCCAGACCCAGAAATTTTAGTAGGCCAAAAAGACAAACGAAAAACGATCACTGAATCCGCATTTATTGGCCGAGAAACCGAAATTAAAAACCTCACATCTCTTTTAGGGCGCGCTTTTCAAGGCACACCAACACTTGCCCATCTGGAAGCTTTTTCAGGCGGAGGCAAAACCCGATTCTTAGAAGAGTTCAGTAAAACAGCAGCGAGAAAACACGCCTGGGTGCTTAGGGGCCAGGGCCTCGATCAATCTGCACCTACGCCCTTTCAAATATTTAGAGGTGTTGTTCAAGACCTCGTTGAAGAGTTTGAGCAAAATCCAGATTTTTTAAAAATTGTCAAAAGTGAACTTGGCTACCATAGTGAAGTTATTTGCCGTGTTCTTCCAGAGCTGACACCTTATTTAATGGATGCGCCCTTACCAGCCGAAACATCCGCCGATCCTTTTGGTGAAACGCGAAGTATCCAAGCCATGTCGGTTCTTCTTAATGCAATTGGTTCAAAGCAAAGGCCTGCTCTAATTCTCCTTGACGATTGTCAATGGGCGGACAAACTTTCGCTTCAAGTTCTTGCTTACTGGAAAAGCTGGAATGAAAAAAATCCAGCTCAAAAAATATATCTCATGCTTGTTCTTTCATACCGCTCCGAAGAAGTTGGCGAAAAGCACTCCCTTCGTTCTCTGGGCCAGGCAAATAAAACGGTTTTAGAACCCTTTAATATGGAAGAGCTCCAAAAATATTTAGAATCTATGGCGGGCCCCTTACCCCAAGATATTTTTCCGCTCATTTCGAAATTATCTAATGGAAGTCCCTTCATGACGGCTGCTATTTTGCGAGGGCTTATCGAAGCAAAATCTCTTGTCCCGTCTTCGTCGGGTTGGTCGTTAGATCTTCATTCTATTTCGTCTCTTCAAGCTTCAAGAAGATCAGGAACATTCCTCGCCCACCGCCTTGATATTTTACCTGCCCCAACTCTTAACTTTCTTTTAACAGCTGCCGTACTAGGTAAAGAATTTAATTTGGATTTTGCGTTTAGCCTTGTTGGGCTTTCGCCTTCCGAATGTGTTGAGGCCTTAAATGAATCCCGTAAGCGTCACTTTATTTGGGTTCGGGAGGGGGAAGAATGCGCCGTTTTTGTTCATGATAAAATTCGCGAAGCTCTTTTGGAAAGACTCTCACCGGAAGAACGAAAAAAACTTCATTTGCAGGCTGCTGAAGAACTTGAAAGCAAATCGCCAGATCTCATTTTCGAACTTGCTTATCATTTTGATGCCGCTGGAAATCCACGAAAAGCGTTTACTTACGCATTAGCCGCGGCAAAGAAAACGCGCAGTCAACATGCCCTCGAAATTTCAGAGCAGTTTTTCCGAATAGCCGAACGTGGTGTTTCTAAAACCAATGCGCGATTGCGCTTGGAAATTGCATTCGGTTTAGGCGAAGTTCTCATGCTTAAAGGTTCATACGATCAGGCAGAACGCTACTTCAAGGAAGCCAGAAAGTTAACTTCTAACGCCGTCGAGAGTGTGAAAATTCAAACAAGTTTAGGTGAACTTGCTTTTAAACGCGGCGATGTCGTTGAGGCAGCCGCAAATCTTGAAACAGCACTCGAGATTTTAGGTCGCAAAGTCCCTAAGTCTCAGTTTGAATATTTCCTCGGAGTCATGAAAGAAGCCGTCGTTCAAACGTTTCACACTCTTTTTCCTCAAATATTTCTATGTCGAATTAAAACCGCAATTCCAGAAGACGAACTTCTCGCGTTACGAATCTATTCGAGGCTTGCGTATGTCTATTGGTTTAAAAAAGGGCGCTTAGCTTGCGGCTGGGCTCACTTAAGAGAAATGAACCGAGCTGAAAGATATCCGCCATCACCTGAACTGGCTCAAGCCTATTCTGAACATGCGCCCGTGATGACAATGATTCCAGCATTTGCTCGAGGAATAAAATACGGAGAAAAATCATTAGAGATCAGAAGGAAAAATGGCGATCTCTGGGGCCAGGGCCAGTCTTCACATTTTGTTGGCGTCGCTTACTATTCAGCTTCTCGCTACAAAGAAGCCATCGCGATTTGCTCTGAAGGAATCCGTCTTCTCGAAAGAACTGGTGACCAGTGGGAAGTCCACACCGCCCAATGGCACATTGGCCTTGCGTATTACCGCCTTGGTCATCTCAGTAAAGCAATTGAGTTTGGTCAAAAAGTTTATCGAAGTGGTATAGAAATTGGAGATTACCAAGCGGCAGCTATCGGCCTTGCTGTATGGACAAAAGCCTCTGACGGTGCTGTTGATCGAAAACTTATCGAACGAGAACTCAGTCGCAACTTCGACGACATTCATAGCCGTGCTGAACTTTTACAAGCAGAAGCCATTTGTTATTTGCGAAGCGGAAGCCCCGAATTAGCGGTTGAGTCTTTAACCAAAGCTCAAGAGATGGTGGAAAAAGCCCATTTTAGACAAGAATATGTGGCCCCGATTCTTCCTTGGCTTGCAACAGCACTTCGAGAATCAGCCGAAAAAACCGGTTCTTATCAACCCCATCTTAAAAAGAAGCGTTTAAAAGAAGCAAGAAAAGCAGCCCTAAAAGCGCTGCGCCTTTCAAAGTCATATAGAAACAATCTCCCTCATACTTTACGAGAGTGCGCGATTATATATGCGTTGCTGGGTAAAGAAGAAAAATCCCGAAGATTTTTTGATCAGAGTTTTGCAATTGCTACAGTGCAAAGAGCATCAGTTGAACGAGCGCGCACTCAAGAAGTCCGCGGCCGAATTGGCAAAGAGTTAGGCTGGTCAGGCGCTGACCAAGATCAAGAACAGGCAGAACTTTTCTTACCTCGCACTGAAAATGTCCAACAAAGCGAAATGACAAATACCCTTTCTCTCGTTTCTAGATTTGAAAATGTTTTAGAAGTGGGAAGAAAAATCGCCACAGCTCTTACGCCATCCAGCATTTTTGATGCCGTCGATTTTGCAGCAAGAACACTTTCCTTGGGTGAGCGCTGCCTTTTCATAAAATACAACACGGAAATGAACCGTCTAGAAGTGACATGGGCAAATAATAAAGATCTTAGTTTTAGTCGTAATCTCGCTTTGCAAACGATCAACTCAAATTCAATCGTTATATTTAATGATGAAATGTCAGGTGAAATTTCCGAAAGTATTGTTTTCGACAAAGTGCGCTCAGCTATTTGTGTGCCGGTGCGAGTTCGAGGCAATGTTTACGGCTGCTTATACGTGGCCCATCGAAATGTTGGCGGCCTATATAAGGGTGAAGAGCAACAACTCTTTGAATTCGTTGCAACTTTAATGGGCGCAGCTTTAGAAAACTCAATTGGCTACGAAGAATTAAATAAAGCCAACGATCAACTTAAGAGCACAAACAAAGAGCTAGAACAATTCGCCTATATTGCCTCGCACGATCTTCAAGAACCTCTTCGAGTTGTGAATAGCTACATCGGCCTTCTCAATAAAAAGTACGAAAATAAACTTGATGAAAGTGCTAACCAGTATCTCTCAGTCATCACAGAATCAGTGAGTCGCATGCAACAAATGGTCGTTGGCCTTTTGCAATATGCCGAAGGCTCAAACAAAAAACCAAGTTTTGAATCCGTTTCACTTCAAGAAATCTTAGAGAGCGTTCAGAAAAATTTAGCAGTTCAAATTTCCGAATCAAAAGTGAAAATCACTTGCGATAAACTTCCAACTCTCATAGGAGACGCAAGTCTTCTTTACCAACTTTTTCAAAACCTAATTAGTAATGCTATTAAATTTCGCTCTCCGAATCTTCCTGAAATTCAGATTCTCGCTACAAAGCGAAATTTTGATTGGCTCTTTGCGGTCAAAGATAATGGAATCGGAATTGACCCAAAATATATTGACTCCCTTTTTACTTTATTTAAACGATTGCACCGAAAAAATGAATACCCAGGTAGCGGAATAGGTCTATCGGTTTGTAAAAAGATCATCGCCCATCACGGCGGAAAAATCTGGGTCGAATCAGAGCTTGGAAAAGGCGCCACTTTCTTTTTCACGATCCCGCACACTGCCAAAATCTGAATTTGAAAAATTTGGATTTGGAAGTTTAGAAATCCCTAGCCAGTATTTTCCTAAAATTTGAAATACTTCAATAAATCCTTCGTAGGAATTGGGCTTTGAGATAAATGTATTCGCACCAAGCTCGTAAATTTCGTCCACATCTTTTTGGCTTTTAGATGTAGTAAATACAATAACTGGAAGAGATTTAAACTGAGGATGTGATTTAATCTCTCGTAGAACTTCACGCCCATTTTTTTTCGGCATATTGAGATCAAGTAAAATTAAACCAGGAAGAGGCGCACCTTTCAAGAACTCATAGCTGTGTTTTCTCTGAAGATAGTGGAGAAGCTCTTCTCCGCTATTTAAAAATAAAATATCGCCTTCAATTGCTGCATCGGCAAAAGCTTCTCTAATGAGCAACTCATCGTGTTGATCATCATCTACAATCAAAATTGAAATTTTACGTTTAAATTCGTTTGCCAAAATTCCCTCATTTTCACAAGAACATTACCACATAAATATTGGATGCATCAATCTTGCAGAACTGTTCTTTCAAGTGATGAGTCGCTGTTATTTTATTACTCAGGCAGCATAAAGCCCCATACCGGGTGGTTTATGTGTCATATTGCCCCAAATTTTCCCGGAATTTTACGCTGGTCGCCTCTTCCAAGGCCAAATCTTGCGGTCTTAAATTTGCAACTCTGAAAATGGGACTCTCTAAAATCTAAAGGAGTGAAGATCATGGCAAGCACCGATGACATTCTTATTGTCGAGGATGACGAATCCATTCGCGAAACTTTAAAGATGATGTTTGAAAGTGAAGGGTATTCCGTTTCCGAAGCAGCAAATGGCCAAGAAGGTTTAGATGTCTTATCTCATAAACAACCTCCCTCAATGATCCTTTTAGATTTAATGATGCCCGTGATGAACGGTTGGGAATTTGCCGATAAAATTGGCCAAGACCGCGCCCTTGCTGACACACCTATTGTTTTAATTACAGCTTTCGTCGAGGAAGCCAAATCATTCAAAAAGGCCCAGTATGTTTTGCCAAAGCCACTCAGTGTGGACGCTCTTTTGCAAACTGCGAAAAGATTTTGCGACTAGACTTAACCTTGGTCATGAAATTCTTTGAGCCCCCTTCCAAAAATTGACCTGTTTCCGAAATTAGCTGAAAATAAGAATGAGGCCTGCAGCCATTGAGGAGACACCCATGCGTACTTGTTTACTTATTCTTCTGCTTTCTTTTTTGATAACCCCAAAGGCAAATGCGTGGCTTGAATTCAGAGGCATCGGTGGCGCCGCCATTATCGACCCACTTGATCTCAACGGAATTCTCAAAACAAATAATGTTAAAGAGGTCTACACGATCCCTTGGATCGGCGGCGATATCGTTGCGAAGTTTCCAGATGTTCCACTTGGGTGCGGAGTTCGCTATCAGTATGGCGGTATCAAAACGGATTCAGCAAACGGCGGCCTCAATGAATCAGAAATCCAAGTTTCTCGCACAAGTTTAGTTGCCATGGTCGGAGAAAGACCCGACTCAAAAAAAGCAGGCAGCTACTACGGTTATCTCGTTGGAACTTACGGCGTCGCCCACACGCAATCGGTAAAAGTTAAAACGACCACAGGCGATTTAGATTTCAAAGACGGAACACCTTCATCAATTACGCTAGGTCTCGAATCAGGAACCGTCGGCAAACACGTCATCGTCGGTGGCGAAATCTTCTGGCAACGCTACGTCATAACGGGAATGAAAACCACAGGCAGTGAAGCCATCAATTTAAACCTCACTGGTTTTGGCCTCATCGTTCACATGGGTATTTCGCTAGGAATCTAATTCGTCCGTCGCGAAATCGACTGAATCTGCGCAAAAACAGGTCTCGACGACTTAGCCTTTTCAATAAACCCTTGAAAGCTCGGTCTGTAACAGTCCTTGCAAAGTGGAGAATCCGGATGCACTTTGCAAAAGCACTGACAATCATCTTTTGAGATACAAGCTAATGCGTTCACACTGAATCCACTTACAAAACATATCGCTAGCAAAGCCGAAAACAAATATTTCATAATTTAAACCTTCTGCACAAAATGATTACGGAATACAACTCGCCTGAATTGAAATGCTCACTCGGCAGCCTTCATTATTCAAATCATAAAACACCGTAGATGGTTTTGATTCAACTCGAAGGTACCCACCGCTCCAGCTGCAAATCCCCGCACGCATATGAGTGTGTCGATCAAGCTCAACAAGAGCTGTCTTTCGCTGCTCTTCAATTTTTTCACTACTGGAACAGTACAGATTCGAATTATCGGTTGCCTCACCCACAATCGTGTAAACCGTTTGAGCATGCGACGCTCCAGCTACTAAGAGCAACATCAATGTCATGAGTTTCATAGTTATCCCCGTTTCGAAGTTTTCTTATCCTAATAACGGGATAACTCAAAATCTTCGGTTAGGGTAAATTGTATTTTTTCATGGATATCGATGAAAAAAATTGCTGAAGGTCTTTGTCATTCCGAGCAAAGCGCTTACAAGTGGACACATCTTTTAATTCCACGTTGATGCCATTTCTGCTCCTAGGGCTACATTTTTTAGTTTTGCAAAGCCTCTCCAAAATGTGATTTGACCTGGCGGTGGCGAGTTTTTAGATCCTTTAAACCCTCCCATCCATGCTATCCACAGCCATGCTTCCTTTATCGTCGGAACATAATTTCGATTTTTTTTATTACGCACCGAGAGTATCCGACATTCCATTTCCGTAAGGATTTGATTGGCAGGCTTATCTGGATCATACTTCTGTCTATGTGACATCCAGTAAATTCTCACCGCACAAGGAAGCATCATGGCTATAACTTTTTCCAACTTATCAGAGCTATTAAATTTAAGAGCTTCTGCTTGGTAACCAGATTTTAAAGTCTTATGAACCAACTCAATATGCCAACGCTGTTTGTAAATCCAGATCACCTCTAAACTCTGTTCTAGGGTTGCCGCAGCCAGGCTTGTCAATAGTATCCACTCTATATTGTATTTAGGACCCTTTGCTAAAACATGTACTACATTGATCGTGCGGTTTGAACATTTATAACTAGACTTGGCTCCGCCTTTTCTTCGCTGTACAAGCAATTCAACCTTGCAACTTCGAACTTGAGCGGGAACTTTTATTTTTTTACCATTTTCGTCGATAACCTCTATTATCTCAGTACCTAAAAGATCTCCCGATCGGGCTCGCTTTTTTAGTAACTTTTCTTTATTTGAAATAACCCGGTTATTGTTTGCTCGGATTACAAGATCTTGACCCTTTTTAACAACCACATCAATAAACTCATAAATGTCTGATTCTCTATCTGAAATCCATATGGCCTGTACTTGTGGAGGGATTTGATCCTCAAGCGATTTAAACGCCTCAATCCATTTATAACTTTCTTTCTTTTCAATTGGCTTATTTTGATGGGCGTTAACACTTTTTTTACGTGGATTTTTAGCTCTCTTCCATAACTTTAATTGAGCTATCCCAATAGGCTCGGCTTCCCCAGTTAACGCAAATGTCCAGTGCATCATAATGCCCTGAAAACTTTTATTCTTTGTACTCCCAATGTGACCTAGTCCCAAAGTTTTTGAGCGCGAATCATAATTTAAATGGCTCGTATCTTGAACCAAAAATACTCGGTTAGTTTGTGATATCTTTGAAAGAGTGTTTTCAACTACAGGGGCAATTACATCCTTATAATCAAAAGCCTCGTTACCAAAAAATCGCTGAGCACCCTTATTCTCAGCTTCATTTCCCATCATTTCGGATATTGAACATTCCGGCGCATCTGCCATCTTACTTACCATTTGCGCTAAACGTTCAGTTCGTCTTAAATCACCCAAATCCGCATCTCCAAATACCTCGTAAGCCCACTCCATTGCTTCCATTTTCTATCCCTTCTCACTCCATGTGAAAAGAAAATATTCCCTGGAATTAAAAGATGTGTCCACTTGTAAGAGCAAAGCGAAGAATCCCCTAGCTCCCATTTTTTGCCAGGGAGATTCTTCAACCAATTTTTGGAAAAGTTATTACGCGTTGTAATCTTCGAGTGGCAAACACGAACAAACTAGGTTTCGATCGCCATACGGATTATTGATCCGAGAAACATACGGCCAGAACTTATTTTGCTTTAACCACGGCCCCGGAAATGCAGCCTGCTCACGCGTGTAAGGTCTGTCCCATTTTTCAGAAACAACTGCAGCCATTGTGTGTGGTGCATTTTTCAAAGGATTATTTTCTCGGTGCATTTCACCAGAAGCAATCGCCTCAACTTCTTTGGCTATTGAGATCATAGCATCGCAAAAACGATCTAATTCTTCGCGAGCTTCACTCTCTGTGGGTTCAATCATCATTGTTCCAGGCACGGGCCAAGAAACTGTTGGAGCATGAAAGCCGTAGTCCATGAGTCGCTTTGCAACGTCATCAACTTCAATTCCAGCTTTTGCTTTTAAACCGCGAAGATCAATAATGCACTCGTGCGCCACTAAACCTTCACGGCCTTTGTACACACTTTCCAGCACAGTGGGATCCGAAGCTTGGAATTCACGTGACTTGAAGTCGCGGCCGCACTGACCCTATAGTGAGTCGTATTAATTTAAATCATACCAACATGGTCAAATAAAACGAAAGGCTCAGTCGAAAGACTGGGCCTTTCGTTTTAATCTGATCGGCACGTAAGAGGTTCCAACTTTCACCATAATGAAATAAGATCACTACCGGGCGTATTTTTTGAGTTATCGAGATTTTCAGGAGCTAAGGAAGCTAAAATGGAGAAAAAAATCACTGGATATACCACCGTTGATATATCCCAATGGCATCGTAAAGAACATTTTGAGGCATTTCAGTCAGTTGCTCAATGTACCTATAACCAGACCGTTCAGCTGGATATTACGGCCTTTTTAAAGACCGTAAAGAAAAATAAGCACAAGTTTTATCCGGCCTTTATTCACATTCTTGCCCGCCTGATGAATGCTCATCCGGAATTTCGTATGGCAATGAAAGACGGTGAGCTGGTGATATGGGATAGTGTTCACCCTTGTTACACCGTTTTCCATGAGCAAACTGAAACGTTTTCATCGCTCTGGAGTGAATACCACGACGATTTCCGGCAGTTTCTACACATATATTCGCAAGATGTGGCGTGTTACGGTGAAAACCTGGCCTATTTCCCTAAAGGGTTTATTGAGAATATGTTTTTCGTCTCAGCCAATCCCTGGGTGAGTTTCACCAGTTTTGATTTAAACGTGGCCAATATGGACAACTTCTTCGCCCCCGTTTTCACCATGGGCAAATATTATACGCAAGGCGACAAGGTGCTGATGCCGCTGGCGATTCAGGTTCATCATGCCGTTTGTGATGGCTTCCATGTCGGCAGAATGCTTAATGAATTACAACAGTACTGCGATGAGTGGCAGGGCGGGGCGTAACCTAGGTGACAGAAGTTAAAAGCCTCCGGTCGGAGGCTTTTGACTTTCTGCTAGATCGGCCGCATCGAATATAACTTCGTATAATGTATAATGTATATTGATTTAAATTGCAATAATAAAT